>TBL_comb47_HYPODRAFT_10000645_pt1 | contig 46068 bp, 36 predicted proteins | sample TroBogypolimnion_40_FD_10682 | JGI IMG/M metagenome (IMG submission 10682)
CTTCACGACAAGATTTGTAAAGAAATCCTAGCAAAATACGAGGTGGAACGAACGTTCCGGGAACGATTTCTCCATCTGAGCACGGCCCTGCTGCGATATTTTATCACCCATCCTCAAGAATTCCGCTACCTGGAACAGTATCACAATTCCCCCTATGGAATCGCGTTTCGTCGGGAGAAGATTCTGGGGAATGGAGGTGAGCGGGCCCCGTACCGGCTGCTTTTTGAAGAGGGCGTAGCCCAGCAGGTAGTACGGGATCTACCGCTGGTCGTGCTGTTTGCCCTGACCTTCGGACCACTTCTGGCCGTCGCCCGGGACCACATCCTCGGAGTTGTCGTCCTGGATGAACAGGTGCTCGTGCAGACGGTGGAAGCCTGCTGGGAGAGCATCAAACGATGAAGTAACAAAGAGTTGTCTGGGGATTTGTTATGCCCCGTCGCGGAATGGACGTTCATTCTTCCGCGCGAACACCAACTCGTTAACCATACCGGCGACTCTTCAATCATCGATGTCTAAGGGATCGAGAGAAGAAACTGCCCAACCTTTAGAAGGAACAACCTGATGGAAACCACTGACACAATCAAACGGCTTGCCATGGCGGCAGTGTTGACCGGAATACTCGTCATCACCGGTTGCAAACAACAGACCGCACCCGGTGGTCCGTCCGCCGCCAAACCTAACCCCGAAGTGGGGGTGGTAATCATGAAAGCCGAGCCGGTCACTCTGACCATGGAGCTGTCAGGCCGGATCTCGCCGCAGATGGTGGCCGAGGTGCGGCCCCAGGTTGGTGGTATCATTCAAAAACGGCTATTTACCGAAGGCAGTGATATCAAGGCCGGCGAGACCCTGTACCAGATAGATCCAGCCACCTACCAGGCAGCCTTGGCCAGTGCCAAGGCGACTCTGGCCAAGGCCGAGGCCAACGTGTTCACCCTCCGGCAAAAGGCGGAACGCTACAAGCAACTGGTCGCTATCTCGGCGGTCAGTCGGCAGGAGTACGACGACGCCACCGCCTCGCTCAAGCAGACCGAGGCGGACGTTGACGCTGCTAAAGCGGCGGTGGAGACCGCAAGGATTAATCTGGCCTATACCCGCATCACCGCCCCGATTGCCGGAAGAATCGGCCGTTCCGCCGTTACCCCCGGCGCGCTGGTCACCGCCAATCAGGCGGCTGCGCTGGCCACTATCCAACAACTTGATTCCGTCTATGTGGACGTCACCCAATCCAGCGCTGATCTGCTTCGCCTGAAGCGCAACCTTGCCAGCGGTGAGCTTAAAAATAACACCCCCAGCCAGGCCAAGGTTCAGCTGCTGCTGGAAGACGGCAGCGCCTATCCACAGGAAGGAACCCTCAAATTCAGCGAGGTGACCGTCGACCAGACGACCGGTTCCGTCACCCTGCGGGCTCAGTTCCCCAACCCCAACCATCTGCTCCTTCCCGGCATGTTTGTCCGTGGCCTGGTACAGGAAGGGGTTAGGGAGCAGGTGATGCTGGTGCCTCAGCGCGGTGTCACCCGAGACCCGGCCGGTAATGCCGTGGCCCTGGTGGCCGGCGAAAAGGATGTGGTGGAACGGCGGATGTTGAAGACCGAACGGGCAGTCGGTGACGCCTGGCTGGTGACCGATGGCCTGAAAGTCGGAGAGCGGGTGATCGTTGAAGGCATTCAGCGGGTCCGCCCCGGGGCTACAGTGAAGGTAGTGCCCTTTGACGCCAAGGCGACTGCGCCCGGCAGTCAACCCGCAGCGAAATAATCTAAGGAGCCGATCATGCCCCGTTTTTTCATCAATCGTCCGATCTTTGCCTGGGTGATCGCCATCATGGTCATGCTGGCAGGTCTTCTGTCCATCACGAGCCTGCCGGTGTCCCAATATCCAGCAATCGCACCGCCGCAGATCGCCATCAACGCCACCTATCCGGGTGCCTCAGCGCAGACCGTGCAAGATACAGTTACCCAGGTGATCGAGCAGAAACTCAACGGCATCGACAACCTGATCTACATGTCGTCCACCAGCGACTCGTCAGGTGCCGTATCCATCACCCTCACCTTCAAGGCGGGGACAGATCCGAACATCGCCCAGGTCCAGGTGCAGAACAAACTGCAACTGGCCGTGCCGCTCCTGCCCCAGATCGTACAGCGGCAAGGAATAGCGGTAGTCAAATCCACCCGAAACTTCCTCTTGATTGTCGGTCTGGTATCGGAAGATGGCACCTTGGACCGCAACGCCCTGGCCGACTACATGGTTTCCAACATCCAGGATATCCTCAGCCGCCTGGATGGGGTGGGCGAACTCTTGCTGTTTGGTACCCAGAACGCCATGCGGGTCTGGCTGAATCCCACCAAACTGAACAGCTACAACCTGACCACCAACGAGGTGATCACCGCCCTGCAAGCTCAAAACGCCCAGGTATCCGCCGGTCAGTTCGGCGGTCTCCCGGCTGACAAAGGGCAGCAGTTGAACGCCACAATCACCGCCCGTACCTTGCTCCAGACCCCGGAGCAGTTTGACGCCATTATTTTGCGCACCAACAGTGACGGTTCCACGGTCAGGCTCAAAGATGTTGCCGAAAGCAAGGTCGGCACCGAAAACTATGAACTCCAGTCGTACTACAACGGCAAACCATTGGGCGGCATGGCCATCCGGCTGGCAGCCGGGGCCAACGCTCTGGAAACGGGCAATCGGATCAAGGCCAAGATGGAGGAGTTGTCGAAATATTTTCCACCAGGCATGAAGGTGGTCTATCCCTACGATACCACCCCCTTTGTCAAGATATCCATCCTTGAGGTGGTCCATACCCTGATCGAGGCGGTCTTCCTGGTCTTCATCGTCATGTTCCTCTTCCTGCAGAACTTCCGTGCAACCTTGATCCCCACCATTGCCGTGCCGGTGGTGCTGCTCGGCACCATGGGCGTCCTGTCGGTCTGCGGTTTTTCCATCAACACCCTGACCATGTTTGCCCTGGTCATTGTTATCGGCCTGCTGGTAGATGATGCCATCGTGGTGGTGGAGAACGTGGAACGAATCATGTCCGAGGAAGGGCTGTCGCCCCATGACGCCACCATCAAATCCATGGGGCAGATCACCAGCGCCTTGTGGGGCATCGCCACTGTCCTGACCGCAGTCTTCCTACCCATGGCCTTCTTCGGCGGTTCCACTGGGGTCATCTATCGCCAGTTCTCCATCACCATCATCTCCGCCATGATACTCTCGGTTATGGTGGCCATGATCCTGACCCCGGCACTCTGTTCCACCCTGCTCATGCCTATCGAACAAGGGCACGCGCCCGGCGAGTGCGGCCCGTTCTGCAAATTCTTCCAATGGTTTAACAGGTGTTTTGACTTCTGCAGGACCAAATATGAAGGCATCGTGGGTCGCTCCTTCGGCAAGCCGTTGCGCTACCTGGTGCTCTACGGCGCCATTGTCGCGATCATGGTCTTCTTTTTCCTGCGTCTCCCCACCTCTTTCCTGCCCGATGAGGATCAGGGCTTCATCATCTGCCAGGTGCAGCTGCCGGCCGGGGCAACCCAGGAGCGGACCGTACAGGTCATCCGCCAGTTGGAGCAGCATTTCCTGGAACAGGAGAAGCAAACCGTGGAAGGGGTCATCACCGTTACCGGCTTCAGCTTTGCCGGCCGCGGCCAGAACATGGGGTTGGCCTTTGTCAAACTCAAAAACTGGGATTTCCGCAAAACCCCGGACCTGAAGGCACCGGCCATTGCCGGCCGAGCCATGCGAGCCTTCTCGCAAATCCGCGACGGTCTGGCCTTTGCCTTTTCGCCACCGGCAGTGCTTGAACTCGGCGTTGCCAACGGCTTTGACTTCCAGCTGCAGGATCGGGCCGGCTTAGGCCATGAAAAGTTGATGGAGGCCCGTAATCAGATGCTGGGCATGGCCATGAAGAACCCGAAATTGGTCGCGGTGCGCCCCAATGGTCAGGATGACTCGCCCCAGTTCAAGCTGGATATTGATGATGTGCGTGCCGGTGCCCAGGGTGTGTCCCTGACGGACGTTAACAACATCTTGGCTACCGCCTGGGGCAGTACCTACGTCAACGATTTCATCCAAAACGGCCGGGTCAAGAAGGTCTATCTCCAGTCGGATGCCCGCTACCGGATGCTGCCGGAGGATATCGATCACTGGTATGTCAGCAATAAAAATGGGACAATGGTGCCGTTCTCCGCCTTTGCCATTGGCCGCTGGCAGTACGGCTCCCCCCGCCTGGAACGGTACAACGGCATTCCGTCCGTGGAGATTCTGGGGCAGGCTGCGCCGGGGATAAGCACCGGTGAAGCCATGACCGAAATGGAAAAAATGGCGGCTGGCCTGCCGGTTGGGATCGGCTACGAATGGACCGGCCTCTCCTACGAGGAACAGCATGCCGGTGCCCAGGCCCCGGCCCTCTATGCCATCTCGCTGCTGGTGGTCTTTCTTTCCGTGGCGGCCCTGTACGAGAGCTGGACCATTCCTTTCGTCAACCTGCTGATGCTGCCGCTGGGGCTGGTGGGAGCGGTGACCGCGGTCAAGCTGCGGGTGCTGCCCAACGACGTCTATCTCCAGATCGGGCTGCTCACCACGGTAGGGCTCTCCACCAAGAACGCCATCCTGATCATTCAGTTCATCAAAGAGCAGATGCGGCAGGGGCATGAATTGGTCGAGGCCACTTTGGCGGCGGTGAAAATCCGGCTCCGGCCGGTCATCATGACCTCTCTAGCCTTCTTCTTCGGCACCCTGCCGTTGGCTCTGACCAAGGGCGCCGGGGCCGCAGCCCAAAACGCCATCGGCACCGCCGTCACCGGCGGGCTGCTCTCGGCCACCTTCATCGACCTGCTCTTTATTCCATTTTTCTTTGTCCTGGTCTCACGGCTCTTCGGGAAGAAGCCGAAGAAAGGGGTCGCCCAACCCCCAGCGGTCGGACCTGTTTCGGAGGGTAACTGATGAACCAAATAAAAAGGATGACGACCGTTCTCTGCGTCTTGCTGGGCCTATGGATCGGCCTGGCCGGTTGCACGATGGCCCCCACTTACTCCCAACCTGCTGCCCCTGTTCCGGCCAACTGGCCCAATGGACCCTCCTATCAGGCAGAAGCCGCCAAGCCCTTGCAAAAACCAATGGCCGATATTTCCTGGCAGGAGTTTTATCAGGATGACAAACTGCAAAAGCTTATCGCACTGGCCCTGGACAATAACCGCAACCTGCGGATCGCCGCCCTCAACATCGAGAAGTCGCAGGCCCAGTATCGGATCCAACGGGCCAATCTGATTCCAGAGCTTGATGCCACCGCGAGCGCCAACAACCAGGCTGCAGTCAATCACCAATACAGCGTTGGCCTCGGTGTCAGCGCCTACGAACTTGACCTATTCGGCCGGGTGCAGAGCCTGAAGGACCAAGCCCTGGAGCAGTATCTGGCCACGGAACAGGCACAGCGTACTGTCCAAATCAGCCTGGTAGCAGAAGTGGCCACGACCGCTCTCAATCTGGCCGCCGACCGCGAGCGATTGAAACTGGCGCAAGAAACCCTGAAAACCCAGCAGAGCACCTTCCAAATGATGCAGCGTCGTTTTGAGGTGGGGGCCTCATCCGAGCTGGATCTGCGGCAGATACAAACCCAGGTGGATACGGCAAGGGGGGATGTCGCCCGCGCCACTTCCTTGGTGGCTCAGGATGAAAACAACCTCACCCTTATAGTCGGTCGCCAGGTTCCAGCCGAACTACTACCGCAGGCGCTTTCTGAGAATCTGACCGCGGTGCAAGATATCGCCCCCGGTTTACCCTCCGCAGTGCTGCTGCAACGCCCTGATGTCCTTCAGGCCGAGAACCTGCTCAAGGGGTTCAATGCCAACATCGGTGCGGCGCGGGCGGCGTTCTTCCCGCGCATCACTCTGGTCAGTTCCATTGGCGCCAGCAGCGACGAGTTGTCCGGTCTCTTCAAGTCCGGATCCGGCGCCTGGACCTTTGCTCCGCAGATCGTGCTGCCGATTTTCGATGCCGGCGCCCGATCAGCGCAGCTGAAGGTGGCGGAAATGGACCGCGACATCGCGGTTGCCCAGTACGAGAAGGCCATCCAGACCGCCTTCCGGGAAGTGGCCGACGCTCTTGCCCAGCAAGGCACCATCGACGAGCAATTGGCGGCCCAGCAATCGTTGGTCAAAGCCACCGGCACCCGATACATCCTTTCCCAGACGCGGTATGATAAGGGGATTGACAGCTATCTCAATGTACTCGACGCCCAACGTTCGCTCTACAGCGCCCAGCAAGGATTGATCGCCACCCGTTTGACCCGGCTGGTCAACCAGGTCACCTTGTACAAGGTATTGGGAGGGGGTTGGGAGAAGCGGACCTGATGGCTGCCGCACATCGCAGGGGCAAGACAGCATGACCCAGGAACGTTTCTTCACCAATCCTCGACTCCCCTTTGTCGAATGCCGTCACTCGACCGACAGCACCCGCACCTTCAAGCCCCACATGCACCACGGCTTCAGCATCGGCGCGGTCGACCAGGGCAAAATCCTCTACCAGCTGGAAGAGCAAAGCGTCCGACTGCTCCCCGGCAGCCTGGTGCTGATCAACCCCGAAACCCTGCACGCCTGCAATCAGGACGACGTTGCCGCCCCCCGCAGCTATTCGATGTTGTACCTGCAGACCGACTGGTGTCTGCGGGTGCAGCAGTCGCTCTGGCAGGTTGAGGCTTTTGTCCCGGTCCGCGTCACCCTGCTTGAAAATCCTATCTTGTACGAGCGCTACCTCTCCGCCAGAGAATGTTTAATGGCTCAGGGCTCACTTCTGGAAAAAGAGCAGCAGCTGACAGACCTCATCGAAGCAATCTTTCTCCTGGCCTGCAACCCCGGCACGCCGAGCCAACCGACCCCCTTGCGCGTCGAGCAGCTCAAAACCCTGTTGGCCGCAGAGCTTGCGGAAGATCTGACCCTGGAGCAACTGGCTGGCGACCTTGGCACCCATGCCAGCACCCTGATCCGCCAGTTCAAAGAGGCGACCGGGATCACGCCCCATGCCTACCGGATGAACTGCCGGATTAACCAGGCGCGGCAAATGTTGCAGCAAGGCCGGGACATCGGCGAGACCGCACTAGAGTGCGGTTTTTTCGACCAAAGCCATTTCCACCGCCACTTCAAGGCCATGACCACGGTTACGCCCCGAGAATACCAAATCAATTTTATACAATAATTCCCCACGCCGAACCTCTATACTCCCCGAAAAAAACGGAGGAATCCATGGAGTTTCTGCTGATCGCCTCAGCCCATTTTCTGGCCCTGCTCAGTCCCGGACCCGATTTCTTTCTCATCCTGCAGACCGCGCTGCGCCTGCCCCTGCGTTATGCCTTTGCGGTCTGCGCTGGCATTGCCGCTGCCAATGCGTTCTATCTGCTACTGGCAGTACTCGGCCTGGAAACTGTACGGCAATGGGCACCACTGATGCTGGTGCTGCGCTATCTAGGCGCTGCCTATCTGGTCTATATCGGCATTCTGCTGCTGCGTGCGCCCATGCGACCGCAGGACGACGGCGGCCAGGCCTCCTTTCTCCATGTGCACAGTCTGCGACGGCAGTTTACCCTCGGCCTGATGTCAGGTCTGCTCAACCCCAAAAATGCCATCTTCTATCTCAGCCTGTTCACGACAATGGTTTCACCACACACCAGCCTAGAATTGCGCAGTTTGTATGGACTGTGGATGGCCTCGTTGGTACTGTTCTGGGATATGGGAGTGGCCGTGGCCCTAGGGAATGCACAGATCAAAAACCGGCTCGGGCGCTGGTTTTTCAAGATCGAGAAATTCTCAGGGGTCGTGCTGGCGCTGTTCGGCATCTTCCTCGCCATCGATTGAAGCGGGTGTGGACAAAAGGAGCGGCAATATGGGCAGCAACGAATACTATTTTGCGGAAGGCTGTTTCATCACTGAACAGCACAACACCGAAGACGATCCGGCGGTGTCGGTTGCCCGCGCCCGGGTTGAACCGGGACGCACCACCCGTTGGCACCGTCTGGAAAATATCGTTGAGAGGTATCTGATGGTCGAAGGCATCGGCCAGGTGGAGATCGCTGCGGAAGAACCGCGGGAAGTACATCCCGGTGATGCCATCCTGATCCCTGCCGAGTGTCGACAGCGGATCACCAACACCGGCACGGTTGACCTTGTCTTTCTCGCGGTCTGCACCCCGCGTTTTGTAGTGAGCGCTTACCAGGACCTAGAAGAAGAACCTTAAGCTATTTAGCTGGTTAGGTTTAGTGGCGAGGAGAAAGGAGAATTGCGATGAAACTGATCCAATTATTTATTTTTATCATTTTTTTTATAGCTGGCCTTACCAATGCTCAGGAGGGAACGATGCCCACGATACCACCCGTAACGAGAACAGATCTGCTCACCGCCATGATTGCTTCAGGAAAAACAATTTCTCAAATTGAGATCAAAGAGGTCACTATGGGGCCGAAAGTGAAAGCCCCGCTGCACCTTCATCCATGTCCTGTTGTCGGAGTGATTACGGAGGGAGCCATATCATTTCAAATTGAAGGCGAAACCGTCCAGTATCTCAAAACCGGAGATGCCTTTTATGAACCCGCTCATGCCAGAATCGCCCGTTTCGACAACGACGGAGAAATACCCGCAAAATTCGCAGCCTTTTATTTACTCGGTAAAGACGAGCATGAACTCATCCGCATGCTTTTTCAGTGAAAACAATCAATCAGGAGCGAAACAGGCAATCCGCCAGTTCCACCACGGTGCGTACCGGTACTATCTGCATGCCCTCCTTCGACTTGCCCTTGAGTTGCCGGCTCGATGATTCCGGCATGAGAAAGGTCTTGAACCCCAACCGTCCGGCCTCGCGCAGCCGCATCTCCATCTGCCCTACGGCCCGGATCTCTCCTGCCAAGCCGACCTCGCCGCAGACCACGGTGTGCGGATCGATGGTTTTCTCAAAAAAACTGGACAGCAAGGCCGCGACCACGCCGAGATCCAGGGCCGGCTCGTCGATGCGGATACCGCCGGCGATATTGAGGAAGATGTCGTGATCAAAGAGGGTGACCCCCAGCTTTTTCTCAAGCACCGCGGTGAGCAGGGCTAGCCGCTGCGGATCAGCGCCGATGGCGGTCCGCCTTGAGGTTCCGAGGCTTGAGCGGCTGACCAAGGCCTGCACCTCCACCAGGATAGGCCGCGTACCCTCGACACTGGGCATGACCACCGAACCGGGGACATTAACCGGACGCTCGGCGAGAAACAGGGCGGACGGATTGTCGACCTCGGCCAGGCCGCTCTCCTTCATCTCGAACACCCCGATCTCATTGGTGGAGCCGAAACGGTTCTTCACCGTCCGTAGAATCCGAAAAACCTGACCGCGATCCCCCTCGAAATAGAGCACCGTATCGACCATGTGCTCCAGCACCCGTGGGCCGGCAATGGAACCATCTTTGGTGACATGGCCGACCAGGAGGATCGGCAGGTGGCTCGATTTGGCCAGAGTCATGAGGCGGGCTGTGGCCTCCCGCACCTGGGTGACCGATCCCGGGGCTGACCCCACCTCCTCGCTGAACACCGTCTGAATCGAATCAACCGCCAACAGTGCCGGTCGCATCTGCTGGGCCAGATCGACGATGGCCTCAACACAATTTTCAGTGGAGATGTAGAGATCCTGGTCTTCAATTTTGAGTCGGCTGGCCCGCATACGAATCTGGCGGACCGATTCCTCACCGGTCACGTAGAGGACCTTCAGCTGCTTGGCTGCCAGCGACGAGAGCAACTGCAGGATTAGGGTCGATTTGCCGATCCCCGGATCGCCGCCGATCAGCACCAGCGAACCGGGGACGATGCCGCCGCCCAGCACCCGGTCCATCTCACCGATGGCGGTGACCAGCCGAGTGCACTCCTCTTCGCCGCTTGCGGTCAGGGGTTGCGCGGTTGCCTTTGTCCGGCCATGCCGGACAGAGATCTGCTTTTTCTCCTCGGTCAGGCTGTCCCAGGCACCGCAGTCGGGGCAACGCCCCAGCCATTTGCGGCTTTCAAAACCGCACTGGCCGCAGACAAAGAGCATGGTTTCTTTTTTCAATGAACGCCTCTGCACATAATGATATCGATCGCCAAAGTTCCCCCGTACCGTCTGTAAACCTATGGACCGGGGCAACACGCTGTTTGGATAACTTTAAAGGAATTCTGAACGGAATGCTCATGGTAATGACGTCCCAGGCCGCTGCCTGCATTGTCCCCCTCGTAATCAACCGCTCACCTCTTTATGCGTACGCTTCCCTTGTGCTCCGCGCCGGTATCAAAGGATAGCCCTGAAGCCGTCGAATAAATTATCCACTTGAAAGTACGACTGAAATCTGGTAGCAATTTTCTTGCTACTTCAGCAGCGATGCCGTGTCGAGACACTTTTGGGCCTATTGATTGATGCATGTTGTAAACGGAGGTTTGTACACAGTTAGAGAAAAAATACTTTAGGAGGGTTGTGAATGAATGCTTTGACCTTGGTATTTATTTCGATGTGTGTTTTTGCCATCGGCTACCGGTATTACGGGCTGTTCCTCGCCAACAAGGTGCTGAACCTGCGGGCGGAACGGCTCACTCCGGCAGTGACCATGGCAGATGGCCACGACTATCACAAAACCAACAAGTACGTGCTCTTCGGTCATCACTTCGCGGCAATCGCAGCAGCAGGCCCGCTGCTCGGCCCCGTGCTGGCAGCACAATTCGGCTACTTGCCCGGCGCCCTCTGGATTCTTATCGGCGCAGTCCTCGCCGGAGGTGTCCATGATATGGTCGTGCTTTTTGCCTCGGTACGGCACAAGGGACAGAGCCTCTCTAAAATTGCCGAGAGTGAGGTCGGTAAGGCCGGAGGCGCAGTGGCCTCTGTCGCCTTCCTCTTTATCCTCATCCTGACACTTGCGGGCCTTTCCATCGCGGTTGTCAACGCCATGTTCGAAAGCGCCTGGGGCACATTTACCGTCTTTGCCACTATGCCCATCGCCTTTTTCATGGGCTTCTGGATGTACAAGATTCGGCCGGGCGACGTCAAAGGCGCCAGCATCATCGGCGTCGTACTGCTCTTTCTCGCCATCATCGTCGGGCCGTATGTTGCCGCAAATCCTGCCCTAGCGGCAATCTTCACGATGACCAAAAAGCAGATTTCCGTCTTTCTCCCTGCGTACGGCTTCATTGCCTCGGTCCTGCCCGTCTGGATGCTGCTCTGTCCCCGCGATTATCTCTCCACCTACCTGAAGATCGGCACCATTCTCATGCTGGCAATCGGCATTTTTGTGGTCCATCCTAACTTCCAGATGGGCGCGATCACGCAATACGTGCACGGCGGCGGTCCCATCATCCCAGGCGCGGCCTACCCCTTTGTCATGATCACCATCGCCTGCGGTGCCCTGTCGGGATTTCATGCCATCATCGGGTCCGGCACCACCCCCAAAATGATCGGCAATGAACGGGATGTCCTGTTCATCGGTTACGGTGCCATGCTGGTCGAGGGGTTCGTGGCAATCATGGCCCTAGTTGCGGCCTGCGTCCTCGTGCCCGCCGACTACTTTGCCATCAATACCGCACCTGCGGTCTTTGGAAAACTGGGAATGACCGTACAAAACCTGCCTGACCTGGCCGTACAGGTAGGGGAAAAGATTCAGGGCAGACCGGGAGGGGCGGTTTCACTCGCTGTCGGCATGGCCTATATCTTCTCATCGGTGCCGTTCATGAAGGGGCTGATGTCCTACTGGTATCACTTTGCCATCATGTTCGAAGCCGTTTTCATCCTCACCGCCGTGGACACGGGCACCCGCGTCGGTCGGTTTCTCCTCCAGGAGATGATCGGCAAGGCCATACCGCAGTTCCTTGAAAAGAAATGGTGGCCAGGGATTGTCATCACCAGTTTGCTTTTTACCGGATCCTGGGGCTATCTCGTCTACACCGGGGACATTGCCACGATCTGGCCGCTCTTCGGCATGAGCAACCAGTTGCTCGCCTCCAGTGCACTCATCATCGGCACCACGATGATCATTCGCATGGGCAAGATCCGGTACGCCTGGGTCACCGCGGTACCGGGTCTGTTTATGGCCGTCACCACCCTGTACGCGGGGTATCTGAACATTACCGCCAACTATCTGCCCAAGGGCATGATTCTTTTGGCCGCACTCTCGGCCATCATCATGATCCTCATCACCATCCTGTTCGCGGCGACCTTCAAACGCTGGTATGAATTGCTCCAGATTCAGCAGACCGTGCCGGACCGATATGGCGATCTGGTGCTCGACGTTGTTGAAGAATAGAGGGAAGAGGTGGATTGATGGGCTGCTGTGAGTTCGAACTGGTGGAACTGAGTTTGTACCGCGTTGTCTGCAAGGTGAAAAACCAGCACCGGACAAAAAGCAGCGGCCCTATTTTCTGCCATCTTTGCAACAGTGCAGTGCAACATGCCTTCCTCAAAAAGGATTTTATCGGCTTCAAGGTCAACATAACCTGCCCGCAATGCGGCTGGACATTCGAAGGATAGGAGGCAACACCGATGGATATGAAAACAGTTCGGGACCTGGCCCGCGAGAAACTCAAAGGCTATTGCCGGGTCTGCCCGGTTTGTGACGGCCGTGCCTGCGCAGGCCAAGTGCCGGGCATGGGCGGCGTAGGCACGGGTAGTTCCTTTCAGGCCAATGTCGAGGCCCTGTCCCGAATCCGACTGAATATGCGCACCATCCACCGGGTAAAGGATCCGGACCTCTCTTTAACCCTATGGGGCAAAAAACTCTCCATGCCCGTCCTGGTGGCGCCCATCACCGGCACTCCGTACAACATGGGCGGGCAAATAACGGAAGAGGCGTTCATTGCCGAGATTGTGGCCGGCGCTCTTCAGGCCGGAACCATCAGCATGACCGGCGATGGCGCGGATCCGCAGATGTACGAGAGCGGCCTCAAGGCCGGGGCGGCAAACAGAGCAAGCACGATTGCGATCATCAAACCGAGAGCGCAGGATGTTGTAAAGCACTACATCCGCTCCGCTGAAGACACCGGCGTCCTGGCTGTCGGCATGGACATCGATGGCGCCGGACTGATCACCATGGCGATGAAAGGGCAGCCTGTCAGCCCCAAGACCTTTCTGGAAATGCAAGAGGTGATAGCCGCAACCCCTCTGCCCTTCATCGTCAAAGGCGTAATGACCGCTGATGAAGCCGAGGATGCGGTGCGGGCTGGGGCCGCAGCGATTGTGGTCTCCAACCACGGCGGCAGGGTGCTGGACTTCACCCCCGGAGCTGCCGAAGTTCTTCCCGAAATCGCGGACCGCGTCAACGGCAAGGCAGTTATTTTCGTAGACGGCGGCATCCGAAGCGGGGCCGATGTGCTCAAACTTCTGGCCCTGGGTGCAGATGCCGCACTCATAGGCCGGCCGCTGGTGATGGCGGCTTTCGGTGGCGGCAGAGAAGGCGTCGCCCTGTTTTTGCAGCAACTCAAAAATGAGCTGCTCCAGGCCATGTTGCTGACTGGAACAGCGGATGTCAAAAACGTAGCGAAAAACATCCTCTATTCGGGCACCAGCACGATCTTCTGACCCTGCACCCGCAAAGGGTTTCCTCGCCCCCTTTCTTTTCCAGAGAGGGGGGAGGAACGTTGGCCTTTCTCCCGAACGTGTGACCAGGATCCTTCACGGGAGGCACATCCGTCAAAACTCAGCCCGACCGGTTTATCTTCTTTAAAACAGATGCACCCTGAATATATTCAAGGTACCATCAGCCTCACCGTCCGGAGACGAACAGAAAGCCCTCATCATTCCAGGCCTCTTCAGGCGCGCCCTTGGCACCAACAACCTGCCAGGCGGCGGGATAGCCTCACGTTTCCCCAGCCAATGAAGGGCGTGTGGCCAAGAACGTTTTTTTGCTAGGAAATCTTCTTTCATGAGTAAGAATTCCATATTGAACAGTTCATCAATGCACCGTTTTTTTTCGGTTCTCATCCTCTTGCCATTGGTCCTCTGGCAGAGCTTAACCGTCAATGCTGCCGATCCCGAAAATAGGCCAACCCGCACTCTTCGGGTAGTGATGGATAATAATTATCCGCCCTACGTCTTTCTGGATACCAATGGCACCCTGCAAGGAATCCTGGTAGATCAATGGCAACTCTGGCAAAAGAAGACAGGCGTCCGGGTCGAAATTAAAGCCACGGACTGGAACAGCGCACTTACCGCTATGAAGGCCGGGGAGTTCGATGTCATAGACACGATTTTTGACACCAAAGAACGTTTAAGTTGGTTGGATTTCACCAAGCCCTACGCCCGCATTGAAGTACCCGCATTTTTTAAAAATGATATCAGAGGGATCTCTGATATACATTCCCTGAATGGTTTCGTCGTGGCGGTCAAGGAAGGTGATGCCGCCATTGATCTCCTGCGGAGTCATGGGATAGAAAACCTTATGATCTTCAAAGGATATGAGGCTATTGTCCAGGCCGTCAAAGAACATAAAGTCAACGTCTTTGTGGTCGACAAACCTCCAGCACTGTATTTCCTCTACAAATACGGAATTCAGCAGCAATACAATGTATCTCCTCCTCTTAATGTCGGCGAGTTTCACCGCGCTGTCAAAAAAGGGCAGACAGCATTGCTGGAGGAAATCGAAGCGGGTTTCGCCCAAATATCTGCCCAAGAACTGCAGCAAATCGAGAAAAAATGGTCTGGCTCCCCCCTCCTGAGCGCTGCTCCTACCAGATTCTTCCTGATGGGAACCGGGGCTCTCTGCGTCCTCATCCTTGTTCTCATTTTCTGGAATCATTTGCTCAAAAGAGCTGTAAAAAACCGCACACACGAGTTGGAAGCAAGAGAAGAAGAACTGCGGGAGAGTGAGTCCCGTTATCGAAGCATCATTGAGAATATTCAAGACACCTTCTACAGAACAGACGCTCAAGGCACCCTGATATTCATGAGCCCTTCGGGTGCCAAGCTGCTGGGCTATGACTCCACCCAAGCAATGATTGGGCGCCCCTCCAGCTCTTTCTGGAGGTATCCGGAAAAGCGTCAGGAGATGCTGGAGATACTGAAACAAGGTGGCAGCGTCCATGATTATGAAGTCGTCCTTATGCACAAGAATGGCACGCCTCTCACTGTTTCCACCTCCACCAACCTCTATCATGACCGGGATGGACACGTTCTGGGCGTAGAAGGTTTACTCCGTGACATCACCGAGCGTAAGCAGGCGGAGGAACTGCTGCGGACAAACGATGAACGGATGCGCCTTTTCTTTGAACGGCAGGTTGTTGGCATGGCAATCACCTCCCCGGAAAAAGGTTGGCTGCAGGTAAACGACAAATTGTGCGAGATGCTTGGATTTTCACGCGAGGAGCTGTTCGATCGAACGTGGTCGGAGCTCACCTATTCTGAAGATCTAGCTGCGGACCTTGTTCAATTCGAGCGTCTCCTTGCTGGTGAGATTAACGAGTATTCAATGGAAAAACGATTTGTCCGCAAGGATGGATTTGCGATTTACACTTTACTTTCAGTTGGTTGCGTGCGATACACCAACGGTTCGGTCAATTATATTTTGGCATTGCTGGTCGACATCACCGAGCGCAAGCAGGCGGAAGAAAAACTTTTAGCCGAGCGCCAGTATTTAATCGATATCATCGATTTCCTGCCGGATGCCACCTTGGTCATCGATATTGATGGCAAGGTCGGCGCCTGGAACCGAGCGGCCGAGACTATGACAGGCGTCAAGAGGGATGCGTTGCTCGGCAAAGGGAACTACGCCTATGCCGTACCCTTCTATGGTGAACGCCGCCCCCTGCTGATCGACCTCCTCAATATCTCTGAACAAGAGATTGAAAAATCGTATACCCACGTGCAACGATCGGGTGAAAAAATTTATGCTGAAACCTTTATCCAGGCACTAAACGATGGCAAAGGCGCGCACCTTTTCGGCGTAGCTGCCCCACTCTATGATAGAGAGGGCTTACGTACCGGGGCCATTGAGGTTATCAGAGACGTCACGGAATTCAAGCAGACCGAAAATGAAAAAATTCACCTCCAGGAACAGCTGATGCAGGCGCAAAAAATGGAATCAATTGGGCGGCTGGCGGGTGGAGTCGCACACGATTTCAATAACATGCTGGGGGTTATCCTCGGGTATACCGAACTGGCCCAGAATAAGCTGACCCCATCCCAGCCGCTCTTTCGCAACCTTGAAGAAATCCGCAAAGCCGCGCAGCGTTCCGCTGACATTACCCAACAACTCTTAGCCTTTGCCCGCAAGCAGACCGTCTCCCCCAAAGTCCTCGACTTGAACGAGACCGTGGAAGGGATGCTCAAGATGCTGCGGCGGCTCATTGGCGAGAACATTCAACTCGACTGGCGGCCAGGGAGTGACCTTTGGGCAATCTGCATCGATCCATCCCAACTCGACCAGATCCTGGCAAATTTGTGCCTTAATTCCCAGGGCGCAATCGCCGACGTCGGTACAATTTCTATTGCAACAGGAAACAGCACCTTCGATGCAGCGTTCTGCGCTGAGCACCCGGATTTCACACCTGGGGAGTATGTGCGCCTGACTGTGCGTGATAACGGATGCGGGATGGACAAAGAAACCCAGGCGCACATTTTCGAACCATTTTTCACAACCAAGCCTGTCGGCAAGGGTACCGGTCTCGGTCTGGCTACAGTATATGGCGCTGTCAAACAGAACACCGGCTTTATCCAGGTTGCCAGTGAGCCTGAACGCGGGACGGAGCTAACGATCTACCTCCCTCGGTATAAGAGCACCAAAAGCGACCAGGTCTCGACTGAACTTCCGGAACAACTGTGCGCGCAAGGCAGCCAGACGGTCTTGCTGGTGGAAGACGAACCGGCAATACTGGAAATGATCATGCTGATGCTCGACAGTCTGGGGTATTGCGTATTGAGTGCAGGTACACCGGGAAAAGCTATTCGCCTGGCCAAGGAACATACTGGCGAGATCCATCTCCTCATGACCGATGTGGTTATGCCCGAGATGAATGGTCGCGATCTCACGCAAAACCTTTTACCCCTCTATCCCAACATCAAGCGACTCTTCATGTCGGGTTATACGGCCGACGTCATTGCCCATCACGGTGTGTTGGATACAGGGGTGTGTTTCCTCCAGAAGCCGTTCACGATCAATCAAATGGCGGTCAAAGTTCGAGAGGCCCTGGATACTTAACCGGGGTTTTCGTCAAACGCCCCCCTTGGACGTATCCCACGATCGCACCCGTGCACGTACAGAATCGGCTCGTAACGATGACTTCCCACCCTGCAAAAAACTCCAAAAAGCTGCATTCCTGTTTGCTTATTCCCAAAAACCGAGCTAAAAGTAGCGGTTTACAAACTTGTAAGTAACTGTCTGCGGACAGTTTCCCATACTCAATAGACTAGAGAGAATAATCCCACGGAGGCAAGATGTTGGAGTTCAAGAAAGGCATCGATATTTTATCAGCGGTTGGCGGCATAACTACCCTGGGCGAGGCAAAAAATCTGTTTGCGCAACGGCTCGACAAGAAACATCTTGCTCGGCTTGCCATAATTAATCACGAAGAGGCGCTGTTAAAAATAGCAAACGCCATTGCCATGTGCGAGCCAGCTCATGTTTTCGTCCACACCGGTAGCGAGGAAGATCGTGCAACGGTTCGACAAATGAGCATTGAAAAGGGTGAAGAAGCGCCACTCGCTATTCCGGGCCACACCATTCATTTCGATCTACCCGAGGATCAGGGGCGGATGGTCGACCAGACCTTTTACATCGTCAATGAGGATGAACCGGTCTCGTCCCTGGCCAAGAAAGAAATGCGCGCCCAGTCCCACGCCTATATCCGTGAGCACATGCGCGGCATTATGCAAGGCAAGACCATGTTCGTCGGCTTTTACAGCCGCGGTCCGGTGGGGGCCAAGGCCTCAATTCCGGCCATCGAGATCTCCAGCTCCACCTATGTCCTCCATTCTGCCGAGTTGCTGTATCGCAACTGTTATGCCGATTTCGATGCGGAAGTTGACCGCCGCGGCGAATTTTTCACCAATGTTCACTCGGAAGGCCCCAACCGCTCGGCGGATATCCCCAAAGTCCGCATCTACATGGATCGTAGCTGGCAGACCACCTTTTCGACCTTTTGCACCTATGCAGGCAACACCCTCTTGATGAAAAAGGGCAACCACCGGTTTGCTTCCGACTGCGCTATGTATAAACACAACGGCCAGGAACTTTCCGAACATATGTTCATCACTGGCATGACCGGTCCAGACGGCAGAAAAACCTATTTCGCCGGCGCCGCGCCTTCCGGTTGCGGCAAGACCACCACCGCCATGGTCGGCAGCGATTTTATTGGTGACGATCTCGCCCAGATGTGGATCGGCGACGATGGCACGCTGCGGGCAGTCAACCCGGAAATCGGGATCTTCGGGATCATCGAGGATGTCAACCTGGAGGGCGACCCTTACCTGATGAAATGCCTGCGTCAGCCAGGAGCGGAGGTCATCTTTTCTAACGTGCTGGTCGATGAGCAGGGGAAACCGCGCTGGGTCGGCGACGGTGACCAACTACCGGAGAAAGGAACCAACTATCAGGGGCCGTGGACCAAAACGATGACCGATGTGGCAATGTCGCATCCCAACTCACGCTGCACCCTGATGGCTGAGGCCGTCGGTAACCATAACAAGCAGGTCAATGCCGATCCGGCAGGTATCGTGATTAAGGTCATTACCTATTCCGGCCGTGACAGCAACACCATGCCACCGATCTGGGTAGCAAAATCCATGGATGCAGGTGTCACCATCGGCGCCTCCATCGTTTCCAAGGCCACCGCTGCGGAGATCGGCGCCAGCGGCGTTAACCGCCAGCCCTGGGCGAACACCCCTTTTGTGGCCGGAACGCTTGCCAACTACCTCGATGCCCAACTCAATTTCTACGGCAATCCCAAGATGACCCGAAAACCGGTCGTTGCCGGCCTGAACTACTTTCTCACGCATGAAGCCCGCGGCGGCAGCGGTCCGGGGTTACTGGGTGAAAAGAAAGATGTACACGTCTGGCTGGGATGGCTGGAACTTTTCACCCACGGCGAGGCCCAGGCCATTGAAACCCCGATCGGCCTGATTCCCAAATATGCGGATCTGAAAAAGCTGTTCAAAGAGCAAATCAACAAGGATTATCCCGAATCGCTCTACACCATGCAATTTTCTCTGTATATCGACAATGTAATTGCCCGGATCGATCTGCAGGAGGCGGCATGGCGGAAAGAACAAGGGGCCTCAGAACGGCTGTTTGCAGTCTATGCCGAGCAGAAGGCTGCTCTGCTGACGCTCAAGGCCGCCAAAGGGTGCATCGTCAAGCCGCAGGATTTGTAGTAATCAGCGACTTGTGCCACCGTTCACCTTGCCTGGAGCCCCTGCATAAACCTGCACGGGCTCCATTTTTTTGTCATACCGAGCATTCAACCCCATCATTTGCGGTAAAAACTGCAAAAAAACCGGAGAGCTTCGTCAGGAAGCATCTCCGGGTAATGGTCGCAGCGACGGACTCGGGGTCTACCGCTGGCACGAACGTTCTATCGAGGCAGACTCAGCCCTTGAGCATCTGCAGCACCTTGTCGCGAATCGCATCCAGCCCTAGTCCCTGATACGGAATCTGCTCGGCAAGGCCGCCGGCGCCATCCTTCCAGGTCCCCATATATCCGTATTTCGGTGTGTAGCCCCGCTCCAGCAGCCAGCTGCCGAAACGGATGCCCAACCCAGTCTTACAATTCTGCGTTTCCACCACCAGCACCATCGGACTCGTTCCCAAAGTGGCCAGCATGGTCTCGTCCACCACATTAAGCACCGACTTGTTAATCAGGCCGATATGGATGCCCTCTTGTTTGAGCAGCTCGACCAGATGGAGACAACGATAAAGCATTTCTCCGTAGGCAACGATATAACCGTCGCGCCCTTCGCGGATGACCTCATCCGTATCCGGCTTGAAGGTATAGCCATCACCATACTGTTTTTCGCCTTGTTCGTTCAGGATATAGGGAGTGCCTGAACGGGTCGAATAGACGAAGCGTAAACCGGGATTATGGAAGATCGTCCCCAGGATGGCCTTCAACTGCAGGGCATCGGCAGGGAAATAAAGCCTGGTTTGATCATGCTCGACCAGGCCATTGTCGGCAAAAAAATTATTGATGCCGAAATGACAGGTGTTATCCGCCATGTCATCGACCCCGGAATGAGAGAAATGGGCCAGCACATTGGCCTGATTGAGACGGGCCATAGTGATTTCGGAAATGACCATCTCCTGAAAGGCGGCAAAGGTGCCGAAGATCCCTTGTTTACCAGGGGCAGAACCAAAACCGGCGGCTACCGAAAAATTATTGCGCTCCATGATGCCGCCGTGGACATAGACCTCAGGGCAGTTCTTGCGGATATGATGCAGACCGCAGGAGCCTTCAAGATCGGAATCCACCACCAGCACCCGGCTGGCAGGATTCTCCATCCCTTTGATGAGGTCGCTGACAATCTTGCCGAACTCGTCCCGATTTTTGGCGGAATCTGCGGAGCTGCCCAGATACACAACCTTTTCGGCCTTAGCGGGCGTCTGTTTGAGCATGCCAACCGCCGCCGCGTGCCCCTTGGCCGTGAGATAATCGATGGCCATGGCGACCGGAATAACATCGTGACCTTTGGGCAGCCCCTCGATCCCGGCTACCCCAACGGCCATCGGCCGCTTAATGACCACCGCCACCGGCCCAGCTGCGGTAATAGCCTGGCGAATGGAGGCAAAGAGATTGTCGATATCCTCACCGGCGCAGGTGTGTGTTGTCAGGCCATGGCCGGAAAGCGTCCGCACCAGATCGTACCCCTGCATGTAGTCACTCGGGTGACCGGCGATGGTGACGTTATTGTCATCAAGCAGCAGCTTGACATTGAGTTGCCGCGCTACCGCATAGCGGGCCGCTTCAGCATCATCGCCCTCCTGCTGGGAACCGTCGCTGCCGAACATGAAGACCGCCTTGCCCGGTTGCGCCTCGGCCACGCCATTGACATGGCTCCACATGTGTCCCAGGCGGCCGGAGCTAAAAAAGATGCCATCCTCCTCGTTGCGTTCAGGGTGACCGTAGAAACCCTTGCCGAATTCACGATAATGGAGGAGAGATTCGGCTTGTTTGAAGCCATTAAGCACAGCCATGATATACTGGATGGCAACCCGGTGTCCGGCCTCATCAAAATAAACAGGATAACAGGACTCGGAGCCTTTCATGAAGCCGTCGGCAATCAGCAACTCGGGCACGATGTCATAGGCGCCGCCGGTATGGCCGCCCAGGCCCTTGGTATTGGCCAGGGCGGTAAAAAAGACGATACTGTCGCGCACCAGATTGATATTGTGGAGCAAGATCGCACGCTGCTCCGCATCCAACCCATCCTGGGCAACGGAAAAGCGCAAAGGTTTGTACGCTGACAAATCAATGGGGAATTTCATAACATATCCTAAAGGGTAAATAGTTCTTGGCACGGCTGCGGCGTGAACGTTTTAGCACCCGTTCACTGTCTCAGGAAAATAGTTGCACTGATAACAGAATTGCCAAATTCCGCAAGGATGATCTGACACTCACGGCAATTGATCGATGCGGCGACCGAAAAAAATTGTGGCTGGTGTCCTGCACTTTCCTCATACTCCGGCAGAAAACGGTCGGTGTCTTGCAAACCTTGTGCAACAGGATTAAGATCTAAGACTTGATGGCTGCACGCTTGGCACGGCAATGACAGAAGACCGGAGAGCGCCAACAAAAATCAGCGTTGCGCCCCTGCAATAAGCAGACAGGGACGTGTCCCTGCACTACCAATACGTTCACCCCCATAACTTACCCCCTCTGCACACGATGAGAAGAAGGGGACGACCAGGATGCTCCATGAAAACTATCTGGAAATATGAACTCGAGCCCAACCGGATTCAGACCGTTACCATCCCCTTTGGCGGTCAAATTTTGACAGCGCAGGCCAAGGAGGACAACGCCCCGATCATGTGGGTTCTCGTTGACCCCGACATGCTGATGCAGGAGCGGCATCTCGGCATCTTCACCACCAACACCGCTGTTCCCGATGAACCCGGTAGATACATCGGTACCTTCACGATTTATGGCGGGACACTCGAATTTCACCTCTTTGAGATGGAACTGCCGCCCGCCGACACGGAGAGCCTGCCGGAAGACACTTGACACACCTCCTGTGCTCAGGCAAAGACCACGGTGCTGTTCTCATAGACCAGGATCTGGCGCTGCAGGTGGTGCCAGATTGATCGAGATAGAATAACCTTCTCCATATCCCGCCCTTTGCGCACCAGATCCTCCACCGAGTCGGCATGGCTGACCCTGATGATATCCTGGGCAATGATCGGTCCGGCATCCAGGTCAGCGGTGACGTAATGGCTGGTGGCGCCGATCACCTTCACGCCTCGCTCAAAAGCGGAATGGTAGGGTTTGGCCCCCGGAAAGGCGGGAAGGAAGGAATGGTGAATATTGATGATCCGGTTCGGGTACTGGCTGACGAATTCGTCGGAGAGAATTTGCATATACCGGGCTAGAACGATAAACTCCACTTTATGCTGCGCCAAGAGCTGGAGCTGCGCCTGTTCCTGCTCGCGCTTATTCTGGCCGTTGATGGCAAAGTGATGAAAGTCGATGCCGAATTGACGGGCCACCGGTTCAAGATCCGCATGGTTGCTGATAATCAGCGGGATTTCCACCTCGATTTCCTGCGATTTCCAACGGGAAAGGATGTCATAGAGGCAATGGGGCAGTTTCGACACGAACAGCGCCATGCGGGGCACTTCGTGGGAAAAGTGCAGCTGCCATTGCATGTCAAACTTTTTAGCGATCAGGGTGTCAAAATATTCCCCGATTTTGTCGTCCGGGATAATGAATTGGTCCAGTTCCCATGCAATCCGCATAAAGAAAATCTTTCTGGAGAGATCGACGTGTTGGTCAAGAAACGTGATATTGCCGTTGTTCGTGTAGATGAATTCACTGACGGTAGCGACAATGCCCTTGTTATCAGGGCAATGAATCAATAGAATGGCGGACGCTGGCAAGGAATCGGAGTCGGTACTTTTCATATTTTTTTGGCAGATAGAGTTGGCTCACTTCGAGCATAGTATTAGCAATACGCTATGGTTACGCCCCAGATCATAAGTGTTGAAGAGTATACTTTCCAGCTGAGATCCGCAAGACTTGCGCCAAGAGAAACCGCTGCTTTATGCCGCCCATGACCATTCGTTTTTTATTTGTCCCCTGGAAACAATACCCACACGCTATCGCGCCGAACTACGCAACCGCATTTTTCACGCCTCCCCACCTGAAAAAATGACGTTTACCTCCAAGCCAGCCGACACGCTACCAGCTTTTAGAACGAGTTTACTTCTAGTCTGGTTTATTGATTTGTTAGCGGTGGGATTGCCTGACATCGCTTCGAGTGCTTACACACTGCCAATCACGTTTAATCATTTCTCCTATTCGCTTGGCACGCTCAGAGTAGAGTTCAATGCTCTCCCAGCAAGGTTCTTGGCTGACTTTCTGCATCAGCATGCCATCCCCGTTGGGCCAGCAGGGAAGGACACCTCCAAGAAAGTAGCCGTGCCTACGCAAAATCTCCGTCGCTGCAGAAATATATGGGGAGACGAGTGGCAGCCAGATCTGGAAGACTTTCGTGCCTTTTTCGTGAGCTTCACTTCCCAAGTGGGAAATAAATTGGCTGAAATCCGATCCGATGCAATCTATCGAGATCCGTGCGACTTGCGCGGATTCAAATAGGTTCATTTTCCCCTGAGTGCTTTCCGAAAGCGGCAAATCATTATTCGGAAATACAAATGTGCGTTCTACATTCAATCCATCGTAAAGGTACCCTATTTCATCTCGATACACAGCTGGTACTTGGACGGTTTGTGCTACGGGTTTGTGCATGAAGAATCCGAGTAGCACAGAAACGCGAGAGGCCCCCTCCGTTCCATATGCAGCCTCCGGCATTAAATCGACTTCAAGACCTGATTCTTTGAAGCCAAGCTGCAAGCACATTTTCTGCACATGGGTGTGGCTGCACACGGGTTCCCCAATAATTCCTTCCACGCCAAAACGTTCGGAGGTATTAACGATCGTGTGTCTAAACAAGCGGGGGAAAATAGCTTGCCCGCGAGAAGCTGGTAGCACGGCTCCTGCTGCATTTTCATAGAGGTGAGTGGCAGAGTCCAGTAGAACGAGTGCATTATGGCCAACAACTTCACCGTCAGAGGTGCGGGCCACGCAGGAGATGATGTGACCTGCGGCATTCTCTTTGATTAACTGGTCTGGGGTGTAATAAGTCCTGATAGGGTACCCTTCTCCGTAGACTTGGCGAAAAAGCTGCGCAATTCCAGGAGCATCTTCGACACGAAAAAAGTCTATTTCGACTTCCTGTTTTGTTGTGTTTGAAGCTGGTGTATCGTTCATCATTGATCTTCCTCCTGATACTATGAACCTTGCCTGCGGAAAAACCATCATCAACCACTTGCCAAGTGGAACGCTGCCAACTAACCGTGTTGCAACTTCTTGAAATTACGTTTTTCGAACTTCTTTGCTTTGACCACCAAAATTACCGAAAAATGGCAAAAAATTAGTTTATGATAAACCCCAGCAGTCGGCTGGGTGGAGCGCTAAAACGGTGAAATAACCTGCTATGAACCTAAGTCAGGACGGATGCCTCAGGGTAAATGGCTGGACCGTGCCAGCTGTAGAGTGATGATTTTATCTCTCCCGGATACTATTGTCTGTTGTCAATCCGGGGTCTTCTAAGGGTTGGGTAGAGACCGGTTGGATATTTTCACCTATGATTTATTTGGGGAATGCTCTCGTACGTATTAACTGAGGCTTTTCGCGAGCGTTACAAAATCCGAAGGAATCATCATAACCGTGGTGCTGTTATTTTCTGCCTCCACCTCTGTTACCATTTGCATGCGCCTCAATTCGACTGCCACCGGATTATTTGACATCTGTTTTGCAGCCTCTGACAGTTTCTTGGATGCTTCCAATTCTGCCTCTGCCTTGATGATACGCGCCCGTTTTTCGCGAATTGCCTGTGCCTGCATGGCCATGACTTCTTGCATGGTTTCAGGCAATTCAACATCCTTCATTTCAAAACGTTCGACCTCCACACCCCATGCGGTTGTGGAACCAGCAATATTTTGGCGTAATAACTCATTGATTTTGTCTCGTTCTTGCAAAACTTCATCAAGATCATGCTGCCCGATGGAGTTGCGTAAGCTCGTAAGGACCAGTTGGTAGACAGCTGCAGGCGCATCTGCGACTGCAATAACTGATTTGGCTGCATCTGTAACCCGATACCAGAGCACTGCATTAAGTTTAACCGTGACGCTGTCACGTGTAATGGTTTCTTGCTGCTCAGCTGATACGGTTCGTGTTCGGATATCAATTGTCACTGTACGCTCGATTCCGAGAGGAATGATCCAGTACAAACCTGGGCCACGCAGATTGATATAGCGGCCCAATCGAAATGCCACACCACGTTGATATTCTTGCGCAATACGTAACCCTGATAGCAAAATGACAATAATGATAATAGCGAAAAACAGTTGAGTTGTCATAGGGTGCCTCTTAATACCAAACGGTGAAATAACCTGCCGGCCGGCGTGCTGCCCACCTTTTAAGAACGCGCTTTATTCCGGTCAGGTTTTTTGACTGGTTCTGCTTTATTCTATATGTGCCTTGGCTGTTTGGAGCGCAGTATCTTTATTTTTTGTAAACATTTTCCACTTCATTTCTGATGAATGGATACCTGCTTTCTTGTCTTGACCTCTACAAGAATACCAGTGTCCAAAACGTTCGACCGTAGAAAATGGATGGTTTTCTGTACAAAAAAAGCCACAAGGATGAATCTCTTTGAAAAAAAGAGTTTCATCGGGATTTTCATCAAAAGCCATATTTGTAGGCAATGCGATTTGAGTCACGTCCACGCCTTCTGCTTCCTTTTTATCCAGCCAGTCTGAAATTTTCATATGTTTTTCCTCCTTTGGAAATCAAGAAAACTAAAACCTCGCAAAAGGTTGACCAAACCCAACCTGCAAAGGACGGATAAATTGGCAAACCGAGAAACCGCGAAAAACTACTCCATCTCAATCTTGTCTGTTGACAACCCTGGGTCTTCTAAGTGTTGGGGTGGTTATATAAAAATGTGCCCGACCGTACGTGAGCAGCGCTGCACCACCTTCGAGAATGCAACCGGCCTCTATGGCTACGATCAGGCCAATGCCGATAGCAGTTCCAAGGCTCCTGGCTCAACGATTGTAAGTGTTCCGGACATTGTTTCCTCCTGTTAATTGTGATATCCAGCTACCATGCCAGTCCTAAAGGTGCCATCAAACCGTGGGCTGTCTTCCAGCGCGGTTACGGTGACCACATAATTACCGGGAGATAAAAACATCCGATTACTTAAAGTAATTGCAACCCCAAAGCCTGCTCCTACTTGGCCACAGGGCTCATCTCTGGTTACGGTTTCCTCCCTGAGAATCTTACCCGATCTTTCCTCCTGCCAAACCACATGAACCGTGATTTCTTTGTGGGGTTTGGGGTGACGACCAGGTTGACACATATCGTCAGCTCTTAACCCCGACAAGCTTTCCATTAAGTCTTCAAACCTGTCCCACAAGTAAGTGAGGTGGTCAAGTACAAGTGGACACATTGCTAAGCAGCTTTTTTCAGAAGCTGCCGTTTCTCGAACTCTTTGGGGCTAACATAGCCCAAGTACGAATGCCGTCTTCTGCTGTTGTAAAACATTTCGATGTAGTCAACGATGTCCTTCCTAGCCTCGTCTCTTGTCGTATAGTTTGAAAAGAAAACTCGCTCGGTTTTCAAACTGCCAAAAAAGCTTTCCGCCACGGCATTATCCCTGCAATTACCTTTCCGGCTCATGCTGCTGATCATTTTATGTGTTGCAGCATTTTCTGAAAATCAGCGCTGCAATACTGACTTCCCCTATCCGCATGAAAAAGCAGGCCTGATGCCGGTCGTCGTCGCCAGATTGCCATCTGCAGGGCATCCAGGATGAGCCTCCGACTCATCCGACTAGTAAAAAAAAACTAGCCAACGACCTGTCGGGAGAAAAGGTCGAGGACCTTAGCCAAATACAACCAGCCTTCACTTGTCCAGATGTAGGTAATATCGGATACATATACCTGGTCGGGCTCGGCAACTGCAAACTCTCGGTTCAGCAAATTCGGCGCAACCGGCAGGTTGTGTTTACTGTCAGTGGTTACCTTGAATTTCTTTTTCTGTTTCGCAGAGACTCCTGCCAATCTCATCAGAGTCTTGGTCTTGACTCGGCCACAGGATATGCCATGAGCCTCGATTTCTTCTGAGATCCGTCGGGCCCCGTATGTTGCCTGAGATATTTTATGGGCTGTTGGACAACGGAAATGAGCGAGTCATACTCTTTCTGTCGCGCCGATTTTCCGCGCGTCCGCCAAGAATAGTATCCGGTCCTGGTACTTGCAGTACTTCACATAATAGGGATATTGAGCATGCCTTCCTTTCGGTATCGATCATTTGAAACCGCGCCCCGATTCGTTCGCAAAGAAGGCCACCGCTTTTTTCAGGATTTCACGTGCCAGCGCCTAACACAGTCGGGTTAATACCGAGATTACGAGCGGCCTCGGCATTCTGATACCCCTGTTCCGTGATCAGCTTGACTGCAGGCTCCCTGAATTCCTGTATGTATCTCTTTCTCTTTTTTATCATGAGACACCTCCTTTTGCGGCCTAACCCGCTCTTAAGAAAGTGTCCACTTTTTCAATACCACCTCAGATGGAAACGGTAAGCATTGTTAAACCGGAAAAAATAAGGCGCGCGAAGTAGCTGTTTCCAAATTGTTTCCAGGGCAAAAAAACACTAAAAAAGAGATAGCAAAAACAGCCCTTTAAAAACTCGTCCATTTATCGTATATAATCCGTCACCAATACGCTGTCCCGACAACCTTCATCTCCAAACTCAAACAAGTTCCCCCCGCGAACCGCAGCAGATGAAATCATCAAAAAACGAGACGCAACAGCAGGCAACCAACACCTTGGGTGTGACGGAAAACTGGTTCCCGGATAATCTGACGCTAATCAGCAGCAGGCTCAAAGAAATTTCCGCCAGGAATACACCAGGTCAACCGGTTGCGGTGTTTGACTTCGATAACACGTGTGTTTTTCGGGATGTGGGACAGGCGGTATTCCGTTATCAGCTATTGCAGATGCGCTACCGTATTGCCCCGGAGCAACTGGCCGAGATCCTGCCCACCCTGCCCGGAGATCTTTGCGGTCGACCGCTGGCGGTCATTACCTCGACCCTGATGCAAGCCTACCAGCAACTCTGGCCGCTGATAGCCAACAAGGAAGAAGAACAGGCACAACGCCTGCCCGAATACCGGCTCTTTACCGCGCTGCTCCTGTGGTTCACTGACATGGCCCGCAAGGACGAACGGTTGGGGCCCCGCTACGTGCTGCCGTTCATGGGAAAACTGCTGGCTGGATATTCACTCCCTGACCTGCGCCAGCTCGCAGCCGAGGTGGTAACCACGGCCCTGACCGAGCCGTTGATCGAGCAAACACTTGCCCTGAATGCCCCCGATCCGCTCGGCCGGATTGAGGCCAGCTTTTCCCTGGGACTCCATGCCTACCAAGAGATAAAGACCCTGATGCAGCGGCTGCAGGATCAGGGGGTCGATTGCTATGTGGTTTCGGCGAGTACCGAATGGTTGGTGGAAGAAGCGGCGCGACTGCTCGGCTTTCCAGTGCCGGCGGATCATATCTTCGGGGTCCGCGTCGGGCTGAATGAACAAGCGCTGCTGACCACTGCGGATTCCGACGCCTATCCCCTCACCTTTCGCGAAGGCAAGGCGGAGATCATCAGGCAGTTCATCGGCGCCACCCCGGTGTTGGTCGCGGGGGATGCCGACACCGACTTTGAAATGCTCACCCTGCCTGAAGTGGCCATCCGTCTGCTGATCAATCGCAACCAGACCGGCCTGATCAGCACCCTCTATCAAGACCCCCGCATCCTCCTTCAGGGACTGGATCTGCGGACCGGTCAATTCCGGCCCTTCCGCGAATCCCTCGCCTGAAACGACAAGTTCTCCCTACTTTTTCCAGGTCTTGGCAAAATCGAGCATCCGCTGAATCGGGATGCGCGCTTGAGCGGCAAGTTCCGGGGCGACCTTGATCTCGTTGATCCCGGTTTCCAGGACAACCGCCAGCTTTTCCAGGGTATTCATCGCCATCCAGGGACAGCGGGCACAGCTCCGGCAAGTTGCCCCCTCGCCGGCGGTGGGCGCGCTCAGCAGAATCTTGTCTGGAGCCAGTTGCCGCATCTTGTTGAAGATACCGGCATCGGTGGCCACGATGAACTCCGGATGGGGCAACGTGCGCACCGCCTCAATCAGGGCGGTGGTGGAACCGACCACATCCGCCTGATCGACCACGTCCTGCGGCGATTCAGGATGAACGAGCACTGCCGCCCGGGGATGCTGCCTGCGCATCTCTTCTAGGGCCGCTGCCTTGAACTCTTCATGAACCACGCAGGAGCCTGGCCACAGGATCATCTCCACCTCGGTCAAACGCTGCACGTATCGCCCCAGATGCTGATCCGGACCCCAGAGAATCTTTTCGCCTCGGGCAGCCAGATGCTTGATAATGGGCAGGGCAATGCCGGAGGTGACCACCCAATGGGACCGCGCCTTGACTTCGGCGCTGGTGTTGGCATAGACCACCACCGTATGCTCGGGGTGTTGGTCGCAAAAATCGGAAAACAGCGCGGCCGGGCAGCCCTCATCGAGCGAACAGGTTGCACCGAGATCGGGCATGAGCACCCGCTTCTCGTTATTGAGGATTTTGGAGGTCTCCCCCATAAACCGCACCCCGGCGACCACTAGGGTCTGGGCCGGATGCTCGGTGCCAAACCGCGCCATTTCCAGCGAATCAGCGACGCAGCCGCCAGTTTCCTCGGCCAGATCCTGCAGCTCGCCATCGGTATAATAATGGGCCACCAGCACCGCATTCTTCTCGTGCAGCATTTTTTTGATGCGTTCCTTGAGCGCTGCCTTTTCCTGGGCCGGCAACTCCAGCCGCACAGGATGGGCGGGGACCTTGACCACAGGAAGGGTAACGTCCGCCAGGTTTTCGTGTAATCCGTTCTTCATATCGATAGATGGGTATCGTTCGTGATAAAAAAATAATCAGTAGCTCCGTCAATACCGCCAGGCAAGCTGACCGCAAGATTTCCTACTACCGCAAAACCCTTTCCAAAACAATGATTTTCAGCAGATGTGCACCGCGCCCTTACAGGGGGCAACTCATCGCCTGCAACAGAAGATAAGAACGACCCATACGAAATCCATGCATATCGTGGTTTCATCTCCGGCCGACCTACGGTATACTGCATCTATTCCGGTAACCTCTTCCTCCAAATCTGGCCATGCACGTTTATCCCGCTGAACTTGTCTCCCTTATCAACCAGAAATGGCACGATGTGCCGCCACCGGAAGGTGCCGACACCGACCCGATGGCGAGTGTTTTGCCGGGCAAGGTAGCCCTGGAACATCTGATCTCCACCTGTTACCAGGTCAGTATGATGCGGGAGGAGACCCGTCCCGTCACCCTCCGTCTCATTCTTGCAGTCCCGAAGTTCTTCCCCGCCGACGAGGGACCGCCGAAAGGGTTTCTCCGCCTGCTCTTTTCCACCCCCCGTCCCTTCAACGAATACGAACTGCGCCGTCTTTCACCGGCAGTGGATTTCGAACGCTCCCTGGTCGGCATTGAACCCCACCCGGAGAAAGGATTTCAAATCTGGGGGATCATCAATTCCGGTATCCGCTGGTTGCAGGAAGAACGCGGCGGCAACAAGAAAACCAACCGGCTCCCCGAGGCCTTTGTCGTGCACGTCACTGGTCCGGGCATGCTCACCATCTGCAAAGGGCTCAAAATCATCGCCACTCTTAATAGCGGCAGGGTCCTTGACTCCACCGCCAATGCCTTTCAATCCAAATGGATGAACAAGCTCTTTGCCGAGGAACGCGAAGTGCTGCTGGAGATGCACGAAACCTTTCGCGCCAGTGTGCTCTATCCGGTTGCCAGAATCCAGGACGAGTTCATTGAAAGTCTCCAATTCCAATTACTGAAACGGGTCATCAGCGTTTCCCGGATGTCCCGCCATGGCGGCACTTTCATCATTTTCCCCAGCGGCAACCCCCCGGAACTCACCGGTGACAACCCGTATATCCTGCTGAAATATCGGTTTCAGCACGACGAGGCCATTCAGCGGCAGCAATCTTTGATGCTTAGAACCATCCGAGTGGCAACCACGGCCTTGGGCGATATCCACGATCCGGACCGGATCATTACCTGGAAGGATTACGTGGAACTCCGCCACGAATCTGCGGTCTACGATCTGGCGGAAGCCCTCTATGAGCAGGCCCAGTTCGTTGCTAATCTCGCGTCCGTGGATGGAGCTGTGGTTGCCGGCAGCCGCGGAGCGTTGGGATTTGGCGGCATGATCGTTGGCTCCCTCGACAAATTGACGGAAGTGGCAATCGCCAATGACACCGAGGGCAAGATGGTCACCCTGGCCAAAATCGAAGGATACGGCTCCAGGCACCGCTCTGTCTACCACCTCTGCAACACCATCCATAATGTAATAGCCATCGTCGTGTCCCAAGACGGCAATGTCCAGCTGGCCAAATGGCGTAACGGCATCGTCACCTGCTGGGACCTGACCTCACAGATGTTCATCAGCGACACGTGATGCTGCCAGCACCGCTGGCGTCAGCCTAGAAAGGACCCGCGCCCCCGCCTTTCAACCACCAGAGACGGGATTGAACCATCGCTTCACCAGCTGCCAGAGGAGCAAGGTGGCGGCAACGGAAACCACGCCCATCCTGCCCAGCACCACAATCTTATCGCTCCAGTCAAACGAAAAAAACCACATCGATAGAGCGCCTATCATAAAATAAAAAAAGACCATCAGGGAGGAGGCCGCTCCGGTGTCCCGATCCACCTGTTCCAGGATCAGGTTGTTGCCGGCCGGTCGGCAGAAGGAAAAAGAGAAGGTCAGCAAAAACATCGGCAGGGTCAACCGCCATGGCTCAGGAAGCCAGGGGCAAAGCAGCAGCAGCGAGGAGACGAGCATGCCGGTGAAGGCAAAGGGCATGAGCTGGGTTGTCGCATAGTGGCGGGCCAGCCGGGAAAACGAGAGCGGCGCCAGGACAAAGGCTAGAGAATTGAAACCAAAAAAATAACCGAACTGACGCTCGTCAAAGCCGAACCGGGTAATATAGAGATCCGACGAACCGCCGATAAAGGCAAAAATCGGCACACAGGTGAAGGCAAAGGTCAGCAGGAGGGAGATATATCGTTTATTGCGAAACAGACGGCAATAGCTGGAAGCCACCTCGCGGAAGCTGGGGGTGATCTCCTTCCGCAGGGATTCGTCCATGCAGAAGACGCCCACCAGGGCTATGGTCCCCAGCACTGCCTGGAGCATGAAAATCCAGCGCCAGGAAAGCAGTTTGATAATCCAGCCGCCGAGAATGGGTGCAATCATCGGTGCGGTGGCGACGATCACACCTATCTGGATAAACACCCTTTGCCGCTGCTGCCCGGCAAACCTATCCTTGCAGATAGCGAAGACGATAGCCGATGCCGATGCGGCGCCCGCCCCCTGAAGAATCCTGGCGCAGATCATCATGCCGGCGCTCTGCGAGCACGCGCAGACAAAGCAGGAGAGGATAAAGAGCCCCACCCCGGCCAGCAAAGGCGGCCGCCTGCCGTAGCGGTCGGAGAGCGGGCCGTAGATGAGGAGAAAGCCGCAGTAGGTCATAAAAAAAACGACCAGGGTCAGGTTAATCGCCACCAGCGGGGCCTGCCATTCCCGTTGCAGCATGGGCAGGGCCGGCAGATACATGTCGGTGGCCAGGGGCGGAAAGGCGGACAGCAGGGCGAGCAGGAGTATGATCAACGGAAAACGTTCCTTGATCTCACGAAACAAAACCATCCAGTGTACCCCTCTCTATCTCAATCTTGGTTCGAGTGCGTGGATCGGCACGAACTCGAACTGCATACGCAGAAAATATTCCTTCATATCCGGCTATCACGCCTGACAACCTGGCGTTGCCCCTCTTCGAGGGCTCCGAGGTGCTAAAATCCTATGAATCGCGGACCGGACTCAATACATCGAGACGTAGGCGATGGCGAGCGTCGAACAGTTTGCGTTCCACGCCCAGAATGGCGACAATTGTCCCCAAACCGGTTCCGGCACAGATGAGAAACATGATCAGGATCTGATAGTGCACCGCATCCAGGGGACTGGAGCCGCCTAGGATCTGCCCGGTCATCATCCCGGGAAGACTTACCAGGCCGGCCGTGGCCATGGAGTTGATAATCGGCATCATCCCAGCCCGAATGGACTGACGGCGAATCTCGCGCACCGCCTGCCCAGCGGTCTGCCCCAACAACAACCGCTGTTCAATAACCTGACGCTGCTGCCACAGGGTTTCCGTCATGCGGTCCATGCCCAGGGCCACGCCGCTCATAGTATTGCCCAACAGCATACCGAGCAGCGGAATGGCATATTGTGGCGTGTACCAGGGAACATTGCCGATGATGACAAAGAGAGCTAAAAAGGTGACGGAAAAGGAAGATAGAAACATGGATCCTGTCCCGATCAGCCAGCCGTGGAGCCCCCTGATCGATCTTTGCTGGCGCTCCACCACTTCTCGGCCGGCAGCGGCCAGCATCACCATCGAAATCAGCAGCATATAGCCGATGTGGACATGGGCAAACAGCAGCCGCAAAATTTGGCCGATGAGCAGGAGCTGCACCGTAGTTCTCGCGGCGGCGATAGCCAACTGTCTGCCCAGCCCCAACTGCAGACGCCAGGAAAACAGGCCGAGCAGCACCAGCAAGGATGCGGCCAGGGCCAGATCGACAGGGGAGAGGGGTTTAACATTCATCGTGCGCCCCCCCTGTATCAATAAGCCGGCCATCAGTCACCATCAGGAATAGATGCTCGCTGATCCGGGCCAGCTGTGCCGGATCGTGACTGACCCAGAGCATGGGAGCGCCCTGCGTTTTGCAGTACGCCAACAACAGCTCCTCGACCCGCGTCACCGCACCCTGATCAAGGCTGGCGGTCGGTTCGTCCAGAAGGAGGCAGTGCGGCTGATTGTGCAGCAGGCGGACAATGGCAAGCCGCTGTTTTTCGCCGGTCGACAGCCGGCTGATCTGCCAAGTCTGCACCGACCGGTCGAGACCGACCGCCGCCAACATGCCGTCGTCAATAGCGTCGAAGTCGGCGAAATGATCGCCAACCGATTCCAGCCACCACCCACTTTCAGCCGGCAGCAGACCTACGGTACGCCGCCAGACCGGTGCCGCCACCGCATCGGCATTGATATCGCCCAGCTGCATGAGGCCGGTGCGCGGGTCAAGATCGGCGATAGCCCTGAGCAGCAGGCTCTTGCCCGCCCCGGAGTCCCCCTGGAGACCGACACACTCGCCAGCCTCAATGCGAAAGGAATAGGGCCCACGGTTCTGAAAACGTAGATTATTAATTGCGAGGGTCGGCATGAGCATTATGGAACAAGTTGTTGACTAAAACGTTGATGGCCTGATCTGACCGATTTGCTTCTCCATCGGTTACATGAAGAAGGGGAGCCGCCGAAGACAGGATCGCTTCCCCTCGCGGCAGACCGCCACACAAAAAATGCCGCTATTCTTTGACCGGCAGGGTGACCGTAAAGGTGCTGCCTTCATCCGGACGGCTGGTCACGGTAATGGCGCCTTGATGCTGTTGCTCAACGATGTTTTTGGCAATGGTCAAACCGAGACCAGTGCCGCGATTCTTATCGGTGTAGAAAGGGGTGAAAATCTGCCCGATCTTTTCCGGGGCTATGCCGATACCTGTATCGGTTATCTCCAGCACCGCCGTGTCCTGTTCCTGGTCAATCCTGGTATGCACCATAATATCACCGCCATACGGCATGGCCTGCGTCGCATTGAACACAATATTGAAAACAACCTGATAGATCTGCTCACTATCCATGAAGATCTCGGGCAGATCGCCAAGCGTGGTATGGACCACTACGGATTTCTGTTTAAATTCAGGCTCCATGAAGCGCAGGACCCTCTCGATAACGGCATTGAGCGAACGGGTTGCCATCTTCGCCTCCCGGGGTCGGGCAAAATCGAGAAACTCACGCACAATGGCATCGAGCCGCGAGGTCTCCTCGACAATGATGTTGGCAAGATGCTCATTCCCAGGGGCCACCTTGCTGATACGGTTGCCGAGAATCTCAGCCGTCGAACGGACAATACCCAATGGATTTTTGATTTCGTGGGACACGGCCGCCACCATTTTCCCCAATGAGGCCAAACGCTGCGCCTCGTTGAGCTGTTCTTCCAGCCGCAGCCGTTCCTCCGCCTTGAGGGCAATAATACGGTTGGCCCTGACGACGATCAGGCTCAGAATAGTGAAGAGGATAGCAAGGATGGAAAGCGACAGGACGATAACCCGGCCCTGGAGTTGGATGATGGCCCTGATATCATCGGAGAGATCCTGGACGACCTCGATAACCCCCATTATCTCGCCGGTATGCTCACCCAGCCTGTTCTCCTGGCGAAACGGCACATAGCTCTTCAGAGTGCAGAAGACCTCCGACGCGCCAGGCAGCAGACTAAAAAGGGAACCCCCGGTAATCAGGGCCGAATTATTTTCGCCTTTGACCGCCTTCTGATATTCCAATCCTCCCATGTCACGCTTGCCCATTAATTCGGAGTTAGTCGAATAGGCAATCCTGTTCTGTAACGGTTCGAATATGGTCACCGAATCGATCCGCATGCCGCGGGTGATATTACGGACAATCTGATCAAGACGCTCAAACTGCTCCTGATCGGACAAGGCAATACGGCCGTACCGAACGACCGTCGGCAAAACGAACTGGAGAAAAACCTGGCGGTTGAGATTATCGGCAAAAAGCCGGGAATAGGCCTCGCTGCGTTGCAACAGCACGGTCTTGGCATTGTCCGCAATCATCCATGACAGAAGAAAGGAGGCGATCAGAATGAGCAGCAACGAGGTGAAGGCGAAATACTTAACCAGCTCAAAGGGCAGAAGCGTGTCGCTGCGATCGCGAGGCTTGAACCTGCTCCAAATCCGTGAAAAATCAAACCTCGGTATCTTCATGACAGACTCCACAACGGCGGCAGATAGCCGGGTTGCAGGGCCGGGTCGTGGCACCACGCATCGCCTTTTCGAATTCTTCCCAGAGGTATCCGGAACGAATACCATGATCCACCACCTCCCAACACATGAGTTCGTTTTGCTGCCGCGGCCGAATCGCATACTGCCACGGGTTGATCCGGTGCCGCTGCATGGCCTGTTTAAAAGAAAATTGACCGCTGCCGATATCAAGCAGCGCCGGCCCGATGCGCCGATCCGCCCTTGAAAAGATCGCCTGCTGCAGCGCCTGTTCTGGATGATCAAATCTGAGGCGCAGATTCGCCTTCGGAGCCAGCATCTTGCGAAGATACCTGATTTTTTCCTTCAGCGCCACAAGCGCCTGGGCCGTACCCTGTTCCTCGGCACGAGCGGGCGAAAGGCCACCAAAGGAGCAATATTGGAAGGGCGTCCAGGGTTTGGGAACAAAACAATTAATTGACAGGGTCAACTCCGAAACCCTGCCCCTGGCTCTGCCGATGGGAAGAATCAGGGTTTGCAGCCGGTCGACCAGCACAATCAATTCGTCTAGATCCTCTATGGTTTCGGTGGGCAGGCCGATCATCACATAGAGTTTCAGGTGGAAGATTCCGGACTCGACCAGCCGCACCGCTGCCGAGAGCAGATCGTCTTCGCTCAGCCCTTTATTGATCAGACGGCGTAACCGTTCCGAGCAGCCGTCAGCAGCAATAGCCACGCTTTTCAGGTGCGAAGCGGCGAGCAGCGATACAGTTTGTGCAGAGATGCGGTCCGCCCGCAACGAGGAAAAAGAGAGCGCACACTGGTGTTCCCTGAGATAGCCGGCAATCTCGTCAACCGTTACCTCCTTAGCCATTTCCATGCCGAGCAGGCCAATACGATCGATCTTCTCCGGACGGTCTTCAAGTCCTTTGAGAATGGCATCGCCACTCCAGAGACGGGGCGGACGATAGATGAAACCGGCCGCGCAGAAACGGCAGCCCCGGCTGCAACCCCGCCCCAACTCGACCATGTACATACCCAGTTCAGCCTCGGGAGAGAGCAGGGTCGAATGGGCCGCCCGCTCCATGGCAGAGGCGATCACCTTGGTAACTCTTGGCGGCAGACCAGCGGCTGCTTCGATCCGTTTGACCGCACCGTCGCCGGCATAGGAAAAAGAATAAAAAGCAGGCGCATAGCATCCGGGCAGCGAACCACTGATCTGCAGCAGCAGTGCTTGACGACTGGTGGTGGCAAAACCGCTTAACGCTTCGATCAGCGGAACCAGAAGCGGCTCAGCCTCACCGATCACCATAAGGTCGGCAAACATGGCCAGCGGTTCGGGGTTCATAAAAACCCCAACCCCACCCAACACCACCAAAGGATTGCCAGGATGCACGGCCTGAGGTCGGCGGGCAGCAAACGGTTCAATCCCACCGACCGCCAGCATAGCAGCTAGGCGGGGGTAATCATGTTCAAAACTGATCGATCCGAGGACGAGGGGGAAATCGGTCAGAGGGCGGGAGGATTCCAATGAGCGTAGCGACTGGGGCTGATCAGGGTAGACAAAGCGCTCGCAGACAATAGCATCCTGCTGGTTGAGCAGGGTATAGACGAGTTGAAAACCAAGATTGGAAACGGCGACAGGATAGGTGTTCGGGTACAACAAGGCCACCGGAACCCTGTCCTTCCATTTTTTACGGACAGTACCGGTCTCGGTGGATAGATAAAAAGACAAAGGCGCAAATCACTCTCACCGGCAGCAGCAAAACACCGCAGGGGAATATCCGGCTGATATTCCCCTGCGGCGAGACTCAAATCTTTTCCCCCTGCCCTTCCTCATCAGGACCGGGGCCAGAAACCCCGCTGTCCTAATTTGCCTTCTTGCGAAGATAGGCCGGTTCGTCAAACTCGCTGGGTTCGTGCTCGTCGAAAATAGGCCGAGGCATACGTGGCAACCCTTTGGGCAGCATGTTTGGCTTAGCAATGGCAACCGAAGCGCTTTCCGGGACGGTGACGTCATCCTCGAGAAGTCGAGGAAGCCGCGAGCGCGTTGTCACCGGTGGTCGCGCCGCCTGACGACGCACCACCTCGACCTGCGAGATCTCTGGTTCCTCGATACTGGAGATACCGGTCGCGATGACCGTCACCCGCAGTTCCTCGCCAAGCGATTCGTCGAAGAGGGCACCAACGATAACATTGGCGTCATCATGCGCTTTGGCCTGAATAAGGGCGGCGGCCTCCATGAATTCGTTCATGGTCAAGGTGTCCTTGGTAGCGGAGATATTGACCAGAATGCCGCGAGCCCCGTCAATACCGACATCCTCAAGCAGCTGATTGTCAATAGCGCGCTTGGCCGCTTCGGTGGCTCGGTTTTCCCCAACCGCCGAACCCGAACCCATGATGGCGGGTCCGACTTCTTTCATTACGGTTTTAAGGTCGGCAAAGTCGACGTTAATATGTCCAGGCAGATTGATCAGATCGGTGATGCCTTTGACCGCCTGCAGCAAGACATTATCCACCATCCCCATCATATCGACTAGGGTGGAGTTTTTGTTCATCAGACTGAGCAACCGGTCATTGGGCACGGTGATGATCGTATCGGCATACTCTTTGAGTTTTTCCCAACCCGCCTCGGCATTGCGCATCCGCTTTTTTGCCTCGAAGTAGAACGGTTTGGTGACGACAGCAACTGTCAAGGCACCGGCCTCTTTACTTAACTTGGCGATCACAGGAGCGGCTCCCGTTCCCGTACCGCCACCCAAGCCGGCGGTAACGAACACCATATCCGCCCCTTTCAACACGCTCAGCAGATCGTCATAGCTCTCCTGAGCCGCTTCCCTGCCCATCTCTGGGTCAGCGCCCGCCCCCATACCCTTGGTTATCCCCGGCCCCAACTGCAGTCGGATATCGGCACGCGATTTTTCCAGGGCCTGCATATCCGTATTGGCAGCAATGAATTGCACGCCCGTCAATCGGCTTTCGACCATAGTGTTGATGGCGTTACCACCTCCACCACCGACACCGATTACCTTGATAACAGCTACAGATTCTTCTTCGGCCATCCTGAACGGCATGTTTCTCTCCCAAGAAAAAATTCCCTGATTAATATCCCTCATATATACCATCAACTTCGGTACTACTAAAGGGAAATCTCAGTATGCTTAGACGATATTTTTAACCCAATTCTTCAGCTTGCTGACCATCCCGCCGCTTTCCTTCGACACATGACTTCTCGCTTTACTGCCATACAACATTAATCCGACTCCGGTGGTGCACCGGGGGGATCGAATATCCTCAATCCGCCCCTCGACACCCTGGGGGTAGCCAATCCGCACCGGTAAATCAAAAACCTGTTCAGCCATCTCCACTATATTGGCCAGGAGCGCCGTGCCGCCCGTGATAACGATACCAGCGTTGATCCGGTTGCGGTACCCGGAAGCACTGATATTCTTGTTGACCATCTGCAGGATCTCTTCCATTCGAGCCTCAAGGATTTCGACCATGATCCGCTGGGAAACCTTACGGGGCTTGCGGTCGCCGACTGTGGGCACCTCGATGATGTGATTTTCCTTAATCATTGAGGATAGGGCGCCGCCGTACAGGTATTTCAACTCTTCGGCCTCCTGCAGCGGAGTACGCAGCCCGACCGAAAGATCGCTGGTAAGATTGTTGCCGCCCAAGGCCAACTCCCAGGTATGCTTGATGGTACCGTTGCAAAAAATTGCCAGGTCCGTGGTCCCGCCGCCAATATCGATCAGTGCCACCCCCAGCTCCATCTCATCCCTGCCAAGCACGGTCAGCGACGAAGCGACCGACTCCAGGACAATCTCGGCCACGGCCAGCCCTGCCCGATTGCAGCTAGTCACCACATTATGCAAAGCGGTGACGTCAGCGGTAACGATATGTACATTGGTCACCAGGCGGACTCCGGTCATCCCCAGGGGATTCTGGATACCGGTATGATCATCCACCATGTATTCCTGGGGCAGGACATGAATGATCTGCTGATTATCGGAAATCTTGACAGTCTGGGCGGCCTGGATAACGGCCTCAATGTCTTTCTCCTTGATCTCCTGGTTGTTGATAGCCATGATTCCAGGAGAGTTAAAACCCTTGATATGGTTGCCGGCAATGCCTACATAGACGGACTCGATATCGCAACCCGCCATGTCCGAGGCTGACTCCACGGCCTGTCGAATCGACTTGACCGTCGACTCGATATTGACCACCACTCCTTTCTTCATACCAGAAGAGGCTGCCGTGCCGACGCCGATAATCTCCACCCGGTCTTCGAAGACCTCGCCGATCAAGGCACAGACTTTGGTCGTGCCTATATCGAGGGCAGCAACAAGCTCCCCCGGCTCCCGCGCTTCCAATTCTTCCATATCCTCACCCGTCGATTTTCGCTCCGGTAACCAAGATTTTATCATCTGCATAATCCATTCGAATTTCTTTGACAGCATCGACCTGCTTCTTGGCATACAGTTGCTCAAGAACTTTGACCAGCCGGAAATATTTTGTCTGCAGCCGATCTTTACCGAAATAGACGGGAAAAGGCTGGTCGATCAGGTAGACGATAAGGCCCTGCTGCTGATCTATATGCACCTCTGAAACAGACTGAATCGGCAGAATGGCGTTCCCTTTGGCAGCGAGGAGCAACACATTGCAGGCCGCTTCCGCCAAGCCACCCTTGACAAAAACATTGGAGGCAACATCTTTCTGTAAGAGAACACCGGTTATCACCGGAAAATCCAATTCCTGCCCCTGCCCAACCTCAGCGAAGAGACGCCCCTCCTTATTAATATAGCGTAATCGTTTCTCCTTGGCCTCTTCAATATTCACCAAAGCAAACGGCTGATACTCGCGAACAGTGATTTCAATCGCGGAGGGCCATTGGGTTTTTATCCTCACCTGCTCTACCCAAGGGTGGGCCGCAATCCGAACCTCCGCCGCCTTTGCATTAAACTTTAAGAGACTCCCGCCTAATTGCAGACCAGCAAGATCGAGGATCTGTCGTTCGGTCGTGATACGGGTGCCAGAAATCCGAATATCGGTCAAACGAAAGATATCGGATAGAATCATCAATTGGTACGACAGCCACAAGAGCACCAGCAGGACAAAGCCGCAACCCGTGAGCAGTATTGTGGTTTTTGAAAACTGTTTCAGCTTCCATGCACGCTGGGCTCCGGTCACTATGGGCTGCGCCTGAAACGGCGCCGCTTTTTTCTTACGCCGCAGCAATGTTCCGATCAGTTTGCTAAATCTGCCAGCCCCCCCTCCTTTCTTCTGTGAGCGAGGCGGCACCTGTCGGGGGGTATAAATCGCCATCATTCCTCACGCGCTTTCGCGCTTTTAAAAAATATGGACCTCAGGCTCTAGAAGAACGCCTGACTGCTGCTGCACTTGCCTTCGAATTTCTTGCATGAGCCCGAGAATATCCTCAGGCACCGCGCCACCTGTATTTACTATAAAATTAGCGTGTTTAGGAGACACCATTGCTTTACCGCAGGTCAACCCTTTGAGCCCAGCCTGTTCAATAAGACGACCGGCGAAATCTCCCGGCGGATTCTTGAAGACCGACCCTGCCGAGCCAAGCCCAGAAGGCTGTTTCTGCCGACGCTGCTCGATAATCGTCCGACAACGTGCCGCCACCAGGTCGCTGTCAGCACGTCGCAACAGAAAGCACCCCCGAGTAATGAGCATTTTCCCAAAAGGTTCACCCGGAAATAGACTGTGACGATAGGAAAAAACAATGTCTTGTCTGGATGCTTCCAGAATTTCGCCCTGACCATTGACGCATTGCACCACCTCCAGAGCCTCACTGATCGACTGGCCAAAAGCCCCGGCATTCATGCGAATGGCCCCGCCGACACTGCCGGGGATGCCTGCCATGAATTCCAGACCGGTCAAACCGTTGCGGGTACACCAGGAGACAAAAGTCGCCAAGTTGCACCCGGCACCGACTAAGGCCCTGCAACCTGCATCGGTTCCCTTACCGCCCGAGGGTTCGGCAACAATATCTTGCACAGAACCCAGCAACCGGATGAACACCCCCTCATGATACGGGCTGGTGACCAGAATATTCGAGCCGCCGCCAATGACCTGCCATGGGATCTGATAACGGTGCAGCCAGCACATGAGCGCAACAAGTTCCTCAAGGTCGCCAGATTCCACCAGTGCTTCGACGATGCCGCCGGTGCGGTAGGTCGAATAGGCAGCCATACCAACGTCCCAACGAATAGATCGACACAAAATCGCAAGTTCCGAGCGTTGCTGGCTATTCATACGCAGAGCCCCTTCACTGCCATGCCGATTGCTACATCCGTGTTGCCCTGCGTCCCCCCTTATCGGGGGAGCCGACAGCGGCAGACTTTAAGCCTGTTTTTCCTTGAGGATCTCCAGCACCTGCTCGCCCGCTCTGACGATATTCCCGGCCCCCAAAGTCAGCAACAGGTCACCTGGCTGAAGAAAAGCGACCAAGGCCTGTGGCTGCTGGACAAGTTGAGAGATGAAAAAAATCTGCCGTTGCCCATGCTGCTTGATGGCCTCCTGCAAATGCTCGGAGGTAATCCCTTCGATGGGTTGCTCACCGGCGGCATAGATATCGGTCAACACCAGAACATCGGCCCGACGAAAAGCGGTGACAAAATCGGCGAACAGGCCCGCCGTCCTGCTGTAGCGATGTGGCTGGAAAGCCACCACCACCCTTTTTTCCGGCCAGCCCTCACGCACCGCATCCAGGGTTGCTCTAATTTCCGTGGGATGATGGCCGTAATCATCGATCACCAGAATCCCCCCGGCTTCGCCCTTCACCTGAAGGCGACGCTGTACGCCTTGAAAATTTTCTANGGCCCTGGCGATCACCGTGAAATCAATCTCCAGTTCAAGCGCAACACCGATGGCAGCAAGACTGTTGTAGATCAGGTGTTTTCCGGGCCTGTTCAAGCGTATGACCCCCAGCTCGTGATCACGAAGCCGAACCGTAAATTGGGAGGTACCGCCACCGGAGGTTATTTTGACAGCCTGCAGATCAGCCTGTTCGGTCAGACCGTAGGTAAATATCCGTTTCTGGATACGAGGCAGCAACTGGGCGATGTTATCGTTGTCGAAACAGACGATCGCCACACCATAAAAAGGCAGACGGTTGATAAATTCGAGGAAAATATCTTTGATGTGCTCGATATCGCGATAATAATCAACATGTTCGAGGTCAATATTGGTAACAACCTCGATCACCGGCGAAAGCTTGAGAAAAGAGCCGTCGCTTTCATCAGCTTCGGCAACCAGAAATTCGCCCTCGCCCAGCTTAGCGTTACTGCCAAGACCATGCACCTTGCCACCGACCACCACGGTCGGGTCAAGGCCAGCCTCGACCAGGATAGCGGCCACCATGGAAGTGGTTGAGGTTTTGCCATGACTGCCGGCCACCGCGATCCCGTATTTTTTCAGCCGCATCAGCTCAGCCAGCATTTCAGCCCGCTGGATAACCGGAATATGTTCTTCATGGGCGGCAACAACCTCAGGATTATCGGCAGAAATGGCCGTGGAGGTCACTACCACATCCGACCCTGCAACCCAGGCTGCCTCATGCCCCTGGTAAACCACCCCACCAAGCTGTTCCAACCGCCTGGTGATGTCGGTTGAGCGGAGATCGGAGCCGCTCACGCGGTAGCCAAGACTCAGCAGCAACTCAGCTATCCCCGACATGCCGATGCCGCCAATGCCGACAAAATGAATGTGTTTCGTTTTCCTATACATGAAGGAGCCTGCTATCAGAAATAAAGAGAGTTTAGTTACTTGCGAGACAAAATTACATTCTGCCCCCAACTGGCTTTAAAATGCTGCTATGCCCGGGCAGCAAGCCGTAAACATTCATCCACGATCCGGTCCGTGGCATCCGGCATTGCCATAGTCTTCATGCTGGCGGCCATTGTATGTAACTCTTCTGGGTTATGCAAGTGTTCGCTGAGTGTCCGGGCAAGAATTACCCCCGAGAGTCCGGACTCCTCGAGCACCAGGCAGCCCCCGCCTTTTACATAATATTCACCATTAGTTACCTGATGATTATCAGCGGCATAGGGATAGGGAATCAGCAGGGTTGGCAGCCCCATCACCGCCAGTTCTGCCAGGGTTGTCGCCCCAGCCCGGGAGACGACCAGATCGGCACGGGCATAGACACCAGCCATATCCCTGATAAAGGGCACGACCTCCGCCTCGATACCCAGACGCTGGTAGCATTGAGCAACCAATTCTTGGTCCGCCATCCCGGTCTGGTGAATCAGCCGGACAGACACATGCTCGGCGACAAGCTGTTCCATGGCTGCCATCATCAGGGTGTTCACCCGGTGCGCGCCTTGACTGCCGCCAAGGACCAAAACGGTCGGCGTTGCGGCGACCAGCCTTTTCTGTCCGGCAGCAGCCAGAATTTCATGACGGACCGGATTTCCAGTCTGCACAGTTCTGGCAGGCGGAAACGGGGGGATGCAAGGCAAAGAAATACAAATCCGATCCGCCAACTTCCCCGCCCACTTGTTAGCCATGCCTGGTACGGAATTCTGCTCGTGAATACCGATAGGTATCCGCAGCAACCAAGCGGCAAACAATACCGGGCCGGTCACATAGCCGCCCACGCCAAACACCAGATCCGGCCCGAACCGCCGCAGTATTCGCAAGGCTTCCGCAACAGCACCAGGCAATTGCAACAGGCTGCGAAGCTTGGCGGCAAGGTTAAGACCTTTGACCCCACCGCAGTCAAGGGCCGCAAGCTCAAAGCCAAGCCCGGCCAAGGCCTGTTGATCGAGCAAACGGGAGGTACCGATAAACAGCACCTGCGTTGCCGGAATCCGTTGCTGCAGGGCTGTGGCCAAGGCAATGCCAGGGAAAAGATGGCCGCCGGTCCCGCCGCCTGCAATAATCAGACGCATGGCCCGACAAGACCGTTGCGTGGTGACCAGCCAGGCACACTCAATGAACCAACCGCCTTCCCACCTATAAAATCTTCGATTTGCACCATGGTCTCGGCAAAACATTCGGGACAATAACCATGGGTCACCCTTTTATCTTCCGTTACCATGTGGAAAGGCCGCCATTCCCCCCCTTCCTCGACTCTATTGCAGACACAACACATTCTCGTCATCGCCATCACCTCACTTCCCAGTCCGGTCCCTGAGGAGGCCTTGGACGCATTCGGTAAACATACGGCCCCGTTCCTCATATCCAGAAAACATATCATAGCTGGCGCATCCTGGGGCAAGCAGGACCAGATCGCCGCCAACAGCTGCGGCCATCGCTTTTTTGACCGCGTCTTCCATCGTTGTGGCCGCCTCGGTTCCGACCACGGAACCCAGAGCGGCTTGCATCAGCCCCGCCGCCTCGCCCACCAGCACCAGATGCTTAACTTTTTCCCTGACAACATCCTGCAGCAAAAAATAATCGCTGCCCTTATCGCGGCCGCCGGCGATCAAAATAACCGGCGCGGTACAACCGCCCAGCGCTGCCTGCAGGGCGCCGATATTAGTCGCTTTGGAATCGTTGATAAAATGCACTCCGTCAATCTCCGCCACCTCGGCCATACGATGCGGTGGCGGCTCAAAAGCCGCAAGGCCGCCAGTTATGGCCTCCCGGCTGCAACCAAAGAGGGTGGCGGCCAGGATAGCTGATGCGGCATTAAGTTGATTGACCGAAGAATGGAGCCTGGTTGCCGACAGGTCATATCTGTCCTCTAGTATCCCCCCATTGCCTGCCAGCCTGACAAGAACACTGCCCTCAATGATCTGCGCCGCACAGCGAGCAGTTGTGCCGAACCTGAATGCGCTGACCCCAGCATTGAGCGGCGCTGCATCGGCAACCGGGTCGTCACTGCCCAGGA
>TBL_comb47_HYPODRAFT_10000648_pt1 | contig 46041 bp, 34 predicted proteins | sample TroBogypolimnion_40_FD_10682 | JGI IMG/M metagenome (IMG submission 10682)
ACCCATTGGCATCATCAAACCACTCCGCCCTCATACCTATGGTTAAATTATCTTTAAGGTCATAGGTTAAATGCGAGTTAATACCATACCATTGGGCATTTTGAAGGGTGTTATTAAGTGAAACGCCGTTGGCAAAGCCGTGATCATGTTGCAAAACCAAATGAGTTTTATCGGTGATATTATGCTTAACTACAATGCTATATAAAGCCCATGGATTGTTGCTTTGTTCTGAGGTAGCACCATAAGTAGCGGCAATATTTGCAGATGTGCCTTTGTCATCGCTAGTCCAAGTTGTTCCAGCGATACCGCTCCAGTTACCTAATTGTTGATTAAAGCTGCCATCCCAGCCACCGGTAGCACTACCAGTTGTGATGCCGCCCATAGCCGACCAATTAGAATTTACCGCGTAGTTACCTAATGCACCGGTATGTGTAAACGGTTCGCCATATTGCATGGTGTAAGCATGGGTGTAAAAGAAGTTTTCATTGGCAGGTACAGTTTCGTAACCAATTGGCGTATAAAAGTGTCCGATCTTAACGTCTAATCCATTGCCTATTGGAGCATAAGTTTCCAAATAAGCTTGAGGTAGAGCAATGCCGTAAGTATTCATGTTAAGTAAGCTAAGATCCCAGTTGCCGCGATTCTTTGCTAGTCCAGTGTTAACGTCGGCATAAGGAACCCCATAAGCCTGAGTAAAAATAGAGTCGGTACCAAACATGGCGTCAAAACGGCCACCGAAAGACCATTCAGTTCCTTCTGTAGCAACGGCGCGTTGAATAAACATATTTAACTGGTTTAACTGAGGTGTACCAGAAAGGTCACCAAAGGTCACTGGTCCATTGATGCCATTTGAAGGGTTGTTAGGATTATAAGTAATACCAGCATTCGCCCAACCACCAACTGTAATATTATTATCTTTCAATAAGGCGGTTTCATTAACATCAAAACCTGATAATGCAGCAACAGCTCCTGGTGCAGCGATTACCGGTGTAGTGCCTATAGTCATTGATAAAAGGCTGCCGGCTGCGATTATCAGCGGTAGCTTACGTTTTGGTATACTTTTCATTTTAATTTCCCTCAATATATTTGAATTGTCTTTCTTGTTGTCATTAGACAACGTAGTTATCATTCAGCATAAAACACTTAAATAGTTTAGCATGTATTATGCCAAAAAATAAATCTTATGTTTAACAGTAAGTTAAATAAATAATCGTTGTTAAGTAGATGTTTTTTGCACCATGAAGGTGCGGCTATGCTTTGTGCCTGCGTTAAAATTGTGCGTTTTAACCAACTTTGTTGCAAAATTGCAAATTTTTGCAAGCATTTGCAAATCATAATCTATGATTGCAGTCCTATCAAGTTAATTGGCGGTGATAAGTTTGCTTTATTAAGCCCGCACCAAAACAATGCAAATAGTGTTCTTCTTTTTTTTGTGGCGAATCTAGCAAAAAAAATGTTATCGTAGACTCGTTTGGCATAAACACTGATTCATAAATAACCCATTCAGGAGACAACCTACATGTCTGTAAAAAAAGTACTTAAAATGATCGAAGAGAACGATATCAAATTTGTTGATTTTCGTTTTTGTGATACGCGTGGCAAAGAACAACATGTCACATTCCCCGCTCACTCCATTGATGCGGATACTTTCGAAGAAGGTAACATGTTTGATGGCTCTTCAGTAGCCGGCTGGAAACACATCAATGAATCAGACATGATATTAATGCCTGATGCATCAACTGCTGTTATTGATCCTTTTTTTGATGACAATACTTTAATCATTCGTTGTGACATCATTGAGCCAAAAGACATGAAAGGTTACGAGCGTGATCCACGTTCATTAGCTAAACGTGCAGAAGCCTATTTGCAATCAACCGGTATTGCTGACACAGCCTACTTTGGTCCAGAAAATGAGTTCTTTATCTTTGATGATGTCCGTTGGGGCACTGATATGAGTGGAACTTTCTACAAGGTTGATTCTGAAGAAGCGGGTTGGAACTCAGAAAAAGTTTATCCTGACGGCAATACAGGTCATCGTCCAGGTGTTAAAGGTGGTTATTTTCCAGTGCCTCCAGTTGATTCACTACAAGACATGCGTTCTGCAATGTGCTTAACTCTAGAAGAAATGGGTCAAGTAACAGAAGTTCATCATCATGAAGTTGCAACTGCAGGCCAATGCGAAATCGGCGTAAAATTTAACACGCTAGTTAAAAAAGCTGATGAAGTTTTGGGTCTAAAATACGTAGTTGCAAACATTGCCCATGCTTATGGCAAAACAGCGACTTTTATGCCAAAACCAATAGTGGGTGATAACGGTAGCGGTATGCACGTTCATCAATCGTTAGCTAAAGACGGTAAAAACTTGTTTACTGGTGATTTATACGGTGGCTTGTCAGAAACTGCTTTGTTTTACATTGGCGGTATCATCAAACACGCAAGAGCTTTAAATGCCTTTACTAACGCGTCAACTAACAGTTACAAACGTTTAGTTCCTGGTTTTGAAGCGCCTGTTATGTTGGCTTACTCAGCACGTAACCGTTCTGCTTCAATTCGTATTCCTTTTGTAAACAACCCAAAAGGCCGTCGTATCGAAGTTCGTTTCCCTGATTCAACAGCTAACCCATACTTAGCATTCGCTGCAATGTTGATGGCTGGCTTAGATGGTATTGAAAACAAAATTCATCCTGGCGATGCTATGGATAAAGATTTGTATGATTTACCGGCTGAAGAAGCAAAATTAATCCCACAAGTTTGTCATTCATTTGACCAAGCTTTAGATGCTTTAGATGCTGATCGTGATTTCTTGAAAAAAGGTGGTGTTTTCACTGATGATGTAATCGATGGTTACATTGCCTTGAAAATGGAAGAAGTCACTCGTTTACGTATGAGTACTCACCCAGCTGAATACGATATGTACTACAGCCTATAAATTCTAGGGCTGTTTCATACAGTCCCAGAGTTACCCAGAACCCCGCAAGCTTAAAGGCTTAGCGGGGTTTTTTATGTCCAGAGATTTTCATCAATACCTATTAAAGTGCGTTATTGGTTCGATGTGATTTATAGTGGCAAGCTTCATCAATGAATTTATGTATCTGTCGATATTAACATACTAGGCGCGCCGTCATTGCGGCATAGACTGCCCTAAACCAGTTAGCATAAGTCGCAGCATTAAAATTTCGTGAAGCACTTTGTCATTCGATAGCTACATTCATATAATCTAGATTGCTGGAGTCTATGCTGGGATGAGCAACGTGAATCCTAGATTTATCAAGCTCTTGAAATGCCATAGCTGATTAAACAAAACAATATGTGCATAACAAGCCCCGCGCAAATTAAAAGTAACTCCTGTAACAGTCTCCCAAGCCTTTCAGCAAGGCTCAGTTGGATAGCAGGGTTGTTATGAAGTAAGCTTGCTGGGCTCGCTAGCTTCGCGCGACTTAAAGGTAGCCTATCCTTACATCAATAAACAAGGGCGTGGAGAGTTTAATTGTAGGGGTGACAGGATTCGCCTAGTAATCCGATGCTAACTAGCCTCGCGCAACTTAAAAGTAATTCCTGTGACAGCCTCCCGGGCCTTCCAGCAAGGCTCAGTTGGATGGCAGGGTTGTTATAAAATAAGTTTGTTGGGCTCGCTAGTCCCTCGCAACTTAAAAGTAGCCTGTCCTTGCATCAATAAACAAGGTCGTGGGGAGTTTAATTGTAGGGGTGACAGGATTCGCCTAGTAATCAGATGCTAATTGATACTGTGCGAATTAGATGCCCCTAGAAATGCTGACTCTATGTGAAATATAGTGGGTAATCAAACTTTAGCTTCCCACAAAGAAAATAAATCATGTTGATAAAATTAGTGATATTGCGATAGCCACTGGCTCACGGCTTAGCCAGCTGAATCTTACTATTGGTGCCTTCGAGAATACCATTAGTCATGTTCGACTCAACGAAATGAACAATCCCAAGCCAATGTGAGCCAGCTGTATTGGCAAACTTCATAAATGCGGGGATTTTGGCAGCGTCTACCTCGACACATCATTGCATCATAAAAGCGTCCGTCGCCGGTTTGTTGGGCATTGCTCAGAGATCATTGAATAGAACTTTTAAGCGGTAAGCTTCGCCCAGTGTGGGGTACAGTTTAATCATTTCATCCAGCGCTTGCTCTTTGGTCTTCGTTAGGTTTTCGCGGTTCTTTACGCTCAATAATACGCACCTGATGCATAGCCTCATTCAATAATTTCACGACATGAAACCTATTAAAGGTAATCTGTGCATAAGGAAAGGATTCGCAGCACCGGCTATAAATGACGGCGACAAATCCATGCTGATTTGTTTCACTTGTTCCAGCTCAACGCCTTAAGTTTCAAGGTGTTGCTAAATGCTTTTCAAAGTTGCCTTGCCTTTGCCTTGGGTGACATGAATGACACGAGACTCATCTAAATCAACCCTCAGTGTGAAGTAATGATAGTCTTGTCCGTCGAGGTTTCATCAGTCTCGAGCTTGGTTATTGTGCTTGGATCATCGGCAGTTCTCGCCTTACTAATTCAGTGATTAAATATCGTCAAGATGCGATGCGGATAGGCCTTCAGTATCTCGGCGACCCGATTAACCAGTATTTCCCGCTCGATCAAGGCTAACGGCAAGGCTTCATATAATAGGCTAAAGCCACTACCGGGGTGTGCCCAGGGAGCGTCTACCGTTCGATCTTTTCCATGAGTAGGGTTATGCGAGGTGCCGCACAATGGATGTAACAGGTATGCTCAAAAAAGCTCAAATGTTGCCATTAACGCTCTACGGTACCATGCACCGGACAAGCTTAATTCGCCAGATCAGGGAAGCGTGAGTCTGATATAAAGTCGATACGCAGATGAAGCTCGCTATGGGCTGATTCATCAATAGAAAAGGTCGCGTCTTTGACCTGCCAAGGGGATTGTAGGCCTAAAGGCATGCTAAATAATGTTTCATGTTCATAGCCATATTATAAGCTACTGCCCGCTACCCGCTAGGATTCAGATAGAGCCAGAAAAATTAGTAGCTTAGGCTACAACAATTATATTTATGAGAGAGGCTAGTTCAGTAGTTAATTTATAAACAACAGTTGAATTTATATATAAAACAATATTGAATACTTAAATATTAATCTATTTAAAACATATTAATATAAGTCAGTGTAAAAGGTATTTGATTTAGAAAAATATAAACAAAATAAAATAAGAGTTTAACTACCTTGATTTAATAGGCGGTGATGTCTATAATTCACGAGCTATTACATTTGGAGAGTGGCTTGGGGAGTAGGAAATTTTCTACCGTCAGTAAGATATTAAGTTATCAAATTTTAATTATACTGATAATAACCGCTTTATTAGCAGGTTATGGAGGCATGAGCTATGCGATTTCTTGTGCATTAGGTGGTGTCGCTGCATTTATACCAAATCTGTATTTTGCTTTACGTATCCAAAAAGCTGCTGGATTACCGGCACGTAAGGTGATGAATTCATTCTATGTCGGTGAGTCAGGTAAACTAATACTCACTGCTTTGCTATTCGTGATGATTTTTAAAGTACCAAACGTAACAATATTACCGCTGTTAGTAGGTTATATAACAGCATTATCAGTTTTCTGGTTCGCGCTATTAATGCGCTAACATTATCAAAAGAGAGGAACGATGGCTACCGAAGCTCATGCCGCTGAAGGTGTAACTGGTTATATTATTCACCATTTAACTCCGCTACATGTGGGTGAAGGTTTCTGGACTTTACATCTGGATACTTTGTTTTTTTCAGCTGTTTTAGGCGGCTTGTTTGTTTGGTTTTTTAAGACTGCAGCAGAAAAAGCAACTTCTGGAGTTCCAGGGTTAGTGCAAAACTTTGCTGAAATGATGATTGAGTTTGTTGATACTCAAGTCAAAGATAGTTTTCATGGCGAAAGTAAATTAATTGCACCTTTAGCATTGACCATTTTTTGCTGGGTATTTATGTGGAACTTTATGGACCTGTTCCCAGTGGATATATTGCCTCTCATTGGTTCTATGATGGGAATTGATTATTTGCGCGTTGTACCAAGTACTGATTTGAACGCTACTTTTGCTATGTCAATTTCGGTATTTTGTTTAATTATTTTTTATAGTATTAAGATAAAAGGGCCTTGGGGCTTCGCAAAGGAACTGATGTTTCAACCTTTTGGACCATGGCTATTGCCATTTAACCTATTACTTAAATTAGTAGAAGAAATTGCTAAGCCAATTTCATTGGCATTACGATTATTTGGAAACCTGTACGCAGGTGAGTTGATTTTTATATTAATTGCCTTGTTACCTTGGTATTTACAGCCGGTATTGAGCTTCCCTTGGGCAATTTTTCACATTTTAATTATTACGCTACAAGCTTTCATATTTATGGTATTAACGATTGTTTACTTAAGTATGGCGCACGAGCACCATTAATTATTGTTGGGCCGTTTTTTATAACTTTATTAACCGTTTGGAGGTTTCATGGAAATTGCAAAATTAATTGCTGACGTACAAGGCTTGACTGCAATCGCAGTTGGCTTAATTTTAGGTATGGGTGCTTTAGGGACAGCAATAGGCTTTGGTCTATTGGGTGGAAAGTTTTTAGAAGGTGCTGCACGTCAACCTGAGTTAGTGCCTATGTTACAAGTAAAAATGTTTGTTGTTGCAGGTCTATTGGATGCGGTAACAATGATTGGCGTTGGTCTAGCATTGTTCTTTACTTTCGCAAATCCATTCCTGTCTGCGGTTACAGCTGCGGCTGCAGGTTAATTGCACACGCGTGTTTAATAGTAACAAGAGGATCGCATCGTGAGTATCAATGCTACTCTGATTGGGCAAATGATAACCTTTGCACTTCTGGTATGGTTTACCATGAAGTACATTTGGCCGCCTTTATTTGACTCTTTAGAAGAACGTAAAAAGAAAATTGCCGATGGTTTGGCTGCTGCTGAAAAAGGTCACGAAGAAATTCTGTTGGCTGAGAAGAAAGCCAAAGGTGTAATAAAAGAAGCTAAAGAACAATCTTCTGAGATCGTTAATCTAGCTCAAAAACGTGCAAATGATTTGATTGAAGAATCAAAAGACACGGCTAAACAAGAAGGAGAACGTCTCCTATTGGCAGCAAAAGCACAAATAGAACAAGAAATTCAACAAGCTAAAGAAGGTTTGCGTCAAGAAGTTGCTGATTTAGCGTTGAGTGCTGCAGAACAAATTCTGGGTGCAGAGATTGATAAGGCTAAGCATCAAGACATTATTAGCAAAGTTTCTAAACAATTAGGTTAAGCATAATGAGCGAATTGGCAACATTGGCAAGACCCTACGCTGCAGCTGTTTTTAAAAGAGCTAAGGAAACTCAGTCGGCAACAAAATGGTCGAAGAGTTTAGCATTTATGTCCGATATTTTAAAAAATAAGGACATATCTGTTGTAGTTGACAATCCTAAGGTGGATAAGCAAAGATTATCTGAATTGCTACTAGATATCTGTCAAGGGCATGTTAATGAAGAGAGTGAAAATTTTCTAAAACTACTGGTTCATAATAATCGCTTACGCTTAGTGCCAACGATTGCGAAATTATTCGAGGCTTTTAAAGCCGATGATGAAGGTTATTTGGAAGTCGAAGTATTGACTGCCTATGCTTTATCGAAAGAAGCAAAGCAAGAGTTTACGGCAACCTTAGAGAAAAACTTAGGCAAAAAAATCCATATGAATGTAGCTGTGGATAAGTCATTAATCGGTGGCGTTCTGGTACGAGCGGGCGACAAGGTCATTGACGTATCCATTAAAGGCCGACTTCAATACATGCAAAAAGCGCTAAAGTAAGAGTGAGAAATAGCAAATGCAATTAAATCCATCTGAAATAAGTGATCTGATTAAAAAGAAGATCGAAAACTTCGACTTAAGTGCCGAAGCACATACAGAAGGTACTGTCGTCAGTGTGACGGACGGTATTGTTAGAGTACACGGGCTTTCTCAAGCGATGCAAGGCGAAATGCTTGAATTTCCAGGCAATACCTTTGGAATGGCGCTTAATCTTGAGAGAGATTCTGTCGGTGTTGTGGTATTAGGTTCATACCAGCATATTACTGAAGGCGATATCGTAAAGTGTACCGGAAAAATTCTTGAAGTACCTGTTGGTGAAGCATTACTAGGTCGCGTTGTTGATGCGCTAGGAAATCCAATTGATGGTAAAGGCGCCATTGAGACCACTGAAACAGCTCCGATTGAAAAAATCGCACCAGGCGTTATTGCTCGTCAATCTGTTGATCAACCAGTACAGTTAGGTTTGAAATCAATTGATGCGATGATTCCTGTAGGTCGTGGACAGCGTGAATTAATTATTGGTGATAGACAAACAGGTAAAACTGCAATTGCTATCGATGCCATTATTAACCAAAAAGGTACGGGCATAAAATGTATCTATGTTGCCATTGGTCAAAAACGTTCATCAATTGCAAACGTAGTTCGTAAACTTGAAGAACATGGTGCTATGGCGCATACCATCATTGTTGCTGCATCGGCCTCTGAGTCAGCTGCGTTACAGTTCATTGCCCCATACACTGGCTGTTCTATGGGTGAGTTCTTCAGAGATCGTGGTGAAGATGCACTTATAATCTATGATGATTTGACTAAGCAAGCTTGGGCATATCGTCAAGTATCTTTATTATTACGTCGTCCACCAGGTCGTGAAGCTTATCCTGGAGATGTATTTTATTTACATTCACGTTTACTTGAAAGAGCTTCACGTATTAATGCTGCAGAAGTTGAAAGATTAACGGGTGGCAAGGTAAAAGGCAAAACAGGTTCATTGACAGCATTACCTATCATTGAAACTCAAGGTGGAGACGTTTCTGCTTTCGTACCGACTAACGTAATTTCTATTACTGATGGACAAATTTTCCTTGAAAGTAATTTGTTTAACTCAGGTATTCGTCCTGCTGTAAATGCTGGTTTATCAGTTTCACGCGTAGGTGGTGCCGCCCAAACTAAGATCATTAAGAAATTAGGTGGTGGTACCCGTTTAGATTTGGCGCAATATCGTGAGTTAGCAGCATTTGCTCAGTTTGCATCAGATTTAGATGAAAGTACACGTAAGCAAATTGAACGTGGTCAACGCGTCACCGAGTTAATGAAGCAAAATCAATATTCGCCAATGTCAGTTGCTCAAATGGCAGTATCACTTTTTGCAGCTAATGAGGGATTCCTCGATAGCATAGCAGTCAATAAAGTTCTTGATTTTGAAGCAGCCTTACAGTTGTTCATGAAGTCCGAGCATTCTGAATTGATGAATAACATTAATGCAACCGGCGATTTTAGTAATGAAATAAGCAATAGTTTAAGAGCAGCTATTGAATCTTTCGTTAAAACTCATAGTTGGTAAAAGGGTCTCCAAATGGCTGTTGGTAAAGAAGTACGCACAAAGATCGCGAGTATAAAAAATACTCAGAAGATCACTCGCGCAATGGAGATGGTTGCCGCGAGTAAAATGCGTAAAACAAAAGACAGAATGCAAGCATCACGACCTTATTCTAAAAAGATAGCTAAGATTATTAAGCATTTGGCGCAAGCTAATCCAGAATACAAGCATCCTTATTTAATAGCTCGTGATGTTAAAAGAGTCGGTGTTATTGTGGTCAGTTCTGATAGAGGCTTATGCGGAGGTCTGAATTCCAATTTATTCAGAAAGACGCTAGGCAATTTAGTTGAGTGGGAAAATGCTAAGGTTGAAGTAGATGTTTGTACTATTGGTACAAAAGCATCTGGTTTTTTTAGTAATTTGAAAGTCAATTTAGTGGGCCAAGCTATTAAATTAGGAGATGCACCACATCTGGACGACATAATTGGTGTCATTAAAGTCATGCTGGATGCATATGAAGAAGGTAAAATCGATCAGTTGTTTATTATTAGCAATGAATTCGTAAATACCATGACTCAACGACCTACTGTTGAACAATTATTGCCAATAGTAGTTTGTGATCTTGATGAAAACTTAAACGGCCATTGGGATTATATATATGAGCCTGATGCTAAAGAAGTATTGGATCATCTGCTGAATCGTTTTGTTGAATCCAAAGTTTATCAGGGCTTGGTTGAAAACAATGCTTGTGAACAAGCAGCCAGAATGGTGGCAATGAAGAGTGCTTCAGATAATGCCGGAAATCTTATCGGTGAGTTGCAGTTAATTTACAATAAAGCTAGACAGGCCGCAATCACTCAAGAAATTTCAGAAATTGTTGCAGGTGCTGCTGCCGTTTAATCGTGGAGAGGTTGATATTTATATCTGCCTATATGATTAGGCTTGTGTAGTCGCCCCATTCAAATATGACACAAAACTTTAGAGGACACAGAATGAGTTCGGGTAAAATCGTACAAATTATAGGCGCGGTCGTTGACGTGGAGTTTACACGTGAAGAGTTGCCAAAAGTATATGATGCCTTAATTGTAGAAGGCAAAGATTTAGTATTAGAAGTTCAGCAGCAACTAGGCGATGGAGTCGTTAGAACCATTGCTATGGGTAGTACAGATGGTTTAAGTCGTGGCTTGATAGTGACTAATACAGAAGCGCCTATTTCAGTGCCTGTGGGACAAGAAACCCTAGGTCGAATTATGAATGTATTAGGTCAGCCTATCGATGAGAAAGGTCCAATTGGCGAAAAAGTTAAATGGGGTATACATCGTGAAGCTCCAAGTTATGCAGAGCAAGCTTCAGCGAATGAATTACTTGAAACAGGCATTAAAGTTATCGATTTAGTTTGCCCCTTTACTAAAGGTGGTAAAGTTGGTTTGTTCGGTGGTGCCGGTGTAGGTAAAACCGTCAACATGATGGAATTGATTCGTAATATCGCAATTGAACATAGCGGTTATTCAGTATTTGCTGGTGGTGTTGGTGAACGTACTCGTGAAGGTAATGATTTCTACCATGAAATGACTGATTCAAACGTAATCGACAAAGTATCGTTGGTTTATGGTCAAATGAATGAGCCACCAGGAAACAGACTACGCGTAGCTTTAACGGGTTTAACCATGGCGGAATATTTCCGTGATGAAGGTCGTGATGTATTATTTTTCGTAGATAATATTTATCGTTATACCTTGGCTGGAACAGAAGTATCTGCTTTGTTAGGTCGTATGCCTTCAGCAGTAGGTTATCAGCCAACTTTGGCTGAAGAAATGGGTGTTTTACAAGAACGTATTACTTCAACTAAAACGGGTTCTATTACCTCAATTCAAGCCGTTTATGTACCTGCGGATGACTTGACAGATCCTTCACCTGCAACTACTTTTGCTCACTTAGATGCGACCGTAGTTTTATCACGTCAAATTGCTGAGTTAGGTATTTACCCTGCGATTGATCCTTTGGATTCAACAAGTCGTCAGCTTGATCCTTTAGTTATTGGACAAGAGCATTACGATGTGGCTCGTAGTGTTCAAGGTATTTTGCAACGTTACAAAGAATTACGCGATATTATTGCTATCTTGGGTATGGATGAGTTATCAGAAGAAGATAAATTGACTGTTGCTAGAGCTCGTAAGATGCAACGTTTCTTATCTCAGCCTTTCTTTGTTGCTGAAGTATTTACAGGTTCGCCTGGTAAATATGTATCTTTAAAAGACACTATTGCTGGTTTTAAAGGTATTATCAACGGCGATTACGATGCTATTCCAGAACAAGCTTTTTATATGGTTGGTACCATAGACGAAGTACTTGAGAAAGCTAAGACATTAAAAGGCTAAGACAGTATCTCTCTATCCAATGATAGAGAGAGTATTGAAACAGGTGAAGAAATGACCATGACCGTACATGTAGACATCGTAAGTGCAGAAAAAGAGATTTACTCTGGTTTGGCTGAAATGGTATTTGCTCCAGCTGAACTCGGTGAAGTGGGTATTTCACCTCGACATGCGCCATTTATAACTAGATTAAACCCTGGTGAAGTTCGGATTAAAGTAACCGAGACTGAAAGCTATCCCTTTTATATCTCAGGTGGCTATTTGGAAGTTCAGCCACATCTAGTAACAATTTTGGCTGATACCGCTATTCGTGCAAAAGATATTGATGAAGCAGCAGCATTAGATGCTAAAGTCAGAGCCGAAGAAGCCTTGGCTGATAAAACAGGTAAGATTGATTATGCAACAGCTCAAGCTCAATTGGCACAAGCTGTTATGCAATTAAGAACCCTTGATAGATATAGAAAGCGTGGTGGTTAATAACAGTTGTTTGTTATTGGTATACTAAAAGCAATCTTATAATTTTAAAAGCCCGGTATCGTTGTCACGTTATCGGGCTTTTTTGTTTAACAGGATTTTATATGAAGATTACGACTATTATTCTTGCTGCCGGTAAAGGCACGCGCATGTGTTCCCAACTACCTAAAATATTACATCAAATAGCTAATAGATCGCTGCTAGAGCATGTCTATGATATGTCGAAGCAATTAGAAAACAATGCTATTAAGATTGTCTATGGTCATGGTGCAGATTTAGTAAGGGAAACTTTGAATGATTTGGACGTCAGTTGGATTGAACAAAAACAACAATTAGGTACAGGTCATGCAGTACAGCAAGCCAGTGCACACTTTACTGACAGTGATACGGTTTTAATTTTATATGGCGATGTGCCTTTATTGAAATTGAATACCGTTAAAGCCCTAATTAAAAATGTTAGTGAACAGTCTATTGCTCTATTAACAGTCAATCTCGATGATCCAACGGGTTATGGCAGAATCGTTAGAGATGCTTCGGGTCAAGTTAGTAAAATTGTTGAACAAAAAGATGCAACTGCTGCCGAGCAATTAATTAAGGAAGGTAATACCGGTATCATGGCAGTTCAAGGGCAACAGTTAAAGAAATGGCTGAATCAGTTAGGGAACAATAATGCTCAAGGCGAGTACTATTTAACTGATGTCATTGAAATGGCAGTTGCAGATGGTATTGCTGTTATAACGAGTCAGCCAGAGTCGGTCGATGAAGTTTTAGGAGTCAATAATCGAATTCAGTTAAGTCATTTGGAGCGTGTTTATCAGCTTGAGCGAGCTAATTATCTGATGGAACAGGGTGTAACCTTAATGGATCCTGCACGTTTTGACCTCAGAGGTTCAATTGACTCACTGGGTACAGACATTATTATTGATGTGAATGTTATTTTAGAAGGTAAAAATAGCATTGGTAATAATGTGCGTATAGGTGCTAATACCTATATCAATAATTCTATAATCGCAGATAATGTGGACATTTTAGCGAACTGTATAATTGATAATGCCATCATTGGCCAAGGCAGTAAGATTGGGCCTTTTGCAAGGTTACGCCCTGAAAGTGTTTTAGCTGAGCAAGTGCATATTGGTAATTTCGTTGAAATCAAAAAAACAACAATTGCTTCTGCAAGTAAAATAAATCATTTAAGTTATATAGGTGATGCAACAGTAGGTAGTCGCGTAAATATTGGTGCAGGTACGATTACTTGTAACTACGATGGTGTAAATAAATTTAGAACAATCATTGAAGATGGTGCTTTTATTGGTTCAGATAGTCAATTAATCGCACCTGTAACTATCGGTAAAAATGCCACGATAGGCGCAGGTTCAACTATTACAAAAGATAGCCCAGAAAATCAATTGACTTTAAGTAGAGCAAAGCAAATTACAATTACAAGTTGGCAACGTCCGGTTAAACAGGAAAAATAATATGTGTGGAATTGTAGGTGGAATAGCGCAACGAAATATCGTACCTATATTGTTAGAGGGCTTAAAGCGTTTAGAATATCGCGGTTATGATTCAGCGGGGTTGGCGGTTATTAATGACGGCATAATCTATAGAAAACGCGAGTTAGGTAAAGTTAAAGGGCTTGAAGACTTATTGCAACTAGACCCTATATTTGGAAATATCGGTATAGCACATACACGATGGGCGACTCATGGAAAGCCCAGTACAGCCAATGCACATCCCCATCTAAGCCAAGATAAAGTTGCGGTAGTTCATAACGGTATTATTGAAAATCATGGAAAATTACGTACTTCACTTAAAGAAAGTGGTTATGTATTTACTTCAGAAACAGACACCGAAGTTATTGTTCACCAAATTTATCAAGCTCTGGAATCAACATCTGGCTTTTTAAATGCAGTGAAATTAGCAATTAAATCGCTAGAAGGTGCTTATGCCTTGGGCATCATGAGTACTGTTGAGCCCAATACCTTAATAGCTTGCCGTAAAGGAAGTCCTTTAGTGATTGGTGTCGGTATCGGTGAATATTTTATCGCATCTGATGTTGCGGCATTACTGCCAGTCACGCAACGTTTTATTTTTCTAGAAGACGGTGACATAGCCTCAATTACTATTGATAGCGTGGTAATTTATAATAATGAGGGTGATGTAGTCAGTAGACCCATTAAAGAAAGTCAACTAACAGCGGATTCAGTCGATAAAGGCGATTATCGTCATTACATGCTAAAAGAAATATATGAGCAGCCTTTTGCTATTTCGCAAACACTTGAAGGTCGCTTTATTAATAATCGACTAGAAGAAAGTTCATTTGGACACAATGCTTCTGAAGTGTTTGATAGTATTAAATCGGTGCAAATTTTAGCCTGTGGAACAAGCTTTCATGCTGGATTGGTTGCTCGTTATTGGTTTGAAAAAATAGCCAGAGTACCCTGTCAAATTGAAGTTGCTAGTGAATTTCGTTATCGGCATCCTGTTTTACAAGCTGATACATTAATTGTCACTATTTCTCAATCTGGTGAAACAGCGGATACCTTAGCAGCTTTGCAAGAAGCTAAAAAATTAGGCGCAAAATATTCCTTAGCCATTTGCAACGTGCCCGAAAGTTCGCTGGTTAGAGAATCTGATTTAGTATTAATGACCCGTGCAGGCCCAGAAATTGGTGTGGCTTCAACTAAAGCCTTTACCACTCAATTAGCGACTTTGATGTTATTAGTCATGGCTATTGGTCGACGCTTTGAGATGACGGCACAAGTAGAGCAAAAAATTACCTCGGAATTATTTCGTCTACCAGGCAATATTGAAAAAGTACTGCAATTGAATGATGAAATTAAACTATTAGCTGAGCAATTTTCTGAAAAACAACATGCATTATTTTTAGGAAGAGGTTCGCATTATCCAATTGCGATGGAAGGAGCGCTTAAATTAAAAGAGATCTCTTATATTCATGCAGAAGCCTATCCTGCTGGAGAATTAAAGCATGGACCTTTAGCCTTGATTGATGCAGATATGCCTGTTATTACCGTGGCACCTAATAATAGTCTTTTAGAGAAACTAAAATCAAATATACAGGAAGTCAGTGCCAGAGGTGGGCAATTGATCGTTTTTATGGATGAAACCCTAGCGACAGAAAACGATGTTAATGTACAAATTGTAAAGGTTCCGCAAGTTGAAAATGAAATATCACCCATTATTTATACCATCCCTTTACAGCTATTGTCTTATCATGTCGCTGTGTTAAAAGGCACGGATGTTGATCAGCCTCGTAATTTAGCAAAATCTGTAACAGTCGAATAGTGTATTCAAAATTAAGGAGTTCTTTTTTTCGTACTCCTTAATTTTATAAACCTATAAAGCAGTAATTTTGTAGGGTGCAATAGCTTTGGCGTATTGCACCGTTAATAATCAACCTAATAAGCTACGCTATATTTGATAGCCTAAGGCTTTAATTTACGATTGGAATTAACTATATGACCCGTTACTAAGGTGGGTATAGGAATCTGTGGATAAATACAATAGTGTTGAATGAGAGAATTCCCAGCAATAAAAACGGTTATAGAGTGTTAGAATACCGGCAGCACGCTAGCGACTGAATTTAAATTTACCAGCAGTCAAAATATTTACTAACGACGGTGATTATAAAGTCAATTAATTGCTGTGCTTGGCACTTAATTTTAAAGCGTTTTTCGACCTGATTAATAATACGATCTCTGAGGGCACTATGCGGAATCTGAAGTTCTTACCTATCGCGATAGGCGCGATACTCGTTATTACAATCATTTTATATGTTGTTTTTCATTTCATATTTATTGATCTATTTGTAGACCTTTGGTGGTTCCAGTCTTTAAAGCTTGAAGCTTATTTTTGGCTACGATTACTCTATAAGTTTTTCTTGTCGGGTGGCGTCACAGTGGCATTTTTTGCGTTGTTCTTTTTTCATTTCTGGATTGCCTCTCGATATTTAGGCTTAAATCCACCCGATGAGTTTCTAAATAATGCTGACCAACGTCAGCGCTTTCAGCGTTTTGCTGATATGTTTATGAGTGGTTCAGTTAAAGTCTATACTCCGATTTCTTTAGCACTCGCTGTTTTTGTCGCCTTACCTTTCTATAATCAATGGGAAACCTCATTACTTTATTTTTTCGGTGCTGAATCAGGCGTAACAGAAAGTGTATATGGACGAGATGTTAGTTTTTATCTACTTTCTTATCCGATATACCTACTCATTCAAAAAGAGTTACTCATTACCAGTGGCTTAATTTTTATATTTGTAGGTGCGCTCTATTGGCTAGAACATATCTTTGTACCTAATCAAAATAAAGAATTTCCTGTAGGCGCCAAAGTTCATTTAACTATCTTAATAAGCTTCGTCGTTGCCTTTGTGGTATGGGGTTTCTTGTTGCAACGCTATGATTTGTTATATACCAACGCTTATGAACCCATATTTTCTGGGCCAGGGTTTGTCGAAATTCGTTATAAATTACCGCTAATATGGTTAGCTATCGTGACATTTATGGCGACAGCGGTGTCAGCTGTTTTGTTTATTTTTTCAGAAAAACATCGCATAAAAACGCCATTTTTAATCACTTTGACGGCGTTTATTTGCGTATTAGGTCTACCTAAAATTCAGGCAATTCCTGATGCTATTCAGAGATATATCGTTAATCCAAACCCTGTTAAATCTAACAAACCCTATATGCAGTTGAATATTGATTCAACGCTAGCGGCTTATGATTTAAAGAATGTTAAAACCGTTGACATGACCATTAAGCTTGATGCGGCTAAGGATATAGAAACATGGAGTACACAAAAGCATTTTGAGAATATTCCAGTATGGGATAGAGAATATATCATTGATAGCTATAAGCAATTGCAAGAGATAAGACCTTATTACAACATGTTGACTGTTGATGAAGATCGTTATTTTATTCTCGATCATACAAGACAGGTTGATATTGCTGCCAGAGAAATTAATACCTCTAAGTTACCCAAAGAAGCTCAAAATTGGGAAAACATACATTTACGCTATACCCATGGTTATGGCGCAGTTGTAACGCCTGCGGCTCAAGATGCTGATAATCCATTGGTTTGGTATTTGCGTGATTTGAATATGCATTCAGATGTGGGTTTTAATGTCGTGCATCCAGATATCTACTATGGTCTTGAGAAATACGATTATGCCATTGTACCCAATAAACTTAAGATCCCTGGTATTGCAAGTTCTGATCCTAGTGTTTCGGAAGAATATTATGGTGAAGGTGGGGTTCCGATTCCCTCTTTATTTAGAAAGGCCTTATTTTCTCTTTATTTTAAAGACGAAAAAATATTCTTTTCAACTAATATATCAACTGAGAGTAAAGTCAAAATTCGCCGAAATATTACCGAGCGCATTAATCATTTAACGCCCTTTTTACATCTTGATAAAGATCCTTACTTAGTCATCACCAAAGATCGACTTTACTGGATACAAGATGCTTACACTTTATCGGATAAATATCCTGTTTCTAAACCTGCAGAAGCGGATTTCTTATCAGGTCATCAAAAATTTAACTACATTCGTAATTCCGTTAAGATTGTTGTAGATGCTTATGATGGTGATGTGGATTTTTATATTTCCGATCCTTCAGACGCCATTATTCAAGCTTATCACAATGCTTACCCAGGCTTGTTTAAGAATCTGGACGAAATGCCAGTCGAGTTAAAGCAACACTTACGTTATCCTCGTGATCTTTATTATCTTCAAATGAAGGTGTATGCCAAATACCATCAGCAAAATCCCGAGTTATTTTATGAGCAGGCAGAAACTTGGGCGCAGGCTAATGTAAGAGAGCAACCCGTTTTGCCCTATTATCAAACTATGGATTTTGGTAATTGTAATGATAGCGAAGAGTTTGTTTTAATTAATCCTATGACGCCCGTTAATAGGACTAATCTGAGCATGATAGGGGTAGCCGGTACTTTAGATAAAACAAAGTGCGGATTAGATTATAAGCCGAGTATTACAGTTTATAAATTTGGTAAAGATGTACAAGTTAATGGCCCTGCACAAGTTGAGGCTTTGATAAATCAAAATCCTGAAATTTCTGAACAATTTACTCTTTGGGATCAGCATGGCTCTGTTGTTGAAATGGGTCGTATGATCATTCTACCGATGGGTAATACTGTGCTTTATGTACATCCTATTTATATGGCTTCAACCAAAAACAAAATTCCCGAATTAACGAGAGTGATTGTTTCGGTAGGTAATGAAACCATTATGGATACTACTTTATGGTCAGCTTTTAATCGCTTAAAACAAATTTTTATCAAAAATGCTGCTGAAAGCGATGGGTCAGAAACACCCAGATCAATTTTTAATCCACAAAGATAATGACTCACGATTTTCGCGTTAGTCGCGTAGGTCGGGTTAGCGATAGCGTAACCCGACAATTCGGCTAAGCCCAGGCAAAGGCAAAAGGCAAAGGCAAAGGTGAAAGGTGAAAGGCAAAAGGTGAAAGCCATATTTGTCGCGCCTTAAATTGGTAGCCGACATTTCGAAAGCCCATTACAAATGAACAACATTCACCAGCTATATGAATATTTCTGTTGTTATTCCTACTTATAATCGCCGTGAGTTCCTAAGGCGCGCTTTATTATCGGTCTATGCTCAAAGCTTGCAGCCGACTGAAGTCATTGTCGTAGATGATGGCTCTAACGATGGTACCGATCTTATGATCGCTAAGGAATTTCCAACGCTACGTTATTATCGCCAAGAGAACGCAGGTGTTAGTAGCGCCAGAAATGTGGGTATAGCCCAAGCTAATGGTGATTGGTTGGCTTTTTTAGATGCCGATGATGAATGGCTGCCCTATAAATTAAGTCAACAAAGTAAGGCGTTGGCAGATAATCCTAAAAGCAAGATTTGTCATACTGAAGAAATGTGGATACGAAATGGTATACGCGTCAATTCCGCTAAGAAATACACTAAAACAGCGGGTTGGATATTTGATGATTGCTTGCAGTTATGTGCGATATCACCCTCAACCGTTATCATTCATCGCTCTGTATTTGAGGCTGTCGGTGTGTTTGATAGTGATTTTCCAGTTTGTGAAGATTATGATTTATGGCTAAGAATCACTGCCCATTATCCAGTATTATTGATCGCTGAAGCTCAGATAAAAAAGTACGGCGGCCATGATGATCAGTTATCACAAAAGTATTGGGGTATGGATCGATTTCGTATCAAAGCCTTGCAAAAAATCATTGATAGCGGTCAGTTATCACAAGAAAACCAACAGTCCGCTACCAGTTTACTTCTAAAAAAAGCTCAGATTTATCTGGATGGTGCTATTAAACGAGAAAAGATTGAAGAAGGCTGAATATTACCGGCAACTTATGACGCGATATTATTAACTGATGTTACGTAGCCATTCAGTTGTTTATAAAAAACAAATAATGAAGTCGCTATCGCGACGGTTGTTTTAATCGGGTATTCGCACCCGAGGGCGAGATACTTTCTTTTGCTCCGCCAAAAAAAAGTATCCAAAGAAAAGGCGGCTCGGTTGCCGCTGCTTCCTGCCCTCCTACCGACGCACGGCATCCATGCCGTGCCCCTACGGGCTATTCCCAACAAAACCTGCGGTGCTCGGCGCGGCAAACGAGTGAAAGCGCTGTACTGCGTAACGTCAGTTATTAATAGTCGTTGTTCAGTCTTGCTCTCTATAGCGGATAGTAAGACCTTGCAAGAAGTTTCTAATAATCTGGTCGCCACATTCTCGATAGTTTTTATGACCTTTTTGTCTAAAAAAAGCACTGAGCTCGCCTTTTGAAATTTGAAAATCCGCTAACTTTAAGGTCGATAACATGTCTTCTTCTTTAAAGTTTAAAGCGATTCTTAATTTCTTAAGTATGCTGTTATTGGTGAGTGGTAATTCTGCTGGTTTAGTTTGTCCATGCGGAGTTTCAAGTACACCTCTTTTATAGGTAATCAGTCCTTTCAAAAAGGCATCCATACGTTCATTATCAAGCTCGATATAACCTTCTTGGTTATCTTTTTTGAGTAAATGTAGCAGCTCATCGCGTTCGATAATCACATCATTTAAAGCAAATATTTCAATCATAGTTGGGTCGTTAAGCTCTAAAGCATAGCGTACTCGGCGTAATACATCGTTGTTAATCATGGTAGTTTATTTATTCGAGGGTATTAGAAGACACGATGTTAAGCGTGATTTGTTTTGTGCTATTTTTAGGCTTATCCAGCCTACAATTTACATGAATTTGGGAGAAATAACAGGTAGGTCGGGTTAGCGATAGCGTAACCCGACCTACAAAAAACTTTAACTCGGTGTGATGAGGATAATTAATCTCTTAGCAATTCATTAATGCCAGTTTTGCTGCGAGTTCTTTCATCAACTTGTTTGATAATAACTGCACAGTAAAGACTGTAGCTGCCATCGGCTGAAGGCAAGTTACCTGATACCACCACTGAACCAGCAGGAATGCGACCATAACTGACTTCACCGGTCATGCGGTTGAAAATTTTGGTGCTTTGGCCGATATAAACGCCCATGGAAATAACACAGCCATCTTCAACGACAACACCTTCTACGATTTCAGAACGAGCACCAATAAAACAGTTGTCGCCAATGATAGTCGGACCTGCTTGTAAAGGTTCTAAGACACCGCCAATGCCCACACCGCCTGAAAGATGTACATTTTTACCAATTTGCGCACAAGAACCAACGGTAACCCAAGTATCAACCATAGTGCCGCTGTCTACATAAGCACCGATATTGACGTAAGAAGGCATCAAGATAGCGCCCGGAGCGATATATGAACCGTGACGAGCAACCGCATTAGGCACTACACGCACGCCGGCTTTAGCGAAATCTTCTTCGCTGTAATTAGAATATTTGCATTCGACTTTGTCGTAATAACGGGTGTTGCCGCCATCCATCATGCGGTTTTCGTTGATTCTGAAAGATAAAAGTACGGCTTTCTTTAGCCATTGATGAGTCACCCAATCGCCATCTATTTTTTCAGCGACTCTTAAGGTGCCTTGATCAAGCAAGTTAAGCGTTTCTGTTACGGCAGAGCGAATCTCCGCTGAAACGTTGGCGGGTGTGATGTCTAAGCGTTGTTCAAATGCGTCGTTAATAATGTTTTCAAGTTGTGACATGATTCTTCTTTATAGTGTGTTAAGGAAATTTTTAATACGATGAGCAGCATCTATGCAGTCATCGAGTGGTGCAACTAAAGCAATTCTAACATGGTTGAGGCCAGGGTTGAGTCCTTCAAATTCTCGAGACAAAAAACTACCCGGTAGTACGGTGATGTTTTCTCTAGTAAATAACTGCTGGGCAAACTCGGTATCTGAAATCACCCTCAATCCCCCTTTTTCTAAGGGGGAGGTCAACGGCTGGGGGATTTTCAACCAAACGTAAAATCCAGCGGGTGGTTTGCTAATAGTACAGACCTCTGACAGTATCTCGATGAAGGCGGCAAACTTTTCACGATATAAACGACGATTCTCGATCACATGCTCTTCGTCTTGCCAAGCCTTAATACTGGCATATTGGCTAGGCAAAGGCATCGCGCAGCCTTGATAAGTCCGATATTGAAAATACTGACTTAATAGCTCAGTATCTCCGGCAACAAATCCTGAGCGTAAACCCGGTGCATTAGAGCGTTTAGATAAGCTATGGAAAACTACGCAACGTTTAAAGTCATGATTACCCATTTGATAAGCCGTTTGCAGTAAGCCGGCTGGTGGTTGTTGTTCATCATCATAGAGTTCGCTATAGCATTCATCGGAAGCGATGACAAAATCGTATTGTTCGGCTAAGTTAATGAGTTTTTCATGATCAGCAGCACTCATTACAGCACCACTGGGATTGCCCGGTGAGCAAATATAAATCAGTTGGCAACGTTGCCAAATTTCTACTGGCACCGCATCAAAATCTGCTAAATATCCCGATTCTTCAGTCGTATTTAAAAAGTAAGGTTCTGCCCCTGACAATAAAGCCGCACCTTCATAAATCTGATAAAAAGGATTAGGCATAATGACAATGGGCTTAGTGCTAGGATCAATTGAAAACTGAGCAAAGGAAAACAAAGCCTCGCGCGTACCGCTGACCGGTAAGACCTGAGTTTCTGGGTTAATATCTGCGGATGGAATTTGAAAACGTTGGGCTATCCATTCAGCAATGGCGCGTCTGAGTTCTATTATGCCTTTGGTGGTTGGATAATTAGATAGACCCGAAATATGGTTTAACAAAGCCTCTTCAATAAAGCCGGGTGTTGTATGAGTAGGCTCTCCGATTGATAAGACGATAGCTGATTTGTTGGCAGGCGGAACGATACCGGCTTTAAGTTGCGCTAATTTCTCAAAGGGATAGGGATGTAAATATTTTAAGTTAGGTGTCATGACGGTATCGCTAATGATAAAAAATCTGTCTATTAACCGACAGAAGTTGGCGAGTTGGAAGATCAATAAGAGTGATTACGCAACTACTTTGATTTTGTAAGTGAAACAGATCGAGGATAGTGACACTTTAAACATTGCGCCATTTTACCGTAAGTTTTTATCTTGGGCTTAGTCTTGTCATAATTATTTTAGTTGCTTAGCAAATGTGCCACATAATTGGCCTTAGGTAACTGATATTATTAATCGTTGCAAAAGTTTTTGCAGTTATCTTGGTAGAGCAGATACTGAGTTTGTCAATGTAGCTCCGATTGCTGGGATGTAGCAAAAGAGACTGTGAAAGTATTATGATTTTAGCTTCCCCCTTTGTAAAAGGGGGACTGAGGGGGATTTTTTGTGTTATAGGCTACTAATATTTAATGATTATTTTTAATAGACCCAATCTCCCCTAGCCCCTCTTTGCTAAAGAGGGGGAAATAAAAAGAATACTTTCACAGTCTCAAAAGCGCAATCCCAGCTGTGGAACGTTGGAGCCCGAGTTAAAAAAACCATGACTTTTTATTTTAGGTGGGGTCGTTATAAAGTAAAATACTCAGCTTTATAACGCTTCACTACGTGAATCATCTACAGACTTCTAAGACAAACATGAAAAACTACAAAATTGCAGTGTTAGCCGGTGACGGCATTGGCCCAGAAATTACCAAAGAAGCCATCAAGGTTCTTAAATTAATTGAGCAGCGCAATGACGTTACTTTTGAATTAATGCCTGCAGCTTTCGGTGCTTGTGCTTATTTTGAATTTGGCGATGCTTTCCCTCAAGCGACTATTGATATTTGCGACCAAGCTGATGCCATACTTAAAGGTACCATTGGTTTAAGTCATGAGGAATCAAAAAAGATTCCTATTGATAAGCAGCCTGAGCGTGGTGCTTTATTACCGCTACGTCGTCGATACAATACTTACGCTAACTTTCGTCCGGTATTTTTGCCTAAAGCTATCGCGCATTTTTCACCGCTGAAAGCAGAAATCATCGGCGAAGGCATTGATATTATTATGGTGCGCGAATTGGTGGGCGGTCTGTATTTTGGTAACAAAGAATCGGGTATCAATGAACAAGGTTTACGTTATGTAAAAGAAACGTTGGAATATGACGAGTTACAAATCCGCCGTATCTTGCATCAAGCGTTTAAGTTAGCTCAAAAGCGTAAAAAAATTCTGCATAACATTCATAAGAGTAACGTTTTAAAATCTAGCGTATTGTGGAATGAAATTCTTGATGAAGTGGCGGTTGAGTATCCTGATGTTGAAGTGATTCATCAATTAGTTGATTCTGCAGCAACTAATTTATGCCTTAGACCCACGCAATTTGATGTCATGGTCATGGAAAACATGTTCGGTGACATATTGAGTGATCAAGGTGGCGGTATTCTAGGTTCTTTAGGTTTGATGCCCTCTGCTTGTTTGGGTGATGATAAAGCTTATTATGAGCCATCACATGGTTCTGCACCTGATATCGCCGGAAAAAACATCGCTAATCCGTATTCTATGATCGGCTCAGTTGCGATGATGTTAGAAAACAGTTTTGATATGGGTGCAGAAGCTAAAAATGTCTGGGCAGCGATGCAAGGCGTTTTTGCTGATGGTTACTCAACGGCTGATCTTTCAAAACCTGGCACCGGTGTTACCATGATTTCTACCGCTGAATTTGGCGATAAAGTTGTAGAAAAACTAAGTTTGATGCCAAGAGTGTAAGTATTATTTGCTGTTACGCAGTACGTTGCTTTGGTCTCGTTTGCCGCGCCGAGCACCGCAGGTTTTGTTGGGATTAGCCCGAAGGGGCGCGGCATGGATGCCGCGCGTCGGTAGGAGGGCAGGACGCCCTCTCTACCGACCCCCAACAAAACCGAGGAGCGCAGGAAGAAGCGGCAATCGAGCCGCCTTTTCTTTGGATACTTTCTTTTGGCGGAGCAAAAGAAAGTATCTCGCCTTCGGGTGCGAAAACCCGAAACAATAATCGTCGCGATAGCGATCTCATTATTTTTTTTATAAACCGCTGAATGGCTGCTTAACGTCAGATATTATATTAAAGTCGCGTAGGTCGGGTTAGGCGCTAGCCGTAACCCGACTTATGGGTTCGAAATGTCGGGTTACGCTATCGCTAACCCGACCTACATGAAGTACATTAAAACTCAAAATGCACGCGGCCATTAAAAATTTCTACCGGGCCACGATCTGCATTGTATGCAGGATTTGCTAAATGTTGATAATCAAAGGTTATCCACGTTGAAGGTAACGCATGCCATTGGTAATAAAGATCAACGACCTGTTCAGGGCTGTAATTTATGGCGCCATCACCAATAAAGCCGTCAATACCACCCATACCTAAAAACTTTACATGTTCTGGTGAAAGCCAGCTTACTGCATAGCCTAAGCCAATAGAATCTTTTGCTCGTCCCCAGCGGGTACCTTTCATAATAGAACCAAAAGATAATGATCTATCCGCTGATGTATAAGAATAAACTTCGGTTTTACCGTCAGAATACATGCCTCTAAAAAAGGCGCCTATATCATCAGTAATGCTCTGCTCCATATTTATACCAATACCCATTTTTATGTTGGACTTTCTAGCCCAACAAAGATCTGGTGCATTTGCATTGGGGTTCTCGTAATTAAAGGTCGTACAGGTTGTGGCATTCTTGCCAGTTGGATCAGCTTGAAAGGCAGAGATGGCATCGCTAAAGCTACCTGATCTTTCTTGATTTCTATAGCCTAAAAGCCTAATCGCACCTGCTAAGCCATAAAGCTCATGTTTATGTTCAAGTTCTATTTGATCGCCGTAACTACTCCATAAATTAAGATTTCTAGACATTGCATTTGGATCATAGGGGCCAGCAATTCGCGCAAAGCGAAAAGCCCAGTTATCAAAATATAACTCACCGGTAAAACCTGCGGTATAGCCACGGGCATCGGCTCCAAAATCATAAGCAGCATGAGTTAAAAAGGCCATGTTAGTGAATTGCCTACGTAAATCGCCGGCATAGCTATTTTTATCAAATATATCAAGGATACTAAAAGACCCCGCAGTAAAAACAAAGCGGCGACTAGAGATGGTACCCGCTAATTGCATAGGGCCTGAATTAATAGCGCTTTCAGTACCGCCCAATGAAAATGTTTGTCGATAAATGGCCCTTGAGGTGTACCAGTTAGAACTTTGCGTACCATTTTTTTGCAATTCGAAGTTTTGAATGCCACCAGCTATGCCCTTTAGTCCTGAAAAGGGCAGTTCAGAAACCATCTCTGGGGCAAAATAAAATTCAGCACCTTTCCAAGCTTTAGCACCTGTGTAAAAAGTCACGGTTCCCGTAAAACCTAATTCTGCATTAGGTGACAAGGAATTGGGCGTGTCATTTAAATTAGTATAAGCCGCCGGGAATGAAGGATGATAGCTGGTAATGTAAGTNNCTTGNGNATAGAGATTCCAGCGTTCATCNTCAATATTATGCCAATCACGATTCGCTAGTGCGCCCATCAGCGAAAAATCCTCATCATTGTTTAAATTAGGATAGTTTTCGGCGTGTGCTGTTAGTGTTAAACAGCTAATAACTAACAAAATAATTTTTAAACAAGGCTGCCAGTTAAATGGCTTGAGCTGATTTTTTGTTGTAAACATATCGTAATAAAAAGAGCGGGGAACAAAAAGCGTCATAGGGTTGTGCGATTAGGGATTAAAACATATTAATTCGTGCTTTATAACACAACACTATAACACAACACTATAACACAACACTGTTACAAGGTAGCGACAAAATTTCAGGCTTTTAAATGTGCCACTGCTAAAATTAGATAGTCTAGGAATCGTATTAGAAATTGTCCTCATATTATGCTGTGTTGATTGATGAGAGTTATTCAAGCTTTGCCGAGCACTCAGAGAAGTTAGCTAAGCACTATTCAAAGCTAATAGAGCGTTCTTCTATGCTTGCTGAGTGCTCAGCAAGTTCGGCAAAGCCTTTGTTTTCATCGAGGAGTCCTCAGCGAAGCTACAATAATGCTCGGCAAGGCTTACTTAGCCCTTAGCAAGGTCTGAAGAGCCTTTTCGGTGATTGCTAAGGGCTAAGCAAGACTTCTGTAAGACTCATGAAGATTAAAAAAAGACTTAACATGCTTTCAAGAGCGCTCAGCAAGGTTAGTGTAATGCTCATCAATATGCGGCTAGCGTTTGGCAGTGTTCAAAGAGCATTATTTCAGCGTTGCATAACGCTCTATCAAGAGCAGGGCTTAGTTATTTAAGTCCACTTAAGGCTTAGCCATTCAGATGTATACCCAAATATTGATTAGTCTAATCGTCATGATTTATAAGCTTGTCACATAACCTTAAACTAACGTTCACGGAATTGTCATAGTACAGATTTAATCTTTATATTGAAAAAGCTGTGTAAAAGACTGACGAAAACGCTAGTTGTAAAAGAGAGTGTCGCGGTCATTGCAGCGCCCTGTTAAGCTTAGGAGTAACCTATGAAACTGTTCGCTTCCATCCATAAATATGATGTCTTTATTTTTACTTGGGTATTTAACAGACAAGCACACAGAGCATTGTCTGAGTTTTGTCGTTACCTATCTAAAACCGGTGATGGTTTATATTACGTATTGATTGCCTTGTTACTCTATGCCTATGAAGGCGCAGGTAGTCCTTGTTTACGTGCTATTTTATTGGCTTTTCTAATAGAAAGACCGCTATATTCGATACTGAAAAAAGGTTTAAAACGCAATCGTCCACAGGCTGCCTTAGAAAATTTCCACAGTATTATTATTCCTTCTGATCAATTTAGTTTCCCCTCAGGGCATACCTCGGCTGCCTTCATGATGGCTACTTTGCTCAGTTTTTATTTTCCAGTCTTAATGATGCCACTTTATGCGTGGGCTTTATGCGTGGGCTGCTCGCGAGTGATATTGGGAGTGCATTTCCCTACTGATATTTTGGCGGGTTCATTGTTAGGCATTAGTATTGCAATTTTTAGTTTAGGACAAATATGAAGATATTTTATGGCGTACAAGGAACAGGTAATGGCCATATTACCCGTGCAAGAGTTATGGCTAGAGAACTCTATGAGGCAGGTATTGAAGTTGATTTTCAATTTACCGGTAGACCTGCCGAGCAATATTTTGAGATGGACATCTTCAAAGATTATCAAGTTCGCACGGGTTTAACGTTTAATACTCATAAAGGTCAGGTTAAATACTTAAAAACAGCATTAGAAGCTAAGCCACGTACTTTGATGAATGATATTAATTCATTGGATTTAAGTGCTTATGATTTAGTTATTAGTGATTTTGAACCGGTGACATCATGGGCTGGTAGGAAGCAAAAAAGAACCGTGTTGGGTATTGGTCATCAATATGCGTTTAATCATACTATTCCTAGGGAAGGTTCCGACCCTATTGCTAATCAAGTCATGAAATATTTTGCGCCTGCTCATGTGGGTGTAGGTTTGCATTGGCATCACTTTGGTCAGCCTATTTTGCCACCCGTGATTGAAACCCCTGAAACGCCCAAAAGTATCATTAAAAATAAAATCATCGTTTATTTGCCTTTCGAAGATCAAAACGAAGTGGTTGCTTTATTAGCGCCCTTTACCGACTTTAGTTTTCAGGTCTATGCGCCAGTTGTGGTCGAGTCAAAATATGCTCACATTGTGGTTAACCCTCTTTCTCGAGATGCTTTTCAAAAAGATTTATATGATTCTGCAGGTATCATTAGTAATGCCGGTTTTGAGTTAGCCAGTGAAGCTTTGCAACTTGGTAAAAAGATACTCGCTAAACCATTACATGCACAAATGGAGCAAATTTCTAATGCCGCTGCCCTTAAGCAATTGGGTTATGGACAAACTATGAATGATTTAGATGCCTCGGTTATTAAGCATTGGCTACAGGATGAGCGCGCTATAAAAATCAGTTACCCAAATATTGCCAAGGTATTGGTGCAATGGATACAAGACGGTATGCCAACTATGGATGCCGATTTTATCGAAGCTATTTGGAATACAGTTAACGTTGAGCATATTAGTCTTTAAATCTAGATTATTCTTAACATTCCTCTTAAAGTAAATTATAGGTAAAAAAATTCTGTCTGATTCTTAAACTAAATAGCTAGGAGACTTATCAATGCCAAGAAAAAATGCCATTAAAAGTTACGAAAAAGAAGTGTTTAATCGTAGAAGTCGCCGTAATATAACAAAAAACTGTGTATCTGAAGAGTTTGAGTTGCTTGACCTTGTTGATTTTAGAACAGAAAGAAAGGCTTATGCGCCCATAGAGCCAATGACCAGGGCGCAAGGCGTGTATATGAACGCCATTATGGAAAATATAATTACCTTCGGCATTGGTCCTGCCGGTACAGGAAAAAGTTATGTGGTTGCAGGTTTAGCCGCAGACTTATTAAGAGAGAAGAAAATAGAACGTATTATTTTGACTAGACCTGGCGTTGAGGCGGGTGAGAAGTTCGGTTTTATCCCCGGCGAACTTGAAGATAAATACGCACCTTACATAGAACCTTTTAGGCAAATTTTTAATGATCGCCTAGGGCGCTCACAAGTTGATTACCTTATAAAACATAAACGTATCAGTGCTTCCCCTCTGGCCTTTATGCGCGGCCAAACCTTTAAGAATTGTTGGGCTATTTTAGATGAGGCTCAAAACACCACACCTAGCCAGATGAAGCTTTTTCTAACGCGCATTGGTGAAAACTGTAAAGTTATTATCGATGGCGATATAGAGCAGAAAGATATTTCCATGCAATCTGGGCTTTCAGATGCCGTTCATCGACTCAGACATACTAAAAAAGTCAGCGTGGTAGAATTTGGTATTGATGATGTCGTGCGTTCAGGCATCGTTAAAGAAGTGCTTAGGGCTTATTCTAATTAATAATATTGTAGTATCGTAGGCCAGAATAAGGCCATCTAAGTGCAGCGCATGATGGTGTTTCCGGCACAGAAGAGCTTTTTATGCCGGAAACGCTTTACTCGCTTACGAGACTGTGAAAGTATTATGACTTTAGCTTCCCCCTTTGTAAAAGGGGGATCGAGGGGGATTTTATTAAGTTATAGATTATTGATATTTAATAATAATTTTTTAATAGATCAAATCTCCCCTAACCCCTCTTTGCTAAAGAGGGGGGAGTAAAAAGAATACTTTCACAGTCTCTTACGCTCATAAAGTCTTATTTCGGCCTACAATTACAACTATTACTTTGAGATACCGTAGGGACTCTTATCAAGTTGACAGCCAGCTTTCTTTGCCAATTCCCTTTACTAAACATTAACCTAAATCCCTATGTCACTTACCCTGCAAGCTCGCGCAAGATTTATCGGTGCTGTTATTTTATTCGGCTTAGGTGCTTGGGTTTTACATGCTTACCTAAGTTACTTAGCTTGGGCGGTGGTCTTAGGCATTTGTACGTGGCCTCTTTATCAACGATTAATAAAGGACAATGCTGAGCAGGGACAATCAAATTGGGCGGCTTGGTTATTAACAGTAGTAATTGCCCTGATAATATTGGCACCTGTGAGTTATGGTTTGTTGCGCTTAGCTCAAGAAGCACAAGCATTATCTCAATTACTGACTGATGTAAAAAGTATCGATATTCCTCCGCCAGCTTGGCTGACGTCACTGCCTGTTGTTGGCTTATGGCTACAACAAAGTTGGCTAACTTTGGTCAATAGTTCAACAGTTCATCATGATATCTTGCAATGGTTGAGTAATAGTCATGCAGGTGCATATAGTCAGCATATTGCTGGCCATTTAGTGCATTATTTCTTCGGCTTTTTTATCTTATTGGTTGCTTTGTTTAGTGTTTATCAGTTTGGTGTTTATTTAGTCGAAAAAACGCTGAGCAGTCATCGATATATCTTCGGAGCTCAAAGCTTACGCTATATACACCATGCGACAGCGACTCTGCGTTCTACAGTCAATGGCTTATTATTAATAGGATTAGCTAAGGGTTTATTGTTGGGGGCAGCTTATGCGGTGGTTGGTTTAAGCCATCCTGCCATGTTAGGTGCTATAACAGGCATTTTTGCGATGATTCCTTATGCAGCAAAATTAATATTTACTAGTTGTGCTTTGGTGTTAATGGTTAACGGCGAACCATTGTTAGGTAGCGGTTTATTTGTATACGGGATGATATTAACGCTGATTGCAGACAATTATGTGCGTCCGATACTGATCGGTAAAGCCGTGCAATTACCGTTTATATGGACCTTATTAGGCATATTCGGTGGTATGGAATGTTTTGGATTGTTAGGTTTGTTTTTGGGGCCAGCACTCATGGCTGTGCTTATTTCTATTTGGAGAGATTGGGTAGAACTTATTAATAAACCAGAGTCAGATCTAAGATCGTCATAATACATTGGGTAGCTTTTAGGTCGGGTTAGCGATAGCGTAACCGGACAGGACGCGCAATAAATGCTTGGCTTACGCTATCGCTACGCCAAGCAACAAAACTCGTGAGTTTTGACTCCATTACAAAGGTTTGTAGGCCGGAATAAGACTTTACGAGCGTAGTGAGTAAAGCGTTTCCGGCATCGGCAGTGCTCCTGTGCCGGAAACGCAACGTATCAATAAACGAATGTACAGTACGAATCTGTCGCCCCTACAAGGTACTACTTTTGTAGGTCGGGTTAGCGGTAGCGTAACCCGACAGGACGCGCAATAAATGCTTGGCTTACGCTATCGTTACGCCAAGCAACAAAACTCGTGAGTTTTGACTCCATTACAAAGGTTTGTAGGCGTGAATGTTACTTATTTAATCTACACCAACCAATCCTTTAATTGCATAACTACCCAATCACCCGCATCAAGGGTTAAATCATGTCCTGCACTGGGATGGCTGCGGAGTTCTAGTTGCCATTGTTTTTGTATAGCCATTGAACAAAGAGGCGAGACTAGCCTATCTTGAAGGCTATTAAGCAATAAAACAGGGCAGGGTGGTTCACTCTTACTCGGTTTGTAAGTCGCTGCTGCACAAATCTGCTGAAGACTATTTTTAAAGCTGATGGGCTGTTCGGATTGAATGGTTTCCCATTCTAATAAAATAGACTGATCGTCAGCGCGACTATTACTGGTTAGTTGTAATATTTTTGCTTCTTTCTGTTTGATATTGCGCGTCACTGCTAGACTAAGAAATTGTTGGTAACTTTGCCAGCGTAGCCTTTGGTAAAAAGGACTTAAGTTCGAAAAACTGGTATTCATGAGAGTGGCTGTAGCAATATCTTTGGGATAACATTGCATCCATTCCCATGCCACCATTCCACCTAGTGATAGAGCAAGTATGTTGACGGGTTGCTGTAAATAGCCCTTATCTAGGGCTTGGGCTCGAAGCTGGTGGCAGATAGCTTGAATGCTATTAGGACTGGTTTCTTGATAAAAGCGGCCAGTGCCAGGTAGATCCAATAAGTTTATTTCATCCTCAGGAAATATGGCTTGGAGTTGTACTATAAAAGCACCCCAGTGTCTTGATTCACGAGCTAAACCCCTGAGCAATATCCAGCGCTGTCCTGTTAAGTTATTCATACCAAAACTTTAAGGCTGTTTGATAGTTGTCATGCTTTTGTTGTGGCGTAAGCGGCGTCCATTTTTCTGGATACAAAAGGCTGCGATGTAAAAAATCAAATAAAGCGAAGTGGCGTCTAAAGATACGTTGTTGACGATGAGGTAACAGCGGGTGAAATAAGCCGTAGCGTGAAAATAAATGTAAAGGGCTTTTTCGCAGCCACAGCCATGAACCCATTTCTAAGGTCAATGGCAAAAACACCCGTTCATTTTTTTCTTGTAATATAAATTCATTGAATAAAAAGTCCCATAAATCACCATTGATCATATATTCATTAGAAGTCGGTTCTATTTTATAAATATGATGTTTATAGCAAAGATCTAGCTGAGCTTTTAATGCATAGATTTCCGCAAGAAAGGCAAAGGGAGTTTTTGACGAAGCGTAGGGAAACCATAGACGATCATTAAGTCCAAAGCCTGAATGTAAGTCGAAAGCAATAGAGAGTGGCGCATTAAAAAGATGCTCTTCAACTACGCGACAGACTGCTAGCGCTTCTTTTTCCATATTAAGTGGATCGCCACGATACCAAGGTAAATGCGGTGATAGTTGCTGGCCACTAAAAATTCGAGTAACGCCTTCTCCTTCGATGGGCGCATTGCGCATGAGATCAACGCCGTTTCCATTGCAACGAGTACCCATGTAGACACCCACTGGATTGACGATGGGAACAAAAATCAAACGAGAGTTTTCTAATCTAGCAAGGAATTCCTTATCCCAGTCTAATAAATGACTAATCGTTTCTAAAAAAGACAATATGACCTGAGAGCCAATTTTTTCTAATCCATGCACACCACCAAAAAAAGCTAAGACGGGCACATCGGGACGGTCAGAACCTAAGGTAATGCAATGTATAGGAAACTCATGCCCTCTAAAAACGATGCGTTCAATAATGGTCGTTTGGGCTCGATCACCTAATTGTTCGATGATGCTTTCTAATTGTTGTAGCTCAGGAAACTTAATAGTAGCCATAAAAACAAGTTATTTAAACAGGAGTCGAGTTCTGATTAGCGCTAATGAAATAGTAAGATTTAAGAGCGTAATCAGCGATTTGTTGGGTTAATCCTTTAGCAAAAGTTTTAGTGTTTCTTGGTTGTCTTGATGTTTGAAGTGTGAGAATTTAGCAGAAAAGTCGTCGCGTGCCTGAGTTCTTAGGGTGTCTAAATTTTGAATGAGTACGCCCATGGCAAGGAGGGTATTAGCCGGTACTTGATTGGCTAGCATTTCTTCGCTAAATTGTTTTAAAGTTGATTCTTGAATGGCATAGTCTTGAAAATCACCCAGAACTTCTTGCAAGCCTTTAAGATTTTTAATAAAGACTTTTATTTGTTGTTCAGGATAAAGATTTTGGAAAAACTCCATTAAATAACGTAACTTTTTACAAGACTTTCTAAGATCATGTAAGGTTTCTGCCGGTGAGTGTTCAGTGATCACGTCACCTTCTTGTATAACTCTCTTGAAATTTTTCCAAATACGTCGATCAGCAAGTTGTTTAATGCTCAGCTTAGCATTGGGCTCAACAGGCATCAGTGGTGCTTGTGCTTTGAGATACTGCTCCCATTCGGAGATGGTTGTTAGGTAGCGAGTAGAGCGTAATTTTATAGCGAGTTCTTTTTGAGCCTGGTTTTGCTTAAGCAGCAGAAAATCATAAAGTGGCAGTAAATCATCGCGCATCGATTCAGGCAGGCTATCTTTATAGTTTGCAAAATTAAGCAAATAAACATCTAAATCCCGAGTTGTACCGGTGACTTGACCTAACCAAGAAAAGAAATCGGTATAGTATTGGCTGGAGTTTTCAGGCAACAGGTTTTTAAGTTGGCTAAGACCTGCACGAGTTCTTCTAACGGCCACTCTAAAATCATGCAAAAACTCACTATCGATATTGGCAATAGTACCTTGTTCGTTATCTTTAATGGCTTTTAGTAAATGGCTATAGATATATTTAGTAGCAATATCAGCTCGCATATCAGGGTCTAGGTTGATATTTAACTTTGAGCTATAGTCATTGGGTTTACGGCCTTGCATGTGTAAAGCGGTTAGTAATAGCGGTTTGTGGTTGGGAACTAAACCAAAATCAGTAGTGAGTAGTTCAACAATTTGTTCCGTGGCTTTATCGTATCCTTTGATAGGCAGTAAAATGATACGATTATCAAAAAGTTCGTGATCTTCTAAGATTAAACGTAAGATAATTTTTTCATCGCTGTTAAGAATATTGAGGCTATAAGTTTCGAAATCTAAATTACAGACTGCGATGAGTGCTCGACAATCTAATAAGGGCTCGACAATTTGACGGACTTCTATTGAAGGTAATTGATGGCTAAAGTGAGGGACTTCATTTAAGTCAGCACTTGCCAAAATACCATCATCACCGAGGGTTCTTAAAATAAGGCTAGAATTTGTTTTTGAGCGATTAAATTCACAGCTGATACCCTTTGCATAAAGTCGCCAGTCAAAGCTGTCATAATATGTTTTTAACGAATATTGCTTAGAAACCAACTGCACATTAGCCTTATCGCTAAGTTTGGCAATAAATTTCTTTGCACTTAAACTTGTTATAAAGTTAAATGATAAAGGCATATTAAAGACGTTTGAGGGTTAGGGTAGGAATTGGGTAAAAGTATTATCCAGTTATATTAACAATGTCGTATTAACATTTAATGACAGTGTAACAATCAAGGGCTATCGTAACCTAGTTTTAATATTGCCTGCTTTTTAAATATATCGGTGATTAATATGAGTAAAGAATTATGTCTACTAAGACATGGAAAATCCGATCGCGATCTTGCGGTTGATGACTTTGATAGACCTTTAAAAAAACGTGGCAAGGCTGCAGTTCAGCGCGTCGCTGAATGGATGCTACAACAGCATATATTGCCAGATTATCTTGTTAGTTCGCCAGCAAAGCGAGCGATCTCTACTGCAAATATTGCTCATAAAGCTCTATTGGTGGAGGGCTTAGACATTAAGCAAGATAGGCGTATGTATCAAGAAGGTCTTGAAGCAATTAAAGCAGTGTTGGCAGATTGTCCAATTAATGCTGAAAGAGTATTGCTAGTCGGCCATAATCCAGATTTGGAAGACTTGTTGATTTATTTAGTAGGGGCTAATCGTTTGCCTGAAACTAAAAAATTATTGCCCACATCGGCGTTTGTACGCCTGAAAATGCCAGAGGATTGGTTTGCTTTAGAGCCAGGGTGTGCACAATTGCTCTCTCTCACCTACGCGAAATCTTTATTGGATGAAGATAATTCAATCTAATCTTGTCGTAAAACTCGACATTAATTGATAAAAAAACAACAATGTCATTACCTTGTAATATAACCTGCATATTCTTGTAATCTTAGAATTGAATAATAGTCCCACAATAACCAACATAGAGATTTGATGATGAAAATATCTTTTAAAACTAAATCGTTGATCGCAGCAATGGGTTTTGCTACATCAGCATTATTCAGCGTTTCGGTAAATGCAGTACAAACTGTTGATGCTGCGGTACCTGCTTATCAAAAAGCAAATGGTATCTCTGGTAACTTAACAAGTGTTGGTTCTGACACACTTGCTAACTTAATGACCTTATGGGCTGAAGAATTCAACCGTGAATACCCTAACGTTAATATTCAAATTCAAGCAGCAGGTTCTTCTACTGCGCCACCAGCGTTAACAGAAGGCACTTCAAACATCGGCCCTATGAGCCGTGAAATGAAAGATGACGAATTAGCTGCTTTCGAAGATAAATATGGTTACAAACCAACTGCTATTCCTGTAGCGATTGATGCTTTGGCTGTTATGGTTAACAAAGACAACCCCATTAAAGGTTTAAGTATTCCACAAGTTGACGCGATTTTCTCAACGACTCGTAAATGTGGTCAAGCTGCAGATATTACTAATTGGGGTGAAGCGGGTGTGCCTGCTTGGGCTTCTAAAAGTATCCAATTATACGGACGTAACTCTGTATCAGGTACTTATGGTTATTTTAAAGAACATGCTTTATGTAAAGGTGACTTTAAAAGTAACGTGAACGAACAGCCTGGTTCTGCTTCTGTGGTTCAATCAGTGACTTCTTCTGCTAACGGTATCGGTTATTCAGGCATGGGTTATTCAACTTCAGGCGTGAAAATGATCGGTTTAGCTAAAAAAGAAGGCCAACCATTTGTTGAAGCAACACCTGAAAATGCAATTAACGGTAGCTACCCATTAACACGTTATTTGTTCATTTATGTTAATAAAAAACCTAACACACCTTTGGCACCTTTAGAAAACGAATTCTTGAAAATGGTTTTATCTAAAATTGGTCAACAAGTTGTTATAAAAGATGGTTATATCCCATTACCAGCTAAAGTTGTTGATAAAGTTTTGACTACTCTTAAATAAGACAGTCAGATCAGTAATTATTCGTAATAGTAGTGGATGAAAATTAACAAGGAAGTTAGTCTGGTTAATGAATTATCCCCTCGACGATAGTCATCATTAATACTGACAATCAAATGGAAAGGGGTTGAAGTTCGAAATGTGAATTTCAGCCCTTTTTTTTGAGGTCGGTAATCATTGTCACAATTTAATTTATAAGCTGCTCATGTCTGAAATAAACAATCAAACAAATTATTCCCCAGCTATAACAAAAACATCTGGTAGCGTTCATGAACGTTGGCGGTTGATAAAAGACAGCATAGCTCGCTATGGCGTAGTAATCGGTGGCTTGGGTGTTATCGTTGCTATTGCTTTGATCTTTTTCTATTTGTTATATGTGGTATTCCCTTTATTCCTTTCAGCAGATGCCGAATCGGTTAAGCAATATGAAGTGCCCGAAGCCGGTTTAGGTAAAACCGTGTTGTTGGGCGTTGAAGAACAAAACGAAGTCGCTGTTAGATTTACTGATTCAGGACAAGTTATCTTCTTCGAAGTGTCTACTGGAAAAAACATTTCAACAGAAACTTTAAAGATACCTGAAGACGCACATATCGTGAGTTTTTCTCAAGGTAGTCCTAATAGTGAAGGTGCTGTTATTTATGGTTTATCGAATGGTAAAGCAATTATCGTTAAACATCAGTATAAAGTCACTTATGCGGATAAGATCAGAAAAATCAATCCAGTATTAAGTTATCCGATGGGTGAAGAGCCATTAATCGTTGATGAAACAGGTGCTGCATTAGAAAAGATTGCCAGTTAGAATAGGCGAAGGTGCTAGTACTATTATAGTGCGTAGTGCAGATAAAATTCGCTTGGCGCATTTTGAAAAAGAAAAAACCTTGTTTGATGATGAGGCAACCGTTACTAGAACTGATTCAGTGCTAGATTATTCAGCAAGCGAAGTCACCGATATTCTTATTGATAAAGAAGAACGTAATCTTTATTTATTAGGTAGTTCTGGACAACTCGCTTTGTTTGATATTATCGATAAAACAGCACCAACGCTTGTTAATGAGCAAAATATTCTTGAGCCTGGAGTTAAAGTTTCCAGCGCTGTATTTTTGAATGGTGATATCTCTTTGATGATTGGCGACACCAGCGGTTTGGTTTCTCAATGGAGTAAAGTGAGAGATAAGCAAAATCGCTTCAGCATGCAAAAAACTAGAGTTTTTAAAGTCTCTGATAAAGCGGTCATCGCTATTAACCCTGAACAACGTCGTAAAGGTTTTGTTACTTTAGATACAGATGGCATGATGGGTATTTATCATTCAACGTCTGAACGGGAAATGATTAAAGAACGTATCAGTAATGCGCTTCCAATAAGTGCAGCTATTTCACCTAGAGCTAATACACTGCTAGTTCAATCAGACGATAATAAAATTAGTTATTGGAAAGTTGATAACGAACATCCTGAAGTCTCTTTAAGTTCACTTTGGCAAGAAGTTTGGTACGAAAGCTATCCAAAGCCTGATTACATTTGGCAATCATCTTCTGCTAATAGTGATTTTGAGCCGAAATATAGTTTTACGCCTTTAGTGTTCGGTACATTGAAAGCGGCCTTTTATGCCATGCTGATGGCGATGCCTCTAGCATTGATGGGTGCAATTTATACCGCTTACTTCATGACACCAAAAATGCGTCAATATGTTAAGCCGTCTATTGAACTCATGGGCGCGTTACCTACTGTAATTTTGGGTTTTCTAGCTGGATTGTGGCTAGCTCCTTTTATAGAGGAACATTTGGCGGGTCTGTTTTCGTTGTTTATGATCATTCCTTTAGGCGTTATGTTGTTTGCCTATGCTTGGCAATATTTACCAAAAGAACTGCAACAAAGCATTCCAGGTGGTTGGGAAGCGGCTTTACTCGTTCCAGTTATCATATTGAGTGCTTGGTTTGCATTTAGCGTAAGCGTGCCTTTAGAAGCTTTATTATTCAATGGTAGTTTACGTGAATGGTTTAAGAGCGAATTTGGCATAGGTTATGATCAACGTAATGCTTTGGTTGTTGGCATAGCGATGGGTTTTGCGGTGATTCCAACTATATTCTCTATTGCTGAAGATGCTATTTTTAGTGTGCCTAAGCATCTGACTGTTGGTTCATTGGCATTAGGTGCAACGCCATGGCAAACCATGACTAAGGTCGTATTATTAACAGCTAGTCCTGGTATTTTTTCAGCGGTCATGATCGGTCTAGGTCGTGCTGTTGGTGAAACTATGATTGTATTAATGGCAACGGGTAATACTCCAGTGATGGATATCAGTATCTTTCAAGGCTTAAGAACCTTGGCTGCTAATATTGCTGTAGAAATGCCTGAATCGGAAGTAGATAGTACTCATTACCGAGTGTTGTTTTTAGCAGCCTTGGTGTTGTTTGTATTTACGTTTGTTTTTAACACGTTGGCTGAGGTTATTCGTCAGCGCTTACGCGAAAAATATAGTTCATTATGATTAGATTATGGTTTAAAAGCGGCACCCCTTGGATATGGCTGAATGCAGCAGCGGTCAGCTTAAGTCTTATCATGGTTGTTGGAGTCTTGGCTCTGGTAGTTGGACGTGGTGTAGGTCATTTTTGGCCACATCAAGTTCACCAATTTAGTTATCAGGAACCCGATAAACAGCCTCAAGTGATTATTGGTGAAAAAGTAGAGACGAGCATTACACCCGCAGCGATGGCAAAAAGCACAGGCTTTGTCATGGCTGATAATGAAGATACTTTAGTTCAGTATTTAGTTAAAACCGGTAATAGAGATCTAACTGGCGCTGATTTTCGTTGGATACAAGAACGTAATATTAAAGATCATACTCAACCTACTAACTTGATCGTGGTTGAGCGTCGTGAGTGGGGTAACTTTTATGGACAGTTACTCCAAGTAAAAGAAGCCGGGAATGTTATTGCCAGCGGTGAACAAGCTTGGCCAGTATTACAGTCTAAAATTACTGAAACATTAGCAATATTTAAAGAAATTGCACACATTGAAAAGAAGGAAGTTGGAGCCATCAATTATGCTTTAGAACGTCTAAGGCTTAAACAAAGAAGACTTGAGCTGAAAAATTCTTTAGATGATGCGGCAAAACAAGAGATTGCTACTGAAAAAACAGCTTTAGAAACTGAATACAAGCAATATCAAGCTACGTTGACAGGGCTTTATCAGAAGTTACGTACTGATAGCTTAGTAGCTAAAGCTGAAAACGGTGCTGAATTGGTTATACCGTTGGCGAAGGTCGTTAGAGTTTTTCAACCAAACAACATGAACGTGTTTGAAAAAGTCTTCCATTATGGAAATAAAGCGATTGAATTTTTAACGGATGAACCCCGTGAAGCCAATACTGAAGGCGGTATTTTTCCTGCAATCTTTGGTACTGTGATGATGGTTCTGATGATGTCGCTAATTGTGACTCCATTTGGTGTGATCGCGGCTGTATATTTACGTGAATATGCTAAACAAGGTTTCATTACTCGCTTAATTAGAATTGCAGTAAATAATTTAGCAGGTGTACCTTCGGTGGTTTATGGAGTATTTGGTTTAGGCTTCTTCGTTTATATTTTGGGAGGTAATATAGATCAACTATTTTTCCCAGAATCAGCGCCTGCGCCAGTATTTGGTACACCGGGTTTATTATGGGCTTCTATTACTTTGGCTTTGCTAACTTTACCTGTAGTTATTGTTTCTACAGAAGAAGGCTTAGCACGTATTCCAAGTTCCATTAGAGAAGGTAGTTTGGCATTAGGTGCAACTAAACTTGAAACTTTATGGTTGACAGTATTGCCGATGGCGAGTCCTGCCATGATGACTGGTTTAATATTAGCGGTTGCTAGAGCGGCGGGTGAGGTAGCACCATTAATGTTAGTGGGTGTTGTTAAGTTAGCACCTACCTTACCGTTAGATGGTAACTTTCCATTTTTGCATTTAGATAGAAAATTTATGCATCTTGGATTTCACATTTATGATGTTGGTTTTCAAAGCCCTAATGTTGAGGCGGCGAGACCATTGGTTTATGCGACTGCATTATTACTAGTGTTGGTAATTATTGGCCTAAATTTGGCTGCGATTGTCATCAGAAATAATTTGCGGGAAAAATATCGGGCACTAGAAGGTTAAACAAATGACAGCACAAAATGTAAGATCACATTCAATTGATATGAGCTCAGTTTTACGAGACAAGGATGCAACGCAACAGCAGCCTAGTGAAACCTGTATTAAAGTAGAAAACCTAAATCTGTTTTACGGTGAAAAACAGGCATTACATGGCATTAACATGGAAATGCAAAAGAAAAAAGTAACTGCTTATATCGGGCCTAGTGGTTGTGGTAAATCAACATTGTTACGTTGCATTAATCGTATGAACGATTTGGTTGATAGCGCTAGAATTGAAGGTAAAATTTTAGTTGACGGCGACAATATTTATGATAAATCTGTCAATGTTGCAGCCTTACGTAGACGCGTAGGTATGGTATTTCAAAAGCCAAATCCATTTCCAAAGTCTATCTTTGAAAATGTTGCTTATGGCTTAAGAATTCAAGGTATCAACGATAAGCGTATTTTGGAAGAGACCGTTGAAAAAGCTTTGCGCGGTGCAGCATTATGGGACGAAATGAAAGATCGTCTAAATGACAATGCCTTAGGTATGTCAGGTGGTCAACAACAACGTTTAGTTATTGCTAGAGCCATTGCGATTGAGCCTGAAGTATTATTATTAGATGAACCTGCTTCAGCGTTGGATCCTATTTCAACACTAAAGGTTGAAGAGCTCATTAATGAACTTAAAGAAAAATATACCATCGTTATCGTGACACATAATATGCAACAAGCGGCACGTGTATCTGATTACACTGCATTTATGTATATGGGTGAATTGATAGAGATTGGTACCACCAGTGAGTTATTTACTAATCCTAGTAAAAAACAAACTGAAGACTACATTACCGGTCGATATGGCTAATTAGGAGCAGACAATGGATAACAGCAAAATAAGTCATCATATCTCTGGACAATTCAATAAAGAATTGGAAGATGTACGTAATAAAGTTTTAGCCATGGGGGGGTTGGTTGAGCAGCAATTAGAGTTAGCCATCAATGCTCTCACTACCAATGATCTTGAGCTTGCAGAGCAAGTGATCGGTCAAGACAGCCAAATTGATGAGCTAGAAATCGCGATTAATTTGGAATGTACCCAGATTTTAGCACTCAGGCAGCCTACGGCTTTTGATTTAAGATTATTGCTAGCCATCATTAAAATTATTCATGAATTAGAAAGAGTGGGCGATAAAGCGGTGCGTATTGCTGAATCAGCTATCAAGATTTCAGGCGATGTGAATAGCTTGCCTAGACATGAAGTTGATCACATGATTGTTCTAGTAAAAAGTATGTTGGATCATGCTTTAGATGCATTTGCTAGAATGTCAGTTGAAGAAGTTCCAAATATTACTGGCCGTGATGAAAAAGTAGACCGTGAATATGACAATATCGTTAGATTGTTGATTACTCACATGATGGAAGATCCAAGAAACATCACTCGATCTTTAGACGTACTAACAACAGTTCGTGCTTTGGAAAGAGTAGGTGATCATGCTAGATATATCTGTGAGCATTTAGTTTATATGATCAAAGGTGAAAATGTTCGTCATTTGAGCCAAGAACAACTTGTTGAGAAAATAAACACACCTAGATAATTTGCTATAACTCGCGTTGTAAATAACCCAAGTCGGCAGTTTAGAAGCTGAAGACTTGGGTTTTTTTGTAGCTTGGGTTAGCGTTAGAGTTAGAGACTGTGAAAGTATTCTTTTTATTCCCCTCTTTAGCAAAGAGGGGTTAGGGGAGATTTGATCTATTAAACAATTGTTATTAAATATCAGTAACATATGGTTTAATAAAATCCCCCTCGATCCCCCTTTTACAAAGGGGGAAGCTAAAATCATAATACTTTCACAGTCTCGTTAGCGTAACCCAACATTGTGTCCAGGTATTTAACGTTCTCCCGCTCCGGCTCAATGTCCACAGTAAAGAATTGTAGGGGTGTATTGCATACGCCCAACATCGGAAGTAAATGTTATAGGGCTTATTTTATAAGGGCGTATGCAATACGCCCCTACGATCTTCACCACAATGTTATCGTTCGCGCGTGGGAATGCTAACAATTATTTGTGTAGATACCTATGCCCTACAGGTGAAACGCTTTTACCCCCCCGTCATATTCATATAACGCAAAATAACCGGTTGCTCATGAACATTAAATTCGTGCTTTTCTGGTTTAATCAACATAGCATCAATAATGGTTTGTTTGAGTAATTCCATATTGCCTGGCTCAGCTCTAAGCACCGCTTTTAAATCAACAGAATGTTCGTTACCCAAACAGAGTAATAAGCGGCCTTCAACTGTTAAGCGTACCCGATTACAAGTGCTACAGAAATTATCGCTATGGGGTGAAATAAAGCCTACGCGTGTTTGTGTGCCATTAACTTTAAAATAATTAGACGGCCCGCCTGTTTTTTCAAGACTGGCAACTAAGGAAAATTGTTTAGCTAAATCTTGTTTAATTAAATCACTAGAATAGTAAGCGTTAGATCTATCATGTTGATCAACGATACCTAGCGGCATTTCTTCGATAAAACTAATATCTAAGCCATTATCAAGGGCATACTGCACTAAATTACAGACTTCCAGATGATTTTTGTTTTTAAGTACCACGGCATTAATTTTTATACGTTCAAAGCCAGCTTGTTTCGCAGCTTGTATGCCTCTAAGTACTTGTTGCAAATTACCCGTACGGGTGATCGCTTTAAATTTGTCATCATCTAAAGTATCTAGGCTGATATTAAGACGTTTTATACCAGCCGCTTTTAGATCCATTGCTATCGCTTCTAATTGAGAGCCATTAGTAGTGATGACTAACTCGTTCAGGCCGCTTATTCGACCTACATTTTCTAAAAGCTCCAGCGCACCTTTTCTCACTAAAGGCTCACCACCCGTAATTCGAATCTTTTTAACACCTAATTCTACGAAAGCTTTCGCCAGCGTATAAATTTCTTCAAGAGATAAAACTTGTTCACGAGGCAAGAAAGTCATGTCTTCAGCCATGCAATAGACACAGCGAAAATCACAACGGTCGGTGATAGAAATTCGTAAATAATCAACCGTTCTGCCAAATCGATCGATTAATAGCTTAGGGGTAGCAACAGAGGTCATAAAATTATTGCAGTAAAAAGTGAGCGTTAAATATTAACATAAATAACAAAACTATCGATTGTGTAATAAAAAATGTCACCTAATGAGTTTAAAATTAATTATTTGAACGATAAGTCTATACAATGCCCATCAAATTTCAGGGGGAGTCAGCTATGCTAAAAAAAATATTACGCGCGTTACTCATTTTATTATACAAAGTTGAGGTGACGGGCTTAGATCATTATAAGAGTGCAGGGAAAAGAGTGTTGATTATTTCTAATCACACTTCATTTTTAGATCCTTTATTGCTAGGTGTGTTTTTACCCGATAACATTACTTTTGCAATCAATACCCAAATTTCACAACGCTGGTGGTTGAAGCCGTTTTTAAGATTATCACATGTGTTTCCTATGGATCCTACACATCCGATTTCTTTAAAAGATTTAATCCATCATCTTGAAAAAGATACCCATACGGTTATTTTTCCCGAAGGCCGTATTTCGGTGACGGGTTCATTAATGAAGATATACGATGGCACAGGCATGGTGGCTGATAAATCTAAAGCCGCTGTTTTGCCAGTACGTATTTCTGGTAGTCAATATACTCATTTTTCTAAATTGCATAGAATCACGCGTTTGCGCTTATTCCCTAAAATTAGCATACATATATTAGCGCCTGAGACTATTAATGCGCCAGATACACTACAAGGTAAGCCTCGCAGGGCTTATTGTGGTCAGCAATTAGCAGATATCATGACAAGAATGATGTTTATGACCAGTTCTTATCGTCAAAGTATATTTGCTAGTTTATTAGAAGCGCGAAATGTACATGGTGGAGCGCATAGCATCATTGAAGATTTAGAGCGCGTGCCTTGGTCTTATAACACCTTAATAACTCGAAGTATTGCGGTAGGGCAGGTTTTAAATGATGTGACTAGTAAAGATGAGTTTGTAGGTGTTTTTCTACCTAATTCTACTAAAACCTTAATGACTATTTTAGGTTTGCAGTTGCAGGGACGAGTGCCGGCCATGTTAAACTTTTCTACGGGTTCGGCGGCCATGTTGCAAGCTTGCCAAGTTGCAAAAGTTAAAACGGTGTTAACTTCGCGACGTTTTATAGAATTGGCTGAATTAAGTGCTACGGTTGAACAATTAAGTCAGCAATGTAATGTGCTGTACTTGGAAGATTTAGCAAAAAACATTACTACAAAAGATAAGTTACGTGCAGTCATCAAGTCCAAAACGACCAATTATTGGTATCAACCGAATGATCCAGATAGCCCAGCGGTAGTGCTATTTACTTCAGGTTCTGAGGGTACGCCTAAAGGCGTGGTGCTGTCTCATTCGAATATCATCGGTAATCTTAAGCAATTAGAGGCCTGCATTAATTTTAATGCCCAAGACCGCGTGCTTAACTTTTTACCTATGTTCCATTCTTTTGGCTTTACAGTAGGCACGCTATTACCTGTAGTGAACGGTATTAAAACATTCTTTTATCCCACACCCTTGCATTACAGTGTGATTCCAGAAATCGCTTATGAAACACATGCCACCATTATGTTTGGCACTAATACCTTTTTATCGGCTTATGCTAAAACAGCGCATCCGTACGATTTTTATAATCTGCGTTATGTAGTGGCGGGTGCTGAAAAGTTACAAGAAAATACCCGTCAAGTGTGGGCAGAGAAATTTGGTATTCGTATCTTAGAAGGCTATGGTGCAACAGAGACCTCTCCAATTACTTCAGTTAATACGCCGCTACATTACAAAGCCGGCACAGTAGGGCGATTCATGCCATGTATGGAGCATCAATTAGAACCCGTACCAGGTATCACTGATGCTGGCTTACTTCATGTTAAAGGCCCTAATATTATGTTGGGCTATTTGCTGGCAGATCAGCCGGGTGTGTTAGTGCCACCAGAATCAATTTATGGTAAAGGCTGGTATGACACCGGTGATATTGTCCATGTTGATGAAGAAGGCTTTATTACTATCAAAGGTCGCAGCAAACGTTTTGCTAAAGTAGCCGGCGAAATGGTGTCTTTGACAGCAGTGGAGCAGTTGGCAATTAATGCTTGGCCGGAAGCTCATCACGCAGCAATAAGTGTAGCGGATGCTAAAAAAGGCGAACAGGTAATATTAGTGACTACTCATAAATCAGCCACCGTCAATGATTTAGCCGCTGCTTCGCAGGGTGTTGCACAGATCAGTCTCCCTAAGAAAATAGTCGTTGTAGAAGCAATTCCAGTAATGGCTA
>TBL_comb47_HYPODRAFT_10000650_pt1 | contig 46017 bp, 42 predicted proteins | sample TroBogypolimnion_40_FD_10682 | JGI IMG/M metagenome (IMG submission 10682)
TATTCGTTCTTTATCAGTTCGTATATTTCTTCAGCTTTAATATCCGTCCTCTCTTCAACTTCTTCATTATAAACAAACTGACTCATGTCTATCTTCTTAGATCCAAGATAGAAATCTACTTTGCTGTTATTTACCGCCCTGTAAAGAATAAAAACCATTCCTTGAACTATATCAATGTGCTTCTGCCCCCATTTTACCAACTCGGGAACAAGTTGCATCGTATCTTCATATACTGTTGAATTAAATGTGCATGATATGTTTCCAGCTTCAGCTAACATCTTTGCATAATAATATCTAAGTTCGTTAAGTTCAATTTCGCTCTTGCCTTTCCAGCCTGGGCGCGATTGCTTGCTGTCTATATGAAAAGTAAATCCGTATACTCCCGCTTTCTTCAACTCTAATAAAAGTTCTTTTGTTAATGCCAATCCATTTGTGTTAATTACCGGTTTTAACCCTCTGGCTTTCACCATTCTTACTATTTCTACAACGTCAGGATGAGTCAGTGGATCGCCTCCTGCGATCGATACACCATCGCATTTCCTTAATCTTGTGAAAACATTCAAGTCTTCACCAATCATTTGAAGAGTTTTATGCGAGTTCTCATTCTTGCGGTAGCAGCCGTCGCAATAAAGGTTGCACTTTGCAGTTGGTTCTAACCATGAAATTGAATTATCGGTTAAATTCCATGGAAGTCTGTAGTAATCAAGGTGGTTGAGTTTCATAGAAAATCCTTTTTCAATTAAATTTAGCAACAAAATGTATAATATTATTTCATTTTTAACAATTAATAAAAGTTAATATGTCTCGCGGGTGATTAAGAATATTTGTCAATTAACAATCAATATTTATAATTTATACCAATTTAACCAACTGATATATTTCTTCATTATCCGTAGCGCACCAAAAATCCCTGAATTTTTAAGCCCTTTAATTTTCTTCGTCTTAAAAGAATAAAAATCGTATGAAATTATTACCGCTGAATTGGTGTTTTTAACCTCAATCTGATTATATTTATAAATAATATTACTCATTTTTATGCTATTATGGATTATAAGTATTTCTCAGTAACAAATATTGGCCTTAAACGGAATAATAATGAAGATTCCCTAGGTATATTTGAAGTTGACAATGGTATTTTGGCTATTGTTTGTGATGGGCTTGGCGGTAATAAGGCCGGCGATGTAGCTTCTCAATTGAGTGTCAATAGTGTTCATGATTATTTCCAGGCTTCGAATAATACCGATTATCTTGACCGTATAAAATCTGCAATCCTTAATGCTAACAAGGATATTCTCGAGAAATCAAATAGCAGCTCAGACTTTAAGGGTATGGCTACGACAATTGAGGTACTATTTCTAAAAGATAATAATGCTTTCTGGGGGCACGTTGGCGATTCCCGCATTTACTTGCTGCGCAATAACAAACTTAAACAGCTTACCAAAGATCATTCCCTTGTTCAGAAATTGGTTGACGAGGGATATCTCACTATGAAAGAAGCTGAACATCATCCTAATAAAAATATTATCATGCGTGCACTTGGAGATAATAATAAAGTCGAAATTGATCTTAGCAAAATAAAATTGAATTCCTCCGATGATTATTTGTTCTTAATGTGCACTGATGGCGTCACTGGTGTTATGAATGATAATGAATTGGAAAAAATATTATCCGATTATAATAATATTAGCGAGACTTTGACTAATCAGATTCTCAAGAGAGGAGCACCTGATAATTTCTCATTTGTAATAATTTCAAAGAACCCCTGATGATTGGATCAACTATTGAACATTACAAAATTACTGGCGTCCTCGGTGAAGGAGGAATGGGTATTGTCTATAAGGCATTCGACCTCAAACTTGAAAGATATGTCGCTATTAAAATCCTCAATACTCAGGCAACTACTAACCCGCATTTCGTTGAACGCTTCAGAAGGGAAGCTAAACATCAGGCCCGGTTAAATCATGGTAATGTTGTCCCGGTCTATGGTCTCACTGAATCTCGTCAGTGGCTGGGAATTGTTATGGAGTATGTCGAAGGCGAAACTCTTTCTAATTTGATCCAGAATAAGGGAAGACTGGAATTAAAGGAATCTCTCAATATACTAAGGCAGATTCTTGTTGGTTCTGATTATGCACATAAAAAAGGTTACGTTCACAGAGATATAAAACCTTCGAATGTCATTATTAATAAAGAGGGGACAGCCAAAATTATGGATTTTGGTATTTCTAAATCTCTTACTGAGATGCATGGAATTACTAAAACCGGCACAAAGATCGGCACTATCCTCTATATGAGCCCTGAACAAATTAAAGCTTATGAACCCACTGCTCAAAGCGATATTTATTCAATCGGCATTACTTTGTATGAAATGCTTGCAGGTAAAACTCCATTTGATGCCGCTACTGAATTTGAGATCATGGAAGGTCACCTCAAGAAAAACCCGCCTAAACTTTCTGTAACATATAGTGAACTGCCGCCTGAAATTGATAGAATTATCGGCAAGGCAATGAATAAATCACTTTCGAAAAGATATACGAATTGTGATGAATTCTTGTTTGATGTTGATAATCTCCTTGATACTCTTGATAACCCGGTAAAGAAAATTAAAAAGAAAGATTTTGGAAAAACTTATGAGAATGTAAAACCTTCAAAGGGTCTGCATGTTAAATTCTACTTTTTAGCTTTTTCATTCATATTCGTGTTTATTGTATTGTCATTTTATTTCTATGGAGCTATTTCAGAATCATGGAAAAAAGCCTCTGCCAAAAATATTGTCGCTAAGGTTGAAAAGCCGGAGATCGATGCTCCGGGCATTAAATTCAAACCGCTGCTGCTTAATACTTCTGCTTCTTTATGGTCAATCTGCTTTATTGATGACACTATCGGCGTTACTTGTGGAAATAATGGAACAATCCTAAGAACTTCAGATTGTGGCAAAACATGGGTTTCTATTTCTGATTCTTCACTCGGAAATCTTTATTCAGTTACATTTCTTTATAAAACTAAAGGCATTATTACCGGGGAAAATGGAATAATCCTTAATTCGTTTGATAAGGGTCTAACTTGGAAAAAAACTCCCGCCTTGACAAATAATTCTCTGTTCTCTGTCCACTTCCTGGATAATACAACTGGTTTTATCGTTGGCGCTAATGGAACTATTCTGAAATCAATTGACAGCGGAGAATCATGGCAGTTCATAAATTCTCCCACTGGAAATATCCTTTATTCTGTTTTCTTCCTTACAAGATTTGATGGATTTATAACCGGATGGAATGGTGAAATTCTCAAAACTACTGATGGCGGAAATTCCTGGGTTGAGGAAGATAAATTCAGCAACTCCTACTTCAGATCTGTCTTTTTTATAAATAACAAAGATGGATTTATTGTTGGCGGCGGCGGTGAGATTTATAAGACTTCTGATTCCGGACATAAATGGAAACCTTTACAGTCATCTACTTTTTCAGGATTGTATAAGATAAATTTTGTAAATGAAAAAGAGGGATTGATACTTGGTACTAGGGGAGATATTATTTATACTTCAGATGCCGGTCTCAGTTGGAAAAGTATTCTAAGCAATACTTATTATTCCCTTACGGATGTTGTTGTTACTCCTAATGGAAAAATATTTATTGTAGGATATAATGGAACTATTTTATCAAATTAAGTATCGGGATTTGTTTTGGATAAGTTTGTAATTCATGGCGGAAATAAAATATCCGGCGAAGTAACTATCAGCGGCGCAAAAAATGCTTCTCTTGCTCTAATGCCTGCTTCTCTTTTGGCCTCTGGAACCTATACGCTCTTCAATACTCCTGAATTAAATGATGTTTATACTATGATGAAACTACTGGTTCATCTTGGTGTTGAAACTGAATTCAAAAATAATATCCTTACTCTGAATACTAACAATATCATCAGTCAGGACGCTCCTTACGAACATGTAAAAAAAATGCGTGCATCTGTTTATGTTCTTGGACCATTGCTTTCAAGATACGGAACCGCTAAGGTTTCTCTACCCGGAGGATGCGCATGGGGCCCGCGTCCGATAAATCTCCATCTTGAAGGTCTCAGGAAAATGGGCGCTGAGATAGAACTTTCGGAAGGATATATTATTGCACGTTGTCCTCGGTTGAAAGGAGCCAAAATAAGTTTCGATATTTCTTCTGTAGGTGCAACAGGTAATATCCTTATGGCCGCTGCACTGGCTAAGGGTGAAACAAATATAATAAATGCCGCAATAGAACCTGAAATTACTAACCTTGCTCTTTTCCTTCAGAAAATGGGTGCCCAAATAGATGGTATCGGTACTCCCAATCTTTTCATCCAGGGTGTTGATGAGCTGAAATCAGCCGATATTCATACGATTCCGGATAGAATTGAAGCCGGCACAATACTTATAGCCGCCGCCCTTACAGGCGGTAAAGTGAAATTAAATAATATTAATTTTAACCTTCTTCATTCAGTTCTTAATAAATTAGAAGATACAGGTTGCCGTATCATTTTTGATAAGGAATTCATTGAGATTGATGGAACTGATTTTAATATCAAACCTACTGACGTAGTTACTTCAATATTTCCCGGATTTCCTACCGATATGCAGGCGCAATGGACAACTTATATGTGTTTCGCTGAAGGTACTTCAACTGTCACTGATACAATTTATATGGATAGATTTAAACATGTCCCTGAGCTCGACCGCCTGGGTGCTGATATTTCTGTTAATGAAAATAGCGCTGTAATTAGGGGAGTTAAAAGACTCAAGGGTGCAAAAGTAATGTCTACTGACCTCCGCGCTAGTGCATGTCTTGTCCTTGCTGGACTTGCTGCTGAAGGCGCAACTGAAGTACTAAGAGTTTATCATCTCGATAGAGGATACCAGCGGATTGAAGAAAAACTTAAAGCACTGGGCGCAGATATTATCCGTATTGAAGGGAAAGAATTTTAAGAAAAATGTTTTCCTTTTTTGATAAAAAACATACCGTTTCTCTGGTCATCATCATTTTGTTTGATTTATTACTGACCAGACTACCGCTCACTTCAGTTTTCGGTTTCGAATATTCTGCATTAAATTCAATCCTCCTTGTTGCTATTACTGGTGTGCTTACTATATCATATATGAAAAACAGGGAAGATTTGATTGCATCTCTTCTTAAAATTGCCCCTTGGTTTTTACTTATTCCCTTGGTTATTTCTGTCGCTAATTCACTACTTACTACAACATGTTCTATTGGGGATGGTTTCCTCTTTTACCTGATAATCACTGTTCCGTCATTATTAATCGGAGCTTCCATCGGATGCTTTGCTTTTTTATTATTGCCTAAGTATGCTAAGCTGTTTTTCTTCCTCATTTTAGTTTTAACAGCTTTTATTCCTATTGCTGAATTTTATTTTAATCCTCAGATTTATTTCTATAATCCGCTTATTGGATATTTTCCCGGAACAATATATGACGAAGGTTTAACTGTAACATTTAAACTTGTAATTTACCGTTTATTGAATATCGGGTTCTATTTCGGAATATTTTATCTGTGTGTTATCAGGACTAAAAAACCCTTATGGTTAAATAATATTTCTTTTACATCCCTTATTATATCCGTTGCGGCAATATTCATTTTGGCTTCTCCTTATTTCGGTTTTTCAACTACTAAGGGTAGAATAGAGTCTGCCCTAAAAGGGATATGCAATTCCGAGCATTTCGAAATCATTTATGATAAGTCTATAGATCCTGAATATCTTAGGAATGTTATTGTCCACCATGAATATTATTATTCTGAACTTAAGAAATATTTCAATTCAGTACCACCTGGAAAGATTACTTCATTTATTTTCAAAGATAATAAACAAAAAGGCTCATTATTCGGGTCTGCAAATGCTGATGTAGCAAAACCATGGCTTTGTCAGATATTCACAACTTCAAATGATTTTGATATCTCCTTAAAACATGAAATTGCTCATGTCTTTTCGGCTTCATTCGGTTCGGGTCCGTTCAAAATAACAGGGCATTATAATCCTGCACTGATTGAAGGCATCGCTGAAGCAGCTTCGCCTTTCTATGGAACCTGGTATATAGATCAACTGGCTTCCGTTGCATGGAATAATAATTATAAGATTGATATTGTAAATCTATTCAGCGGTTTTAGCTTTTTCACTCAGGCATCTAGTCTTTCGTATATCTATGCCGGCTCCTTTTCTAACTTCCTTATAAAAAGATACGGAATGGAAAAATATGGCGAATGGTACAAAGGAAAGTCATTTAATGATGTTTATTCTTCTTCATTAAAGGATGTTGCAGAAATATATTACAACTACCTTAAGGACCTTGGATACAGTAAAAGACCGAATACAGCTCAATATTATTTTGGTAGACAAACTATATTCTCTAAATTCTGTCCCAGGTATATAGCCGACCGTCTTGAGAAAGGCTGGACATTCTATAACCAGAAAAATTACCCGGAGGCTGAAAAAATATTTGCTCAATTAAACAGTGTTACAAATAATTATTCTGCTTTGTATGGATTGATAAATTGTAAAATAAAGCTTAAAAAAGAAACTGAAGCTCTTGTTTTACTAAAGAAAGAAATTCCTGAATTCAAAAACAGCTCATACTATTATGGATTGGAATTGTTACTTGGTGATCTTTTGGTACGAAACGATTTATATAATGATGCCAAAGGACATTATTTCCTGCTCAATAGTCTTGACCCTGATTTTCATATAGATTATTTATCTAAACTTCGACTCAATCTTGCTGTTAATAACATCCTTATCCAAAATTATATAACTGGTGAAGATTCTATTAAGTATAAGATTCTTAAAAAATATAATTCGGATTCCTATGATTATGCATCTATACCAGTATTGATTGATTTGGCGGTTTCATTAAATATCCCATATAATGATGTGCTTAAATTATTCGACAAAACTATCGATGTTAATGACGTTTTCAGCAGCTACAGTTCTTATTATATTTCTGAATATATGATGCAGCATCTCGATTATAAAAGAGCCAGGAAGCTATCTGCTTTAGCTTTAAGATATAACAGCGGAGATGGGATGCATCTATTTCTAAGATCACACTTCTTAAAATCTGAATGGATATACTATAATTCAGATAGAGTATTAAAAAATCTGTCATTCTAAGTGATGCTAAACCCACCTGGCGGACAAAGATTCCTCCAAATAATTGTATCTTTGCATTAATCGATTATAAATATTATTCCTGTAAAAATAGAAATTGCTTAATGAATTTTACTAATGAGCTAAAAGAGTATCCTTTTTTACCCGCTGCAACAGAAATCTCCCTAACTATGGATGCAAAAGTCTACATAATCGGTGGATTTGTGCGGGATTTGATACTAAACAGGAAAAGAATCGAAATCGATTTTCTGATTTTGGGTGATGGTACCCTATTTGCCGAAAAATATGCTGAAAAATTAGGCATAAAGAATGTTTCGGTTTTTAGAAATTATGGAACAGCTCATTTCAAATATTTTGAAATTGATCTCGAATTTGTAGGCGCTAGAAAAGAATCTTATTCGCGGGATTCCAGAAAACCCCTGGTTTTTACAGGTTCTTTCCTTGATGATATTAACCGCCGTGACTTTACAATGAACACTCTGGCAATTTCCCTAAATCAGGAAAATTATGGGGAACTTATCGATACATACAATGGATTAGCTGATATTGAAAATAAGCTTATAAAAACTCCTGTCGATCCACTTATCACATTTGATGACGACCCGCTTCGTATACTCAGGGCTTTTCGTTTCGCATCTCAATTGAATTTTAATATAGATGATTCAATACTGACTGCTGCTAACCAGTTAAGAGAAAGGCTTAAAATCGTTTCATCAGAGAGAATTACAGATGAGTTCCTTAAAATTCTTGCTTCTGAAAAACCATCGGTTGGTCTAATCCTTTTATTTCATTCCGGAGTACTTGAAGTGATATTCCCCGAAATAGCCAATCTCGCAGGTGTCGATCAAAGGAATGATTATCATCATAAAGATGTCTTCTTCCATACTTGCCGCGTTATTGACAATATTTCCTCTGCTACTGATGATATCTGGCTAAGATTTGCTGCTCTCGTTCATGATATTGCAAAACCACAAACAAAGAAATTTGTTGAGGGGACTGGATGGACTTTCCACGGTCATGAAGAAATGGGCGCCAGAATGATTAAATCTATATTTAAAAGGATGAAACTTCCGTTTAATAAAATTGAATATATTGAGAAACTTGTCCGTCTTCACCTAAGACCTATTGCTTTGGCTAAGGAAGAAGTTACTGATTCAGCTATTAGGAGATTTATCGTTTCGGCAGGTGAAGATCTAAATGATCTTATTATTCTTTGCAGAGCAGATATTACTAGCAAGAATCAGGATAAAGTAAGCCGCTACCTTGAGAACTATGAAAGAGTCATGAAAAAGGTCTGGGAAGTTGAAGATAAAGATAAACTACGTTCCTTCCAGTCGCCAGTCAGGGGTGAAGAAATTATGCAGATATGCCGCCTTGAACCTTCTAGAAAAGTTGGAGAAATTAAATCAGCAATTGAAGAAGCCATACTTGACGGGAAGATCGGTAATAATTATGATGAGGCATTAGCCTATTTGATGCTGATCAAAGATAAATTTCTATTATAATTTTACTTCAACTTGTTAAATCAACCGTACATATAATTATTATACCGTTCATAAATTACTTTAAGTAAATAGTAAAAATTAAAGTAATTTTACATAAGTATTTTATCTGGAAGTCGGCATATTTTATTACTGTTATTTGACTTAACTAAAACTGAACTTTTAACGCACTGGAGTAAATAATGCGAATTTTCTTTACCTCATTATTAATATTTCTTTTATCCTTAGCTGGATATCCACAGAAATTATTAACACTTGATGAAGCTATAAACATTGCTTTACAAAGAAACACGTCACTTCAAAAATCTGTTAACGGGATTAAATCTTATGAATCAAATGTAACTGCGGCTTATGGTAATCTGCTGCCAACTCTTGGAGCACAGGCTGGGTTTTCATGGACAAGGTCTGAGCAGGCCGGCGGTCTATTCCCGCTGCCTAACGGAGGATTTATTCCTACACCAAAATCAGTTTCTGAAACCAAAAGCTACAGCGTAGGTGCAGGAACAAACTGGACACTATTTGACGGCTTGTCAAATTTTGCTACTCTTTCACAGAATAAGAATAATCTTGAATCTGCTCAGCTGGCTTTATCCAGGTTAAAACAAAATATTGTTTTTCAGACTATAAGCAATTATTATGATATCATAAATGCCTCAGAACTGCTAAAAGTTAAGGAAGAAGATGTTAAGTGGAATGAGAAAAATCTCGAAACTATTTCTGAAAGGAATAAGCTTGGCGCAGTTACTCTTGCTGACGTTTATTCTCAGCAGGTAAATGTAGGAAATGCTGAGCTTGCTGTCATACAGGCGAATAATAATCTTGAAACTGCCAAAAGTAATCTCTTATATTATCTTGGTCTTGATGTTATGGAATCCTACAAGTTCTCCGATTCATTATCGGCTGCCGATAAAGATGTGATCCAAAAACATGTTGAAGCTAATTATCAGGATTTAACCGGTGTAATGACAAAATCTTTGAATTCACGTTTAGACTATCAGAGCGCTAAACTTAGCCTCGAAAGTGCAGTCAATGGGGTCACAATAGCAAAAGGCGCTTATATGCCAAATCTAACCAATAGCAATAGTTTTTATACTTATGCTGAATCAGTAGGTGCTCTTTTTGAGAATCGAAGTTATTCTGTCGGTCTGACTTTAAACGTTCCAATATTTGAAGGCTTTGCAATCGATAACCGTGTGCAGATTGCAGAAGTCGGATTAATGAATTCAAAAGCTGATCTCTCTGACCTGGAAAGAGATATAAAAAGAAATATTCAGAAAACTTACCTCGATCTTCAGGCCGCAGAAAAATCTCTAGATGTATCCAGAAGAAATGTTGATGCAGCTGAAGAAAGCAGAAGAATTCAACAGGAAAAATACTCACTTGGTTCTAGTACATTATTGGACGTCCTTGTAGCAAATTCAGGTTACACAAATGCTCAGACAAACTATATTAATGCAGAATACGCATATATAGTATTAAGTGAACAGCTTAAATATCAGCTTGGCATTCTTGATTATAAAAAATACGAATAAAATTTTATTATAGGAGACTTTTTCCATGGCAAACGGAAAACAAAAAAAATCAAAGAAGAAAGTATATATATTCGGCGGGATCGGAGTGGTTCTTGTTGCATTAATATTATTTGCATTACTCGGTGGAAGTAAAGAAGAAATAATTTCGGTTCAGATTGATCCTGTTATTAAAAGGGACATAACTCAAACTGTTTCTGCAACAGGTAAAATAAGTTCTGAATTTAAAGTAACAATCACACCTGAAGTAACCGGTGAAATTGTTTCTCTACCAGTAAAGGAAGGGGATAAGGTTAAAAAAGGACAGCTATTAATTAAAATTAAGGCGGACGCTTATGTTGCTCAGCAGCAGAGAGCTGAAGCAAACCTTTCGGCTGCAAAATCTGCCCTCGCCATGAACAAAGCTCAGTTAGATAAAGTTACTGCAGATTATAACAGGATGAAAGAACTGCACGCAAAAAAACTTGCTGCTGATGCTGAACTTGAAACTGCTAAAAGTAATTATTTGTCTAACCTTGCTAATTATGAAGGAGCTCAGGCAACTGTTCTTCAGATGGATGCAAGCCTGAAGGAAACTAATCAGTCATTATATAAAACCACTATAAATTCTCCAATGGATGGGACAATTAGTCAATTGAATGTTCAGCTTGGTGACAGAGTGCTTGGCAGCGGATTCAGTCAGGGAACAGATATTATGACCGTATGTGACCTGAATACAATTATATCAACAGTAGAAGTTGATGAAAATGATGTAGTCCTGGTTGCAATCGGTGATACTGCCAGAATTAAAGTAGACGCCTATGGTGATAGGATTTTCAAAGGAGTTGTTTACCAGATAGGAAACAGTGCTGTAGAAAAAGGTACCGGGACTCAGGAACAGGTAGTAAATTTTGATGTAAAAATAAGAGTTGTTGACCCGGATCAGGGTTTAAGACCAGGCATGTCTTGCAATGCTACTATCGAAACTAAAACCATCAATAACGTTCTAAGTGTTCCGATTCAAAGTGTAACTGCCAGAAGTGAAGAAGTTAAAACTCCGCAGCCTGCAGATAAACAGGAAAACACTAATGTCACTGACAAGAAAGATAAAAAAGTGGGAGTTAATAATAAGCCTAAAGAAATAGTATTTGTAATTGATAACAATAAAGCCAAAATGCGGGAAGTTAAAACAGGTTTGAGCGATGATAATTTTATTGAAATTAAAGAAGGCCTGAAAGATGGCGAAAAGATTGTTACGGGCAGTTACCGCGCTATATCAAGAGAATTGAATGAAGGATCAAAAGTAAGGATAGAAGAAAAGAAGAATCCGATGGCAAAAAAATAACGGAAATAAAATGAATATAATAAACATAGAACATATTGCTAAAATTTATCAGGTGGGTACAGAAGAAGTCTTTGCTTTGAGGGACGTTTCCTTAAACATTGATAAAAATGAATACGTTGCGATTATGGGACCCTCCGGTTCGGGTAAATCGACACTGATGAATATCCTTGGTTGTCTTGATACTCCTACTTCCGGCAAATATGAATTTAATAGTTTAAGCGTAAGCCAGATGACAGATAATGATCTTGCAAAGATTAGAAACCGGGAGATCGGTTTTGTATTCCAGACATTTAATCTGCTGGCAAGATCAGATGCAGTTCATAATGTTGAACTTCCATTAATCTATGCAGGAATTCCTTCTCACGAAAGAAAGGAAAGAGCTAAACAGGCATTGAATGATGTTGGCCTGTCTGATAGAATGCATCATAAACCTAATGAATTGTCCGGAGGTCAGAGACAAAGAGTTGCCTGTGCTAGGGCTCTTGTTACCAGGCCCTCTATTATTTTAGCAGATGAACCGACCGGTAATCTTGATTCCAAAACCGGTGAAGAAATAATGGCTCTGTTTAATGATATTTATGAAAAAGGAAATACAATTATCCTTGTTACTCACGAAGAGGATGTAGCAAATCATGCGAAAAGAATTATAAGATTAAAAGATGGATTGATTGAATCGGATAAACCTGTGTTAAACAGGTACATTCCGAAACCCAAAGTTGTTTCGGTATAATAATAGGAGGATACGATGAATAATTTTCTCTTTGAACTCCGCGAAAGTATGATGATTGCTTTAAGGGCAATCAGGGCCAATAAAATAAGATCTGCATTAACTATGCTCGGAATTGTTATCGGAGTTTTTTCTGTTACTGTGATGTCTACAGCAATAAAAGGAATAGATACTTCATTCCAGAACGGTATTAGTGCTCTTGGCACTGATGTTTTATATCTGGATAAATGGCCCTGGTTTTCTAATGAAGATTGGTGGAGGATCAGAAACAGAAGAAATATTACTATGGAAGATTACGATAAATTTAAAAGTATGGTTAAACTTCCATTAGCCACTGCTCCTGTTACTAATAGCAGACAAACCGTAAAATATGGTGATAAAACAATTGAAAGTGTTTTCCTTAATGGGTCTACATCCGATTATCTGGCTACTACTAACTTTACTTTTGACCAGGGAAGATTTTATTCTGATATAGAAAGTAAGGGGGCAAGAAATGTCGTTGTTATAGGAAGCGATGTATGTAAAAATCTATTCCCGCGTGCCGATGCCCTGGACAAGTATATCAAGATTGGAGGAGTTGATTTTAAAATTGTGGGCGTACTATCCGAACAGGGAAGTTTTATCCTTGGCCCATTCAATCCCGATGAACAGGTTTTTGTGCCTATTGGAACTATATTCAAGAACTATCAGGGACATGCAAACGGAACTATTACTTTTAATATCAGGGCTGCCAGTCCTGCAATGATTGAAGATACAAAGGCAGAAGCTGAAGGTGTAATGCGCCAGATCCGTGGTTTGCAGTATAGTCAGGAAAATGATTTTTCCATCAATCAGCAGGAAGGCCTGATGCAGAATTATAACAGCGTGGTCGGTGTTATTCAGATTGCAGGGTTATTTATAACCGGGCTTTCATTGTTCGTCGGTGCAATAGGTATCATGAATATTATGTTTGTTTCCGTTAAGGAACGGACAAAAGAAATCGGTTTAAGAAAAGCTATAGGCGCTAAAAGAAGGACAATTTTAGGTCAGTTTATACTTGAATCTTCTACAATCTGCCTGATGGGTGGCCTTGTTGGACTTCTCTTTGCTGTTTTGGGTAGTCTTTTGATAAGACAGTTTATCCCTACATCTATTCAATTCAGTGCCGTTTTCCTTGCGATTGCAATATCTATAGTTACTGGTGTGGTTGCCGGATTTGCTCCCGCTTATACTGCGGCTAAAATGGATCCGGTGGATGCCCTGAGATATGAATAGGAGAGAGGAAGATGAAAATTCATCAGATCTTTTCTATGTCAATACAATCATTAAGAAGTAACAGACTCCGTACAATGCTAACTGTTCTTGGAGTTGTTGTTGGTATATTTTCGATAATTGTTATAATGACAATTATTACGATGCTTCAGAAAAGCATTGACAGCGGTCTTTCACAACTTGCGAAGAATACATTCCAGATCGAAAAATTTGACAGAATGCATGCCAATGGTCCTGGCGGAAATGATAAATGGCGAAACAGGAAGGATATCACAATTGAAGAACATGCCCGGCTAAAATCATTACTGACTGATGCAAAATATGTAGGCGCGGAACAATGGGAATTCGGTAAAGTTATCAAATTCGGTAATAAGGAAACCAACCCAAATATTCAGGTTGCAGGAATCACTACTGATGCAATGAAAACAAATAACTGGGTTGTTGATTATGGCAGGGATTTCACCGAGAATGACATTCAGTATTCTTCGGCAGTCTGCATCATTGGCAAAGAGGTTGCGGATAAGTTATTTGTTAATTTGTCTCCTATAGATCATGAAATTCGTGTTGATGGTACTCCTTTTAAGATTATAGGCGTTCTTGAAAAACAACCACAGTTGTTTGGGCAGAGCCGAGATAATTATATAGTAATGCCTATAACTGCCTGGCAATCGATGTATGGAAGAAGAAACGGAAGTATAAATATTACGGTAATGGCTAATAATAAAGAAGAATATAATGATTTGATAGAACAAGCCACTGGTTATATGCGCACTATAAGAAAAGTTGAAGCAGGAAAGGAAGATGATTTTTCAATATTCAGCAATGAATCTCTGATTACACAAGTGAATGATATTACCGGAGGAGTTAGAATAGGAGCATTAGTTGTTTCTATAATCGCATTGCTTGCAGCCGGTGTTGGAATTATGAATATAATGTTAGTATCCGTTACTGAACGTACGCGTGAAATTGGTATTCGAAAAGCAATCGGAGCAAAACGGTCTTCCATACTTATGCAGTTTCTTATTGAAGCAATTGCTTTATGCATGTTTGGAGGTGTTATTGGAATTATTATAGGGGTTGGAATTGGAAACTTTGCCGGTTCATTTTTAAATGCAAAAGCAGCTATTCCTATTAACTGGGTACTTATAGGAATGTCTCTTTGTATTATAGTTGGTGTTATATTTGGAACTTATCCGGCTTACAAAGCTTCCAATCTAGATCCTATTGAAGCATTAAGATATGAGTAAAAAATGAATATCCTGCAGACTATTATTATCTCTATACAATCTCTTAAAGGGAACAGACTTCGTACTCTGCTTACAGTCTTAGGGGTTGTCGTCGGTATTTTTTCTATAATAGTAATTATGACAATTATTACTATGCTAGAGGACAGTATACAAAATGGAGTTTCTCAGCTCAATAAAAATACTTTTCAGATTCAAAAGTTTCCTGCTATGATGGGTGGCGGGCCCGGCATGAGAGATAAATTCAGAAACAGGAAAGATATAACACTTGATGATTATGAGAGATTGAAAGTATTGCTCACACAAGCAAAGTACATCGGGGCTGAACAATGGACATTCGGTAAAATTGTTAAGTTTGGTAATAATAAAACCAACGCGAATATTCAGGTCGCTGGAGTTGTCCTTGATGCAATTAAAACAAATAACTGGAATCTTGATTACGGCCGGGATATGAGGGAATCTGACATTCAATATTCAGCTAATGTATGTCTGATTGGAGCAGAAATAGTTTCAAAATGTTTTCCAAATGTTAACCCGATTGGTCAAACTATAAGGGTTGACAGCAAACCACTTCAGGTAATAGGAGTTATAGAAAAGCAGCCACAGCTTTTTGGTGAAAGTCACGATAATTACATAGTAATGCCTATAACTACATTCCAGGGATTCTATGGCAGAAGAGATAATTCAATTAATATTACAGTTACATCTTTCGGCAAACAGGATTATAATTCCACAATTGAAGCTGCCATCGGATTTATGCGGACAATAAGAAAAGTTGAACCTGGCAAAGATAATGACTTTGATATATTCAGCAATGAATCTCTCATGACTCAGATAAATACAATGACAGCCGGAGTGAGAATAGGAGCTCTTGCTGTTTCTGTAATTGCCCTTCTTGCAGCCGGTGTCGGAATTATGAATATCATGCTTGTATCTGTCACTGAAAGAACAAGAGAAATTGGTATTAGAAAAGCAGTCGGCGCAAAAAGAAGTAATATCTTGCTTCAGTTTTTATTTGAGGCTATCATTCTCTGCTTCTTCGGCGGTATTATAGGAATTATTTTAGGTGTTGGTTTAGGAAATCTTGCAGGTTCATTCTTAAATGCGCAAACCGCAATTCCTTATAATTGGGTGGCAATTGGATTGACACTTTGTGTTATTGTTGGTGTTATTTTTGGGACGTATCCTGCATATAAGGCGTCTAATCTTGACCCGATTGAGGCACTTAGATATGAATAAGAAATAAATACCGTATTTCTTGTTCAATACTTTATTATTTTTATTAACTATAAAACTAAATTTAACGGATAGGGATTCTAATGAATCTGAGCCAGATATTTGCAGTGTCACTGCATTCTCTTAAAAGTAATAAACTCCGGACTTTCCTTACAATTCTTGGTATCGTAGTTGGCATCTTTTCTATAATTGTTATTATGACAATCATTACCATGCTTCAATCATCCATTGAGAATGGTGTTTCATTCCTAAGTAAAAATACATTCCAGATAAATAAATTTCCGGCTATCCATTCAGGCGGGCCCGGTTCATGGGAAAAATACAGGAATAGAAAAGATATTACAATTGAGGATTTTGAGCGCCTCAAAGATGTAATGAAAACAGCAAAATATATAGGTGCAGAACAGTCTGTGGGCGGGAAGGTAATCAAATCCACAACCGCAAAAACCAATCCTAATATTTCTGTAATAGGTGTAACGATAGAAGCATATATGACACATAATGTTACAATAATGGATGGGCGAAACTTAACAGATTTGGATGTTGATCATGCAACTTATACTTGTTTGCTTGGCAATAGCGTTACCCAGAAGATATTTCCGAATGTAGATCCAATAGGGCAATTTATAAGAGTTGATGGTTTCCCGATTCAGGTTGTAGGCACATTGGAACCTCAGCCCGCTTTGTTCGGTCAAAATATGGATAGTTATATTATAATTCCAATAACTACATATGCTTCGATGTATGGCAGATATAACAGAAGCGTTAGTATTTCAATAATGTCTTATAATAAGGATGATTATAATTCCACAATAGAATCTGCTATCGGTTATTTCCGGACAATAAGAAAAGTTGCTCCGGGTGCTGATAATGATTTTGATATATTCAGCAATGAATCTATAATGGGGCAGATAAATGATATTACAGGCGGAGTAAAGATTGGCGCAATCGCAGTTTCTATTATTGCATTACTTGCTGCAGGTATCGGTATTATGAATATTATGCTCGTGTCAGTAACTGAGAGGACAAGAGAAATAGGTATCCGGAAAGCTGTTGGTGCCAAAAAAATAAATATTCTGCTACAGTTTCTGATGGAAGCCATCGTTCTTTGTATTATAGGGGGCATAATCGGCATTATTCTGGGAGTGGTGATTGGCAATATTGCCGGTTCATTTCTTAATGCTCAAACTGCAATTCCGGTAAATTGGATAATTATTGGAATGACACTTTGTATCGTTGTTGGTGTGATCTTTGGAACTTACCCGGCATATAAAGCATCAAACCTTGATCCGATTGAAGCCCTGAGATACGAATAATTCTAAGGTAATTTTACCTGGAGAGAAGAACATTAAAGAAGCTTCTTCACTTTACAAAATTCAATTGATCATCACACCATATTTTTTCTGCTTAAGTTGAAATCCCCTATATTTACCCATTGAAATATTAAATAATGTCAAATGATAGATAAAAAAACAATACTTACCTGGAAATCTCATCTTCAGGATGAAATAGACGCTTCATTTTTATATAAGCGGCTTGCTACAATGGAAAAAAATGAAAAGACTAAAAGGATATACCTTTCATTGGCGGCTGTTGAAGACAAACATGTTGCGGTATGGAAAGACCAGCTTCAGAAAAATAATATCAAATTAGGCGAAGATAAGCCATCCTTTAAAGCCAGATCATTAAATCAGATATCAAAAAGATTCGGTCATGCTCTGCTCACAAAGCTTATGCTTAAAGAGGAAGCGACAGAAGTTAAATCTTATATGGGGCTTTATAATGAAAGTCCTGCCGGACCAACAAAGAATATTGCATTAAGACTCGCACAGGATTCTGCCCAGCATGCTAATAAATTAATGGTTGATGGAGGAATATCCGAAGAACCCTGGCATAGTTCTGAATCCGGCGGATTACTGAGAAATATAGTTTATGGATTTAATGATGGTCTTACAGCTAACTTTGGTTTAATAGCTGGAATTATAGGTGCAAGTGCAGCACCGCATATCATATTGGTCTCAGGAATTGCAGGGATGATAGCTGATTCACTTTCAATGGGGGCCAGCGGTTATCTTGCGGCTGTTAGTGAGAAAGAGGTCTATGAATACGAAAAACAGATGGAAGCTGATGAAATTATAATGATGCCCGAGCTTGAAACAGAAGAGCTTGCGCTGATTTATGAAGCTAAGGGAATGGAAAGGGAGGAGGCTAGACGCCGGGCTGTAGAAGCAATGAAAAATCCTGAACAGGTATTGGCGGAAAAAGTTCATGAAGAACTTGGTTTGTCAGAGAAACTGATAAGCCCACTAAAAGAAGGATGGATAACTGGTACTTCTACAGCAGTTGGGGCTATTATTCCAATATTACCGTTCTTCTTCTTCAAGGGTGCATTAGCGGTATGGATATCATTTTCTATTGCAATGCTCACTCACTTTGGAGTAGGTGCCGCAAGAAGCTTTTTCACAGGCAGGGGAATATTCAAAAGCGGTTTTGATATGTTTGTCGTAGGAATGGGGGTAGCGGCAGTGGGCTATTTTATTGGTGAATTAGTATTGAAGTTTCTACTCTAACTAAACAATTATGTAGTTTATGAATTTGTATAAATATTTGTTCTTTGTCGTACTCGTTATTTTATTATGCTCATGCGGTAAAAAAGCAAGTAAGGATCCTGTTTATGATGCTGAGATAACAAATTGGCATAATAAAAGAATAGAGAACCTCAAAAGGGAGAATGGATGGTTAAATCTTGCTGGTCTATACTGGCTTAAACCAGGAGAAAACAAATTTGGAAGTGATACTTCAAATGATATTATCTTCCCTAAAGAAGCTCCGGCTAAAATAGGCATTATTATTTTGAAGGATTCAACTGCACATTTAATAGTTAATAATAATGTTGATGTGACAGTTGCCGGCAAAAAAGTAAATAACCTTGTTCTCGATAATGACATGACAGGCGATCCCACAATAATGGCATCCGGTTCATTAAAATGGTTCATTATAAGGAGAGGTGATAAATTTGGAATCAGGCTCCGGGATCTAAATGCAAGTCTTTCTAAAAACTTCCCTGGTATTGAAATATTTGATATAGACAAGTCATGGAGAGTGACAGCCACATTCAATAAGTTTGCGCATCCGGAAATAATTAAAGTTCCTTCTATTATAGGAACTGTAGACCAGGATACTATTTACGGAAACCTGTCATTTGATAAAGATGGAAAGACATATTCCCTTGTTCCGGTCGTGGAAGGAGACAGTTATTTTATAATCTTTGCCGATGAGACAAACGGTGAAGAGACATATGGGGCTGGTCGTTTTCTATATACCACACTGCCTGACTCCGCAGGTAAAGTTGTATTAGATTTTAATAAAGCATATAATCCGCCTTGTGCATTTACAAAGTATGCAACATGCCCTTTGCCGCCAAAAGAGAATTATTTACACCTTAAAGTAACGGCAGGCGAGAAGAAATTCAATCACGAACATTGAGTTTAACTTGGGAGAATGTCATTGAATATTCTCACATAATTTTATAGATTTGCTCACGTTTTTTAACAATCATATAGAGATAAATGAAACATATCCTTTTGTTACTCCTCGCATTGGTGATATTTGCCGGATGCAATAAAAATTCAGCAGATAAATATATGAAACAGGCAAAAGCTGCCGTAGAACAGAAAAAATATGCTGATGCAGTGAAATACTATGAAACATTAGCTAGTGAATTTCCAAAAGATTCACTGGCTCCTGAAGCATTATACCAGCTTGGCGCTTTATATCAGAACAAATTTGTACCAGGATTTGCCGGTAATTCATCAACTGAAAAAGCGATACTAATATTCAGATCTGTTTTTGATAAGTACCCAGACAGCAAACAAGCTCCCAATTGTCTGTTTATGTGTGGATTTTTACAATCAAATGAATTAAACAGATACTCAGATGCCACTGATACATATAATACATTTCTGCAGAAATACCCTAACAATGATATGGCATCCGCGGCTAAATACGAACTTGATAATATGGGTTTGACTCCGGAACAAGTTCTGGAAAAGAAAGTCACAACAAATAAATAATGGAAACGAGAGAGGACTTCAGGTCATATCTAAACCCGGCTGTAATATCTAAACTAAACTCGCTTGAGTTAAAGGCGAGGTTAGTAGTTGAAGGATTTATGGTTGGTCTGCACCGAAGTCCTTACCATGGGTTTAGTGTTGAATTTACTCAACACCGCCCATATATGCAGGGGGATAGTCTCAAGGATATTGACTGGAAAGCTTACGGAAAAACAGAGAAGTATTACGTTAAGCAGTATGAAGAAGAAACAAACCTTAAAAGTTATATTCTTCTTGATACCAGTAAATCGATGGGTTATGCTTCAGAAGGTAACATTACAAAACTTGAATATGCGTCAACTCTTGTTGCAGCGTTAAGCTATCTGATGGTTAAACAGCAGGATGCCGCAGGACTTGCTCTTTATGCAGAAAAGATAAATAAGTTCTTTCCTCCTAAAGTATCAAGGCCTTATTTACGTGAGATGCTTAAAAACCTGGCAGCGGCGAAGCCATCGGATAAAACCAATACAGCATCTTCGCTTAATTCTGTAGCAGATAAGATAAAAAGGAGAGGACTGGTAATTATATTTTCTGATTTCTTTGATGATATAAATACGACGCTAAGCGCACTCAAGCATTTCAGGTATAAAAAGAATGAAGTAATTGTCTTTCAGATACTGGATCCTCTTGAAAGAAGCTTTGCATTCGGGAAGGAAGCAATATTCAAAGATCTTGAAACTGCGGAAGAGATTACAACCCAGCCATACCAGATACAAAAAGTTTACAAAGAAGCGATGGTAGATTTTATATCCAGAATAAAAACTGAATGTTATAATTCCAATATTGAATTTAATTTACTGGAAACCACCACGCCATTCGATAAAGCATTATACAGTTATATTCAAAAGAGAAAAATGCTTTATTGAAGTAAAGACTTTATCTCATCAAAATATTTACCCGACAAGTTTTCTGCTAATTCCTTATTTTCTGCCTCAGTAATAATCCTTATAATCGGCTCAGTGTTTGACTTCCTGAAATGAACCCAATGGTCCTTAAAATCAATTCGTAAACCATCTTCGTTATTGATATTCTCGCCTGAATACTTTTTAATGAGAACTTTTATAATATCATCAGGATTTGCGGTCCCAAGGACTATCTTCTTTTTAGCTATATAATAGGAAGGAAGAGAGTTCTTAAACTCTGAAAGGGAACCGCCGAATTCAGTAAGCTGTTGGAGTGTCAGCGCTATTCCAACTAATGCATCTCTGCCGTAGTGTAATTCCGGCAGAATTACACCGCCGCTTCCTTCTCCGCCGATTATCGCATCAACTTCTTTCATTCTCTTAACTACATTTGCTTCACCGACAGGAGAACGGAAAACTTTGCATCCATATCTTGCTGCTACATCATCAACACCGCGGGTAGTAGATAAGTTTACAACGGCATTTCCTTTTACTTTAGATAATATAAAATTAACAGCGGTGGTGATTGTGTTTTCTTCACCAAAAGGAAGACCCTCATTTGTAATAAGCACCAGGCGGTCTACATCAGGATCAACTACGATACCCAGGTCTGCTTTATGTTTAATTACAGATGCCATTGTTTCAGTAAGGTTTTCAGGAATCGGTTCAGGCAGGCGGGGGAAGATCCCGCTTTTATCACAGTTAAGTTCAACAACTTCGCACCCAAAATTTCTTAGTAGTTCAGGAATTACATAAACACCGGCTCCATTAACACAATCTGCAACAACTTTGAATTTCCTTTTTCTGATCTGGTCGAGGTTTATATATTTCAGATTCATTGAATCTTTGACATGTCTTTTCAAGCCTTCTTCATACAAGGAATATTTGCCAAGTTTCTCCCACGAAACGTATTTATTTGTTGTATTAAGAAGTGCAAGCATAGTGAGATTTTCTTCGGGGGTCATAAACTGACCGGTGCTGTTCAGAAGTTTTAAGGCATTCCATTCATTTGGATTGTGGCTTGCAGAAATAGCAATCCCTCCCTGAGCCTTTAATGTTTTTACAGTGTACTGGACAGTGGGTGTTGGGCAAATACCAATATCAATAACATCAAAGCCTTTGGCTAGAAGAGTTCCTTTTACAATACTATTTACCATGTCGCCGGTAATTCTGGCGTCCCTGCCTACTACAATTGTACCTTTCCCAATAAAGTCAGCATAAGCTGATGTATATTTAACTAAAACTTCAGGATCAAGACCGTCTCCTATTATCCCTCTGATACCTGAAATACTGACCATTAAAGTAGGCATTAAATTCTCCGGAATGTTAAAATCAAAGGTTAAAAATATGAAAAAGTGTTAACAATAATGAGCAAATTCTGCCTTAAAATAAGGAATTATTATCATGTACTTGACATTTTAATAAAAAGGAATTATACTAGAGCAGATCAAATAATCATACCTTTCATTCCCAAAACATCAAACGCTTAATGGCGCTAAAAGGCGCTATTTGACGCTAAAAGTATAGTTACAATGACACTACAATATAGGGACAATGTGACTACAACCGGACCAAACAGGTGGAGAATTGAAACCTTTATTTGATCTAATATTGATTTTATACATTATACCTGATAACTTGATGACATAAATAATGATAAATGAAAACATATAGTCTATGGATGCAGTTAAAAAGAAAATATTGAGAACTAACAAGGTACTGGTAAAATTCTATGGTGTGCCACCAAGACCGGAGCATCCTCCGGATCCTGTTGATATGCTTATTGGGACAATACTTTCACAGAATACAAACGATAAGAATTCCTATAAAGCCTTTATTACACTAAAATCCTCAGCTAAATCATGGGAAGAAACGGCCAAATTTACAAGAAGCAAAATTGAATCATTGATCAAAATAGCTGGTTTGGGGAAGCAGAAATCAAATGCTATAAAAAACTTCTTAGTTATGCTGTTAACTACGTATAATAAGGTAACATTAGATCATTTAACTGAATTGAATAATAGTCAGATTATTGAAGAATTGACGTCATATCCAGGAGTAGGAAATAAAACGGCAAACTGCGTGCTCCTTTTTGCATTGATGAGGAATGTATGTCCTGTAGATACACATGTTCACAGATTATCAAACAGGATGGGAATTGTTGATGCTTCAACACCCGATAAGACGTCACTATTATTAAACGGGAGCATGCCTATCGGAATTGCGCATCAATTTCATACTAATCTGATCAGGCTTGGGAGGGAAATATGTAAAGCTTCAAAACCTCAATGCGCTAACTGTCCGCTGGTCCGGATTTGTGAGTATAAGGAAAAGAACCTTACAGGTGAAAGTGTCTATAAAATTAATGACTTCATGTTATTAGACAATATCCGGTAACAATGGATTTCTCAGGTTAAAGTCTAGAGGGGAATGTGCCTACACAAAGGCAACTTTTAAGGGTTAACAATAATCACACTTAACGACAGATGAATTATTATATATTCCATTCGAATTATTTTATAAACTGAAATATGATTTTCAAAGTATAGGAGAATTTCTATGCAGAATTCATTAGGTATTGTTGGATATGATTTTGTTGAATTTTATGTGGGTTCGGCTAAAATGTGGGCTTATTGGCATTCCAAAGCTCTTGGCTTTCAAAATATTGCTTATTCAGGACACGAAACAGGCATAAGGGACAGAGCTTCATATTATATGGTGAAAAACCAGATTCAGATTGTGCTTACCTCGGCTACAAATCCTTCAAATTATGAGGTTTCTTCGTTTGTGGAAAAACATGGAGAGGGTGTAAAAAGATGGGCGTTAAGAGTGAGAGATGTAAAGACAGCCTATGAAACAGCAATTCATAACGGAGGCATTCCGATAAGAGCACCAAAACAACTAGAAGATACCGAGGGTCTGGTAGAAGAAGCTGCTATAAAATTGTATGATGATGCTGAGATTGTTTTTATAAATAGAGACAAGTACAGGGGTTTATTCAAACCTGGATTTGGTAAGCCAATCCAGAAAATTGAAGTTAAGAATCTGGACAGCGGACTAAAGGAAATTGATCATATCGTCGGCAATGTCAGGGTGAATGAATTAAACTTATGGGAGAATTATCTGAATAAATCTCTTAATTTTGAAACCTTTATTGAATTCGGTGCAGGAGATATTTCAACTCAATACTCAGCTCTAATATCAAAAGTTGTCAGATCAAGCGATGGAGTTCCTGTAAAGAATCCTATCAATGAGCCATTTGAGGGAAAGAAAAAATCACAGATAGAAGAATATATTGATGAATATCTAGGGTCGGGAATTCAGCACATTGCAGTAACTACTGATGATATAATAACAACCATAAAAAATCTAAAGGACAATGGAGTGGAATTTCTGACTCCTCCACCAGATACATATTACGAAACTCTGCGTGAAAAGAACAAAGATATTACTGAAGATCTTTCAACTTTAAAGAAATATGGAATTCTCTGCGATACGGAAGGAAAGGGTTATCTGCTTCAATTATTTACAAAGCCGGTGGGTGACCGTCCTACATTTTTCTATGAGATAATACAAAGAAGGAAGGGTGCTGAAGGATTCGGGCAGGGTAACTTTCAGTCGTTATTTGAATCGATTGAAAGAGATCAGCAGCTAAGAGGAAATTTTGAAAAGGATAAATAAACATGCCTTATTACGTTAAACTTGGCAAGGTTCCTCCAAAAAGACACACAACATTTTTTAAGGAGGATGGTAAATCATTATACAGAGAGGAACTCTTTAGTACGAAGGGATTCTCTGGAATTTATTCTAACAAATATCATATATATATGCCTCCCCAGGTTGAAAGCATAGGGGAATTAACGAATGATTTACTTAAAGATTCATCGGAGGAATGGCTTAATGCGCCGCTTCAGTATTATCATTTCTTCACAGATAAAAAACAAACTACAGGTAATTTTCTAACAGCCAGAAATGAATTTCTTAAGAACGATCATATAACAATCGCAACGGCGCATCCTAATGAGGATACAGATATATTTTTTAGGAATAGTTACGCCCATGAAGTTATTTTTATACATTCCGGAAGCGGTGAATTCTTATCAGAATACGGCAGACTGTCATTTGTGCAATGGGATTATATTGTTGTTCCGAAGGGTACTACATATCAGATGAAGTTCAGCAGTAAAAATGGAAATAAGCTATTTATTGTAGAGTCTGATACTCCTTTTGAAATACCGATACATTACAGAAATGAATATGGACAGCTAAGGGAAGATGCACCATATTATGAAAGAGATTTCAAACCTCCAGAGTTAATGCAGCCGATAGACAGGCAGGGAACTTATCAACTTATTCTAAAAGTGCAGAACCGGTATTTTGATTACCGGCTGCCGCATCATCCTTTTGATGTGGTAGGATGGGATGGATTTCTATATCCATATACTTTTAATATTAAGGAGTTTGCACCTAAGGTGGGTAAACTTCATCTTCCTCCTCCAATTCATCTAGTATTTACTACACAACATTTTGTATTGTGTAATTTTGTGCCAAGGTTATTTGATTTCCATCCCGACAGCATACCTGCGCCTTATTATCACTCAAATGTAGACAGCGATGAGGTATTGTATTATGTGCATGGCGATTTTATGTCGAGAACCGGAGTGCAGGTTGGATCAATTACATTACATCCGATGGGAATTCCCCATGGACCTCAGCCAGGAAAAACTGAAGCTTCTATAGGAAAAAAAGAAACAGATGAGTATGCTATTATGATTGATACTTTTAATCCGTTAAAAGTTACCAATAATGTTAGAGAAACAATGGCAGGAGACTATGTTCGCTCCTGGCTTGAAAATAAATGATAAAAAGATGATACAAATTCCTGAAGCAATCCGGATATTGATACCATATAAGGCAGGGAAACCAATTGAGGAACTTGCCAGGGAAAAAGGGATTACTAAGATAGTAAAGCTTGCATCCAATGAAAATCCACTTGGACCATCGCCTAAAGCAATCGAAGCAATCAAACAAAACCTTGGAGAATTGCATCGTTATACTGACCCAGCAGCTTATGGACTTGTGCAAGCAATAGCAAACAAAATTAAAAAAAGACCTGAACAAATAGTAACTTGTGCCGGATCTGATTCTCTTCTACAGTATATCATAACTGCATTTAGCAGTGAGAAGGACGAAATTGTTACATCAGAAGGAACATTTATCGGATGGTATGTTAATGCAAATAAATACGGCAGGAAATCTCATTATATACCTTTAAAAGATTACGGTTTTAATTTGGATGAAATTGCTTCTGCAATTAATTACCGGACGAAAATTATTTATCTTGCAAATCCAAATAACCCAACCGGTTCAATGTTCACTAAGAGTGAATTTGAACAGTTCCTGAAATATGTTCCTGATAACGTGCTTATTATTCTTGATGAAGCATATACAATATACGCTGAATCAAATCCTAACTATCCAAACGGTTTGGATTATCATCTTGAAAATTTGATTGTTCTTAGGACACTGTCCAAAGCATATGGTCTTGCAGGGCTAAGAGTTGGATTTGCTGTGGCACAGGAATATCTGATTAAGGAGTTGTATAAAGTAAAACTACCATTTGAGCCGAACTATCTGGCTCAGGCAGCAGCAATTGCAGCGATGGATGATGATGAGTTTCTTCAAAAGACTATTAAGCAGAATGAATATTCCCTTGGAATAATGAAAAAGAAATTTGATGAGTTAGGAATTGAATATGTGCCCACCTATGCTAATTTCTATCTTATGTTAATGCCATCTGAAGAATTTATGATTGAATTTAATCAGGAATGCCTAAACAGAGGCTTGATTCTAAGGCCTGTAAATTCTTTTGGTATTAATAATGGGATCAGGATTAATTCAGGGACAAATGAAGAAACAAATTTTGCGCTCGGGATAATTGAGCAAGTATTTACATCTCTTCAGAAAAAATATAAGGTAAAGAGCAAACTCACTCTATTCAATAAGAAAAAACAGACTTTTAATAAGGTTCGATAAGGAGATATTTATGAAATTAATATCATTTCTATTTAGAAATGAAGAGCGAGCCGGCTTATGGTACGAAAATAAAGTATACGATTTGTGCGAGAGCGGCAAAATCCTGAATATTAAACTACCCTCTAAAATGAGTGATTTGCTTAATGCTGAAGAAGAAGGTTTATATCTTGCAAGAAAAGTAAATAATGCACTCATACAGGGAAAAATTACCTCTCAAGTAACAGAAGGTACTTATAAAATGCTTGCACCAGTTCCACATCCTGCTTCATGCAGAGATGCATATGCCTTCAGACAGCATGTTGCAACTGCCAGGAGGAACAGGGGTCTGGATATGATTCCAGAGTTTGATGAATTCCCCGTATTTTATTTTACTAACCATAATGCAATATACGGAGAGGGCAGCATATCAGTTGAGGAAGATCATCTGCGTCATTTGGATTTTGAACTTGAATCCGCAATTGTAATAAGTAAAAGAGGTAAAAATATTTCATATAAAGAAGCTGATAATTATATAGCCGGGTTTATGATAATGAATGATCTATCCGCCCGAGTACTGCAGATGGATGAAATGAAACTTAATCTTGGTCCTGCTAAAGGAAAGGACTTTGCCACTAGTATAGGTCCATGGCTTGTAACACCTGATGAACTTGATGAAAAACTTATTAAAACAGACTTTGGCAATACGTATAGTCTGCGAATGACTGCAAAGCACAATGGTAAACTTATTTCTCACGGGAATATGAAAGATATGAATTGGACTTTTGCGGAAATAATTGAGCGTGCTTCTTATGGTGTGGAATTATTTCCCGGAGATGTGATTGGTTCAGGTACAGTTGGTACAGGATGTTATCTTGAATTAAATGGAACATGGGATTTGGAAGCAAAGGCAAAGGGTGAAAGTTTTACTCCAGTATGGCTTAAAAATGGAGATGACATTGAACTAGAAATAACAGGACTGGGAATTCTAAAAAATAAAATAGTTAAATCGGATAATTCTACATCTATTCTAGCAAAAAAGAAATCGCCCAAATGATTCATGTTGAACCCAAGGACATACCGCTTCAGGAAGTCCATAAATTATTATTAGGTGGAGTAGCGCCCCGACCGATTGCCCTGGTATCAACAATATCAGATGAAGGCATTTCAAACCTTTCCCCATTCTCATTCTTCAATGCATATGGTTATAATCCTCCGGTAGTTGCATTTTCAGCTTCGAGGAAAGGAAGAAATGCCGGGCTTAAGGATACTTACAATAATATTATTAAAACAAAAGAGTGTGTAATTCAAGCAGTTACTTATTCCATGGTTGAACAGATAAGTCTTGCTTCAACAGAATACCCGCCCGATGTAAATGAATTTGATAAAAGCGGACTGACGCCATTACCATCGGATATAGTAAAACCATTTCGGGTAAAGGAATCACCATTCCAAATGGAATGTAGATTATTAAATATGCTAAATGTTGGGAATGGGGGAGGATCAGCTAATATTGCAATTTGTGAAGTACTGAAGTTCCATGTTGCGGAAGATATTATGCGGAATGGAACTATAGAGCCAAAACTTATCGATCTTGTAGGAAGAATGCCAGCAAATTATTACGTGCGAGCGAACGGGATGGCAGTCTTTGAAGTTGAAAAACCCGGACAAAAACTCGGCATCGGTTATGACAAGATCCCTGATTTTATTAAACAGTCGAATATTTACACAGCTAACAACTTAGGCAAACTTGGTAATATTGAAATTCTTCCTGATGAAAATGAAGTAATGAGATTTATAAGGGAATTGGAAGAACTCCAGTTTGAAGGTTTTGAAGATACAGAAGAAGCTTTTATTCGATATCAAAGTCAAAACGAATACAAGAAAATGCTTAAAGCTGCATTTGCGATAATTCGGAAGAGGAATTCTCAAAACAAATCACTTATTGAATTATCAGTTAAATGTGCACTTGAGAATAATGATACAATCTTTGCCTGGAAGGGGGCTCTGTCAGTAATGTTCATGATGCCGGTTCGGGAAGGGAAATGAGAAGCGCTTTATGGACCCCGTCAGAAGATAGAATTGTTCATTCCAATATATTCTCGTTTCTGAAATATGCAAATCAGATTACAGGCCGTTACTTCCAAAATTATAATGAGTTATATGATTGGTCGGTATCGGATATTGAAGAATTCTGGAAATCAATTTGGGTAATATCTGGAATTATACATTCTCATAAATACACATCTATTCTGAAAAATAAAGCGATGCCCGGCGGTGTATGGTTTGATGGAGCAAAACTTAACTTCGCTGAAAACCTGTTAAAATACAGAGACAGCAATACTGCGATTATATCCGCAAGAGAGAATTATCCTGATATAAATATCTCATACCAGGAACTATATAAATTAACAGCTTCTGTAGCTTTTAATTTTAGAAAGATGGGGTTGAAGAAGGGTGACAGAGTTGCAGGCTTTATTACAAACATACCCGAAGCTGTTATTTCAATGCTTGCTGCCGCAAGCATAGGAGCTATCTGGTCTTCTTGTTCTCCTGATTTCGGAGTTCTGGGTGTTGTTGACAGGTTCGGCCAAATAAAACCAAAAATTCTAATAGCAATTGAAAGCTATTTCTATAATGGTAAAAAAGTTGACTGCATTGAGAAAATAAAACAAATATCAGACAAAATACCTGAACTTGAAAAAATAATTCTTGTAAAAGAATTTAGTGATCTTATTAATTATCGTAATAATGAATATAATACTGAGCAGAAGGCAATTTATTTTGATACGCTGCTTAATAACAATTCAGAGCCATTGGAATTTGAACAAGTGCCATTTGATCACCCTATTTATATAATGTATTCTTCCGGAACAACAGGTGTGCCGAAATGTATAGTTCATGGATCCGGTGGTACACTTCTTCAACATTATAAAGAACATTCACTGCACACGAATGTTTCAAGGCATGATACAATAAGCTATTTCACAACCTGCGGCTGGATGATGTGGAACTGGCTAATCAGCTCATTACAAATCGGTGCAACTGTTTTCTTATATGACGGAAGTCCATCTCATCCAAATATTAATGTGCTGTGGAGAAAGATAGAAGAAAACAAAATTACAATATTCGGAACATCGCCAAAGTTTCTTTCAATATGTGAAAAAGCAGGAATTATACCTAGGAATGAATTTGATCTAGGATCTTTGAAGACACTACTTTCAACAGGATCACCATTACCCGAAGAAGCATTTCATTGGGTTTATGAAAATGTGAAACATGATCTTCAGTTATCTTCTATTTCAGGCGGAACTGACATTATTTCTTGCTTTATGCTTGGCTGCCCCATTCTTCCGGTTTATGAAGGTGAAATCCAATGCAGAGGATTAGGAATGAAAGTGGAAGCATTTAATGATTATGCAAAACCGGTTATAAATGAAAAGGGGGAACTTGTATGCACACAACCCTTTCCATCAATGCCTGTAGGATTTTGGAATGATGCAGACGGCAACAAATATAAATCGGCTTATTTTAATTATTATCCTGGTATATGGAGACATGGCGATTATATAAAAATAACAGAAACCGGAGGTGTAATTGTTTACGGAAGATCTGATGCGACACTTAAGCCAGGTGGTGTAAGAATCGGTACTGCAGAAATTTACCGGGTTGTTGAGCAGATGGAAGAAATTGTTGATAGTCTGGTAATCGGGCAGACCTGGGGAAAAGATATCCGCATTATACTGTTTGTAGTATTAAGGGGGAATAAATTGTTAACCCATGAACTGATTGAAACAATTAAGCAGAATATCGGGAAACAAACCACTCCGAGACATATTCCAGCTAAAATAATTCAGATTACTGATATTCCAAGGACAATAAGCGGTAAAAAGGTGGAAATCGCGGTCACAAAAATAATTCATGGGGAGGCCGTAGAAAATAAAGATGCTCTTGCAAATCCCGAATCTTTATCCCAATTTTACAATATAAATGCTTTAACAATATAATGGAACAAACATGAACTTTGAAAAAGAGACCCGTGGGGATATTATAATTGAAAAAATTAATATCGAACGTGCTACCTACAGGGAAGCTGAGGAGTTTAGAAAGTTTATCCAGCAGGATATTGATAAGGGATCAAATAAGATAATTATCGATATGAAACCATGTGAATTCATGGATTCAACTTTCCTTGGTGTGCTGGTAAATTCTTTGAAACAAATTCAGAGAGCAAATGGAAATCTTAAACTAGCATCAATTCATGATGACGCAAAAGTTCTTCTTGATATTACCCGGATTTCCGAAATATTCACAATGTATTCTGATTCAGAAGCCGCTGTTGAAAGTTTTAAGGAATAACAGGTTAATTAAGATTTTGTTTATTTATCAATTCATTTTTATTTAAGAGATATTTATTGAGTATTTCCAATATCAGGGCGCAGTTCCACCCTTCATTCTGGGTAGCCAATATAATGGAGCTGTTCGAAAGATTAGCCTATTATGGCCAGGCGACAATTTTAAGTATTTTTCTTCGAAATACACTAAAGTTTAACGAAGTGCAGGCAGGGCAACTGTCTTCTATATTCGGCGGTTTAATTTATTTCCTTCCAATATTTGCCGGTGCTCTTGCTGATAAGTACGGTTTCAGGAAAGCGTTTAGTTTTGCTTTCTTTGTGCTTGCAATTGGTTATTTTCTGATCGGTTCAACCGGAATGCCAGCCTTTGCCGGTATATATCAAGGACACTTGTTCCTGTTTTTATCTATCATTTTAATCTTTACAGCAATAGGCGGATCATTCATAAAACCAAGTGTTCTTGGTACAATAGCCCTAACATCAAAGCCTGAATCCAAATCTTTAGGATATGCAATTTATTACTGGTTAGTTAATATCGGAGCTGCTATAGGGCCATTGATTGCCTTTTTAGTGCGTAATTATATAAGTATCCAGGCAGTTTATTTAGTTTCCGCTTTAAGCTGCACATTAATGTTTATAACAACACTAATATTTTATAAAGAACCTGTTCCTGAAGGCATTGTAGAAAAAAAATCAATCGGTGAAGTACTTAAGAATATGGGACTTGTACTTCAGCGCTTCCGATTTATTATATTCCTTCTCATCTTTTCTCTTTATTGGTTAATGTTCTGGCAGATATTTATAGTTATACCTTTTTATCTAACAGATTTTATTTCAAAGGATGCTCCATTTGAAATTATTGAATCAGTTGATGCATGGGGGATTATACTGCTTCAATTGCTTATAAACAGACTAACAAAAAATCTGGCACCTATAACTGCTATTATTGTTGGTTTTGCATTTACAATATTAGCCTGGGGTTTTATAATGGTGCATCCTTCAATTACCATGATAATTGCAGGAATGGTAATATTCTCAATAGGTGAACAAACACAGGCACCCAGATATTATGAATATATAGCGGATCTTGCACCTAAAGGACAGGCAGCTTTATTCCAGGGATTTGCATTTCTTCCTATAGCAATTGGATGGGCATTAGGCGGAACCTTAGGCGGCTGGTTATATAAAACATTTGCAAGAGAGTCCAATCAGCCGTCAATGATCTTCCTGGTTTTGATGTGCATTGGTGTATTAACAACCATTTTAATGTTGTTATATAATTCCTATATTAAAAAACATCCAGCAATAGAAATAGCCAGGGAGAGTTTGTAAAAATTGAAAAACTTCTTTCAAAATCCCCGAAATAAAAAGATTCTTTGGATTGCAGGCGGTATTTTAGTTTTCCTGTTACTTATGGATTATGTAATTCTGCCCTGGTATGTAAGTTCCCCAGAGATTAAAGTGCCTAAAGTAATAGGTCTTAGAGATCAGGACGCTATAAACGAATTAAAAGATGCTAACCTTGATCCGATTGTAAGTGATACCACTTTTGACGACAAAGTTCCCAAGGGATCTGTAATGTTTCAAAAACCTGAAACCGGCAGCATTGTAAAAAAGGGAAGGAGAGTTTATATTATCATCAGCGGCGGTGAGCCAATGGTCACTGTTCCAACATTAAAAGGGCACTCAATAACTGATGCAAAACTTTCTCTAGATAGGGTTGGACTAAAGATGGGGTATGTTAATAAGCAGTCATCTCAAACTCCTAAAGATGTAATCTTTGATCAACAGTTTACAGCTGGTACACAGTTAAGGAAAGGAGAATCGGTAGGAATTACAGTGAGCATTGGTCCTGTTGAAGAAGGTGAAATTACTGTTCCTGATCTGATTGGAAAGTCACTGACAGAGGCGGAAAAACTTCTTGCTGACAGCGCGCTTGTTGTCGGTAAAATAAATTATCAGCCATCTTTCTCACTGCTTCCCAATACAATTCTTGACCAATATCCAAGCAAGGGGAACAAAGTAAATAAAGGTGCGGCAGTAGATCTGTTTGTTACCAAATCCGGAGAAGATAAAAAAGCGATTGAAGAATGAAACTAATTGCTCCCTCAATATTAGCGGCAGATTTTACAAATCTCTCACAACAGATTAGAAACGTTGAAATAGGCGGTGCTGACTGGATCCATTGCGATATTATGGATGGTCACTTTGTACCAAATATAACATTCGGGCCTATACTGGTTAGAGCTGCTAAAATATGTACCCATTTGCCTCTAGATGTTCATCTGATGATAGAAAACGCGGATGATTATCTTGAAGAGTTTATTAAAGCCGGTGCAAATTATATAACTGTTCACCAGGAAGCTGTTATCCATTTAAATAGAACTGTCAACAGGATTAAAGAACTAGGAGCCAAAGCAGGCATATGTATAAATCCCTCTACTCCTGTGGAAACATTAAAATATACTGCCGAATATGCTGATTTGATTCTTATTATGTCTGTCAATCCGGGATTTGGCGGTCAGTCATTTATTTCTAACTCTTTGAAGAAAGTAAGAGAGTTAGTAAAATTAAGAGATGAGCTAAAAGCTAATTTTCTCATTGAAATTGACGGGGGAATGAGTAAAGAAACAATTGGAGATGCAGCAAAAGCCGGAGTCGATGTGTTCGTTGCAGGCTCGGCAATCTTCAATTCAGATAATATTTCTGCATCAACTGCCGAACTAAAGTTTCTTATTCATGACTAGAATACTTAATTTTTAATTCTTCGGAATGCAAAGAAGAACTGTTTTATATAATTATTCGGAAAGTTAAGATAAGATAAACCATAATAAAGAGGCTTTTCGAGTCGGGGGAAATATGCAGTGCCGAACAGCCAGTCCCATAAAGCTATTTTAGTGCTGAAATTTTTATTATATGCTTTGTTATCCTTATCGGCATGATGCCATCGATGCATTTCAGGACCGTTAAATATAAATTGCAGCCAGCCGGATTTAATATCAATATTTGAGTGTATATACATTCCCCAAAGAGCATCAATCATCCCTTTAATAACTGGAACTTCAGGAGCAGCCCCCAGCAATACGATTGGAGCAAATTCAATTGTTTGATTTATTAATATTTCCAGTGCATGTGAACGTGAACCAGACAACCAGTCAACATCTCTAGTGCTATGATGTGCTTCATGTATTCTCCAGAAAATTTTTGAATTATGTTGGTATCGATGAAACAAGTAAATATAAAAATCATGTACAATAAAAAAGAAAATAATCTGTACGGGTACGGACCATCCTGATACAATATGAAGGCGAGTAAGATGAGTTCCGGAATCGATGAAAGTAATTATAAATGATATTACAATACCCATAATATAACTTTGCACAATAGTATATAGCACAAAGTCATTAAAAAAACCTTCCCGTAAAAACTTCTGATTTTTAGTGTAGGGGAATAACCTTTCAAAAAAAACAATAACGGATGCACCGGTAATTATCCCAAGCGTGCAGATAATTCTAACATTTCCCATGATTAACAATCAACCGGCTTTAACCATTTGAAGATCAGGGCGTACTCTGCGCAATTTATTCTTCTGTGCCATTTCGCTTGGATAAACGCACTTTATTCCATTTCCTAATGCTTTTTCTATATCTCTAATGTTGGATACAAGTTTCATCATGCCGACAATTTCCACCGAAGCGGCCTGGTCTGTACCCCACATCGAACGGTCCAAAGTAATATGCCTTTCAATAAAATTGGCTCCCATTGCTACAGCTGCCCAAGTTGGCGCTAAACCAACTTCATGACCAGAATATCCTATTGGGACTTCTTCATATTTATCCCGAAGCGTTTGTATAAACTTCAGATTAAGTTCTTCATGCTTACATGGATAGGAAGATGTAGATTGCGCGATCAATAATTTTTCCCGTCCCAATAGATTAACTGCCGTTTCAATTTCTTCCATTGTAGACATGCCTGTTGAAAGTAAAACAGGTTTATTCATTCTCTTATGTTTTAGGAGAAGATCATTATCAGTAAGTGATGCAGAGGCAATCTTGTATAATAAAGGATTAAATCTTTCAATGAATTCCACAGCATTTTCATCCCAGCATGAGGAGAACCATATAATTCTTCTTTTATTACAAAAATCAACAAGTTCTGCAAACTGATCAGAGTCAAATTCAATTTTATGTCTGTATTGAAGATAAGTCATTCTTCCCCAAGGAGTATCCCTTTCAATATCCCACTGATCACGGGGGACACATAATTCAGGAGTTCTTTTCTGAAACTTTACTGCATTGCAACCCGCAAAGGCAGCTCCCTCTATCATTTTTTTTGCTATGTCAACTGATCCATTATGATTTATTCCTATTTCGGCTATTATGAAAACAGGTTCTCCGTCACCTATATTTACTTTACTTAATTCAACAAGTCTGTCTGGTTTCATAAACCCTCATTATTATTTTATAATATTAATCAGATTTAAGAGCAATAATCAGTTCAGCGAATTCTCGAAAAGCACCATTACCTCCTCTCTCTTCACACACATAATCCACCATTTTTCTTATTTCGGGCATACCATCTGAAGGAGACGCAGTTAAACCTACAAGTTTCATAAATTCTATATCGTTAACGTCATCACCTATATATGCAATATTCTCCGGTTTAATATTATTATGTGATATTATCTCTTCCAGAAGCATGTGTTTTTCCTTAATACCTTGAAATAACTGAGTAATTTTCAGTTTTTCGGCTCTTTTCTTAATTGAGCCGGAGAGTTCTCCAGTGATAATTCCGGTTTCAATTCCAAGAAGATTTCGAAGTCTCTCGACACCCATTCCGTCGCGAATTGAAAACCTTTTATAAATTTCTCCTTCAGCAGAATAGTATACACCTGTATCTGTTAGAACCCCGTCATTATCAGAAAGAACTAATTTGATCTTCTTGCATTTTTCAAGAAGGCGAATATTGTTTTCTTTAATAGCGTTGGTTGTTACCATGTTGTCCATCCTCCGTCTACAATTAAATTTGCTCCCGTCATATATGATGAAGCATCGCTTGAAAGGAAGACTAAAGCGCCCTTATAGTCATCCGGATGTGCCATTCTTCCGAGAGGAGTTTTCTTTGAATAATTATTAATAAAAAGACTGTCCTGGTTATTTTCAACTCCGCCGGGGGAGAGAGAATTCACTCTTACACCTTTGCCGCCCCAGTAAGCAGCCAGGAATTTTGTAAAAGAAATTACCGCTCCCTTAGTTAAAGGATATGCGGCTGATTTGTAAAAATTTTGTGTACCTTCTGAATTCTGATATATAGATTGATCGGGGGCAACCACACCATATGTCGATGCGATGTTTATTATACTTCCTGATCCAGCAATAGCCATTTCAGTCCCTAATATCTGGGAACAAATAAAAGTTCCAACAATATTTACATCAATAGATTTATACAACATATCCAACGGGTAATTTTCAAACATAGAAAGATCTACGGCTAAAGCGGGATTTTCAAACATATCATTTATAGCTGCATTATTTACGAGAATATCAATTTTGCCGAAATTATTTATAACGATATTTTTTAAATTCCTAACTGAGTTAATATCTGTAATATCGGTCCCGATTCCGGTTCCTAATATTGGCAGTGTTACAGCGAGATCATTACATTTATTTTGATCTAAATCGCAGACAACAACTGTCGCTCCTGCCTCTGAAAGAGCGATACAATGCTGTTTGCCAAGCAGTCCAAGCGCACCGGTAACAATAGCAATTTTCCCTTTTAGTGAGAAAAGATCATTTATATGCATTAACGTTGCTCTTATTAGAAATATTTTTTGGCTTTATATTAAAATTACTTGTTTTCCTGAATACCGGTTCGACAACTTCACCATGCAGATATTTTAATATATTCTTTTCTTCTACAGCTTTTTTAAGCAGAGGTAAAATATCTTTATAGGCATTAAGTAAATATAAAATGTCACTTTCAGAATGAGAAAAAGAAAGATTGTGAAATCCTCCCCATAAAATACCTCTTTTTATAAACTCCTGCTGAACAAAAGATTTCATCTCAAGCGGATTACCGACAGAATGATCAAATGAAACAATTGTGCGGCATTCAAATCCCGTACATTTAACATAGTCCATATCAAGTTCTTTAATAATTTGTATTAATCCATTCTTGATAATTCTTCCCATTGATTCGAGATATCTTGGAACATTGTTTTTTCTAAGTTCCAGAATAGTAGCTTTGGCAGCAGCGAGTGAAAGTGCCTCACCACCGAAAGTTGTAAAGAAAAATACTTCTTTATCAAGAAGTCTCATAATGTCTTTTTTTCCAGTAAGTATTCCTATCGGCATTCCATTCGCCACGGCTTTGGAAAAGCAAGCTAGATCTGCATCGACTTTAAAATATTCCTGAGCCCCGCCAAGGGAAACTCTAAAACCAGTCCACATTTCATCAAAAATTAAAAGTGTACCATATCTGGTACAGACTTCACGGAGTTTCTGCAAAAAATTATCTTTGGGTTCATCAAATACAAAGGGTTCCAGTATTACGCATGCAGTATCATCATCAATCGAATCCTCAACCGATTGAATATCGTTATAATTAAATGTAAAAGTCAAATCTTTTGATGATTCAGGTATTCCTTTGTTTCTGTCCGTTACTGAAATATACCAGTCATGCCATCCATGATAACCGCAACATAAGACTTTTTCTCTGCCAGTATAAGCTCTTGCAAGACGCACAGCAGCAGAAGTAATGTCTGCTCCAGTTTTACTGTATCTGATGTTTTCCGCATTTGGTACTATTTCATTAATCAATTCTGCAACTTCGACTTCAAGCGGATGCATCAGCGAAAAAGTGATTCCGCTTTTAAGCTGTTCAATAATAGCATTGTCAACAGCAGGGAAGCAGTAACCCAATGAAATTGGACCTATTCCCATGAGGAAATCGATATATTCATTACCATCAACGTCCCACACGTGTGAACCTTTTCCGTTCTGAAGGTATTTAGGCGCTATACCTTTAACATTCTGTCCAGGGCCTTTGGCAAGTGTCTGCGTAACACATGGTATCAGATTAAGGGCTCTGTTAAAATATTCATCCGATTTTACTATCGATGGGTAGTTATCATTAAAATTAACTTTATTTGGCATAATGACTCCTATTTATGATTCAATTTCTTTTAATATTTTATCTGCTATCGCTTTCCCAGTGAATCGTTCAAATTCCATTACATCATTTAACATTGCCGGTTTAAACCAGGAGTTAAGAGCCAAAGGAAATACCTTACAATTTAGATTCTCTAATACTAATAACTCACTTAAAACAGAGAAGAGTCCCCCTGTAAGGAAATGATCTTCCAGAGTTACAACAAGTTTAGAATCTGTGCATAAATTAAGGATGGTTCCTTTATCGAATGGTTTTATTGTTCGAATATTTACAATTCCCACCGACTTTCCCGCTGACTCAAGTATCTTCTTTGCCTTCAAGGCTTCATTTAAAAGAATACCATACGTTAAAATTGTGATTTCACCTGAGGAAAGAACTTCTGCCTTGCCAATTTCAAAATTTGAATGTTTAATACCGGGCTTCGAATTATTATATCGTATATAAAAAGGAGAATTATATGGTAGAATTTTCTGAAGCCCCAGCAGCATATCCTCCTCATCTGCAGGGCAAAAAATATTCATACCCGGAATTCCTCTCATTATTGAAATATCTTCAATTGCCTGATGAGCAGGTCCATTACCATCTGACAGAAAGCCGGGAACAGCACCAATTAATTTAACCGGAAGATTTGCAATTCCAATATCTGTCCTTATAAATTCAAACGCACGCATTGTCAGAAATGCTGCAAGAGCATGAACAATAGGAATTCTGCCGCGCAGAGCCAGCCCTGCTGCCATTCCTATCATAGTTTGTTCAGCAATGCCAGTATCAATAAATCTATCCTGAATAACATTCGGAAGGTTTCTAATTGATGCCCTGTTTTCGGCAGTTAATACAACATAACGCTGATCATTCTGAAGAAGGTCTAAAAGAAGTTGTTCGTAATTCATATTATCTTACCACCAGGGTTTCTGAAGTTAAATTTGTTTTGTGCTTGCTGTATAATTCTTCTAATAGTTGATTAATTTCCTCATTTGAGAAATTGCAGAACCATCTGTCTGCTCTTGATTCTATACTGGGAAGCCCTTTTCCTCTGATAGTATCAGCGATTATTACAACAGGTTTACCATCTCCCTGAGGAAGAGTATTAAAAATATTTTCGAGAGCATTGAAGTCATGTCCGTCGCATTTAAATACATTCCATCCGAATGCTTCAAATTTTTTATCTAATGGTTCTATTGGGATAAGATCCTCAGTAGCCAGGTTTGCCTGGAATTTATTCCTGTCAACAACTGCTATTAAATTGTCAAGCTTTTTTGCAGAAGCAACAAGAGCCCCTTCCCAAATAGACCCTTCATTTAATTCACCATCGCCAAGAATAACAACAATTTTATTATCTGTATATTTTAATTTGCAGTCATATGCTATTCCCATAGAAACTGACAGTAAATGTCCTAATGAGCCCGAATGAAATTCGACACCTGGCACATTAACATTCGGGTGCCAATAGATATAATCATTTGTTTTAAGATGATTTATTAGACGGCTCTTTTCTAATATTCCTAGTTCTGCAAGTGTTCCATATAAAGCAGGGACGTCATGACCTTTGGAAAGAAATAAATAATCCCTTTTGGGATCTTTAAGATTATCCTTTGAAATATTTAGGTAGTTATAGTAAAGAAACACAATAATATCTGCACAGGACAGTGAAGCACCAAGAAAACATCCACCGCCTGTTGCCATTTTAATTATATGCTCTCTAACTTTAAGTGAGATATGTTCAAGTTCTTTAATAGATTTTGTTTGTTTCATATTATTCTCGTTTGTTCAGGAGAAATGGTGTGTAATTCATCTAAATGATTTCGATACCAATTTACTCCATTATATTTATTATTAATTTTAAGAAGATTAGGATTATTTTCCATCAATGATAAAATATCTTTCAATGTGAATTTAGGATTAACAGGGAACAGCTCTTCATATATTCGGAAAATGAAATTATAGTCCTCAATATAGTCGATTGTAAATCGGTGAGTCATTGAATAATCCATTCCAGTTTCCCAGACCACATTTCCAATTCTGAACTTATCAGGATTTTCCCATATATAAGGGGTAGTATGTTCAAGTTCAAATTGTCTTGATGCAAATTCTCTGCAGTTAGATAAAGCAGTCATTGACATTGCTTCTACATCATTTCCGTCAGGGTAGGTAGCGGGGTGAAGGTTACTTACATAATCATATTTATTGAAATTGTCCGAATAATATCCTAATATCTTATCTATGATTAATGGATCAATAAGAGGACAATCAGAAGGAATTTTAACTACAATATCAGGATTAAGTTTTATTGCCGCCATGTAATGTCTATCTAGTAAGTTATTAGAGTCACCTCTAAAAACTGAAATATGCTCGTTGTTACAAATATTAGCAACAACATCATCAGAAGAGTCATTTGTTGTTGCCACAATTATATCCCCTGAAAGTTTAGACGCCATTACTCTCTCCACCATCCTTATTAATAGTGGTTTTCCAGCTAAAGGAAGAAGTATTTTCCCAGGTAAACGCGACGAACCCATTCTTGCCTGAATTATTGTAACAATTTTCATAAAAGAACTATTAAAATTTCATAACTCTAATCATTTATTTTTAATTCTTTGTAGAGTATTGGTTCTACCTGGATAATTTTTGCGTACAGTATCACCTAATAATGAACGTGCAGCCACTGCAATATTATAATCAGAAATACCTCCGTTCTGAATAGGCAGGAGTTTATTCAGTTCTTTAACATCAAATTCTGAATAAACTTCTTTCCCCAGAATTAATCCAACATAAGCACATGTTGAATACCTGGTAACAAGTACTGAACAGTTGGCAATCATTTGCTCAGTGTTACCATGACTTAACACAGTGGCACCCGGTGAGTATTTGTTAATTTCCTCAGTAGCTCTTTCAACAAATTCATTCGGATGTAGTTTAAAAATGATCTTCCTCCCAGACGCTATTCTATTAACTTTTGCTATAAATTTTTTCCTGTTTTCGAATTTGAATGTTTCACGAGAATCTGATGTAGCTGCAAGTACATAATCTTTATAGGGAAAATTATTATTTATATAGTCAGTACAATCATCAAAATTAGGAATACCCGTAACTATGACCTTACTGGATAAAATACCCTTTCTTATAAAAAGGTTTTTATATCCCTCAGAAGCGACACAAAAAATATCGTACTGATTTGAAAGTCCAGTAGTTGATGTGCTAGCAATCCATCTTGGTAATTTTAAGTATTTAACAAGATAAAACATTATATTCTCGGGATCAGTCATACCTTCCTGAACAAGAATTATCTTTGATTTTAATATATTTTTAGGCATAATTAAATCGCTGCAAGTAACAACAAGGTCATAATACCGATCTTTTCCTCCGGCATCAAGCTGGAGATTATTTGAGAGAATATAGTCGATTGTTCTTTTCCGGAATTGGCCGCCCAATATGCTGAAATTAAGTACAGAAGTTTTTGAAAAATATCCGACAATTCCATCGGCATAGTAAGGGGAAAACCAGCAGTTATAATCAGCAAGATGCATACTTATCTTGTGCATCATGGATGTCTGATTTAATGAACCGCAGATAAATAGGATATTATTTTTCATGTATATATATTTAATTACGGGGAATTATAATTCCCTTATAATAATAGTCCTAAAATATATTTTTTATTTATAAATATTTATATAAGGAATAGGTTTCAGTAGTGATATAATGCCTGATGTGATTAAAAACGCAATAACTTTAAACCAAATAAAAATGTAATATGAAAATCATTAAGCCTGTAAAATTAAAAAAGCGTGATGTTATTGGAATTATCTCCCCTTCATCTCCTCCTGATGATTCCAGTAAATTATCTCTTTCCGTTAATTATTTTGAGAAACAGGGTTATCGGGTGGAAACGGCAGCGAATATTGGCAAAAGTGTAGGATATCTTGCAGGAACAGATAAAGAAAGAGTATCTGATATTCATAAAATGTTTCTAAATAAAAAAATTAAAATGATTATATGTTTAAGAGGCGGATATGGAGCAGGAAGACTTCTTGATAAAATTGATTATGACTTAATAAAAAATAACCCGAAAATATTCTGCGGATATAGCGATATTACTGTTTTACAAAATGCATTTCTTAAAAAAGCGGGACTTGTTTCTTTTGCCGGCCCTATGGCCGGAGTTGACTTTTGCAAAGACATACGTGCTTTTACAGAAGAAAATTTCTGGCGAACAATGACAACTAATGAACCTGTTAAAATAGACTATCCTGGTTATGAAAGAATGAGTAGTTTGCGAAAAGGGATAGCGAATGGGAGACTTATAGGAGGGAATTTATCTTTATTTTCTTTCATGATTGGTTTGAAATACCTACCCGAACCAAAAGGGAAAATTTTGATGCTGGAGGAAGTTAGTGAGGCTCCATACAGAATTGACAGGATGTTAAATCAGATCAGACTTACCGGATATTTAAATAAAGTTGAGGGCATTGTTCTTGGAGGATTTACAGATTGCGAAGAATCAGATCCGAAGAAAAAATCACTGACCCTAGCAGAAGTATTTAAGGATTATTTTAGTAAAAATATAAACGTGCCAGTATTGTTCAATTTGAACCATGGGCATCTAAGAGATAATTTAACTCTTCCTTTGGGTATTAAGTTGAGAATAAATGGAAATATCAGCCAATTGGAATTCCTTGAGAGTCATTTTACAAACTAAAAATTATATGTCCCCTGGCACATAAACTATAGTAATTATTACATGTACTGAAGGCTATGATTTATATAGTTGAATTATATAAGAATCTGTTCTTATCTTGGATAAAAATATTTCGGTATAATGAAAACAGTATTAATTGTTGAAGATGAATCAATAGTCGCGAAAGATTATAAACTTATGCTTGAAAACAGCGGATTTAAAGTTGTTGGAATTGCCGACAATAGCAAGGAAGCTGTTGAAAAAGCTTCATTGGAAAAACCTGAAATTATATTAATGGATATAAATTTAAAGGGGGATGTCAGCGGCATAGAAACAGCACAAATTATTTATGATTATTATAAACCAACTATAGTGTTTTTAACCGGATTTGATGAAGAAGTTTTAGTTTTTACCGGAATAAATTATAAGTATATCAGAAAACCAATCTATCAATGGAATTTGATTAAAGTATTAAATTAAAATAAAATAAAATTATTATTTAATATTTATACAATACCCTCAGTTCAAGTCCATTATTTTTATACTACTTTTTGTGACCCAATACAATTTAAACCTATTATTAAAAAATTAGATTATTAGGGATAATTATTCACAATATAAAGGATAAAAAGATGGATATACTAAGAATTAAAAACTGGAGTTCAGTAAAAACAAAACTAAAACAACACTGGGGGAATCTTACTGATGAAGATCTCACCTATGTGGAAGGAAGGGAAGATGATCTTGTGGGGAGAATTCAGCGAAGGACGGGACATACCAGGGATGAGGTAGTAAACTATCTGAATAGTGTAAATAAATAAAATGGAGATATGGCTGTCTAACCGACAGCCATTATGTTACATTATAAGGGATAATAATAAATAATTAGTTACTCTTAATAATGTTCAATATTATTCATCAATTCTGCATGAATAATCAATTTTATCAATGCCATATTATAATAATATTTTAGAATTTCCCCCAAAAGAAGAGTATATTTGGACATATAAAAATACTTTATTATGGATAAAAAAATAAAATTGCTTATTCTGGATGATGATGAAATATCCAGATATTACGTTTCCTATGTCTATAAAAAAACTGCAGATGTAGATGCCGTTGAGGATGCTGAAACAGCTATTAAAAAAGCTTCTGAAATTGTATATGATGTAATACTACTTGATATTGGATTAAGAGGAAAACTTAATGGTATTGATGTTTTAAAGGAAATGAGGAAATTGCCAGGATATAATAAGGTACCTATGATTGCTTTTACTGCATTTGCTATGGCAGGGGATAGAGAAAAATTCTTATCTGAAGGTTTTAATGATTATATCTCCAAGCCGTTTACCAAGGAGGAATTATTTTCTTTAGTGGATAAAAACCTAATGAATGGGAGTGAGGAAAATCAAGAATAATAAATATTATTTTTTAATAATCAATTATTTTCTATTAACATTTGTTTTTTAATTATTCCTGAATATATTTGTAATAGTTCTTAGAAAATATTAGTCGTGGATTTAAAGCGAATTGCAGCGACAAAAAATAATTGCTAAACAGCCAGATATTATTACCCGCTGTTAGCGGGTTTTTTGCTTTATATCCGATACCGTCGCGATTTACGACAAATTGCAAGCGACGTTAATTATATGCTAAAAAGTCTGTGGTAAATATTTATAACCCCCGTCTTTAGCGGGGGTTTTTTATTTAATAAGTATTATAAAATAATAATAAGGATAAAAATAATGAATGAATTAACCGAAATTCTCGAATCAATACCTGTTGACCCTTTAACCGGTTCTTTGTCAGTTCCTATATATCAGACCTCAACTTACAGGCAGGAAGCACCTGGTGTAAATAAAGGTTTTGATTACACAAGGACTAACAATCCAACAAGGAAAATACTTGAATCAATAATTGCTAAACTAGAAGAAGGAAAAAATGGCCTTGCATTTGCCAGCGGTTTGGCAGCTATCGACTGTGTAGTAAAACTTCTTGAATCTGGAGATGAAGTCCTTGCAGTGGATGATATTTATGGCGGTGCTTTCAGATTATTTACTACCATTTATAATAAGTTTGGAATAAAAACAAAATTTGTGGATACAACTAATCCGGACAATGTTAGTAATGAAATTACACCAAAAACAAAAATGATATGGCTTGAGAGCCCCACAAATCCCTTATTAAAAGTTTCAGATATTAAAAAGATTTGTGAAATAGCAAAAAACCATAATATTATTGTTTGCGTTGACAATACTTTTGCTTCGCCTATATTACAGAAACCATTAACTCTCGGAGCAGATATTGTACTTCACAGTGCTACAAAATATATAGGCGGGCACACTGATGTACTTGCAGGACTTGTTGTAACAAAATCAGATGAGCTTGGAGAAAAATTAAAATATATACAAAATGCAACAGGAGGGGTACTTGCTCCTTTTGACTCATGGCTTCTTATTAGAAGTATTGAAACATTGAAAATTAGAGTTGAACAACATGCCTCAAATGCTCAAAAAATTGCTGAATATCTTGAAGGAAGAACTGAAATAAAAAACCTATATTATCCTGGACTGAAAAGCCACCCAAATTATGAGACAGCTAAAGGACAACAAAAACTTCCAGGAAGTATTATATCATTTTCATTAATCAATGACACGGAAGAAACTGCAGTAAGGTTTGTGACATCAACTAAATTGTTTAAACTGGCCGAAAGTCTTGGAGGTGCAAAAAGTCTTCTTTGCCATCCTGCATCAATGACTCATAAATCTATTCCAAGGGAGAGGCGGTTAAGTTCAGGCATTGCAGACAGTCTGATAAGGTTGTCTGTCGGCCTAGAAGATG
>TBL_comb47_HYPODRAFT_10000652_pt1 | contig 45959 bp, 49 predicted proteins | sample TroBogypolimnion_40_FD_10682 | JGI IMG/M metagenome (IMG submission 10682)
TTAGTATTTGCCATGGTGGTTGAGCTTTCTTGGCTTTGCGGTTGTTGAAGTCAGAACCCATATTCTGTAGGGCCTGACGGCTTCAACCACCAACTTCAACCTTCAACTACGAGCGGGACATCGCCGACAGATGCTCACCGGATTGAAAATGGACCTCTCCTTGATTGCGTCGCGGTTACACGATGACAACTCCGAACTGAAGCAAAGAGTGGTCTCCAGTCTGGCGTTGGTCGATGAATCGATGTGCAGCGTGCAAAGTATCGCCGCGCGCTTGCGGCCACGCATTCTGCATCAATTCGGTCTGCTACCGGCGCTCGATTGGCTTGTTCAGGATTTTCGCGAGCGCTCTGGCATCGACACCGAATTCGTCGCCAGCGCCTTGGTAGATTCTCTCCTTCCCGAGGAGGCGACAGCTGTGTTTCGCATCGTGCAGGAATCCTTAAGCAACGTTGCCCGTCATGCCGAGGCGAAGTGCATCGATGTCAGTCTGGAGCGGCAGGACGACTGGCTCGTAGTGGAAATTCACGATGACGGCAAGGGCTTAAGCCAGGACGAAGAGACGAGTTACGAGTCCATCGGGCTGTTCGGCATGCGCGAGCGCGCACTCGCCGTCGGGGGTGAACTGTCGCTTGTAAGCATACTCGGGAAAGGCACGCTCGTAAGGCTGCGGCTGCCACTGGAAAAGGAGCAAACATGATCAGGGTCATTAGTGCCGACGACCACGCGGTAGTGCGTGGTGGCGTGAAGCAGTTGCTAGCAGAAGCGAATGACATCGAAGTGGTGGGAGAAGCGAGCGACGGCGCGGCGCTGATGCAGTTGCCGCAGATGCACGCCTGCGATGTGTTGCTGCTCGACATCAGCATGCCTGGCAAGGACGGGTTGGAAGTGTTGAATGATGTGCGCGGCAAGTGGCCAGAAATAGCGGTCATCATCCTATCCATGCATCCGGAGAAACAGTATGCGACCCGTGCCCTGCGTTTAGGGGCCCTTGGCTACATCACCAAGGCCGGTATACCTGAGCAACTAGTGATGGCGGTGCGCACTGTTGCCGATGGCAGGCGCTATGTGACCGCGGCCATGGCGCAGATACTGGCAGAAAGGCTCGTCGGCGAGCAGGGCAACGCTACTTACGAGACGCTCGGCGATCGCGAGTATAAGGTGCTGGTACGCATCGGCGCCGGCATGGCCGTCAGCGAAATCGCTGAAGAATTGTTTCTGACCGTCAACACTGTCAAGACCTATCGCGCACGCCTGCTGGCAAAGCTCGGTTTCACCAGCACGGCCCAACTGATTCGTTATGTAATCACTAATAGTTTGATTGCCTGACACGCGCGGCACAAGCGGTTCTTGCGCCGCCGGTGATGCACGCGCCAGGCGCGAACTGCTAACCTCGCTCGATGACGCCCTCCTTGACCACCGCAGCGCGAGCACCAGGCGCAAGCGGTAGAAGCGGCTCTTGAGGATCAGCGAATAGGCTGCCGCACCACAATTCCTTGCAATTCCACCAGCGCGACAGGGAAATCGAATTCCTCGATGTGCTTCCCCGGTGTGGCTATGTCGTTGACTCCAAAAGACTTGTTGTGTATCTTCGTAATTCTTTTCGAGACCTGAAGGTGATGCTGGAGCTTGGCAATTGCACGGGTTAGACTTCTCATTAGATCCAGTCCGTTGACCGTGCCGCTCAAGCCAGCGCTGCAATCCACTGCGTGGCGCGTCGCAGCGTGTTGGCCATGTCCTTGCCCAGGTTCTCGAGCAGTATGATCTTCAGCTGGGGTTCCTGGGCGGCGATCTTCTCCAGTTCGCTTGATTCTAGGATGCGGCACCTGACCTGTGAATCCGCGCACACCGTGGCGCTGCGCGTGGTCTGGCCGAGCAGCAGCATCTCGCCGAAATTCATGCCGGGCCCGAGGGACGCAATGCGGTGGTGCGCGCCGTCGTCCAGTGGCACCAGCACGCTGACCTGACCCGATTCGATGAAGAATACGCGGCTGTCACCGGCCGTGCCGGCGGTCACGATCTGCTCGCCCTGTCCATAGGAGCGCAGCGTTGTTGTTGCTTCGACCTGTTCGATCAGGGCAAGCGCAACGCCTTTGAAGAACACAAAGTTTGCCAATGACGGGAACGACGCGGCTGAATGGGCGGCATTGCCCACCAGCCGGTTTTCGCACCATTCGACGGCCATATCGTTGTCCTCGAAGCTCAGGTATCCGCGGTCGCCTTTTGCCATCATCTTCTTCAGCGGCTGGGCAATCGCCTGTCGCGCATGGATGCGTGAGAAGACCACGGCAATCCCGTCGCGGCCAAACTCGATCCGCGCCTCGTTGAGCAGGCGGGCGGCGCAATCGGAAATGCCGTCGATCTGGTGCAGGTCAAGGATGAAGCTGTTGGCCTCGGGCGTCATCTGGATCATCTTGCGGATGACGTACTCCACCCCGTCGACCGCCAGGTACCCATGCAGGCACAGGTATTTGATGCGGTGCGCCTGTTCCGTCAGGTCAGCGCGCATCTCCGTGGACGGCTGGCGGCGCGACGGCGCATCGGCACCGGTATAGATCCGCCCAAGCGCCATGCTGGGGTCACCGATGCGGCTGAACACATGCAGGCCGAAATCCTGCGACAGGCGTTTGCAGACCTCGAGGCCGCGTGCGCTGTTGCCCTTGGCATCAAGCCGGGGCGAGAAAACGCCAATGCCGAATCGCCCCGGCAGGACGGCAATGATGCCGCCGCCCACGCCGCTCTTGGCCGGCATGCCGACTTCGAACAACCAGCTGCCCGCGTAGTTGTACATGCCGCAGGTGGCCATGACGCTCAGCACGCTCTCGACGTGCTCGCTCGGCAAGGCGCGCTGCCCTGTGACCGGATGCACGCCGCCATTGGCCAGCGTTGCCGCCATGAGCGCCAGATCACGGCAGTCAACCAGAATGGAGCATTGCTTGAAATAGTTTTCCAGCGAGTCCATCGGATTGCGATCGATGATCCCGAAATTCTTAAGCATCCAGGCAATCGCGCGATTGCGAAAGCCGGTGTCGCTCTCGGATCGATAGACCGATTCATCGACGCTGATCTCGCGCCCGATGAAGGCGGCCATGGACTCTTCAATGCGCTTCCATTGCATAGCGCTGTCTTCACCGGCGACCAGACTCGTCGTCGCGATCGCACCAGCATTGATCATGGGGTTGAAGGGTGCACCGCTTTGGGGGTCGAGACTGATCGAATTGAAGGCGTCGCCGCTCGGCTCCACACCGACTTTTGCAGAGACATAGTCCACGCCGCGATCGGCCAGGGCCGTCGCGTACACAAATGGCTTGGAGATCGACTGGATCGTGAACGCCTGCGCGGTGTCGCCGACCGAGTAGACCACCCCGTCCATCGTGACCAGTGTGATGCCGAACCAGGCCGGGTCGGCCTTGGTGAGCTCAGGGATGTAGTTTGCCACAGCACCGTCTTCAAGGCCCAGAAGGCTGCGGTGGAGTTCTTCGAGATAGGTTTGGATCGGTGATTGCATTGGCTTCCTGGATGACTGTGCAGGCCAACGCAAAGATCATGCCGTCGGGCCTGCGCCAATCTCCACTAGAATTTCCGACCCTGCGCAAGTCCAAACCCTCGCCCTCACGTTAACCCTCAACACGATCGAACCATGTCCCATACCAAGTCAATCATCGTCGCCCTGTCGCTCGCGGGCCTTGTTTCCTTCTCATTCGCGCAGGTGGCGCACGAGGCCGGCAAGGTGAATGCGCCGGCTTCCGTTGCCGCCGGACCGGAGGGTTCCGGTGCCAAGCCGAAGTCCCACAAAGGCAAGCCGCAGGTGAAGAAGAAGCACAAGGCAAAGCAGCACGCCGTGAAGGCAAAAGCACATAAGGCCAAGGGTCAATCCAAATCCAGGGGCCCCGGACTGGAGGCCTACTGAAGGCTTGTTGGAAGTCTGCGGGGAGCCTCCGTAAGCACACCTTAATCCGCGGCACGATGCGCTCGGGCAAAATAGGCTTCATGCAGGACTTCGATTTCGATTACTGGAAGAATTTGGCCAGCGCGTCCCCGCTTGAGTTCGAGGCGCAGCGTCGTAAGGCCTTGCAGCAGGTCGTGGACGGCGCGCCGTCAGCCCATCAACCGGCGTTGGCCGCCTTGCTCGAGACGCTCTGTGCTCGGCAGCAAGGCACGCCGCTGGAGCGCGCCATTCACGCGCAAACCTTGATGATGGAATCCGTCGGCTACCTCAGTACGGCATGGGTCACCCTAGTTGAAGCGACCCGCCCGCTCACGCACCCCTGGGCGTATCACCTGCGCCCAGGTCCCAATACAAACCGGTCATGATCCCTAGCGCCTGGCGCACGAGCGCGGCCGGCACATGCTCATTGGGCGCGTGCTGCGAGCAGCCCGGGTAGGAGTGCGGGACCCATACTGTGCGCAGACCCAGCACGTCGGTGAAGATGTCGTTGGGTAGCGAGCCGCCGAGGTTGGGCAGCACGGCGGGCCGCGTGCCGGTGGTGCGCTGCATCGAAGCCACGATCCATTGCACCCAGGCGTCGTCCGGGTCGATGCGCGTGGCCGGGAACAGCTCATCCCGCGCTGACGCGATGGTGACCATCAGGAATCCCGAGCGGTCCAGGTGCCGGCGCAGCGCACCCAGGATGTTGTCAGGATCAACGCCGACCACAAAGCGCAACTGGCAGCGCGCCCAGGCACTGGATGGAATGGCATTGACCGGTGCTTCCGGGTTGCCAGTCTTGCAGGCCAGCACTTCGAACGAGCTCCAGCCGAACACGCGCTCGGCCGGTGACAGGCCGGGCTCGCCCCAGTCGGGCTCGATGGCGGGGCCGTCGGCGCCGCCATCGACTTCGCAATCCGCCAGCGCGCGGCGCACCGAGTCCGGCAAGGTTTTCGGCATCCACTCGGCGATGCGGATCTGCCCGCTCGGCGAGACGATACTGGCAATGGCGTGCGCGAGTTGGATGCCGGGGTTGGAGATCAGGCCGCCCCAGTTGCCCGAGTGATGCGCGCCGTCGCGTGACGCGATGCTAAGGTCGAAGTTGATGCAGCCGCGCGATCCGAGGAACGCGGTGGGCCGGTCGGCGCTCAGGCGCGGGCCGTCCGATGCCAGCATCACATCGGCCGCGAACAAATCTTTGTTCAGCGCGCACAGTTCGCGCAGGCCGGGCGAGACCACTTCCTCGCCCATTTCGATCAGGTACTTGGCGTTGAAACCGAGCCGGCCACGCACCTTGATGACATTGGCCATGGCCTGCAGGTTGATGCTGTGCTGGCCCTTGTTGTCGGCAACGCCGCGGCCGTACCAGCGGCCGTCGCGCTCAATCAGGATCCAGGGCGACAGACCTTCGCGCCAACCCGATTCCTGGCCGCGAATTACGTCGCCGTGACCGTAGCCGAACACCGTCGGCGCTGCGGCGTCTTCGATGCGCTGCGCGAACAGGAACGGCGCCTGCGCCCTGGCGTGGGTGAGCGTCTGGCAGGTGAACCCCATGGCCTCAAAGGCCGGGCGCATCTCAGCCTCGACATAGTGCACCAGCTCGGCCTGGCGCGCCGGGTTCTGGCTCTCGGTCGGGATCGCAACCCGGCGCGCGAGCAGGTCGCGAAACGCGCCGCTGTCGAATTGCGCCTGCGCTTGCTCGATGGCGTGTGAACGGCTCATGCGGATGGTCCTGTGTCGGGCGTTGGGGTTAAAGGATGTCGCTGCCGAATGTACAGCAGAGCGCGCTGCGATGTGCGGTACAGTTTGCACTGCCGGGTGCGATGGCCTTCGCCGTTCAGACCCGCGCCCTGGAGAAAGCCCATGCGTCGCTGGCTGGACATGCTTGCCTCGCGTCAGTTGCCGCGCCGCATCGCGCTTGATGCCGGCATGCACGCGCTGGCCGGCCTGGCCGACTTGCTGCCGCGCATGAAGGGTCGCATGCGCAGCTGTCGACTGCTGGAGGACGTGCCCTACGCGCGCCACGGTCGCGCAACGCTTCGTCTCGATGTGCTGCAGCCGGTGCGAGCCGGGCCGCATCCGGTGCTGATCTACCTGCACGGTGGCGGCTTTGCCATCGGCTCAAAGCGCACGCACCGCGCCATTGCCGCCGCCTATGCCGCGCAGGGCTATCTGGTGTTCAACGTCGATTACCGTCTCGCGCCGCAACACCCGTTTCCGGCCGCGCTGGAAGACGCCTGCGAGGCTTGGCTGTGGGCGACGGACCACGCGGCTGAGTACGAGGGCGATGCGCAGCGCATGGGCCTGTGCGGCGAGTCCGCTGGAGCCAACTTGGCCCTCGCGGTCACGCTGGCCTGTTGCACGCCCCGGCCGGAGGCCTTTGCCGCGCCGCTGTTCAAGCGCGGTGTGCGCCCCGCGCTGGCGCTGCTGTACTGCGGCTTCCTCCAGACCAGCGAGCCCGAGCGCTACCAGCGCGCCGGCGTGTCGGCGTTCGCGGCCGGCATTGCGACCGATGCGGCGCGCTCCTACCTCGGGAAATTTGCGAGCCACCCGGATGCGGCGCATGCGCTGGCGGACCCGCTGTGCGTGATCGAAGCCATGACGGAAACGCCGGACCTGCCGCCGCTGTTCATCGCAGCCGGGCTGGCCGATCCGGTCGCTGCCGACTCGCAGCGGCTCGAACGGGCGCTGCAACGCCTACATTCCCCGTGCATGGCCGACTACTACCCTGGCGAGACGCACGCCTTTCACGTCATGTTCTGGCGCGAGCAGGCAATCAAGTGCTGGCGCGACAGCTTTGCGTTTCTGCAGCAGCATTTGCCGGTTGGAATGTAGCGCACGACGAAGCAAGGGACAGTCATTGCGGGGCTTGACCCGCAATCCATCGTCCGCGAGGCTGTCGATGCTAGACTTTTCCTATGCCTGCGCGCGCCGATGAATTTGCCCAATACTGTTGTGAACTCTTGTCCACGCTAGGGCCGTGTGTGGCGCGTCGCATGTTCGGTGGCTGGGGCATCAGCACCGACGGCTTGACGGTCGCCATTCTGGCGGACTTTGGGCAGGGCGAAAAGCTCTGGCTCAAGGCCGGCTTGGAAACCAGCCACCTGTTCAAAGCCGCCCGCTGCGAGCGGTTCACCTACGAGGCCAAGGGCAAGCAACACAGCATGGGCTATTACAGCGCCCCGGAGGAAGCGATGGATTCGCCCGCCATGATGGCACCGTGGGCCAGCTTGGCACTGCAGGCGGCGCTGTGCGCGCGGCAGGTTAAGCCCAGGCCCAAGCTCAAACCCGTCGCTAAGTCCAGGCGCGTCGGATGAGCGCCTAAACTTGGGGCTTGTTTCCAAGGAAGGTGGTTCGCATGGCAGGTCCCAAGTCGCAGTTCTGGCAGGAACGGTTTGAAAAGAATGAGATCGGCTGGGACCGTGGCGCGCCGAGCCCGCAACTGATCGCCTGGCTCGACAGCGGCGCGCTGCAGCCGTGCCGCATTGCCGTGCCGGGCTGCGGAAGCGGCTGGGAGGTAGCCGAACTGGCGCGCCGTGGTTTTGAGGTGACCGGCCTCGACTACACCGCAGCAGCGGTGGAGCGCACGCGCGCCATGCTCGACGCCCAGGGTCTCAAGGCCGAGGTGCTGCAGGCCGATGTGCTGCACTACCAGCCGGCGATCCTGTTCGAAGCGGTCTATGAGCAGACATGCCTGTGCGCGATCCACCCGGAGCACTGGATCGAGTACGCGCAGCAGTTGCAGCAATGGCTTAAGCCGGGCGGCAGCCTGTGGGTGCTCTACATGCAGATGATCCGACCCGCAGCGAGCGAGGAGGGCGTCATCCACGGTCCGCCTTATCACTGCGACATCAATGCCATGCGGGCGCTGTTCCCGGAGAGGGTCTGGATATGGCCCAAGCCGCCTTACGACAAGGTCAAGCATCCGAGCCTGTCGCACGAACTGGCCTTGCGGCTGGTGCGCCGTTGACAGCTTTGGCATAGGCCCATGCGCGCTGCACCGACACCTTCATCCGTTATCGACGACCCGCTCCAGGCGTTCACCCATGCCCTTCCCAAGGTGGAACTGCATTGCCATCTGCTGGGCACCGTGCGGCGCGCCACCTTTGCCGACCTTGTGCGCCGCGCCGGCGCGCCGATCAGCGGCGCCGAGATAGAAGCCTTCTATACCCGAGGCGAAAAACCCGTGGGTGTGCTGCGCGTGCTGCGCGCGCTCGATGCGCAACTGATCCGCACACCGGACGATCTGCACCGCATCAGCTACGAGTACCTGCAGGACGCGGCTTCCCAAAACGTGCACTACGCGGAGTTTTTCTGGAACCCGACCGGCACTGCACGCGATTCTGGCATTGCCTATCCCGCGGCGCTGGCGGCCATCGTGCGCGCGATTGCCGACGCGCAGCTTGACCACGGCATCGCTGGCCGCCTGATCGCCGCGATCGACCGCGAGGCCGAGCCGCAAGCGGCTCTTGAAATGGTGCAGTGGGTCACGGACCATCGCTGTGAGGAGGTGCTTGGCATCGGTATCGACTACCGCGAGGTCGATCGCCCACCGGAGCTGTTCGCCGCTGCCTATGCCGCAGCGCGCCGAGCCGGCTTGCGCACCACCGCACACGCCGGTGAATTCGGCATGCCCTGGACGAATGTGCGAACGGCGGTCGAACTGCTGCAGGTGGACCGCATTGACCATGGCTACACGGTGCTCGAGTCGCCCGAATTCACGCGTGCCTGCGTGCAGCGCGGCATCGTCTTTACGGTGGTGCCGACCAATTCCTACTACCTGCGCACGCTCGCACCCGAACGCTGGGCACTCGACCATCCGATCCGGCGTATGCCGGCGGCCGGGCTGCGCATTCACCCCAACACCGACGACCCGGCCCTGCACCACGTCACGCCGACAGGCGCCTGGGCGATGATGGTGCGCGATTTCGGCTTCGGCCTGGAAGATCTGCGCGGCTTCATGCAGAACGGACTTGACGCCGCCTGGATCGACGACAGCACGCGTTGCGCCTGGCGCGCCGACGCGCTGGCGCGTTTCGAGGCGCTGCGCCCGCTGTGGCCGTCCCCTGTTTCTTTATCCCATCAAGGAGTTTGACAATGTTTGATCCCATTTCCCGCCGTCCGGCACTGCGTCTTGCGCTCACCCTGCTGGCCTGTTGTGCCGGCCTGGCCGCGCACGCGCAGAGCGCTTGGCCAACGGCCAAGCCGATCACGTTGATCGTGCCGTTCGGCGCCGGTGGCAATGTGGACGTGACGGCGCGCCTGATCGGGCAGAAGCTCTCGGAGCGCCTAAAGCAAAGCGTGATCATCGAGAACGTGGCAGGGGCCGGCGGCATCGTCGGCGTGGAGAAGGCCGTGCGCGCCGCGCCCGACGGCTACACGCTGGTGCTGGGGGCGGACAGCCCGATCGCCATCGCCAAGCTGGTGAGCCCGGCGGCCGTGCGCTACGACGCCCTCAAGGAGCTCGCGCCGATCGGCCTTGTGACGACGGCACCCATGGTCATCGTCGCGCGGCCCGGCCTGCCGGTCAGCAACCTGACCGACGTGATCCGTCTGGCCAAGGAGAAGCCGGGGCAGCTCAGCTATGCCACATCCGGCGTCGGCACGGTCCTGCACCTGACCATGGAAATGATCAAGGACACGAGCAAGATCTACATGGTGCATGTTCCGTATCGCGGCGGCGCGCAGATCATGACCGACGTGATCGGCAACCAGGTCGATCTGGCCATGGTCGTCAGCGTCACGGCCACGCCGCACATCCACGGCAAGAAGCTCAAGGGCATCGCCGTGACGGATGAGCGCCGCATGGCTTCGATGCCCGAGGTCCCGACCGTGGCTGAGACGCCGGGCTTCAAGGGCTTCGACATGGTGTCGTGGACCGGCCTGTTTGCGCCGGCCCAGACGCCCACTGCCGTAGTGGAGCGCCTGAACCGCGAACTGATGGCAGTGCTGCACACCGACGAGATGCGCGCCAAACTCGCCGAGGGCGGCGCCATGGTCGGCAGCGGCAGCGCCGCCGAGTTCACCCGCTTCGTGCAGAAGGAACAGTCGCGCTATGCGGGTATCGTGAAGGCCGCGAATATCCATGATTGATCGTTTCAGCCATATGTTTTTTCTGTAGCCCGAGCCGGTCCGGAGAAAGTCCATGAGTCTTGCCCATCTGTTGTTGCGCCATGCGCGCCTGACGCCCGAGCGGGCCGCGATCTTTCATGGCAGCGAACTCTGCGCCACCTATGGCCAGTGGGCGCAGCGTAGTGCCGGCTTGGCCCTGCGCCTGCGCGCGGCCGGTCTGCAGCCCGGTGAGCGCGTGCTGCTGTTCATGCACAACCATCCGCGATACCTGGAACTATTTTGGGGCTGCTGGTGGGCTGGACTGGTGGTGGTGCCGGTCAATGCCAAGCTGCATCCGCGCGAGGCCGAATGGATCGTGGAAAACGCCCAGGCGCGCTGGGGCTTTGTCAGCGACGACGTCGCGCCGGATCCGCTTTTCGGGCTGGAGCGACAGATCAATGTTGACTCCGCCGCATGCGACGCCTTGCTGGCACCGGTTGCCGACGCTTTCGCAGTCGAGGTCACCGAGCGCGCTGCAGACGATGTGGCGTGGCTGTTCTACACCAGCGGCACGACCGGCCGCCCCAAGGGCGTGATGATCACACATCGCAATCTGATGACCATGGGGCTGACGTATTTTGTCGATGTGGACCCCGTGTCGGCCATTGATGCCATCGTCTACGGCGCGCCGATGTCGCACGGCGCCGGAATCTACGCGATACCGCATGTGATGGTGGGCGCGCGCCATGTCGTGCCCTTGTCGGGTGGTGTTGATCCTGCCGAATTGTTTGAACTCGGCTGGCAGCTCGGCGCGCTCACCACGTTTGCCGCGCCCACCATCGTCAAGCGCCTGGTCGATCACGTCGAGCAGGCGCAGATCAGCATCGAGGCCGCCGCTGCGGCCTTCAAGACCATCGTCTACGGCGGCGCTCCCATGTACGTGGCCGATATCCAGCGAGCACTGCGCCTGATGGGTCCGCGCTTTGTGCAGATCTATGGCCAGGGCGAGACACCGATGGTGGCCACCGCCTTGTCGCGCCAGCAACTCGGCGACACCGCTCACGCGCGCTACCTGGAGCGCATCGCCTCGGTCGGCGTGGCGCAGACGCCGGTGCAGCTGCGTATTGCCGACGAGCAGGGCTGTGAACTGCCCCTGGGTGAAATCGGCGAGGTGCTGGTCAAGGGCGACAGCGTGATGGCCGGCTACTGGCGCAACGCCGAGGCCTCCGCCATGGCACTGCGTGACGGCTGGCTGTTCACCGGAGATGTCGGCTGCCTCGATGCCGACGGCTTTCTCACGCTGAAGGACCGCAGCAAGGACCTGATCATCAGCGGCGGCTCCAACATCTACCCGCGTGAAGTCGAAGAGCTGCTGCTAACGGCGCCCGGCGTGGCCGAGGTGGCAGTCGTTGGTGCGCCCGATCCCGAGTGGGGCGAGGTCGTCGTGGGCTTTGTGGTGGCGCAGACCGGTGCGGTGCTCGACCTCGAACGGCTAGACCAGCACTGCCTGACGCAGATGGCGCGCTTCAAGCGCCCGAAGCGCTATGTGGTGATGACAGAACTGCCCAAGAACAACTACGGCAAGGTGCTCAAGACCGTGCTGCGCGAGCGTCTGGCCGCTGAGCAGGCATGAACTGTGGCGGGAGCGCCGCAGTCCGCCTTGCGTTTTGACGCGGCGGTGGCCACAATGCCGCTCATGCTACGCCGCATCCATCGCCAGCTTGTCCTGATCGTCCTGCCGCTGCTTCTCGTTTTGGCGGGGTGCTCCTTGACGCCGAAGTTCGGCACGTCGCCGGCCGTCAGCGAGGGTCCCGAGCTGCAGTCCACCCTCACGCCGGAACAGGCGGCCGACATCACAATCTACGCGGTCGGGCTGGTCGGAACGCCGTATCGCTACGGTGGCAACACACCCGACACCGGCTTCGACTGCAGCGGCCTGATTGCCTACATCTATCAGACGCGGGCCGGCGTGACGCCGCCGCGCACGGTCGCCAAGCTCCAGGGATGGGGGCGGGCGGTCAGCACTGACAAGCTGCGCTCGGGCGACCTGGTGCTGTTTGCGCAGCGCAATGAAGTGACGCACGCCGGCATCTATGTCGGTGCCGGGCGTTTCGTTCACGCGCCTTCAACCGGCGGTGAAGTCCGTCTGGAACAGTTGAACTCGCGCTATTGGGCGGCGCAGCAGGTGGCGTTCCGCCGACCCTGATGCGCGCTGCGCGTTAGCGGCGATTTTCATCCCGGTTGTCGTGGCGGTTGCCGTCGCGATCGCCGCGCCGGTTGTCGCCGCGATCGCCATGATCACCACGACCTTCGTGACGGTATTGCGGTTGCGGGTAGTAACGATTGTCATGTCCGTCCTCATGCGCCCACCAGCGGTTGCGCTCGTCGACGCGCACGAAGTTGACCGGCCGCCCGCAGGCGTTGTAGCGTCCGCAATAGCGGCCCCAGTGACGGTACTCGTCCGGCGCCACGTGCAGGTACATCACCGGCGCACCATAGACGGGGCGGCCCACGATGACCGGCTGCATGTTCATCAGGGGCGGGGGCATGTTGTCGCCGATGGCGATCTGGCCATAGACGCCGGGCGCGAAGGCGCCGCCGATGGTCATGTTCATGTAGGTCTGCGCCTTGGCCGGCGTGGCGAACGCGATGACCAGGGCAGCGACCGGCAGCGCAAACCAGCGCAAGGCGGTTTGACCCGCCGCAGGGAAGGTTGACGCCGCAGTTGTGGAAAGCCTGTTGCTCATGATGTCTGCCTTTTTGTTGAGATAGTCTTACAACGCGCCAGTCGCATGCGAGGCGCACCGTCAACGGTAACGATCAATGACGAAGCGCAACCAGTTGTAAGCGCGACGCCACGCTGATGGGTGCGGCGACGCGCCAGCGGCCACCCCGGCATGGGCTGGTGCTACATTCAACCCGCCCGGCCTGGACACCCGCAACCGCAAGACCATGCCCGGCGCCATCAGCTATGAGGTGAATGCACGATGAACAAGGCCTTTGTCAGGGAATCGGATGAGGCGGACGACGAGGATCCGCTTGTTCCTGCCAGCACACCCGGCAGCAGGAACTACATCACGCCGGCGGGCTACCAGCGCATCCATGCCCAATTGCTTGACCTGATCGACAACGAACGGCCCAAAGTGGTGGAGATTGTGCATTGGGCCGCCAGCAATGGCGACCGCTCCGAGAACGGCGACTACATCTACGGCAAGAAGCGCCTGCGCGAGATCGACCGGCGCATCCGCTTCCTGAGCAAGCGCCTGGAGATCGCCGAAGTCGTCGAGCCGTCCGTGCACCACGGCAGCGACCAGATTTTTTTCGGCGCCACCGTGACCTACGTGGATGACGCCGATGTCGAGCGCACCGTTACCATCCTGGGCATCGACGAGGTCGACAGTTCACAGCAGCAGGTCAGTTGGGTGTCGCCGATTGCCAGAACCCTGCTCAAGGCCCGCACCGGCGACACGCTGCGGCTGGTGACGCCGGCGGGCGTCAGCGAAATCGAGGTGATCGACGTGACGTACCCGGCGCCAAGCCAGGGCTAGTCGACGGCATTGGCGCGTTGCGCCTTCAGCACGGAGGCGGTCTTGCGCAGGTTGCGCAGCGCGGCTTCAAGCTGGTTGAGGTCGCGCACGGCGATCAGGAAGCCGAGCACCGTCGCATCCTGGACACCCTCGTTGTCCATGTTGATGTGCGTAATGTCGGCCTCGGCGGCGGCCAGCGCCGCTGCGACGCGCGCCAGAACCCCTTTGCCATTGACGACGGTGACCAAGATCTCGGTCTCGAACGCCCGCACCGGCTCATCGGCCCATTCGACGCTGATGAAGCGTTCGCTGTCCTTGTGCTTGAGCTTGCGCGCGACGCTGCAGCTATCGGTGTGCACGATCAGGCCTTCGCCGCGCCCGAGGTAACCGACGATGCCGTCGCCCGGAACCGGGCGGCAGCAGGGCGCATAGGTGACCGACGCGTTTTCGCTGCCGTCCAGAATGATGCCGCCTTGCGCCTCGGTTTCGTTCATGGCGTAGCGCTCGCGCGTCAGCAGCACGGCATCGAGCGTCTCGCCGCTGTCGGTCAGCAGGGCGCGCAGGCGCTTGGCGACGATGCTGGCGATGCGTTTGCCCATGCCGATATCAGCATATAGCTCGGCGCGGTTGCGGTTGCCGCTGAAGCGCAGCAGCTTTTCCCAGATCGCCTTGTTCTTGCCGGTTTCTTCCGGTGTCTTATCGATGCCCTCGGCGCGCAAGGCCTGGGACAGCATTTTTTCGCCCAGGCTTTCCGAATCGGCCAGCGCCAGGGTCTTGAGGTGGTGGCGGATCTTCGAGCGCGCCCTCGCCGTTCGCACGAAACCGAGCCAGGCCGGATTGGGCGTGGCATCGGGCGCGGTGACGATCTCGATCAGATCACCGTTCCTGAGCTCGGTGCGCAGCGGAACCTGCTCGCCATTGATGCGCGCACCCTGCGTCTTGTCGCCCACGTTGCTGTGGATGGCGTAGGCAAAGTCAACCACGGTGGCGCCGCGCGGCAAGGCCATGATCTGGCTCTTGGGCGTCACGACATAGACCGCGTCCGGGAACAGGTCGACCTTGACGTGGTCCCAGAACTCGGCGGCGTCGCGGTTCTCGTCCTGGATGTCAAGCAGCGACTGCAGCCACTTCGAACCGAGCCGGTCGCCGTTGCTCACCTCGGACGGCGCGTTGGCCTTGTACAGCCAGTGCGCGGCCACGCCGGACTCTGCGACGATGTTCATGGCCTCGGTGCGAACCTGGAATTCCACGCTGATGCCGGCAGGCCCCACCAGGGTCGTGTGCAGCGACTGGTAGCCGTTGACCTTGGCGATGGCGATGTGGTCCTTGAAGCGGCCCGGCACCGGCTTGTAGAGCTGGTGCAGCAGGCCCAGCGCGGTGTAGCAATCGATCACGCCCGGCGTCAGCACGCGCAGGCCGTAGATGTCGGTCACCTGGGCAAAGCTCAGGTGCTTTTCTTCCATCTTCTTGTAGATCGAATACAGGGTCTTCTCGCGCCCGATGATCTTGACCTTCATGCCGTGGTTGGCAAAGGCAGCCTCGACATCGCGCTGGACTTTTTGAATCAGGTCGCGCCGGCGGCTTCTCGCCTTGGCGACGGCCTTGGACAGGATGGCATAGCGCCAAGGCCGCAAGTGCCGGAACGCCAGATTCTGCAGCTCGCGGTAGGTCAGGTTCAGACCCAGACGGTGCGCGATCGGGGCGTAAATGTCCAGGGTTTCGGAGGCGATGCGAACCCACTTTTCGCGCGGGGCTTCCGACAGCGTGCGCATGTTATGCGTGCGGTCCGCCAGCTTGATAAGGATGACGCGCACGTCGCGCGCCATCGCCAGCAGCATCTTGCGGAAGGATTCGGCCTGGTTTTCCTCGCGAGTGTTGAAGTGCAGCTTGTCGAGCTTGGTCAGCCCGTCCACCAATTCGGCCACCGGTGAGCCGAAGCGCTCGATCAGTTCGATCTTCGTGACGCCGCAGTCTTCCATCGAATCGTGCAGCAGCGCCGCCATTAGCGCCTGGGCATCGAGCTTCCAGTCCGCGCACTGGGTCGCTACGGCGATCGGGTGCGTGATGTAGGGCTCGCCGCTGTTGCGCAACTGGCCCAGATGGGCCTGGTCCGCGAAGCGGTATGCCATGCGCACCTGCTCCAGATCCGCCGGCAGTAGGTAGTCGAGCTTGGCCATCAGCCCGGCAAAGCTGGCGGCGGCGGCATTGGCTGCGGCGGGATGCGGTGTCGTGGTCGCGGTCGTGCGCGGTCCCGGGCCCGCGACCGGGGCTTTGTTTGTGGGTGAATTGAGCGTTGGACTCACCCCCCGAATATAGCGCGCTGAAGGCGCGCGGCGGCGGCGCAAAAAAAAAGCACCGCAAGCGGTGCTTTTGTCAGGCGAGAAGTCCCTTACAGAGGAACCTTCTTGAGCATCTCCAGGCCGATCTTGCCGGCTGCGATTTCGCGCAGGGCGGTGACGCCGGGCTTGTTCTTGCTGGTCACCTTGGGTGCGTGGCCCTGGCTCAGCATGCGGGCGCGGTAGGTGGCCGCCAGCACCAGCTGGAAGCGATTGGGAATCTGCACAAGGCAGTCTTCAACGGTAATACGAGCCATAAATTTCTCCGAAAGACCAGGAAAATGCACTACGCAATGTGCAGTGCTTTGAACGTATCAGCCCTGGCGCGACGCTGCGCCGAGAACTTGAGTCGTTGGGAGTGGACGATGGCCTTGAGGTCAAACAGGGCACGGTCGAACAACTCGTTAATTATAACGAAATCGAAGCGCGACACCTGCGCCACCTCGACAGCGGCGTTCTGCAGGCGCAGTTCGATCACTTCCGGGGAGTCCTCGCCGCGGCGCTCCAGCCGTGAGCGCAACTCCTCCCAGCTCGGGGGCAGGATGAAGATGCTGATGGCATTGGCGAAGATCTGTTTGATCTGCAGCGCGCCTTGGTAGTCGATTTCAAGGATGACGTCGGCGCCCTGCGCCATGCGCTCCTCGATGGCCTTCTTAGAGGTGCCGTAGCGGTGCTTGTGCACGTGGGCCCACTCGACGAAGGCGTCGGCCTGCACCATGGCGTCGAATTCAGTCTCGGAGACGAAGAAATATTCGCGCCCATGCTTTTCCTGCCCGCGCGGAGAGCGCGTCGTGTGCGAGACCGAGGGCTGCACATGCGAGTCGAGCTCCAGCAGGGCTCTGACCAGACTGGATTTGCCGGCCCCGCTCGGGGCGGCCACCACAAACAGGTTTCCGGGATAGTCCATGAACGACCGTTTCAATGACAACTGAGGTCGCTCTATTCTATGTTCTGGACCTGAAGCTCGGGATCAGCTCTAAGATATTGATTTTCATGGAAATTTTGCTCTGGGGTAGGTGCCTCACCCCACGATTTACCCCACAAAATACCTGGGCTGCTATGGATCGTCATGAGGCGTTGCGAGTCAGCAATTTCAACTTAGCTACGAACTGCAATCTTATCAGGCGGACTTTTGTGACTGCGTGCGCGCTGATGTTGTTTTCGATTCGGTGCAAGATCCGCTTGGCTTCCGCCCACTCCGCCAATAAAATCAACGAGTTACAGGAATTTTGATGTAACTCGTTTTTCTTTGTCTGCACCATGGGAACACTTGGACGAAGCAGAATTTCGGTAGAGCCCAAATGAGTATTGGCCCGAACCGCGTGGACTCATCAATCGAACAAGCCTGCGGGATGCCGATATAGTCCGTGTTGTGAGCTGCGTTGCCTGTGGGCACCGCGCGATGGCTCGCACGCCAATTGATGCCGACCCCCCCCGTTTTCCACGCGTGCCCATAGCCGGTTGCGATACGGGATGCCAGCTCGGGAAATAGCATGCTCAGTATGGCGTCATGCCGTGCTGGCTGAAGACACATGTGCCGCTCGGGTTTCTTTACGTACCCGACCGGCCAGAGCGCCCGCCGATGCACGATTGGTGGATGACTCAGAAGTTAGCGGAGTATCGCTTGTGAATACGTCGTTGCAGGCGTGTGCCCTCTTTTTCGTTGGCTTCTAGTTCGCGCATGTCGGCCTTCGGTAGGATCAGCGCGTGTTGCAGGGCGCGTTCGCCTGCATTCAGTATTGTGAATCGGCGTTGACGCAGGAACAGGAAGCGCTTGACGTCGTTGTCGATGACAAGTTGCTTGCGGATGTTGTCCACCTGACGATTCTCGTACCTCCGATTCGGGTCGAGAACGAACGCAATCTCGATGAAAGGCCTCAAGCGCGGCACGATGTCGACGAGCTCTCCCTCGGGTGACTCCCACACGGAATGGAACTCTGCCTCAATGAACACGCCGGGCAATTCCCAAACCGCCCACCCGAAGATCTGCTGCCCGCCTTTTGCGGCGACCTGTGCAGCAACGATCGGAAAGCAATCGTCGAGTGGCTTGTCCGGCATAGGCCGACACCGCACCTTCTGCGGCAAGGCGCAGGTGGCGATGGAGGAGGAGAACTCCAGGAAATGGAGTGCGGAGGTGTTGGCGGCAATGATCATGACATCAAGGATTCTCTGTGAAGTCGGTGGCGTGACTCTCCGTCGCCGGCTAAGCTGGCTTCGGGTCGACAAGTGTGCGCCACTTCGTCGACGTAATGAAGGTCCTCGGTGGCTGCAGCCAGAAGCGATGGCAGCAGGATGTTTTGGTCAGCTTGATGCTTGGTTGCGTGCACTTGGCTTGAGGGACTCAGTCCCATATTGCACTGCCTTGCCCGCCATCTTTGGCGCTCGCGGGGGGGAACTTGAGCTTCTGCCCGAGTTATAGCTGGTGCTTTTCCTGCATACGCCCATAGCCGGTGGCGATGCGAGAAGCAAGGTCGGGAAACAGCATGCTCAACACTGCGTCATACCGCGCGGGTCGGAGACATGCTTCATCGCCTGCCGCTACTTTGTCGATGATGGTTTGGCGCCATGCTGCATAGAGATCGACTTGCTTCTGCGTGAACTGCGCTTCCAGGCCGTAGGCCTTGACCGCCATGGGGTAGAGCATATTCCACTGTTGGGTATCGGCTCCGCTTTGCATGATTGCGTTGAGAACCTGAAACCCGGTGTCGACGGCGTAGCCGACGCCGCGGTTCTGCTGAATGGACAGGATGCGGGGAACGACGCCAGCATCTTCTACCATGACCGCATCGGCAGCGCCTGGCATGCCATGTGCCGCGAGGGCCTCAGCGGCTTCCATGAGTTGCCCCCACTGTTCGCTGTCTGGCCCGAGGAGTGAGGGCTTTGGCTCGCTGCCTCGATGCGTTCGTCGTGCTTTCTTGATGCGGGCGTTGGCGTCGTAGAACCGCATTGCCGCCGAGAGGTAGGTGGCGGCCCACTTTGAGGCCGGTGTGGCGAGGAGGCGAGGGCGTCTCAATTCAATCAGCCGCTCTTGATAGCGAACGGTGATCGGGTGTCGGTCCATTTCTGCTTCGAGCATCTTCCGCTTGATGCGCCAGACGGGATGGTGAACCCAGCGTTTGCCTATCGTCTGGTCGACGATCAGGGTCCGTAGCCCGTCCAAGGTCACCCGAGCGAGATCGGCGCTGCCGGTGCAGGTACGCCGCGACTTCGAGTTTCGATGAGGTAGCCCACCAGCCGGCGCGCGATGCGCCGGTAATCTTCCGCATAGCCATGGTCGACTGCTCCCTTGGCCTGCCATGCTTGGTCGAAGCGCGCGCCGAGTTCGGCTTCATTTGGCACCGTCATCTCATGCGTGATCTTCAACCAATCGAATACGTCCCCGACAACGTTGTGCATCTTCATGAAGGCCGTTTCCGTACGGCGGCCTCCGAGTTTCAGGACGTGGGTGTAAAAAAAGCGACGTGGACATCGCTCGAACAGGTTGACCTGGCTGTCGGTCCAGATCGGCTTTTGCGCCCAGGCAACTTGCAAGCATGCCTTCGGCCGCGGCTCGGCACGTCGCTGCGGTGGATTTGGCGAGTGGATCAGAAGGTGCCGAATGGAGGCCAGGAACTTCGAAGGATTGCGCGCTTTGCCGTCGGACTGAACTGATGATGCATAGAGAAAGAGCCGATCTCGGGCGCGTGACAGCGCCACGAAGAACAGGCATTCCTCTTCTTCATCGTGCCCAGCTTTCACCGCTTCCAATCCGGTGATTCCATCTGAGCCATGAATCAGACCGTCTGGCGGCACGCAGCGCGGTGCCATGTTGTTGCGCGGCAGACCTGAGGTCACCATGCCGGGGATATGCACGGTGTGAAACTCCAGTCCCTTGCTGGCATGGATCGTCATGAGACGTACCGCATCGATGCCGTCGACGACTCCTGGCAAATGGCGCAAGCCGCGGTCCTCCGAAAGCAGGACGAGTCGGCGAATTCGATCAAGAAGGCGCGTGCAGGGGGCACCCGCACCCGATGGTTGTTGACGGCAGAAGTTGAGGAATTGCCACAGCGCCAGACCTTTCATTCTGCTTTGGGCGTCGCCTGCCAGGTACAGGGCCTTGGCGAGTCCAAGACGGTCGATCACCCAGGTGGACAAAATGGTCCAAGGATTGCCGGTCGGGCTCATCCCATCGAAAAGTGCGGCCACGCGCGCCAATGTGGCTTTGCTCGTTCCGGCGAGTTCCGGTGGCCAGCTCCCCGCGAGCCGCCAGTCGAGCGCCGCAACTTTGCTTTCGCGCAGTCGCTCGATGATCTGTGCGATATCTTGCAGTGGCAACTCATACGATGGCATCGTGGAGGCCCGCACCAGACCGACGGCATAGGGGTCGTTCAACATGGAAAGCAATGCGAGGAGATCCTTGATCTCTGGCCGCTCGAACAGGCTCCCGAGATGAAGCACCGGGATGCCTCTGGCTTCCAGGCCTTCGGCGATTTCACTCAGACGGGCGTTGGATGCGCACAGAAGGGCCTGTTCGCGGTAAGCCGTTCCCGCGTCGCGTTGGGCCTGGATCGCGGCGGCCACCGCAGAAATTTCATCATCCGTTGTGCTCACAACCCTGAACTCTGGTGCGACACCGGAAGCGCCTCGGCTCGCTTTTAAATGCAATGGCAATGCGCCAGTCGATGCCTTCATCGTGCCGGAGAAGGCCGTGAAAACATCGATGACTTCCTGTCGAGACCGATAGTTGATACCCAGTTGATCAATTTGAGCACCGGGAAAATCCAAGGCGAACTGGGCCATGTTGGTGGCCGATGCGCCGCGGAAGCGATAAATGGATTGACGGGCATCGCCAACAACCCAGAGGTCTCGTCCATCACCGACGATAGCTTTCAAAAGACGTACGGAAGAACGGTTCACGTCTTGGTATTCGTCGACGAGGACATGCTTGTGCCGTGCCCTTAGTGCATTCCTCACTTCGGCATCGGCTTCGACCAGGCGTACAGGCTGGGCGACGAGATCGCCAAAGTCGATCAACTGCTTCGCAGTCATCAGGCGCTCGTAGGTTTCGTAGACCAAAGCGACTTCCAGGCACTTCTCAGCACGCATCGCCGCATCGGCATCTTCAGCGCAGTTCTGTGCCATGGCTTGGGCCAATGCCCGGTAGCCGACGGCGTCAATCACCTCGTCCTTTGCGCGTGAAATCGCACTCAGCATGTCACTGAGATCGAGCGCTGGGTCCCATAGGTTGCGATAGTGGTGCAACGGGAGTCGCGGCAACTCGCTTTCCAGCAATTCGATGCCTTCGGATCGATCAATGAGACGAGGGTCTGCAGGTAGCCCCAGCTTGTCGTGAAAACGGCGGACGATATCCAAACCGAATGCATGAAACGTACCAATCCACATCGCTGCGGCAGCTTTGGGGTTGCTTGCGGCGAGTCGCTCGCTCAACTCGTTCGCCGCCTTGTTGGAGAATGTGAGGACAAGAATGGACATCGGATCCACGCCGTCAGTCAGAAGACTCTGGATGCGCTGCACCAGCGTTCTGGTCTTGCCTGTGCCTGGACCGGCCTGCAACTGGAACGCGGTGTTGCGATGGTTGGCCGCTGCAATCTGGGTTGGGTCTGGAGTCAATACCGCCGCTGCGGCGGCCGGCTGCATGGATGCGGTGGACTCTATCGGCAGTAGCAGTGCATCCAGAAGCTGTTGCTGGACTACCTGCAAGGGTGCGCCAAGACGATTGGCGATGTCGGCAGAAGAGCAGCTACCATCGACGTGGTGGTGGCGGGCGACCGAGCGCGGCAACAGGAGTTCGCGGGCGAAGAGGTCCATACGGACCTCACGGCGTTCCCGAACGCCATAGTCAAGCACTCTTTCGATGCCGACTGGCGCATCCTCCGCCGAACGGTCTGGTTCGACTTCCTCCGTTACCGCGTCCTGAATGCCACCTTCCAAGACCACATGCCCCAGTTCATGAGCGATCAAAAAGGCGCGGTCGAATGCCGAACCAGTATCTTCATACAAAATGCTTCCAGCTTGGCTGTCGAATACCGCACGCCCGCTTTTCAGTGCGGAGTCGCCCTGTGGCAAAGCGTACACATCAAGGTCTCGCCGAGCCGCTTCGCGGCTGACGAGTTCAAGCAGGTTCCATGGATCGTCGCCCGCTGCGACCGCCGCTTGATGGATGCGTTCTGCCTCGCGCCGGGCGGCTTCGGTCGCATCCATAGCTAGTCCCGCAATGCCTTCAGCGCCTCTTGTTGGGCTGGCGTGAGCTGGGAAGTCTCAACGGCCTGCTCGAACGATATCTGCTCGGTCACCGCAGGCTTCACGCTAGATCTGAAACTCAGACCGGACACCATGGTCGGTGGATTATTCAAATAAGCAGATACGGCATCGGCCGTCGCACCTAGTTCGGCAGCGAGCCGTTGAACGAGATTCCTCGGAATGGTACTTGCGACCACTGCTCGGTCACGAAAACGCATCAACAATAAATTGCTGATGTTCAGTCTTTGAGCTACAGATTTAAACGCTGAGCGAGTCAACTGAGTAAATGGATCCGCGACCGCATCGTTCTGTGCCGAGCCAATTGTTGTCTGAAATTGCCGCCAAGCCTTTTCGACGACCTGTTCAGACGAAACCTGCAGTTCATCGTCGCTGCGGGAGGCATCAATCATCAATTCAATCGAGCAGTCCACCAGTGCATCTGCATGTTCTGGATATAGGCTCAGATATTGCTCCAATATTGTGCGGTCATGTGAGGGTTCAACGGAGAACGCAAGAAGAACCTCTTCTTCATTCAGTTTGGAATGTTCGACGCTCATAGTTCAGCCTCCTCTTCAAGAATGGCCTTGAGAGCTTTGCAGGCACGATCACGACGGTTACGAACCGTCCTTTCGTCACACTGCAGAATACGTGCGATTGTCATGACATCTTTTTCCTTGGCGTCAATCGGAATTCCTTTCAAAAGAAGACCGATGACTTGCTTTTGATCCTGGGGTAAACGGTCAATCGCAGCAAAAAGCGTCGACCGGAAAGCAGGATCATCAATTTTTTGAGGGTTGCCGCTCAAAAAGCTCTCCAGAGCAACTTCGACCTCGGGCGAAACCTCGGGGCCATCCGCGTCCTGGGTTCCCAAGGGGACGGTTGTTACGTCACCGACTACCGCTTTGAATTTACGCAAAACGGACGTTCGAAGCGCGACCATTGCTTGATCGAAGTGAACTTCGTAAAAATCCAGCATATCAGCTTGTGAAGCGCAATCTTTGGTGACCAATACGACAAATCGGTTAATGATTTCGTCACGAATATCGGTCGCACTGCCGATACGAGAGCTCCAGATTTTCGAACGTAGTGACTGGTCTACACGTTTCATCAGGAGGCGATATATCTTCTCGAACTGGCCATGTTCGCCATCTGCCCAGGCTCGCCGTAGGAAATAAAGCAGGACCTCCGTTGGCACATGCTCTGGGGCCGTTCTTGATACACCAGCGAACTGTAGAACTCGTGATGCCACCTCAACAGACTCCAGTTTTTTGATCCAGGCCTCAATTGCGGGAGGGCGCTGGTAAGGCGTTCCGTCCTTGTCCTTGCGTTTAAGCGCTTCCGGCATTCCTTCTCCAGTGATGTTGGTTAGGTGGGGTGAATGGGGCTTGGCGGGTTGCGCTATCGAATACGAATCGGCAGCGACACTTGCGGCTGGATCGGCACCAACGTTTTGGCGTAGGCGCGCAGGATGTCGTTGTAGAGGTCGGCAACCGCCTTGATGGCTCGGTGGAAGCAATGGTGCAGGGAGAGGCCCACGAGGTGAACCGCATGGTCGAATGGGCCAGGCGTGGCCCGCCCAATGCCGTCGTCACATCGGTGGACATCTTCCCCGGTGAAGGTGACTTTGTTGGTTTTCAACAGCGCGAATTGGCATGAGCAACGGATTCATCCATATCTCTTTCGGAATCCAGGACGTTGTCTTTTGTGAGTTGATTCATTTGAGTTTGAATCGGTCGATACACTCGCGACTCAACACCCAGGCTGGGGTTGAATAACAGGAGATGCGCATTGAGCAATGAAGCGACGACACGACGGTTCCTGGCTGGTTGGGCCGACATGGACTGGAACTCACACATGGCAAACACAGCCTACCTCAGCAAGGTTGTGGACGCCCGCGTGCTTGCCCTGGCGGACAGAGGGTTCCCACTGGAAGAGTTCATCCGCCTTCGCCTCGGAGTGGTGATCATGAAGGACGAGCTGGAATACAAACGCGAAGTCAAGTGGATGGAGGAGATTGACATCTCATTCGCACTGGCTGGGCTAGCGCCTGACGGCAGCAGGTTCAGGTTACGAAACGAAGTGCGCCGCGCGGACGGTGAACTCGCTGCGCGCATCACAAGCACCGGAGGGTTCATGAATCTGGACGCTCGCAAACTCGTCGCGCCTCCAGATGCAATACTCGCTGCCTACCAGGCCCTGCCACGCACGCAAGACTATCTGGACCTCCCATCCAGCATCAAACAAGCCTGACCCGCCAGCATCGGTTGATACGAATACGTCAGGCAGTGTGAACTTGCTCGGTCATCGCGCGCCAGCGCTGGGACTGGAGTCGCCTTTTGAAATGCTGGTTGCCTGCCACGAACGCGTGCACAGGAGTATTGAGCTTTTGCACTGCGTGCAGGCACAATGCCGAGAGCCTGTCCTTGACTGCGCACCACGTAAAGTCACCGTCAGATCGACCAAAGTAAAATATCGGTCATGACAAGAGCTGACACCAAGACCAAGATATTGGACGACGGATTGCGTTACAAGTCCAAAGTATCGGGTTCCCCCTTCCAGGCGTCCGCATCTTTCGGAGCTTCGACCATGTCGTGTTTCCTGTGTGGCAAACATAGGGTTCGAACTCTGTTGGGTACACGCAAGATACTCGGAAAATCCCAGGCCGTCTGTTCGCCTTCGTGCAAATCGGTGGAATAAGATTCGCACTTCGCTGAGCACGCTTTGTTTAATTAGGCTCGGTTCGCACGCAAAACTGGTCAAACCTTCTTGATAAATGCCAGCGTCTCCGGTCAAGCAGCAATTCGCCAAATCTGACGAACTTCATTCTCGATCAAACTGTCCGCAAGAGCGACTCGATTAACATGCGGCCCGTCAACTGAACAAAAAGCAAATGCCCAAACTAGCAACAGTCCTGAAAGATGAGATCGTGCGCCTGGCGCGAAAGGAAGTGCGCGCCGAGATTTCGACCCTGCGCAAGGCGGCCACACTATCGCGAACGGATATCAACGCACTGAAGCGCCGCGTGGCAGCGATAGAGAAGCAGTTAACTTCTCTGATCAAAGCGTCCCCCAAAAAGACGGCTATCCCGGTGGACGAAGCGACGACCATTCGGTTCAGTTCCAAGGGTTTTGCCACCCTCAGACGTCGCCTGGGTCTGTCCGCTGCAGAAATGGGCTTCTTGCTTCATGCGTCGGATCAATCCATCTACAAATGGGAACGCGGCGTCAGGCCAAGGCCCAATCAAATGCCAAAAATTGCCACACTCAGAAAGATGAGCAAACCACAGGTGACCGCACTGCTCAAGTCGCTCCAAAAATAGGCTGGCCGGGGTGCCGCTGAGTGGCTGACGGGACAAAGCGCGGTCGCTTTACATCATCGAACTGGGCACTGGCCGGCGCGTGTGCCCGTCGTGCAACATCTGGCGCATGGTTGAGACGGTGGCGCACACGGCCGACCACGTCTTGCCCCGCCCGCCCGTGCGTCACTGGGTGCTGTCGGTCCCCAACTGGAGCGATGCCGCGCAGAAATGCTGATCATTGCAGCCGCCCGTGTAATTTGCCGTCGCGCCAAATCATTAGCTGAAACTTATCCGGTGGCGTTGTATTGGTGCTGAGGGTAGGGCGTTGGCACTGATTGAATAGTGCCCCACCCAGCCGGTCACATTTATGGATTCAGCGGGCAGCGGTACCGGCGCGCATCCGGTGCAATGAGGCATTGGATGCAGTCAGTTCAAGTCGCTCAGCCAGCCACACCTTAATGACCGATTGACGCGTAACACCAAGCTTGCTTGCTTCGCGATCCAATGATTCAATCATCCAGGTCGGAAAATCAACATTCACACGCTTTTGTTCCTGCAAAACACGTTTTGCCTTGGACAAGTCCAGGGCACCTGTGATATCTACACCTTCATCAAATTGTTTCTCAAAAGTTCTAGCTTTCATACAGTGTTACCTCCTCAGTGCGTGCGCGGCGAACAGAAATCAATCGAATATGGGGGCCACGGTACGTGATGACCGCCGACCAATGTTTGTCCCCGATAAGACCGATCACCAGATATCGAGGTTCATCCTCAGTCTTGGCTTCGATTTCGAGCAAGGCTGGATCATTCCAAAGAAGCTGAGCCTCAACAAAGTCAATGTTGTGCTTTGCGAGGTTCGATTTGCTCTTGGCAGCGTCAAATTCGAAAGAGAACATGGTATAGAAAGTATACCTTAATTGGTGCCTCAATGAAGATTTGCGGCGGCCCCACAGCACTTTTTGAATTTCTTGCCACTGCCGCAAGGGCATGGTTCGTTGCGTCCCACCTTGGTCTGCAAAGTCTTGGCCACATCGCGCTCATAGATTGCTCGACGGTAGGGCAACCAGTGCTCGTACATGGCTACTACTGCCTCCGGGATTTGAAGGGCGAGTTTGCTACGCAGTGCAGGCGTCTTGGTCAACGCATCCTGCTCTGGCGAAATGTCATCTTCTCCCAATAAGCCAATCGGCCGATACCACGCCTGCCCCTGCGGGGTTTCCAATAAGGGCATCCACTCGCTCTGGCACAACTTCACACCGTCGCAAAACCCGTTTGCCCAGCCCTCTGCTTCGTCATACTCTTTGCCCCGATACTCGCGCGTGGACCACAGCGGGTAAATCTCCCGGGGCTGCGCTTCCAATCCGGCGATGATGCTGTTGAACAGACGCATGATCAGTTCCAGGATGCGATTGAGTTTCTCAATACTCTGCATTGGCGGCATCATGCTGTCGCCTTCGCCCCAGATACCTGGCATCCACTGTTGAGGCGTCAAGGTGATTGGGCCGATCGCAATGGCGTGAAGATATCCATCAAGCGTGTCGATCGTCATGGACTCATCGCAATCGACCTCAAAGAGCAAGAAGTTGTCAAGCTCTTGCAGCTCTTCATCAGACAGCTGGTTGAACGGGTCGGTCATCGTGGAGGTGGCAAGTGCCGTGATGGGTATGAGAGGCGCCTATTTTCGCCTGCCTACCAAATCAGGCGAGTCAGGTCGCGGACGTGCTTGCCAGGGAGCTTTGTTCTGGTACTGAGGGAGCTGAGATTCAAATCACGTCCTTTGGCTTCCTGCTGGCGTTGACCTTGGCCTTTGCGTTTGGCTCGGCGACCGATTCACGCAGCGCTTTGCCGGGTTTGAAATGAACGACCCGCTTCTCGGGGACGGCCACACTTTCACCATTGCGAGGGTTGCGACCGATGCGTTCTGCCCGGTGCGCGACTGAGAAACTGCCAAAGCCACGAATCTCGATGTGTCTGCCTTGCACCAGGGCATCTCTCAAGGCGTCAAGAATCGTGTTGATGGCCAACTCTGTGTCGCCTTTGGTCAGTTGCCGAAAATGCTCGGCCAATTCGTCGATGAGGTCCGAGCGGGTCATTGAGCCTATCGTACTTCGTAAAAGCCTGGACCGACTTCTGACGTACCGGACAACATCCAGTGGCATTCCCGTTCTGGCTCGCTGGCTGCGGTAGTGCCTTTACGATCCTACTTCTTGTTCTGCGGATCTTCTTCTATCGACTTGATGATGTCCGCCAGCGCAGACGCCACTGCGTCACCACCTGGTCCCTTGAAATATTCATTGACCGAAAAGCCATGTCTCTCGATGAACTGCTCTGCAGTCTCATTGGCGGCGTGTTCCGCCTGCAAAGCGGCCTTGGGCTGTGCGTTCTTCGGGTAGATTTTAGATTTCTTTTTCATGGGATTCCTTAATCTTTGTTGGAATGGTTTCAGAAGCTCATGAATTTGCGTGGGGTCACAAGATGACTGGCGTCAAGTCGATGCAATCCATCAGCTCAAAAATCAACTCGCAGGTTTGCGCAGACACTGGCTCTATCAAGACTTGCCCCGACGAAGCGCCAGCCCTGACTACGGCGCCAACCTTCAGTTGTCCTGATGCGGAAGAAAACGTTGCCACTGACGAGCGGAAATTGATTGCCAGATAGATGGCTTGCTCCTCGAAGTGGTACGTAGCCACCGACACATTATCGAATTTGAAGACATCGCTAAACTGGCCGAGAGAAGCAGTCAGTTCGCGTTGTGCGATGGCGATCACATCCATTGTGACTTCTGCCACCGAGCGTCCGTTGAATGTCAGTGCGGCGGCGTGGAATTGAATTCGATCGTTAAGATCTTCCTCACGCAGGTTCGGTTCGATTTTGAGGAGTTCAATTTCGGCCATGGTGTGAATGATGTTGCCTGCACTTGGGCGCTGGTTGGTAGTTCTCGCTCATTTGTGGACTCCTGATAGTGAGTCCGAATTATTAACTGCAGCTGCGACGAAATGCGTCGCACAAAAGCACAACAATTTCCTACGATGAGATCACGATCAACCCGACGTAGCCACCATCAATGCGACGCATGTTGTCGCACACATGGATCAAAATTCAATCTTTGGGAGGCAAATCATGATCGATGTCTTCGCTGTCCCGCCGGGTTTTCGAATTGTGAGCGGCGGACAGACCGGCGCTGACCAGGCCGGGCTGGATTGGGCGATCAGCCATGGTGTCTCGAACGGAGGCTGGTGCCCGCGCGGGCGCCGCTCGGAGGACGGGCCGATTGATCCGGCCTACCAGCTGGTTGAAACGCCGTCCCGGAAATATCTGGAGCGAACCGAATGGAACGTGCGCGATTCCGATGCCACGGCCATCTTTACGCTGGACCAGGATCTGGACGGAGGCTCCCGTCGGACGTCAGACTTCGCGGCTCGACTTGGCAAGCCGTGGATACACCTTCGGCCCGGCGTTCACCCGCGGTTCCTGGCCCGCTTTCTGTCAGCGCGGGCGGTCAAAACGCTCAATATTGCCGGCAAGCGTGAATCTGCTCAGCCGGGTATCCATCAATTTGTGATGACATTCCTGAGCGAGGCGCTGGCTCCTGGTCAGTAAAGCTATCAAGATTCGGAGCCGAGATCCGTAGCCCACGCCAGGGTCTCGAAACGGACCTGCGGCTTTAAGAACGCCAGCTTGACCATGCCTGTGGGTCCGTTACGCTGCTTGCCAATGATGATCTCGGCCACGCCAGGATCGGGCGAGTCCATGCCGTGGTAATAGTCGTCGCGGTAAATGAGAAGGATGATGTCTGCCAGCTCCTCAATGACGCTCGATTCATAAAGGTCGCTCAACATTGGGCGCTTGTCAGTTCGCGTCTCTAGGCTTCCACTGAGCGGAGCCACAACAATCACAGGACATTGGAGTTCCTTGGCCAGCAATTTCAAGTCGCCCATGATCTTGGCAGTCTCGGCTGTTCGCTCGGGCCCCTCGGCGCTCGATCCGCGCATCCGCTTCAGGTCGTCCACGATGATCAATCCAAGCTTGCCCCACTTGCGCGCCAGTCGGCGTGCGGCAGATCGCGCCCGGCTCGCTGTCTGGCCAGGTGCAGCGTCTATATGCAGCGAAGCGGCGCCCAGGCGGTCGCTTGCCTTGACCAGTCGTGTCCACTCCTCGGACGTCAACTTACCAGTGCGCATATGACTTTGGTCGATGCGGCCCCTTGATCCAAGCATGCGCGCAGTCAGCTCCACGGCGCCGATTTCCATCGAAAACACGAGAACGGGCAAACCTTCATCAAGCGCCACATGCTCGGCAATATTGATCGCCAAGGCCGTCTTGCCCATGGTCGGGCGCCCCGCCATCACCACCACGTCTCCAGCCTGCAGACCTGCGGTCAAGCGGTCCAGGTCATAAAAGCCGGTTGGAATACCTGTTACGTCGTTTGGATCGTCGGCCATGCGCTCGACTCTGGCCACTGCCTGTTGCACCAGTGAGTCAATCGCTTCGGGGTCAGGTTTGCGGCGAACGGTTTTGAGAGGTTTTGGCGGCTGGGTGGCTTTGGCGCTCGTGGACATATTGGCCTGCATTGGGGGAATAGTTGTTCTGTGCTTGATCACCGCGTCTGCTAGATCAAAGTCGGCCGTGGCAGATTCCATTTTCAACTGCATGTGCGACGTTGCGTGTCGCAGCATTTGGTGGCAATGCTGAGCTCGCGATCAAGTCTAAACCCGCAACCGGAAGCACTGCCAGGAACCGGAGGATCGGCAGCTCTGGCGGGGAAGCGTTGCAGGCCTGCATGCGACGGTAATCGTCGCATCAAGAGCCAACAATACGGGCTCATAACCAGGAGCTCACATGCAAGCACGCCGCAAAACCGCCGCCCTGAAGCAGCCCCACGCAGCCGATCCTGCGGTGCATCTGTGCATTGTCGCGCTTCTGCGGGTCATTTCACGACAGCAGTGGAGTGGGGAGGAGATCCCTGATGAGATCCTGGTATTCCTAGCTTCGCTGGCAAGACCCGGTGACCTGCTGTCGAGTTTTGGCAAAGGTGGGCAAAGGAGACTTGCCGAAAAGGCACTGCTCAATCCCGAGGATGAAGACGATGATCAATTGAACCTGGAGGGCGGTGGCCTCGCCCTGAGGCGCCTGATGCGGCGACGGCGGTCAGCAACAAGCCTGCTTACCACACCCACATCGTCGGTCCTTCGGGCCACCCGGTCGGCCGCGCCGCTGGTCATCCAGAACCTGGCCCAGACTTTGCTGTCCCAATGGGAGCAAGCGGAGGTCGTGGCCAGTACCGACTGGCTGGAGGGGAACGTGCGCATCCTGCAGCGCCTGTTTGCCCTTTCTCAGGCGGAGGTGGCCACAGCCAGGCTGGCTTTCGCCTTCCAGTGCGTGAAGGGGCAAAGCGAGACCATTTCAAATGCCGTCAAGGAGGCCTTCTACTGTCGATCCGCTCGCGCGCAGTCCATGATGAAACTTGCCCATGCAATCGGCTGCCCGCCCCAGGACCTGTCTGATGTCTTCAGTTCGACGGCCCCGCTGAGAACGTCGGGGTTGCTGTGCAACGTCGCCGTCACGAGCTATGACCTCGACGATGTCTTGCTTCTCAGCGAGCTGGGGCAGATGTTTGCATCGGAGCCCTTCGAGAACGAAGAGTCTGTGCGCCAGCGAATTCTCACCCCGCTTGTCCTTGAGTCCACGCAGGCACTCGTGTTCACTCATCTTGAAACACAACGCCGTGACATTGATTCGCTGATCGACGGCGCAATCCAGACTGGTACGGCTGGAGTCAACGTGCTGCTTTATGGCCAGCCCGGGACCGGAAAGACCGAATTCGCCAAGAAGCTGGCCCGCGACCTGCGTGTCGCCTGCTACCAAGTCGGCTTTACCAGCGAATCCACAGGCATGGACGCAAGTCGTGACGATCGATTGAGCTTCCTGAAGCTGGCCAACCGGCTCATCCTGCCTGAAGAGCGCGCAATGATCCTTCTTGATGAGGCAGAGGACATCTTCGATTCCATGGGTTCAGAAGGCAATGGCGGAAGATCGCGCCGACGCGGCAGCAAGGCCTGGATGAATGCACTGCTGGAGACCATGCGCATTCCATCGATCTGGATCACGAACGACATCGAGTTCGACGGCGCGCACCTCAGGCGCTTCACCTATGTCGCAGAGTTTGCGGTGCCGCCCATCAGTGTGCGCCGGGAAATCGTGCGCTCACAGACTGCGGGTCTCCCCATCGCGGAGGCAACGATCACCAAACTGGCGAGGAATGATGCTCTGACACCCGCCATGCTGGGTACTGCGGCGCAATTTGTCCGTCTGGCGAAGCCTGCGGATACGGATGTCGACGCAGCGCTGGTACGGCATGTGGAGGCGAGCCAGCGTGCGCTTGATGTTGCGCCCAGCGGCTCGGTAGTGGAGGGTGAAACCGAGTTTGATCCACGCTTTGTCAACCTCGACTCGACCATCACCGTGGAAAACCTGGTCGGCGCGCTGCGGCGCACAGGTCGTGCGGGCCTGCTGTTCTACGGGCCACCCGGATCAGGCAAGACGCAACTGGCCAACTACCTGGCGCGGCAATTGGACCGGGAGATCATCTACCGCACCGGATCGGACCTGCTCAACAAGTACGTTGGCGGCACGGAGCAGCTGATTGCAAGGCTATTCCGGTCCTGCGATGCCGAACGAGAGATGATCTTTCTCGACGAGGCTGAGGGTTTGCTCGGAAGTCGGGAGGGCGCCCAACGCTCCTGGGAGGTCACGCAGGTCAACGAATTTCTGCGCCAGATCGAGCAGTTTAAAGGGATCTTCATTGCGGCAACGAATCATTTGGTGAATCTGGATGCAGCGCTGATGCGGCGCTTCGCGTTCCGGCTGGGCTTCAAGCCGCTGACTCTGGAACAACGGCTGGCGATGTTCTGCGAAATGGCGAGGTGCCCTGTGGATGCGGTGACAGCAGACTACTGCCGTATGGAAATGCTGGATGGGCTGACTGCCGGGGATTTTGCGAACGCAAGGCGCCGATTGGTCGCGTTATCGCGCGAAGTGACTCCAGAGTGTCTATGGCACGAGTTGCAAATCGAGCAGCAAATAAAGCCTGGCTCGTCCACGCAAAAAATGGGATTTGTGTAGCCAGCTTTCGAAGAAACCAACTGAAAGGAAAACCATGTACTACCGAGATTCCCACGGCAATATCACTTGCCGCATTGATGAAAATTCAACGACCAAGTACATCTACGATGCACATGGATCGCTGCTTGCCACCTACAACAAAAGCGTGGATCTCACGGTAAGCGCATCTGGTAGTGTGGTGGTCAAAGGCGATCAGTTGATGATGTTTATGAAATGTCAGAAACAGTAGGTAGCCCGTGGCCCATAATCAAAGCGTGCGCTCCTTCACCGAAAGCGAAAGCAATTCTCCATGACCATATGCTGCCCCAATGACTGAATGTAATTTCAACCATCTACTGAATGATCTCTGGACTAACTGGGCGTTCCGACTTAGCCTGTCCAGCAACGAATTGTTCCACTCGAACGTGTTGCAGTATCTGGTCGAGACCCGCGCAGCGCCCCCAAGCACTGCTCGCCAGTCGAATAGTGTGTCGATCGAAGATTCAACCGACATCTCCGCTGGTTCGGGGAATGACTCGGAACCTACCATGATCGATCAAGCAAGTGCTATTCGATTGCTTGAAGTGTTGTGTGGCGTCGACCGTGCGAAGTGCTGTGCGACCTCCACCATGCTGACAAATCCTCCTGCCAATTTAGAATTCTCGGTTCAGCGGGAATGGAGGCACATGGACCTCGTGATTTTGGGACGTGATACGCAGAAAAAGAAGAATAAAAAAGGAAAGTTTAGGGAAAATGAATGGCTTCCAATTTTTGCTCTTGAAGTCAAGCTAAAGGCCTATCCCGAACCAGCGCAGTTGAACCGCTATCGGGAAGTTCTTGACAAGATGTGGCAAAAACAACCAACTTACCGACCCCCACTGTTTCTATTGACGGGTATGGGCGAAGACGCAATCGAGGGGCTTGATGACACGTATTTAGTGAATTTTGAATCACTCGCTACCGGGTTGAACAAGCTGACTAACAAGAGTGACCCGGTTGCGGAAAAGTACATTGAGCTGTGTACGTTGTTGCACGAATTGTTCAAAGTTCTCAAGAAGAAGCGGGATGGCAAGCCTACATGGCAGACGTCATTAGATATTGCCAAAGAGTTGGAGCCGTATCGCCTTCACTCTTTATGGTGGAAGCTTTGGGCGGCCTTTGTAAAGGAAAAGTGCTGCGAGAAAGTTGAGGCTCAATTAGATGCCCCAACTTATCTCGGTGCCTATTCGGGCTATACGCGCACTGGCAACCTCGGGGTTTGCTGGAAATGGCCACTGGAGCAAGGTAAGAAGCGGGACAGTAAGCCAAGACAAGAAATCAGTATTGGGGTTCAAATTGAGGGCTACAGCGTCCGCCTTTTTCTCAATATCGTCCATGATTCCCTCGGCGCCCCGCAGAAAGCTAGGGGGGCTGTTGAGGCAGTATTGCTTGAGTTAATGAAGAATCATGGTGTGTTTGCGGCGAATCCGGGGATACAAATTTGGCGTGATCGTCGGGACCCAAAAGAACAAACGGGTGACTCAAATTTGTTGGACATCACTTTGCCAACCGGTGAAGTCTCTGTGTCTTCATCATGCGCTTCAGTAACCAACCTATTCGACAAAAAAGTTGGAAAAGGTCAGGGGGACAGGTTACTCACCGGCTACGCCAATGGACACGGCAACGGCTTTGCTGATTTTCGGCTGACTCTCGCAACAGAGTGCGCGATTGAAGACGTTGCCCATATGGTGTGCGGCGTCCTAGTCGATGATCTATTCAGCGTCCCGCAGAAGGCTGCGAACAACCTACCGCTACTTCTTCGCGTCGTGAAGGGTTTTGAAAATGCTGTTCAAGTCGTGAAGGTGGAGGACTGGATCGAGAATCCTACGCTCGTGTAGACAATGCCCCGCTCCGACTTCGATCTAATCGCCCTGCTGCCGCGCGCGCCCGAAAAGCGCTCAACCCCGGAGTTGCTGTCCAGACTCGCGGCAGCGGGCCATGCTCTGACGCCGCGTTCCTTGCAACGGCGGCTGGCGTCCCTGGCGCTGTCTCACCCAGTCGTCTGTGACGACCGCAGCAAGCCATTCGGCTGGTCGATAGCCCCAACTGCGCCCGCCAATCTCGGCGTCATGTCCACGCAAGAGGCGCTCGCGTTGAAGCTGGCCCAGCGCTATCTCAGTGATGCTCTTCCTGCTGAAGTGCTGGACGACCTGAAGCAGTATTTCCACCAGGCCGATGCCAAGCTCAAGGACGAAAGTCTGTACCGCGCCTGGCTGGGAAAAATCAGGTTGATCCCGGCATCGCAACCCATGCTCAAGCCCACTACTGCTCGCAATGTGCTGGCGGCGGCCTATGCTGGCGTTTTGCGTGGAACTGTCTTGAACGTAAGCTACAGGCGGCGCGATGAGGACCAGGTCAAGACCTATGACATCGAACCGCTCGCCATCATTGTGCGTGGCAGCGTGACCTACCTCGTTGCGCACTTTCCATGGGCGCAGAACGTGAGCCTGATGGCCCTGCATAGATTTTCCGCTGTGAGGCAGACAGAGCGCAAGATCCGCACGCCGCCAAATTTTGATCTGAACCAGTTCATTGAATCCGGCGCTCTGGGTTTCGGCAACACGGCGGTGCAGGCAGTGCATGTGCGCTTCTATGATGGGGCTGGCGCGCACCTGGAAGAAACCCCTATTCGATCTGATCAGATACTGAAGATTCGCGAAGATGGAGAAATCGATCTGCTCGTTACCTTGCCCATCACGGAGCAGTTCAAGTGGTGGCTGCTGGCGTTTGGAGATCGGGCGGAAGTTATCGCACCGGCGATCCTGCGTACGGAAATGCATAAGCGATTGACGGCTGCCGCACGCCGGTACCGCGGCGAAGGGCGACCATGACTGCCAGACTGTCAAAGTCCAAGCTGCTCGCTTTTCGGCAATGCCCCAAGCGCTTGTGGCTGGAAGTCCACCATCCAGACCTGAAGGTTGAAGACGAGTCGGCAAGGAGCCGGTTTGCCGCTGGCCACAGGATTGGCGAGCTGGCGCAGGCCCGGTACCCCGACGGCATTTTGATCGCGCCCGACAACAACCTGAACCTGGCTCTTTCTCAAACCAGGGAACTGATCGACGCAAATCCGCGCAAGGTATTGTTCGAGGCGACTTTTCAGGCTGAAGGTCTTCTGGTTCGCGCTGATTTGTTGATTCCTACCGATCATGGATGGCACATGGTCGAAGTGAAGTCCTCCACGAAAGTCAAGGACTACCACATAGAGGACGCTGCCATCCAGTGCTGGGTTGCGACGAAGGCGGGACTGGCGCTGGACCGGACTTCCCTGCAGGTGGTGGATAGCAAATGGACTTATCCCGGCGCCAATGACTATGACGGTCTGCTGAAAAGCAAAGCGGTTGATGCCGACATCGCGCCACTCCAGCAGGAAGTCCCGAAGTGGCTCGCCGCCGCGCAAGATACATGGTCAGCTTCCGAACCATCGGTCAAGATGGGAAAACAGTGCAAGGCGCCGTTTGACTGCAGCTTTCAGGCCTACTGCGGAACGCTGACCGCGCCAATCGAGTTTCCCATCTCGTGGCTGCCTAACCTTCACCACACAAAGCGCTCGCGGTATGAAGCGGCAGGCTACATGGACTTGCGTGACATTCCCGCGGCCGAGTTGACCGACAAGCAGATTCGCGTATTGCAGGCCACCGTCAATAAACAGACGTACTTTGAGCCGTTGTCAGCCGAAGAGGCGGCCTCATTCGCCGGCAGACGGTATTACCTTGACTTCGAGACAATCAACTATACGGTACCGATCTGGGCTGGAACGCGGCCGTATCAGCAGGTGCCTTTTCAGTGGAGTTGCCACATCGAGGCGTCAGACGGTCAGATCACGCACGACATGTTTCTGGACCTGTGCGGTGAAGACCCTTCCCGGGCCTTTGCCGAGTCGCTCCTTGGGGTCCTGGGCGATGCAGGTCCCATCATTGTCTACAACCAGAGCTTCGAGAAACGGATCATCAAGGAGCTTGCAGAGCGCTTTGCTGATCTTGAAGAACCCCTAGGGAAACTGCTGCACCGCGTTGTGGATTTGCTGCCTCTGGCGGGGATGCATTTCTACCATCCGAGCATGCAGGGGTCATGGTCGATCAAGGCGGTTCTGCCGGCGATGGATCCTGATCTGGACTACTCAAACCTGCAGGAAGTGGCAGATGGAACCGGCGCGCAAGATGCGTATTCAGAAGCGACAAGCGCCGTGACGTCCCCTGAGCGCAAGGCGCAGCTTGAGAGGGGGTTGCGTGAATATTGCCAACGTGACACAGAGGCCATGATCGCCGTTCTTCGCTATCTCATGGACGGTGAACGCACGCGATGAAAATCATCGGTAGCGCTGTGACCATGGTCTTGGTATTGCTCGTCACCAAAGCCTTTGGCTTGGTTGTCTTCCATTTCCCGGGACCCCTGTCCATCGCTGGGCCGGGCTGAGTTCAAACGTCACAGATGGGTCTTTAGGTAGCTCTCATAGAAGGGTGATGACTTCATTGGCTTGAGTGCCCACTTGTATTTGGCGCCACTGCGCTTGCCCAGCACGTAGTCCAGTTTTTCCCGACTGTATTGATGGTGCGGAAAACGCCGCCTTTCGAACTGCTTGTTCCAAAGCGGCGCTGAGCCGAATCTCTCTCCAAACCGTTGCAGAAGAACAGCCTCACAATCCAGGTAGGTGTTCTCTTGCTTCTTGATGCGCGGGGTGGCAACACAAACTTCAAACATGAACTCGCCAACCAACTCTTCTAGGAGGCGGGCCCATTTCTTGTGTGATGAAATCCTGCTACCAAAGCTGCCTTCGCCAACATAAGCCACGGGTGACTCCCCTTTTGGGTAGCCTATCGCAAAGTTTCCAGCCAGGCGAATGACATAGACGCTGCGATCCAGGCGGTCTTTTTCAGCGCCACTCTCAATTAGGCGCGGCAGAAGCGTCTTCCCCCATGTTTCATCCGGGTGCCACTCAACACACGTCCAACGTAAAGGGACAACTACTGGTGTGGGCATGCTGTTTCTCCGACGAATGCAATGTACACCAAATACCCAGTCATCCAGTGGTGACAGTGACAGCCAGCACGCCTCAATTTCAGCTGCCGGCTGCGTTGCTGAAAGCTGCCAACAACAGGCCAGAGAGGCAGGGCAGGTGTTCACGTTGCGGTCCAGCAGCACGGGTTGCTCATGGCGCATGCGCTCGAAATACGCGTACGGAATCTTCAGCTTCTCCGCCAACTGGCGCCGCGCCAAAGGCGTGATGCCATAGTGCGCGGGTCCGCCGCTTTCTTCGATGACGAGGCGGGTGTCCCCCTCATCGTTGGTGTCGTGCCGAAGCAGCATGGAGGACACCACCAAATCCTTTTTTGAACTCAACTGGCGCTCCAGTTCCTGGGCCAGGCTCACGAGAGAACGTCCGCTTTTCATATGAATCTCCAATTTAAAATAGCAGGGACGACGTCACCCCTGAGCGGGGATGCGCATCCCCGCAAGGGTCGATGACGGATCGGACAAGCCGATCCACGAAGGGCGCGAAGTCAATCGCACCGAAACTCCAGGGCTGTCTTCGCTGCGCACGGGGCGCAACCTGGTCTGACAGCAACCAGTGGGGGAAACCTGAGGAACCTTTTGAAGACCATCGCAGCGTTGCCGTTGCAGTGTTCTTCAGAAGGCGGGTGCGGCCTTTCGGCCACACCCCCACAAAATCTACGCAGCGAGCGAGGTGTTCTCCACCCGCATGCGCCAAACGTCAGCCCAGTCCGTTCCAGCCTGCTTGGGCAGGAACACCTGCACTTGCCTGGGTCCAGTTCGCCGTTCTTCCTTCTTCAACCGACGGGCCAGCGCAAACGCGAAGGCCTGCCCGTCAAAGTCGGCATCGGCGTCGTTGTCGCCGTAGATGCAGATCCGGCGCACAGTTTCCGGCAGCCAGAGTTTCTCCAGGTTGCCGGCGTTGAGCCCGGACCACACTGGTTTACCTGTGGCCAGATGCACGGCAATGCCGGTCTCGATGCCTTCGCTGAGTGCGAGCTCATTCGTAGCCTCGAACAGACGGACGGCCGCGCCATTGATCCCAGACGACAACACCTTCTTGGCGTCGCGTGCCATGGCCTTCTTGCCGTCCTTGAGATAGGTTCGGTGCAGCGTGACGGCGTGTCCATCCGGCCCCTGGATGCAAGCCAGCATGGCGGCGTACTCGCCCACCTTGCGCGACTTGCCCGCAGTATCCTTCTCGAAGTAGCCCAGCGCGGGGTGAAAGCGCAACACCTTGGGGTAGGTCGGCAGCGCCAATCCCCGGCCGCGCAGATAGCGATCGACTTCGTCACCGGCGGTCACCACAACGGCTTCGTCCCAGATGCGCTTGGCAAGCTTCTTCATGCGTTCGGCCGAGGGTTCGGACGAGATAGCCTTCACAGGGAGAAGCATCGTGCCGACGCAACGCTCGACTTCCCGCAGGGCGGTATTGAAGTCGATTCCCTTCAGAGCCTGCAGCAGTTTGAAGCCGCCGCCTGGGCCGCAACTGCGGCAGTGGTAGTTGCCCTCGCCAAACTTGTCGGTGTACTGGAAGCGGTCGGTGCCGCCGCACAGTGGGCAGGGGAGGTTGTGCTTTTTAAGGATGCGCTCGTCCACCTGCAGACTGCCCAGGATTTCGGTCCAGCGCCCATGCGCGCGGCGTTTCACGTCGTCGACGCGGACCTCGTAGTCATGGTTTTGCATGACTCAGCCCACCAATTCAATCGAGTGGCCGGGGTCCGGCCCCAGGCCCACACTCAGGTGAAACGCCTTGCCGTGCAGTAGCGGGTACTTCCCCAGCCGCAACTCCTGCAATAGCGAATCCAGCGTTTGCACGGGATCGACCGAACGCAGGTGGCGGATCAGATCGGCCAGGGCGTCGCGGTCCGCGTCCAGGTCACTGTCCAGAAACTGGTCGTTCTCATCCGTGAAGGACGAGGCTTGACGCACCGCTTCGCCCGAGGACTCGCCAGCGGGGATGTACAAGGTGCCGTCGTAGTAAACGCCGTCGCCGCTGATCTCTACCGATTCGCTACCTAGCTTGATCCGCACCGTATCGCACAGGATGAGCGTCGGCCTTACCCAGCGGCCTTCCAGGACCGTACGGGTCTGTTCGGACAAGGCTTCAACCTCTACCGCGTCGTCCTCCAGGTGGCGCACGTGGCGCTGCGCCCAGTGCTCGGCGTGCAGGCCGCCCCAGTCGAACACCAAGTAACCCTTGGCGCGGGCCAGCATCCAGCGGGCGGCGTTTTCCGCACTCACCCAATCGAGGTCCACCGGGGTCACGCTGCCGTTTTCTATTTCCCCACGCGTCGGGGACGTTGTCACGTGCTGGACGTAGTCGCGGTCGCCGGCGTCGTCCTGGATCGGGTAGCCGACGATGGCGTCACACAATTCGCGTGGCAGCACGTCGATGTCGTTGAGCAGGTCCACATGTCCCCAGGCTCGCATCGCACGGTAGTACTGTTCGATGAAGCGATCCGCCGGGAGCTGGGTTTTTGCCACTTCCAGTATCTGGCGCCAGCAGTCCTTCAGCTCGGACTCGATGCGCTTGCGCTGCACGTCCTCGTCGATCAGCTTGTCGCGGTCGGGCAAGCGGGCCACGAATTGGCGCGAATCCAGATGAACGACGTTGACCTGACCGGGTTCCGCATAGCCTGTGTTCAACACGCAAAACCCTTGCAGGAACACCATCGTGCCGTGCCTGAACTGACCGTCGCGCGTTCCGACGAGGTGCACTGCTCCCATGGCGCTGGACAGGGTCGGCAAGTATGCTTGCGCGAAACGCCGTTCCAGCGCTTTGCCATTGAACAGCACGGGAATCGGAAACCCCTGACACAGGGTCTGGATGCGCGCACCCAGATCGGTCAGATCGACACCGTGCAGCTCGATGCGCGTTCCGGCCACGGCGTCAGCCGGTCCGGTCTGCATCACCTCGATCGGCATTTGGGCCAACGCGGCGCCGGTGTCTAAATCGACCCTTTGGCGATGAGATGCGACGATGCAGCGCGAGGCGGCATAGAGGCATTTGGAAAAACCAATTCCGAAAGGCTGTTCCTCGGCGCAGGTCGATGCGTCCCAGCCGGACTCGTTGAAGCTCAGAAGTTTCTGGAAGTCGTCTATGCCGGCGCCGTCGTCCTTGACTTGCAGGACTTTGGACGCTGCGTCGTAGTGGACATCGATCTGCGTTGCACCGGCTCTGCGCGCGTTTTGCAACAACTCGGAGATGAGCGTGAAACGATCCGTGAAGGCATAGCGCTGGTTGCGCAGTGCGCCTTCTTCGTTGATTCGAACTTGTATCTGCATGAAATTCTCCATAAATACTGGCGGAACCCGACCCCTTGCGGGCTGGGCCCGCCAAGGGGGACATGAGCGGTCAGCCGGGGTGGCGAACCGATGGGGTGAACAACTGCCCTGCGCGCAGGGCCTGGACCACGCGTTGTGATCGAGAAATTCCCTGGGCAGCAGGTGCCTTGAACTTCAGACCTGCCCGTTGCCATCAAGCTGCTCGACCTTGAAGCCCATCGGGTGCCATTGCACGCGCTAGGTCAATTGGTCGGCGCTTGCGATCACGAAAATGCGACCCGCTTGGCCCGTCATAACTTCGCTCTCCTTCACGAGGAACTCGATGTCTTTCAGTGCCAGCACAGTCAGGCAGCGGGATGTCGCTGTTGTGAATTGGTACGTGGGTTTGCATGACGGCTCGTCAGTAGATTTCGGGCAGGCAAGGACTGATCTCGTCAGACAGAGTGCCAGAAGCAAAATCGGACGGGGTGTCGTGTACGGACTCCAGGTGACCAACTTTGGTTGCAGGCTTTGCAGTCGGTGACGTAGTCGTCGGCCAGCATTCGGTGGACGCCGATTGCTGCAGCGACCGCTGGGCCTCTTCCTGCAGCACGGCATCTTCATAGTCCATGTGTCCTGCAACGCCGTAGGCGACGAAAATCACCAACAGGTACAGAACTTCTTTGAGAGTGGACATGAGCTACTCCTTAAAAATGGACAGGCCAGCGGATCAACACGCAGGCCCAATGGGGTTGGAAGTGGGTTCAGATGAACAGGTCGTCCTGCACTGACAGCCGTTTGAGCTGTTCGTTGATCCACTGGGGGTTTTTTAGCAGTCGTGCCTCGACCCATTCGGGGTTCTTCACAACGGCTTCACGCACCCAGATTGGGTAGCGCTCGAGCGTGGCTAAAAGCCATGCCTTCAGGCTGTTCTGGATGCGGTCACGAACTTCCTGCGCGTCGACCAGGCCGCAATAGGCGATGGGTGACAGCGGGCTACAGCCCACCACGCGCAGACAACTCACGAAAGAAAATGGTTGTCCGTCTTTCTCGCGCTCGGTGAAGACCCAGCGCAGGGTGTCGAACTTCTCTTCCAGCGGGCTATCCGGGTCGGCCAGATGGCTGACCTCTTGCAATAGCCGCCAATGCAGGAAGACGATGTCTTCCTCGCTCCATTCGACCGGCGTTGCATCATCGTCCAGTTCGGCGTCGATGGCAGTTCGGTCAGAGACAGCCACCGGTCGCATCTGCGAGGCCGTCATGAACGGTGGAAATGCATACCCCGCCAAAGCAGGGTGAAATGCTCCGGGAAATATCCCGGAAGATAAGCTCGGGTTCAGCATCGTTGCCTCCAAGAAAATGCGAAGGCAACGCGCACCAAGGGTGAGGGCGGATGCCCCCACGGGGTGATGAACTGCCGGTACATGACCGGCGGCTACAGGGAGAAGTAATCCAGGGCTGGCTTGATGGCGGTACGAACCGCCAGGATCGGTGTGCCAGCGACCGATCGAAGAAAGCTTTCAAGGAGAAGGGCGTAGAGGCAAGGCTTGCCCACAACTCGCATTCACCTCGAAAGCCGCTTCGATGGCGTACCGGTCAACCAGAAATTCCAGGGCTTGCCTTGTTTGAATGCAGGGCCAGCTGCTGCATGACGCAAAGGTAGTGCCCTCGCTTTGCGGGGTCAAGCCCCAAAAGCCGCAAACCTCCCGCTGATTGCGTATGCCATTCAAAATAGCCGCCCATTCCAGTTCACGCAGGCCAATCGTTCGATTCAATGTTGGTCGATGATTCCAATTCGACCTGTCAACTCACACGGTTTGCAAAGGCATCGACGATGGTATATATTTCGCATATACATAGCGAGGTGCCAATATGACAGCTGCAAGCGAAAACCTGTTGATGAAATTCCGGTCCAAGGACACCCAATTTGGCGTGACCCGAGGAACGGTTAAGGCGATGGCAAAGGAGTTGGACGTAAACGAAACGCAAGTCATTCACATGGCCTTGTCAAGGTTTGCATCGGATGTTTTGCCTACGTATGCACCAGATGATGGGCCGCTATCAGCAAAACAAATCAAAGCACTGCGGAAGGACGCGGCTAAACATCTTCCCACAGGTAAGACTCTTTCCAGAGAGGCGCTGTTTGCATGAAGCAGAACTGGAAGCTTCCTGCGCCGGGCGACATTGTTTGGTGCCTATTTCCAGAAATTCCCGATATTGAACCGGGACCCAAGCCTCGACCGGCACTTGTTCTGAGTGTCGAGCACCGAGACAATGGTGATTTAGTCAGTGTTGTGTATGGAACATCCAAGAATGTGACGCGACTAAAAACGGGTGAGGTCGCAATCACGCAATCTGGTCAACCTGCGGCCTATGTGTTGGCTGGCTTGGCTTATGACACCAAGTTTGACTTCAAAGTGATTGTGGATCTGGCGTGGTCTGATCGGTACTTCAAGGTACCTCCTAGAAGCCCTCATGGAAACACACCAAAGATTGGGACTTTGCACGCGACTGTTCTTCACGCGGTTGAAGTGGCTTATCGCGCCGCAGCGTCGCGATAAGTTTTCTTGACGGGAGCCTTGAGGCAAGCGCTGGGATTGCGATGAAGGCATGGATCGGATTGCGTGGCTTTGTTGAACTGGAATGGGTGGACTCTTAAGTCCCGACTCTGTGACCCTGATCCCGATAAGTTGCCCAAGTGACGAGCATTCCCCATGGTGAATGCGCACGCCTGCGCGGATGATTGACTGCAATATGGCATCCAGCGGAGCCCGAGCATGGTGGACGTTCAGATCGTGAAAATGGATGAGGGTGGCGTCAACGCGCGCATCCTCGCCAAGGAAACCAAGGCCGATTTCCGGCGCATTGAAGCGGCCAGCCTGAAGATGCGGACTCGATTCACGAGCGCAGAAGGCAAGCGCTTCTTCGTGCGGCTGTTCAGCACGCTTCAGCTCAACACGCATTTCATATCGGTGATTGCGCGCACGCGTCTCGATCACGAGGACGTGGCCAAGGTGGAGGCCGCGATACGCACGCAGATGGAGACCGTGAATGACAATCTCAACAAGGCCATCGACGGTGCCGAAGTCCTATTCAAGACGCACGGCGTCACCAGCGTGGCGACTTATGACACGGTTGCGCTTGAGGTCGATGTTGGCGTCATGTCGTCGGCCGGTCGGCGTTACCTCGAAGTGCTGGGGAAGCTGGACCAGCTCATGCCGCTACTGCAGACCCTGGAGATTCATGAGGTCATCACGGCGCAGGCGGTGGATATTCAACGGGCAGGACTGAAGCGCCAGGTGCGTGACGTGGCAAATGGGGCAAGGAACTTCGCCATGGGGTTACGGCGACGGATGAATGCGCTGGGGAGCCGGGATGAGGAGGGCCAACAGCGTGTGTCCAGCGGTGAAGGACACGAAGAAAGCGCAGAACTGCTTGACGTCGCCATGGCATTGGATGCGGCGCCGGGTGATGTTGGCGTGAGCGATGCCACAGAGCACGTTGACGCTGCCCCTGGACCGAAATAGCAAGCCCCCCGCCTGACGGCGGCGTCGCAGTCGATACCTGCCTTCCTTAACGATTCTTAAGCCAATAACATATTGCATGACCGGAACGCCTGCAGTATCAAGACGAGTTCAGCGTTCCTACCGGTATGCGCAATCCTGACCTAGCGCGGCCGCGACAGTGCGGGTCAAACCCTTTCTCGGCGTATGCCGTGATGAGGCCAGATCATGCCCAAATTGACTTCGGTCTCCGCCACTATGGCGGTTGCGTATCCCGTTTTTTCCCAACCGCCTGTGCTGCCGGAGACCGGCTTTTTGCGGCAGCGACAGGTTTTGATTTTCGTTCCTGTCTCCAAGTCCACATTGTGGCGACGTGTCCAGGCCCGGACCTTTCCTGCACCGGTGAAGCTATCTGAACGCGTAACCGTGTGGCGAGCCGAAGATGTTGGGCGTTGGATCAGGGAGCCGCAGGATGCAGCCGAGGTCGTAGTGCCACGCCGGCGCATGAGTCTACGGGCGCTTATGCATTTTCTGTTCGAACGCGCAGGCTTCAACCGCTGGAGTCCCGCTATGGAAGGCAAGCGCAACCAGGGGGTGCTGCACAAATACCTGCAGGAGGCGGCGCAGGACGTATGGGTCAAGGGCCTGGCTCTGGGCGATAGGCTGTACGTGCCCGAGCCCTTCAGCGAAATGGGTCACGTTGATTCTGCCCGGCGACGCCGCGAGAAGCTGGCGGTGCTTCACCCGCGGGATGGGCACAGCCCATTGGCCGTCGTCATCGGTGAGTTCAAAACGAGCGATGTGACCCTGCTGGGCCGTCGCGTGTGGATCAAGCACATGCCGGATGCCCCCTTGTTGATTTCTCCCAAGGCATGGGAACGGATCGAGAGGGAATTTGCCCCGCTTTTGGAGGCACGGGACGCGGACACCGGACACAAGCCTCAGCTCATGGTGGTGGCTTTGATACGAGAGCGCCGAGAACATACGTACGAGATCGACTCAGCCAGTCTGATGTTGACCAGCGAACACTGGATTCCGGTCGAAGGCATTCATGAGCTGCCATTGGTACATGCACTGGTGGATCAGCAGCGGCGCTTCGTCAAACCGCTGCGTTACGACGCAAGGACCGCCGCCGCCTTTGCGAACGCCTTGTTGCTGGATGCGGGGGCAGCGCCCGTTCCGTTGCACGTTGTCAGTGCTTTCATGGACCCCAAGGAACAGGCGGCCAAAGCCCTTGCTCTCAAAACGGGTGACGCAAAGATGTGGGTATGGCATACGAGCAATCCCATGCCGACGTTCCCGCCCTGCGAGCGCCCATAGAAGCTTACACGTTGGTGACGCTGCCGGTCATTCGGGAAACGTACCTGGTTCGACGCTGAAGAATTCAAAGGATTTCTGCGGTGGCGCCATTCTTCTTCGGCATGAGCGTGGATGATAAAGCGCTGCTGGCGTGGACCGTGAAGGCGCTTGCAATGCATTGATCCGTCCACCTGCTTTGACTGAACCGGGTTGACGTCGGTCTTTTGCGCGAGAGCATGGATGAGCGAGATATCTCGTAAGCGATCTGCCAACTACACCCTAGCGCTGAGGGTTGAATTTTGGGAAGCTGGTGTCCACGTAAACAAGGTGGACACATGTGATGGAGAACGAGTCAGAAGTATTGAGTGGCTTGGTGCTGGG
>TBL_comb47_HYPODRAFT_10000653_pt1 | contig 45904 bp, 45 predicted proteins | sample TroBogypolimnion_40_FD_10682 | JGI IMG/M metagenome (IMG submission 10682)
CGTGCGCGTGGCTTGGGTCTGCTGACCGCCACTTGCAGACGTTCCCGCCACTCCAGGGAAACCTCCGAGGGTGCAGGTCGTCGTGCCGATATTTTGGAACACCACCGGCACGTAGACCGAACCGGCCGCTCCTTGTGAACCTGGTGTTGAGATCGCCAGGTTCTTCGTGGTGCACGTTGCCAGTTTGGCAACGGTTGTCGTCGTCGCTTGGGTCGTTGTGGTCGCTTTTGCCGTCGTTGACGTTGACGATGAAGACGAAGAGCCACAGGCGGCGATGGTCAGAGCAACGCCGAAGAGCAGGACAGGAAACAGTCGTTTGGTCATAACAAGAACCCTATCGGTGGGCTGGACGAAAACCGTGGCATCAGCCAAAGCGGGATCGCCCAGGCAGATGGGGCCAAGTAGTCTTGCGGTAGGGAAACCCTAAGCAGTTGAGGAGATTGAGTCATGGCGCAGGCAGACGATCACGGTACAAACGAGTACGGCAAGGCGGTGTCCTCGAACGAGGAGCCGCACCCGGGCGACATTATTCGAGACGATGCAGCAATGATCACCCCCGAGCCTTTGGTCGGCCGTGATGAGTCCACGCCCTTGGAAGAAGACGAGCCTGAAGGCACGATCCCCCCCGCTGCGCTTTGGGCGATGAAAGACCGCCGGCATATTCAGTGGCACCTCATCCCTCACGGCGAGCGCCACGACCGAGTTCGTGAAGTCTTTGGATCAGGAGACGCCTCGGTCTATGCCATTGATGACGGCAAGCACCACGCAATGGTGGCACACCTTGTTGGGTCGTCGCCGAGTGGAGCGACCTATGTGGTCCTTGGCCGAGTGGAGCGGGCGGTGTTAACGACCTTGACGGCGTCAACCAACGACGTCTTTGCAACGGCGAAGGAATTAGCCTTGATTGGCGTCGTCCAAGAAGAGTCGATCAAGTCATCAAACGTCTTTGATGTGGAACGCTATGAAGGTCCCGACGAAATCCCCGAGTCGTATCTCCCAGGCGCACCCTTCGAGAAGTTTTCTGGAGATCTTGAAATCACCATTGCGTAGCTCGTGAGTCCGCACAACGCTCACACAGCAAGAAATATCCTCTTCCACTGGTGGACTGATGATCTTCACGATGGGCCACTCCCTGTGCTTCTCGGTGTGCTGGCGCTTGCTGCAGGGGTAGCCGACGCGGTGAGTTTTCTCGTGTTGGGGCGAACCTTCGTCGCCAATATGACAGGAAACTTTGTGGTCCTCGGGCTGGGACTCGGCGGCGTGAAGGGTATTTCCCTGATCAACACGGTGGCGGCAACGGTATCGTTCCTTTTGGTGGCGGGCACTGTTGGGTACATCTCAAAATTCCCGCGGCAAAGTCGATCGCGCTATCTCTTCATCATGACCATCGCTGAATTGGTCATGGTGCTCGTCGCTCTCGGTCTCTCGTTTGTCGACAGTGGCCTGCCTTCACGGAACTGTGCGGTGCTCATCACCATCATGCTTGGTGGTGCCATGGGACTCCAAAGTGCCAGTCAGCAACGAATGAAGGTCGCCAACATCTCGACGACCTACATCACGGCTGTTGCCACCCAGTTCGCCGCCGAGATTACGACTGCTCCGCTGAAGACCAGTTTGCGACGGGGCGTCTCGATCGTGACCCGGATTGCTGGCGCGCTGATCGCGGCAGTGCTGATCATCAACCTGTCGTATCGCTGGGCGCTTGTGCTCTTTGCAGCGTTGGTTGGGCTGGTCCTCATCGGCGCAGCATCAGTGATGAGGAAGAAGGGTCCCTGGCAGGAGTTCCCGGACCTTTCGCTCTAGTGCCCCTGGAGGGATTCGAACCCCCGACACCTGGCTCCGGAAGCCAGTGCTCTATCCACTGAGCTACAGAGGCGTTGCCTGACAATCGTATCGTGATCGTGTGCCGGAGTTTGTGGCGAGGTGACCGTATGATCGTGTCTGTGCCGATTTCTCCCTCAGCCTCATTGCCCCTTGAGCAATCGTTGCTGCCCGAGACGGCCGAGGTGGCGCCATCGGGGCATTTGATCATCGGTGGCTGTGACGTCGTCGATCTCGCCGAGGAGTTCGGCACGCCATTGTTTATCTATGACGAAGAGCACCTTCGTGCTCGTTGTCGAGAAGCTGTAGCCGCCTTTGGCGAAGGCGTGGCTTATGCAACCAAAGCATTTCTTTGTAAAGCCATGGCCCAGTTGGTTCACGAGGAAGGGATGCATCTCGACGTGGCGTCTGAAGGAGAGCTTCACGCCGCACTTGATGCTGGCGTCCCTGCGTCTTCGTTGAAGTTGCACGGCAATAACAAATCTGAAGGCGAGTTACAGTACGCACTCGACATTGGCATCAATCAAATCGTGATCGACTCCCACGACGAGATCGACCGCTTGGCCAAGCTGGTCGGGCCTGGTCGCACGGCCCACGTCCTCCTTCGCGTCACGCCTGGCGTGTCGGCACACACCCATGAGTACATTCAAACGGGTCAAGAAGATTCGAAGTTTGGTTTGTCGATCGCCTCGGGTGAAGCGGCGAATGCGCTCGGGCGACTCTCGGGCACTGAGTACATTGAGGTCGATGGGGTTCACGCGCACATTGGGAGTCAAGTCTTCGATGTCTCCTCGTTGGCGAAAGCTGCTGAAGTGTTGGCGAAGTTCTTTGTGCCGCTGGGTCTGCGTGAACTCTGTGTTGGCGGCGGATTGGGTATTGCGTATCTCAACGGTGAAGTTGCACCGTCGATCACCCAGTGGGCGGATGCAGTTCATAAGGCCTTGGCCAAGGACGGCGTCAGTGACGATGTACTCATTACCGCAGAGCCGGGTCGTGCCATCGTGGCCCAAGCGGCGATCACGGTCTATCGAGTCGGCACCATTAAACATCTCGAAGGTATTCGCACCTACGTTGCCGTCGATGGCGGCATGAGTGACAATCCCCGCCCTGTTCTTTATGGCGCAGGCTATGAAGCCTTCGACCCAGCCCAGACCTTGTCGGCGCGGCCGCAAGAAGTTCGCATTGTCGGCAAGCACTGCGAGAGCGGTGACGTGATTATCCCCGAAGCGCTCATCCCAGAGGGCATCGCCGTTGGTGATCTCTTGGCCACACCGGTGACCGGCGCCTATGGCTACTCCATGGCATCGACCTATAACCGGGTTCCTCGACCGCCGGTGGTTTTCGTTGCCAAGGGCAAGGCTCGTCTCGTTCTTCGTCGAGAGACCAAAGAGGACCTGACGTCACTCGACGTCGAAGACTCCTGAGCGTCGCACCAGCCCGACTAGCGTTGAGGGTATGGAGTCGTCACACGATTCAGTAGTTCGCATCGCCCTTTTGGGCTGCGGCAACGTGGGAGCAGCGCTGGTGGAGCTGCTGCGTGACCCAGCGCGCCGCGACGAGCTGCGCCAACGCACCAACCTTGACCTCCAACTTGTGGGTATTGGCGTACGAGACTTGAACAAGCAGCGATCCCCGGCGTCGTGGTTCCCGAGTGACCTCGTGACCGATGACCTTGATGGGCTTCTCAGCCGCGACGATATCGACCTGGTCGTAGAACTCCTCGGTGGGATCGAGCCAGCGGCTGGCTTCATTCGCTCCTCGCTTGAACATGGTCGGCCTGTGGTCTCGGCCAACAAAGCACTGTTGGCCGAACAAGGGGTCGCGCTCAGCGCACTGGCTGCAGACAACGGCGTGGACTTGAACTTTGAAGCGGCCGTCGCCGGAGCGGTTCCAGTGATTCGTACGCTTCGGATCTCGCTGGCCGGAGAATCAGTGAACCGAGTCCTTGGCATCGTCAATGGCACGACCAACTACATCTTGTCGACCATGGCGAACGAAGGAAGTGACTACGCACAGGTGCTCGGCGACGCAATAGCCTTGGGTCTCGCCGAAGCCGACCCCACGGCCGACGTCGAAGGTTTTGACGCTGCAGCGAAAGCTGCGATTTTAGCTGGCTTGGCCTTCGGAAGCGTGGTGCCACTTGATCAAGTTTTCCGAGAGGGGATCACAAAGATTCGTAGCGTCGACATGGCCTTTGCGCGTCAATTTGGCTACTGCATCAAATTGTTAGCGATCGCAGAACGAGTGGGCGATGACGCGATGAGCGTGCGGGTCCACCCGGCCATGCTGCCGTTGAGCCACCCATTGGCTCAAGTCGATGGTGCCTACAACGCCGTGTTCATCGAAGGCATGGCCGCCGGTTCACTCATGCTCTATGGACAAGGGGCCGGCGGCATGCCCACGGCGTCAGCAGTGTTGGGCGACATTATTGATGCAGCCCGTAATGCAGCCACCAAGAGTCCGGCCCCCGCGTTGAGCAACGACGCCAACTATTCGGTGATCGCTCTTGACTCGTTAACGAGTGAGTTCTATATCTCCCTCGACGTCGTGGATCAATCGGGTGTCTTGGCACAGGTGACCAAAGTATTTGGGGATCACAACGTGTCGATTCGTTCCATGGAACAAGTGGGCATCGGTGAAGAAGCGCGACTGATTTTCTTAACCCACGAAGCGACCGAACGAGATCTCGCTGCGACGATTCACGACCTTGAGGCACTCTCGGTGGTCGATGCCGTCGGGGGCGTGATCCGTGTCATCGGCCAGAGCGAGGATCTCTAGCAATGGCGTGGAGAGGTTTGATCGAAGAGTATCGAGATCATCTGCCGGTGAGTGCGCAGACCCCGGTCGTGACCTTGCTCGAGGGCAATACGCCTTTGCTCCCTGCACCTCGACTGAGCGAGATGGTGGGCGCATCGGTCTATTTGAAGATCGAAGGAGCGAACCCCACGGGGAGTTTCAAAGACCGCGGGATGACCATGGCGATCTCGAAGGCCGCCGAGGATGGCGCAAAAGTTGTGGTCTGTGCGTCAACGGGCAACACGTCGGCTGCCGCAGCGGCCTATGCCGCACGAGCGGGGATGACCTTGTGCGGTGTTGATCCCCGATGGGGCAATTGCATTGGGGAAACTGGCCCAAGCATTAATCCTTGGCGCCAAGGTGCTTCAGATTCGTGGCAACTTCGACCAAGCATTGGACTTGGTGCGCGCATTGCCGGATCACGCCCCGATCACCGTCGTGAACTCAATCAACCCGTATCGCATCGAAGGCCAGAAAACAGCCTCATTCGAGATCATTGAAGCCCTCGGCGATGCACCGGATTATCACTTCACCCCGGTCGGTAACGCCGGAAACATCACGGCTTTTTGGAAGGGGTATCGCGAGTATTTGGCTGCCGGCCGCTCGACCAAGAATCCAAAGATGATGGGCTTCCAGGCTGCCGGGGCGGCACCCATAGTGCTGAATCATGTCGTTGAAAAGCCTGAAACGATCGCCACGGCGATTCGTATCGGCAACCCGGCGAGTTGGCAAGGCGCAATTGCCGCGCGCGATGAGTCTGGTGGAGTCATCGATTCGGTGACCGACGATGAGATCTTGGCCGCCTACCGACTCTTGGCGACCCACGAATCGGTGTTCTGCGAACCAGCGAGTGCGGCGTCCGTCGCCGGGCTCTTAAAGGTCGGAGTCGACCCAGGATCAACGGTGGTCTGTGCGCTGACCGGCAATGGGTTGAAAGACCCCGACCGGGCGATTAGCCAGATTGAGGTCCCCACGGCAGTCGATGCCACCATGGGAGAAATTCTCAAAGAACTAGGGGTTTAGAGCCTGGCGTTGCGGGCAGAGGCGAAAAACCGCTAGGATAGAACTTGTTCTTCCTCGCCATCTGGTGCGAGTGCACACTGAAATTTTTCAGACCTTGTGCTGAGTCGTTACCTGAGGAAAACATCTGGGGACCGAAGCAATCCGCTAACGACCCATTCCGAATCTTTTTTCTCGCTTTCCGGTGTCCCGGTAAGGCAAAGGAAAAAGAACAAAGGAGTTACACAAGCTCATGACAACCGATGAACAAATGGGGAAGTCCGTTCTTGAATCGAAAGAACGCACCGAACTCCAGGCCATTGCCGAACAACTCAGCGTGAAGGCCACGAGCCGGATGAAGAAGGCTGACCTGATCACGGAGATCCTCACGGCCGCTGGCGTGGGCGAATCGACGGAGTCAGCACCGAGTCAATCCCGGGCCCCCAAGGCTAAAAGTGAAGAGCGTGCTGCGCCTGAGGCCCCTCAAGACGACGCCGAAGACGTCGGGACGGACCGCCCTCACGGCGGTCAGTCCAACAACGCTGGCCAAAATCGCCAAAACAACAATCGCAACGGCGAGCCGGGAAACCGTCGCCAAAATAACAACAACCGACGACGAGGCCGAGGCGGCCGTGAGCGAGATGGCCGAGGCGGCGGCGGTGAGCGAGATCTTCAAGGTGGCGCAGATGCTCCCTACCAAGGCGAGCTGATTGAATGTCGCGGTCTGTTGGACTTGCGCGACGAAGGCTACGGCTTCTTGCGGTGCGAGGGCTACCTTCCTTCATCGAAGGACGTCTACGTCTCAATTAGTCAAGCTCGTAAATTTGCCCTGCGTAAAGGTGATGCCATCGAAGGTGCCTACCGTCCTGCGGGAAACAACGAGAAGTATCCTGCGCTGATTCGCATCGACACGGTGGCGGGCATGGATCCAGAAGAGGCACGAGGTCGTCGCCGTTTCGAAGATTTGACCCCCTTGTTCCCCGACGAAAAGTTGCACTTAGAAACGCCGAAAGACAAAGACAACATGACGGCTCGTATCGTCGACTTGTTGAGCCCCATCGGAAAAGGTCAGCGTGGACTGATCGTCTCCCCGCCAAAAGCGGGAAAGACGACGGTGATGAAGCAGATTGCTCACTCAATTGAAAAGAACAACCCAGAGGTTCACCTCATGGTGCTCTTGGTCGACGAGCGACCTGAAGAAGTCACTGACATGCGCCGCAGTGTTGAAGGTGAAGTGATCGCTTCGACCTTTGACCGGCCAAGTGACGAACACACCCACGTCGCCGAACTCACCATTGAACGCGCCAAGCGCCTTGTGGAACTCGGTAAGGACGTGGTCATCATCTTGGACGGCATCACTCGTTTGGCTCGTGCCTACAACATCACGGCGCCCACCTCGGGTCGTGTCATGTCCGGTGGTGTGGACTCTGGTGCGCTGTACCCACCGAAGAAATTCTTTGGAGCCGCTCGAAATATCGAAGAAGGTGGCTCGCTCACGATTTTGGCGACGGCGCTTGTGGAGACTGGGTCGAAGATGGACGAAGTCATCTTTGAAGAATTCAAGGGAACTGGAAATATGGAGCTTCGTCTCGACCGCCGTTTGGCCGAGCGTCGCCTCTACCCCTCGATCGACGTCAATGCCTCATCGACCCGTCACGAAGAGCTGCTCTTTGAGAAGGGCCAACTCCAGCAAGTCTGGAAATTGCGTCGAGTATTGAATGCCCTGGCCAACGATGGCACCGCCGCAGCGGGTCTCGAATTGCTCATGGACAAGATCAAGACCACCGACTCAAACGATGAATTCTTGGCGGAAATCGCCAAGGGTGGGGCAAACGGCTAACAGGTCCAATCAAAGGGCTACACTAGAGAGCCCGCAACGAGGAGTTTAGAAATGAAGGCTGAAATTCACCCCGAATACGTCGAAGCAACGGTGATCTGTAGTTGTGGAAACACGTTCACGACCATGTCGACCAAGCCCCAATTGCGCTCAGAACTGTGCAACGAGTGCCACCCCTTCTTCACGGGTAAACAAAAGCTTGTGGACTCTGGTGGACGGGTGGACCGATTCAACCGTCGTTACGGCAACAGCCGCAAATCCAAGGGCGCAAAGTCCTAACGACGCCGCATCACTCGCTGGCAGGCCAGTGAGGACCATGTGATGTACGACGAACGACTCAACGCTATTGAGGATGAATACGCTGAGGTTGAAGCACGCCTCAGTTCATCGGAAGTATCGAATAACCCGAATGTGTTGCGTGAGCTCTCCAAACGCCACAAAGAACTCAGCGACGTCGTCGGCGCATTCCGTCGTTTAAAAGCAGCGCGTGAAGACTCGGCAACGGCCACAGAGCTCTTAGAAGAAGCCGAAGGTGACGAGCGTGAAGAACTCCGCCTTGAAGTTGAGAACGCCAATACGAACGCAGAACGCATCGAAGAAGAGCTCCAGGCCTTGTTGTTGCCGAAGGATCCCAATGATGGACGAAACGTCATCGTCGAAATTCGCGGCGCTGAGGGTGGGGAAGAGGCGAACCTCTTCGCCAAGGATCTCTATGAGATGTATACCCACTACGCCCAAAGCCGAGGATGGAAGATTGAAGTCTTAGAAGAGCACGCGTCGGAACGTGACGGCCTCGACGAAGTGATTTTCGTCGTCAAAGGGGCCGATGCCTGGGCCAGACTCAGTCTCGAAGGTGGGGTGCACCGAGTACAGCGTGTGCCGGTGACCGAGTCAAAGGGTCGGGTACATACCTCCTCGGCCACGGTGCTGGTCTTGCCCGAAGCCGAAGAAGTTGACGTCGAGATCGACGCAAATGATTTGAAGATCGATGTCTATCGCTCCAGTGGCCCGGGTGGCCAAAGCGTGAACACCACTGACTCAGCCGTGCGGATCACCCACATCCCAACGGGCATTGTCGTGGCCATGCAGGACGAAAAAAGCCAGATCCAAAACCGAGCGAAAGCCATGGTGGTCCTGCGCTCGAGATTATTAAAGGCCGCTCAAGATGCTCAAGAGAGTGAAATGGGCGACCTTCGTCGCAGCCAAGTCGGGGGTGGAGGTCGATCAGAAAAGATTCGGACCTACAACTTCAAAGACTCACGGGTCACCGACCACCGCATCAATCTCACTTTGTACAAACTCGACGCTATTTTGGCCGGTGACCTTGATGAGGTCGTCGACTCCTTGATGGCGGCGAAGCGCACGGAGCAACTCGGCGACGATGGCTCCTAACGATCTCCTGGCTGAAATCACCGCCTTGGTAGGTTCCGCTCAAGAAGCGGCATGGATTGTTGAAGAGTCCGAAAAATTGCTCTCAGATGACCGTGCCATCGCTGTCACGGCGCGAGAAATGGCCGAACGGCGAGCTGATGGTGAACCACTGCAGTATGTCTTGGGTTCGTGGCAGTTTCGCACTCTAGAATTGATCGTTGATGAGCGTGCGCTCATTCCTCGCCCCGAAACCGAGCAAGTTGTCGAAGCGGCGCTCACTCGATGGCGAGAGTCCCGGGTAGGCGCTGAGTCATTTATCGCCGTTGATCTTGGCACCGGCACTGGTGCGATTGGCTTGAGCCTTGAGCGTGAACTTCGGGACGAAGTACGCATCCAGGAGATCGTGCTGGTTGATCGCTCTCACGATGCGCTCAGCTTGGCCCTTGAGAATATCGTGGCGCTTGGCGCTCAACGGGTCAGCGTAGCCAGCGGGTCGTGGTTTGAGGCCTTGACGCCATCGCTCAAGGCGTCGGTCCACCTCTTGGTGGCGAACCCGCCCTACGTAGCGCTTCGTGATCGTGGGGCACTCGCGCAAGAGTTGTTCTACGAACCACACGATGCGCTGTTCGCCATGGACGCGCAGGGGATCCCTGGTTTTCGAGACGTCGCGTATCTCCTTGAGAATGTGATTCCTTGGATGACCCACGGTGGCGTGGTGGCGATTGAAATGGCAGAACACCAGGTGGGGCCAGCGTGTGAATTCGCAACGGATCGGGGCCTTGCCGCGGTACAGCCAATTCTTGATCTGGCGGGCAAGCTTCGAGGAATCGTTGGGGTGGTCCAATGAGGATCTTTTCGGACGCTGATCTTGAGGAGGTGGCACGGTGCCTTGATGACGGTGCTGTGGTGGGCATCCCCACCGACACCGTCTACGGCTTGGCTGCAAGTTTGAACGTTCCTGACGCGGTGCGGAGTCTCTTCACTGTCAAAGGACGACCCGAGACGGTGCCGCTGCCCGTCCTGGCCGATTCACTTTCCGCGGTAGAAGAATGCGTCGGCGAGCTTGACTCAAGTTCTCGTACATTGGCGACCGCCTATTGGCCGGGACCACTGACCATCATTGTGCCGGGCCCGCAAGTGCTCTGTGAACTCGTTGGTTCAACGGCCGGCACGCTGGGTGTGCGCGTTCCCAACATGGCGACGATCCACCGTCTCTTGATTCGCACCGGCCCCTTGGCCGTGACCAGCGCCAACCTGCATGGCGACGATCCCTGCACGACGGCATCGGCGGTGGCGGATCACTTTGACACCGCAGTGATCGCCGGTGTTCTCGATGGGGGAGTCTGTGCGAACCTGCCATCAAGTGTGGTTGAAGTCGTCGAAGGAAAGCCGCAGATCCGCCGTGTGGGAACGGTCTCGCTTGGATCCATGACGACAACGCTTGGTCTCTAAATGACCGGGGTTCGTCTCCCGTTCAGGACCAGTCACGGAGTGAAGCGTCAAGAGCGTTCACCGAGCTTGCTCTCGGCGTGCCAAGCAATGGGGATTTCTGCATTCCGAGGACGAGCCTTAGTGAAGTGTCAAGACGCCGTCGGCGTTCATCGTCCCTTGGCGTCCAATTAACTCCATGCCGGAGAGTGCGCGCGCAATCGTTGGGTCATCAATGATTCCCCAACTCCGCGTGCCTGAAGCGTCGTTAAGCGCAGCAATGATTTTGGAAGGCCCATCTCGGTCATGGATGATCGTGTAGGTCTCGACGGAAACAACACCGTCAAGTGTTGGCGCCACCTCTGCGCTTGGGAACTGGTCAACTTCATCTTGCACATCGATGGCGCGAAACGGGGTCGCGGGAGGTGTCGTTGAATAAATTCCCACAGCATGAGAGGTTGCGAACCAACTCAGGCCCGTCACGAGACCGAGATCGCCGGGATGCTCTCGAAGTCGTTGCACCATTGCGGCAATGGACTGGGTGACGTAGTTATTGCCAGGTCCGCCGCCGAAGGTCAAGCCACCGGTAACACTCAGCGACCGATTGGGGTCATTCAGCGGGAGGCCAAGTGCCTCTGCCCCCATGATGGCGGCAATGGGAAAGCAACTGTAGAGATCGACATGATCAATGTCATCGATGGTGACGCCTGCTGCTTCAAGCGCGCGTTGTCCTGCGAATTCGATGGCGATGGAGCGATCGAACTGCTTACGGTTTGAAATGTGCAGAGGATCATCACCTTGTGCGTGGCTGTGTGGGAACACCATGGCGTCGTCGCGGACACCGACTTCTTTGGCCGTTGCATAGGAGCACATGATGACGGCTGCTCCCATATCGACGGGCAGGTTCGCAACCATGTACTTCGTGTAAGGCTCTGCGATCATTCGGTTCTGGGGCGTCGGTGTGGTGATTTCGCTTGAGGTTTTCGCCGTTTGAATCCAAGCGTGGGGGTTCTTCGCCGCTTGCGCTGAGAACGAGGCCCAGAACGCGCCCGTCTGCTCAAGGTGTTCAGCGATCGTCCAGCCGTTACGGGCTCGTCGAGCGTTTTCAAAGAGTGGATAGATATGGATCGGCATCATGATGCCTCGCTCGATTTCGAGCGACGAAAGACCCTCGAGCTCTTTGCCGAACAACTGAGGCGCCGGGGTGGTCGAGGGATCCTGTACTTCCCATTCAGGGCTGTTCCATTCGGGGAATCGTCGACTCAATGATCGCGAATACATCGCTTCAGATCCAACCAACGCCACGACGTCAACGTCGCCCCGCAAAATGGCGGTCGCCGCGTCAGCGACAAATTTTTGCGGGATTGACCCTCCCGTTGCCGTCACCATCAACTCAGTGGGCTTGATGCCGAGACGTTCAGCGACCAGAAGAGCCGGGTTTGTCGTTCTCCAGGTAAAACTCACTACTGCAGCGAGGCGGTCAATTTTAGAGAGCATCGTAGTGCCGAGAGGGCAAGGATCTCCAGGGTTCACCCCATCGATGTCCGCAGCGGCAGCGCTAAGGGCTTGGACCATGAGATCGAGCGGATCGACGAGATCGTGGGCTCCACTCGGATTCTCAGGGTGATTGAGGACTTGGCCGACGCCAACAAGGACGGGGGTGCGAGGATCGAGCGTCACGAGGGTAAATAGTACTTGAATGACCTCACTCGAAAGCGTGAGTGAATCGGTAGGATGGACAGATGCGCATCGCTCTTGGATCCGACCACGCAGGGTTCCCACTCAAAGCCGCCCTTGTCGAGTATCTCGAAGGCGCCGGCCACGACGTCGATGATCTTGGAACAGAGAACGCCACGGTTTCGGTTGACTACCCCGACTACGGCGCAGCGGTGGGTCGAGCAGCAGCGAGCGGGAGCGTTGATTTTGGCATTGCCATCTGTGGCACGGGAATCGGTATTTCGATGGCAGCAAATAAGGTACCTGGCGTGCGGGCGGGACTGGCCCACGACGTGACAACGGCGACCTTGGCCAAACAACACAATCACGCCAACGTGCTCTGTTTTGGAGCGAGAGTGATCGGGTCGCAGACGGCCATTGACTCACTGGAGGCCTTTATGGCCGCTGAAGAACTCGATGGCCGCCATGTTCGTCGTATCGACGAATTGACGGCCCTTGATGAAGCCGGACGACAGAGCGAGGAGCAAGCGTAATGAGTGGTACTTCACCCTTTTCATCGTGGATCACAAACGACCCTGAGATCGTTCGCCTGCTTGACGATGAACTCAACCGCCAGCGAACGACACTGCAGCTGATCGCGAGCGAAAACTTCACCTCGCCAGCAGTCTTAGCGGCGTCAGGTTCGGTACTGACCAACAAGTACTCGGAAGGGTATCCCGGTCGTCGCTATTACGGGGGAAACCAGATCATCGATGAAGTTGAAGATTTGGCACGGAATCGCTTGAAAGAACTTTTTGGGGCAGAGCACGCCAATGTGCAACCTCACTCGGGAGCGAACGCCAACGTAGCGGCGTACCAAGCACTCTTGGAACCAGGCGACACAATTTTGGCCATGCGCTTGGATCAAGGGGGACACCTCACGCACGGCTCTCCGGCATCAATCACGTCAAAGATCTGGAACTTTGTGTCGTATGGTCTCACTCCAGCGAGTAGCGACCCTGAATTGCCCGGCGAGATCGTTGACTTGAACCAGGTTCTCGACTTAGCGAAGCAACATCGGCCGAAGCTCATCGTGGCTGGTGCCACGGCGTACACCCGAACTATTGACGCCAAGGACTATCGCGCCATCGCTGACCAGGTTGGCGCTCTGTTGATGTTTGATGCAGCACACCCGGCTGGACTCATTGCGGGTGGTGCGCACCCCAGTCCCGTCGGCGTTGCTGACGTGGTGACGTTCACGACCCACAAGACCTTGCGTGGCCCGCGTGGTGGGGCGATTCTCTGTCGTGAAGATCTCGCCAAGGCCATCGATGGGGCGATTTTCCCTGGCCTGCAGGGAGGACCGCTCGAACACGCCATTGCCGCCAAGGCCGTCGCATTCAAAGAAGCGCTCGACCCAAGTTTCTCGGCCTATGCCCACCAAGTGGTGGCCAATGCCGATGCGCTCGCTCAAGCCCTTGAAGCGGAAGGATTCCGCTTGGTTTCTGGAGGAACCGACAACCACATTGTGTTGTTGGATTTGCGAACCTTTGACGAGGAACTCACCGGTAAAGAAGCACAGGAGGTGCTCGATCATGCTGGCATCACCGTCAACCGCAACACGGTGCCTGACGATCCACGAAGCCCATTCGTGACCTCGGGTCTGCGCGTGGGCACTGCAGCAGAGACGACAGCAGGCATGGGCCCAGAGCAGATGGCTGAGATCGCTCGGCTGATGGGGCGAACGCTGCGAAGTCGTCACGATGATGCAGCGATTCGAACGATCCGAGAAGAGGTAGCGGTGTTGTGTGGAACGTACGATCCCTACCCTTCTCTGAGTAACTAAGGCAGGACTCGCCACTCATGCCGCCCATCGGTTGGTATGCCCTTGTGTTCGCTGTGGCTATCGCGGCGACTGCACTGGCGACGTGGCCTGCTCGGACTGTTGCCATCAAGATCGGGTATGTCGACATTCCCAGTGACAGAAAAATGCACGATCGCAGTACCCCCTACGGTGGTGGTGGGGCAATGTTCATTGGCGTCTGTCTCGCTATTGCGGTGGCGTCGCTCATCCCAGCTCTGAAACCCGTCTTTAGTCAATCCAGCGAAGTTGTCGGCGTGTTGATTGCTTCGGCAGCCATCTTCTTGGTTGGGTTAATCGACGACTTTCGCGCCATGTCGGCTCCCGCCAAGATTGCCGGCCAAGTACTCGCAGCGAGTATTTTGTACTTCGCTGGCGTGACGATGTATCAGTTCAAACTTCCCTTCGCCGGCTTCGTTATCTTGAGCCCCGGCATGATCCCTCTCATCACGGCGCTCTGGGTGGTGGCATTGACGAACGCCATCAACCTCATTGATGGTCTCGATGGCTTGGCCGCGGGCCTGGTGGCGATTGGAGCCGGCGCCTTGGCCGTCTACGGGCTGCGACTCCAGGAATTGGGATTGTTGCCGGCACAGAACATTGGACCCTTGATCGCCATCACCGCGTGTGGTGTGTGTTTGGGCTTTCTCCCCTTCAATTTTCATCCGGCCAAGATCTTTATGGGCGATGCTGGCGCCCTCTTGCTCGGGCTTTTGATGAGTGCATCCACCATGGTTATTGGAGGCCGGACGGCGCCAGCGAGTGGGGTGACCTTCTTCTTCTTCGCTCCGCTGTTTATTCCTTTTTTCATCCTTGGGGTGCCACTGCTCGATGCCCTGTTTGCCTTCGTCCGCAGGACCGCCAAGGGTCAGGGGTTCTCTGCGCCCGACAAAGATCACATCCATCACCGCCTCCTTCGCCTGGGCCATGGCCACCGGCGAACGGTGGCTATTTTGTGGCTCTGGACTGCTGTGTTGAGTGGGTTTATCCTCTACCCCCTGATTCGTCCGAAGGCCAACCCTTTCGTCCCTTTTGGGGCGCTTGTCCTCGGCGTGGGGCTCTACACGTGGTTCCACCCAGGACTGCGGCGTAACGGAATGGACGATTTCAGCGATCCGGTCGACACGGCCCCTGACGGCCAAAAAGAGGTCCCGGTCCGTTTTGGCGTTGACGGCCAAGAAGTGTAATGATCGGAAGCGTGAACGCCAGATGCTCCACCCTTCGTCCCTGGTGAATTTCCCTTCTTCTTATGACATCCTCTCCACGTTCTCTGGACAATGACGCCACGTCACGACTCCGACGACGTGCCCTCAAAGGAGCAGTCGTCTTGGTTGGCATTTGTGCAACTGGGCATCACCACCGCAGTAATCGTGGGAGTCGGCGTGATTGCGGGCATTCTCCTCGATGGACTCACGAAACTGTCGCCGCTGTTTCTCTTCATCGGGCTCATCGTGGGATGCGTACTCGCTGCGTTTGTTGTGGTGTCCCAAATCAAGAGATTTCTCTAAAGGGTGCCCATGCTTGAAAATATTGAACACCTCGATGCGTCGGTTTTCCAACGCCTGCTTCGGAAAACCGTCTTGACCGCCATCATCGCCGGTGTGATCGCTGTGGGCTTTGCTCTGTGGCTGGCTCCGCCCCTTGTCTCGGTGGGGATTGTGCTGGGACTCGGTGTGGCTGTGTTGAATCTTCGTTTTCTCGACGCTGGCGTGGCCAAGATTGAAAGCTCGGGCGAAGGCTCCTCGAAGGTCATCAAGAGGATACTGCGAACAAAAACGACGGGAAGGCTTGCAGTGATCACTGCCGTGGCTATTATCCTCTTGGTGTTTGTTCAATCTCTCGGTCTCGGCATGGTCATCGGCCTCGTTGTCTTCCAAGTTCTCTTTGTTGCGAATGCCGCCAAGGTGATCTTCGCCCAAGGGAGCACGCTGTGAACCACGCGATGCTTTTTGCTGGAGGCAAAATCTCCGTGGGCGATCACGTTGCCTCAACCCAGATTTTCGGCCTCACCGTTGATCTCGATATTGTGTGGTCCTCACTGATTGCCGCAGCGATCGTCCTTGGTATGGGTTTTTGGATGCGGCACAAGGTCACGAGTGGTGTTCCTGGGAAACTGCAGTTGGCCTACGAAACCATTGTTGAGCAGATCAAGGACGTCACCGATGGCTCAATCGGTAGCCAAGGTGACCGTTTTATTCCTATTGCCATCACCCTGTTCATGTTCATCTTGATCTGCAACTGGCTTGAAATTCTTCCGAACGATGGCCACGACTGGGTGCCCGCACCGACGGGTGACGTCAACCTCCCCTTGGCCTGTGCGCTGACCGTCATTCTCTGGGTCCACGTCGAGTCGGTGCGCGCTCGAGGAGTCCGTGGCTATTTGCGCCACTACGGAACTCCCTACAAGGCATTGATTCCGATCAATGTCATCGAAGAATTGACCAAGCCCATCACCTTGACCTTCCGTCTTTTCGGCAACATCTTCTCGGGTTCACTCATGGTCGTCGTGATGGCCTCGCTGCTTCCTTGGTACGGATCACTCTTCGGCCAACTCATTTGGAAGCCGTTTGACCTTGGTATTGGCCTCATTCAAGCGTTTATCTTTGCCCTGCTCGCCATCCTCTACTTTGGGATGGCGATGAGCACTGAGGAACATTAAGAAATCTCGTTGAAATTCCCATCACAAAGGAGAAAATGAAATGGCAGCAAAAACAATGGAGCAAGCAGTCACCTTGGCGGGTGCACTCGTCGGAGGTGGCTTAGCGCTGGGTGGAGGTGCCATCGGTGCCGCCATCGGTGACGGTCTTGCCGGTAGTCAGACGATTGCCGCAATTGCCCGTCAACCAGAAATTGAAGACAAGGCTCGTACTTACTTCTTCTTGACCGTTGGTCTCGTAGAAGCCATGTACTTCATCAACTTGTTGTTCATGGTCGTCTTCGTCTACGTCTTCGCGAAGCAGTAAGACGCCACAAGAGATTTATCCGTCAACAGCCGTTGACGGCAACGTACCTACCTGAGGAGAACACCACATGTCGATCGGAGCAATCTTCCTGTTACCTAACGGGACGTTCTTTGTTGAACTGATCGTTCTGCTTGTGATTCTGTTTTTGACGACGAAGTACATCGTGCCGCCTCTGCGTGCAGCGATGGACAAGCGTCAAGAATTGATCCGCAGTTCGCTTGAAGCAGCAGAGTCGGCGCGCACTGACGCCGCCGCAGCTGACGACGAGCGTCGACAGGTTTTGGATGAAGCACGGGTCCAAGCACGGGAAATCGTCGCTCAAGCCAACGCCACCGCGGAGCAGGTACGAAGTGAGGCCCAGGGACGGGCCCAAGGCGAATATGACCGTATCGTCGGCGCCGCGGACGTCGAAGTATCGCTGGCTCGCCAGCGTGCAATCGATGATGCAGCAGATCAGCTCGGCACCATTGTGATGGGAGTCGTCGAGCGGGTCATCGGCCGAGAAGTCGACATGTCGGCACACCAGGACCTCGTGAACGAAGCAGTGGGTGCACTGCGTAGTTCAGCGGCCGCTGGGGAAACGGGCGCTCAGGGATGAACCCTTCAATCCAAGGCTACGCAGCCGCCGTTCTCGGTGAGTTGGATGGGGCGCAGGTGCAGAGCACCGCGTCCGATCTTCAACGTGTCGAAGAGACGATTCTCGCGAACAGCGACCTGCGTGCTGCCATGACCGACACGTCGGTGTCGGGCAACGCTCGCAAAGCGGTCATGGCCCAAGTCTTGGAGAAGAAGGTCGGCGGCCCGGCCTCTCGACTCGCAGCGCAAGCTGCGCGCGTGAGTGCTGCGCAAGACGTGCCGCAAGCCCTGGCTTACTTGGCCAGTCGCTCGCACCACGCCGCCAACGAAGAAGCCTACGCAGAGCCCACTCTTTCGGTGATGGCAGCTCGTGAGCGAGTTGGTGGCTACGCCGAAGCGCTCTATGAAGATCTCGATGTCAAGGCCTTAGAAGAGATCGAAGATGAACTCTTTCGTTTTGCGCGCACCGTTGAAGGAAATCCCAGCCTTCGCCACGCCTTGACGGACCGAGACCTTCCGGTCGATCACCGCCAAGGAGTAGTGCACGCGCTGATAGAGGGCAAAGCCTCAGCGCCATCGCTTGCCCTGGTGGATTACGTCATCGCTGGCGGCAGAGCGCGAGACATTGTCGGCACCATGGATTGGTTGGTTGATCTCACGGCACGAGCCCGTGGCTGGAGAGTTGCCAAAGTACGTACTGCTCGTGAACTGGATGCGTCGCAAGCTGATGCGTTGCGGAGTTCGTTGACCGAGCTGGCGGGAAACCCTGTTGAATTGCAGATCACCGAAGATGCCACACTGCTAAGTGGTGTGCGCGTGGAGATCGGCGACGTGTTGGTTGACGCGACGGCCAAGGGCCGGTTGGACCAACTGAAGGAACATCTAGCGCAAGACCACAAAGCTTTTCAAACGAACGAACACTAAAGAAAGAGACGAGGAATCACCATGGCAGAACTGACCATTAGCGCCAATGAGATCACCGAAGCGTTAAAGCGTCACGTTGACGACTACACCCCAGAGGTGGGTGCCGAACAAGTCGGCCGTATTGTCGAAGTAGCGGACGGCATTGCACGAGTGTCGGGTCTGCCTGGAGCAGCGGTCAACGAACTCTTGGAGTTCGAAGACGGCACGCTGGGTTTGGCGATGAACTTGGACGAGTCGACCGTTGGTTCAGTCGTTCTGGGTTCTGTGGACTCGTTGGAAGAAGACCAGATCGTTCGAGCCACGGGACGTATTCTCTCGATTGACTGTGGCGACGCCCTGTTGGGACGAGTCGTGAACGCCCTTGGCGAGCCTATTGATGGCAAGGGTCCGATCAACGCCACTGAGAACCGTCGTATGGAAATTCAGGCACCGGGCATTGTTGGTCGTCAACCCGTGACCGAGCCGCTGCAGACGGGTATTAAGGCCATCGACGCCATGACCCCCATCGGCCGAGGTCAGCGTGAGCTGATCATTGGTGACCGTAAAACGGGAAAGACCACGATTGCCATCGACACGATTCTGAACCAAAAGGGCCAAGGCGTGAAGTGCATCTACGTGGCCATTGGTCAAAAGAACTCGTCGGTCGCCCAGACCGTGAAGCTCTTAGAAGACACCGGAGCGATGGAGTACACCGTCGTCGTCGTGGCCTCTGCTGGAGACCCGGCACCGTTTAAATTCCTTGCCCCCTTCGCCGGTTGTGCATTGGGCCAGCACTGGATGGAAAACGGTCAAGCGGCATTGGTGGTCTACGACGACCTGTCCAAGCAAGCCGAGGCTTACCGACAACTTTCTCTCTTGCTCCGTCGTCCACCAGGTCGTGAGGCCTACCCAGGAGATGTCTTCTACTTGCACAGTCGCCTCTTAGAGCGTGCAGCCAAGCTCTCTGATGAGCTCGGTGGGGGATCGTTGACGGCGTTGCCGATCATTGAAACCAAAGCGGGCGACATCTCGGCCTATATCCCGACCAACGTGATTTCGATTACCGACGGTCAGGTCTTCTTGGAATCCGACCTCTTCTACTCAGGTGTGCGACCGGCTATCAACGTGGGTAACTCGGTGTCACGAGTGGGTGGAGCAGCCCAGATCAAGGCCATGAAGGCAGTCTCGGGAACCTTGAAGATCGACCTCGCGCAGTTCCGAGACTTGGAGTCCTTTGCCACCTTTGGTTCAGAACTCGACAAGTCCTCGCAACAACAGCTTGACCGTGGCTATCGCCTCACCGAGCTGCTGAAGCAGCCATTGAACGCACCAGTCTCCGTTGAAGAGCAAGTGGTCGTCATCTTTGCGGGAACCAAGGGCTACTGCGATGACATCCCCGTCTCGGAGATGCGCCGCTTTGAAAACTCGATCCGTGAGTACTTTCGAGCGAGCCACGCCGACATTTTGGAAACGATTCGCTCGACCGGTGCGCTGCCTGATGGCAACGCCATGGAAAAAGCAGTCGAAACGTTCTTGTCGGGATTCGACCGCGGCGTCGCTTCGGTCTAAGAACCGTTCAACACACTAAGAGAAACGAGGAGGTGAGCACACATGGCTGGAGGACAGGAGCGAGTACTTAAGCGCCGCATTAAGAGCGTTCAAGCAACGCGGAAGATCACGAAGGCAATGGAACTCATCGCGGCGTCTCAGATTCAGCGGGCCCAAGGGCGTATCGCGGCAAACCGCCCTTACAAAGAAGGGATGGCGCGCATCGTTCTCGAAACCGCCAAGGGAGACTCTCGAGCGGCCAAGAAATTACTGGGTACCCCTGAGAAGGTCGAAACTGCACTGATCCTGGTCATTGTGGGTGACCGTGGACTTTCTGGTGCCTATAACTCTTCGGTACTGCGAGCAGCCGAGCGCTTGATCATCGAACTCAACGCGTCATCAACGGCCACCCGCGTCATTGTGGTCGGCAAGAAAGCAGGACCTTATTTTCGCTTCCGAGGCCAAGACGTTGAGTCGTCGTTCCAAGGGTTCGCCGATCGTCCGTCCTTCAGTGACGCCCGCGAGGTCGCTGCTGCAGCCGCGGCACCATTCGTGAACGGCGACGTTGACCAAGTGATGATGGTCTCGACCCGCTTCCACTCTGCGGGGAGTCAAAAGGTCGAGGCACGCCAACTTCTGCCCCTCGTTGATCCTCGAAGCGAGGGTGAAGAAGAAGAGACCACCCACGTCTTGACGGGCTATACCGAGTTTGAGCCCGAGGCAGAGGCTCTTCTTGCTGAGTTGGCACCGAAGGCGCTTGAAAGTGAGATTTTCAGTGCGCTGTTAGAGGGTTCGGCGTCATTCCACACCAGCCAACAGCGGGCCATGGCTGCGGCAACCGACAATGCTGACGAACTCAGCCAATCCCTCGCCCGCATTATGAACCGAGCACGTCAAGATTCAATTACAACCGAGATCATGGAGATTGTCGGTGGTGCGGAAGCACTTCGACAGAAAAAAGGAGCATAAATGACCGTCGCCCCTGAACAGGCATTAGAGAGTGGCCGAGTAGTCGCAATTGCCGGCCCCGTTGTGGACGTGGAGTTCCCACCCCACTCGCTGCCCGAGATCAACTTCGCAGTCCAAATGGACTTGGAGCTCGATGGCAAGAAGCTGACCGTGACCGCAGAGGTCGCCCAGCAGATTGGCGAAGGGCGCGTGCGTTGTGTCTGCATGCAACCCACCGACGGCTTGGTGCGAGGAGCAGAAGTACGCAACATGGGACATGGCATCACCGTTCCTGTGGGTGACGTCGTCCTCGGCCACGTGTTCAACGTGCTCGGAGAGCCCTTAGACACCGCCGACATCGGCGAAGTCAAAGAACGTTGGGAGATTCACCGTAACGCTCCTGCTTTCGACCAGTTAGAGCCACGTGCCCTCATGTTCGAAACCGGTATCAAGGTCATCGATCTTCTTGAGCCCTATGTGCAAGGTGGAAAGATCGGCCTCTTCGGTGGTGCTGGTGTAGGGAAAACGGTGTTGATTCAAGAGATGATCAACCGAGTTGCCACGCAACACGGTGGTGTGTCGGTCTTCGCCGGCGTCGGCGAGCGAACTCGAGAAGGAACCGACCTCTGGATTGAAATGCAAGAGTCGGGCGTGATCGAAAAAGCAGCATTGGTCTATGGCCAGATGGACGAACCTCCTGGCGTGCGTATGCGTGTGGCCTTGGCCGCACTGACCATGGCGGAATACTTCCGTGATGTGCAGAACCAAGACGTGTTGTTGTTCGTGGACAACATTTTCCGTTTCGTCCAAGCTGGGTCTGAAGTGTCGACCCTGTTGGGCCGCATGCCTTCTGCTGTGGGGTACCAGCCCACCCTGGCCGACGAGATGGGTGAACTTCAAGAGCGCATCACGTCGACCAGAGGAAAGTCGATTACCTCGCTGCAGGCCGTGTACGTCCCTGCCGACGACTACACCGACCCTGCTCCGTTTACGACCTTCACCCACTTGGACGCCACGACTGAGTTATCACGTCAGATCGCTGCGTTGGGTATTTACCCGGCCGTGGACCCTTTGGCGTCAACGTCGAACATCTTGGCCCCAGAAATCGTGGGAGAGCGTCACTACGAAGTCGCTCGTCAAGTCCAAGAAGTGCTCCAGCGGTATCGTGAACTCCAAGACATCATCGCCATTCTTGGTCTTGATGAGTTGAGTGAAGAGGACCGAATCATCGTGTCTCGTGCTCGAAAGATTCAGCGATTCTTGTCGCAGCCGTTCTTCGTTGCTGAAGTATTCACCGGGCTCCCTGGTGTCTTCACCCCCATTGACGAGACGGTCGAATCCTTTGAAGCCTTGATCAAGGGTGAGCTCGACAACGTGCCAGAACAAGCCTTCTTGAACGTCGGCGGCGCAGAGTCTGTTCTCGCCAAGGCCCACCAGATGGAGAAGGACGCAAACTAAATGGCTGAACACGCCGTTGGTCTTGAGATTGTCACGCCAGAGGCCGCCTTGTTTTCAGGGCCGGCTACTGCGGTGGTGATGGCAACCTCAGAAGGAGATCTGACGGTCATGGCCGACCACGCTGAATTGATCGGTGACGTCGTCCCGGGAATCGTCAAGATCGAGACCATCGAAGGTGGAACGATCTCGGTAGCGGTCCACGGAGGCTTTGTGCAAGTGCACACCGCCATCGGAGCGGCAGGAGAGTTACTTGAAGAGATCAGCGACACCGAGCGCACCACTCGAGTCACACTCTTAGCCGGTGTGGCGGAGATCGCCAGCGAGATTGATCTTGAGCGAGCACAAGCGTCAAAAGCCGCAGCGGAAGCCAGAGTTAATGAACTGCGTACCGCGTCGGGGCGCCAAGGTGGCGACGAGAGTGCCGCTGATGCCACGGCGGCATTGGCCGTAGCCGAAGGTGAGCTCGCCCGAGCTGAACTGCGCCTCAGTATTCCCGCATCACAGATGTAATTTCTCGTCGATCCTCAGATCGACGCAGGGTGCTTGATTAATAGGCGATTGAAGAGAACTGCGAGAGTTTTTCGAGGCTGTGCATGGCATCAATCTTGCGCCAGGTTCCCGAGCGTGACCGCATCACGATCGACTGCGTCGAGACGCCTGATTCGGTGAAGCGAACTCCTTGGAGAAGATCACCATCGGTAATGCCTGTCGCTGAGAAGAAGCAGTTGTCCCCTGAGACCAGATCGTCGGTCGTCAGCACCTTGTCGAGGTCATAGCCTGCCGCAATTGCAGCGTTTCGCTCTTCGTCATTGCGAGGCCAAAGCCGACCAATGAGCTCTCCTCCCAGAGACTTGAGCGCCGCTGCGGCAATCACACCTTCGGGGGTTCCGCCGATTCCGTAAAGAATATCGGCTCCAGAGTTGGGCCAACTCGTAGCGATTGCTCCAGCTACGTCACCATCGGTGATGAGGCGGACGCGCGCTCCAGCTTGACGGACTTCACCAATGAGATCAGCGTGGCGGTCTCGGTCGAGAATCACCGCGGTGAGATTCTGCACGGGCTGGTGGAGGGCTTTGCTGAGTGCATTGAGGTTTTCTGTCGGGGTGTTTCTGATGTCAATTACTCCAGCAGCCCGTGGCCCGACGGCGATCTTTTCCATGTAGACGCAGGGACCTGGGTCAAACATGGTGCCCCGCTCAGAAACGGCGATGACGGCCAAGGCGCCAGGGCGGCCTTTGGCGGTCAAGGTTGTCCCATCGATGGGGTCCACCGCAATATCGCACTCGGGGGCGGCACCGGTACCCACTCGCTCCCCATTAAAGAGCATGGGTGCTTCGTCTTTCTCACCTTCGCCGATCACGACAATGCCATCCATTTGAACGGTTCCAAGGACAATGCGCATGGCCTCAACGGCTGCTCCGTCTGCGGCATTCTTGTCGCCTCGGCCCATGAAACGATTGGCTGCCATGGCCGCGGCCTCTGTTACCCGAACCAGGTCAAGGGCAAGATTACGGTCGGGCGTTTCTGGTGTTGAGGCCATCTCTTGACTTTACTTCAGACTCGTTGGTGTTGCGCAGGGCCCCGCAAGGGTAACGGCTTCATGGAGAAAAGAAAAAAGGATCGAGAGAGCGGCAAATCGGGCGATGGCAGAGCAGGGGTCGTGAGGCACAAAGTGGTGCGATTCACCGGCAATACTAAGAGAGTGAAGCGTATTACCGTCAACCCCGGACCGCCCCTTTCGGGCAGAGTGTTTGCCGGGGGAGCGAAGAACTCAGTCTTGAAATTAATGGCAGCGTGTCTTTTGGCTGAAGGCACCTATGTGATCGAAAATGCTCCGGACATCAACGACGTCATGATGATGGCCGAGATGCTGCGCGCCCTTGGCTGTGAGGTGATGTTTGAAGAAGAGCAGTTAACGATTGTCTCGCCTCCAACAGCGGCGATGATCCCTGAAGCACCCTATGAACTCGTCGAAAAAATGCGAGCATCGATTGTGGTGCTCGGACCACTCCTGGCTCGCTGTGGTAGCGCGCGCGTCTCGCTTCCAGGCGGCGACGACTTTGGGAGTCGGCCCATCGACATTCACCTCGACGGCTTAGCCATGATGGGTGCACGTTTTGTTACAACACACGGTTTTATTGAAGCAACGGCCAGCGACGCAAGCGGCCGTTTGACTGGCGCACACCTCGTCCTCGAGTATCCAAGTCACACCGCAACGGACAACCTTTTAATGGCCGCCGCCGCAGCGAAGGGTACGACGGTGATCGAAAATGCCGCCCGTGAGCCAGAGGTGGCTGATTTGGCGGCGATGCTGATCTCGATGGGTGCATCAATCACCGGCGCGGGCACCTCGCGCATCGTGGTCGAAGGAGCCGACAATCTCCATGCCACCACGCACCGAGTAATTCCCGACCGCGTCGTGGCCGCAACCTATCTTTTGGCTCCAGCGCTTGGTGGGGGATCAGTCACGGTGGCCGACGGTCATCCTGAGCACATGGAAATGTTGATCGCCAAGATGCGGGCCATGGGGATGACCGTCTCCTTTGACGGGAATGGCCTCCACGCCAGCAGTCCAGGTCGCCTCCAAGCGGTCGACATCGCCACGCTGCCGTTTCCTGGCGTGGCCACTGACTACAAGCCCTTTTTAGTGACGGCGCTCAGTGTGGCTGAAGGTGTTTCGATCGTTTCAGAGAACCTTTTTGAGGGTCGGTTTCGCTACATCGACGAGCTCCGGCGCATGGGTGCTGATATCCGCACCGAAGGCCACCACGCAGTTGTCCGAGGGGTTGAACGGCTTTCGGGGGCCCCGGTGAAGGCGCCAGATATCCGAGCGGGTGCGGCACTCGTCCTTGGCGGGTTAGCGGGAGACGGTGAGACCATCGTGGCGGGCGTCGAGCACATTGAGCGTGGCTATCGAGACTTTGTGGGGACCTTGGCGTCGCTGGGAGCGCAAGTAGCCTGGACGTGATGGCACGAGCCGGGCGCGATCCCGTAGAACTCCTCAACGAAGCAAAAGCAGGAAGCCGTGTGGCCCTGGCGCGTCTGTTGACCATGATCGAACGAGGTGGCCCCGAGAGCGCAGCGGTCGCATCCTTGGCCTACCGTGAGGCCCCTCCCTACAGCTTGGGACTCACGGGAGCACCGGGAGCGGGAAAGTCAACGCTCACCGACCAGTTGATCAGCGTGGTGCGCAAGGGTTGGCCGGGAGCGACCATCACTCCCATCAATCAAGTGAGTATCTTGGCCATCGATCCGACGTCGCCCTTTAGCGGCGGCGCGATTTTGGGCGACCGAGTGCGAATGCAAGATCATGCAACAGACCCCACGGTGTTCATTCGCTCCATGGCAACCCGTGGTCACCTCGGAGGCCTCTCGTTGGCCGTGCCCGAAGCGGTGCGACTCTTTGGCGCAGCCGGGATGCCCGTCGTGCTCATTGAGACCGTAGGGGTCGGTCAAATGGAAGTCGAAGTGGCGTCGGCGACNGACACGACGGTGGTGGTCGTGAATCCAGGTTGGGGCGACTCTATGCAGGCAAACAAGGCGGGTCTGTTGGAGATTGCCGATATCTTTGTGATCAATAAAGCGGACCGCCCAGGGGTGCGAGAAGCGAAGCGAGACCTCGAGCAGATGTTGGATCTTTCTCAGTTGGGCGAGTGGCGCCCTCCCATTGTGGAGACTGTTGCGCAAAGTGGCGAAGGGGTCCAAACACTCTGGGACACGGTCGCTCAGCATCGCTCGTTTTTGGAAGACTCGGGTGAGCTTGAACTGCGACGAGCTGATCGCCTTCGCGAAGAGCTCCGTCGAGTGATCCAAGCTCGACTCATTGATCAGATCGAACACGTGGCTGACGGCGAAGAGTTCAATAAGGCAGTTGACGACCTTGTGCGTTACGCCACCGATCCCTATAGCGCAGCTGACGGCTTGCTTGACTAACTCGCTTGGGTCTCGATGGAGGCCAAGAGTTCAGTACAGGCGAGTTCCGGGGGAACAATATTAATCGCCACCCCGGTGCCCATTTCAAAGCCTGCTCGGGTGGTGGCCTTGGGGACGACATGGATATGCCAGTGGAAGGGATCACCCATTCGATTGGGTGCTGAGTGAAAGACCAGGTTGTAGGCAACATCGCCAATGGTGGCGATAAGTGCTTTCAGCGACCGCTTGATGGCGAGTCCCACAGCGGTCACCACATCGTCACTTGCGTCATGAAGGTGAGGTCGATGCTCTCGAGGCATCACCAAGAGCTCATAGGGGACACTTGCCCAGTAGGGCGAGATGACCACGACGTGATCATCTGAGTAAACCAAGCGATGGCGGACCGACTCCTCGGCCTCGATCGTCGTGCACAGGAGACAATTGGCGGTCAGGCGAGCAAACCGTGCCTGCTCATCGGCTACTTCTCGGGGGACGAAACTCATCCCTAAAAGTTGTCCATGAGGATGCTCAACGGATGCGCCAGCTTCTCGACCGGCATTGACGATGGCTTGGGTGTAGCGAACATTCTCTTGGTCGGCGTGGGCCACTAAACGATCGCGCAGTGCCGTCATGACAAGACCAACTTGGTGGTCGTCAAGATCCGACCAGGCGGCATGGTGATCAGGGGAGAGGACGAAGACTTCGTGGATGCCGCCGGCCGTCCCGAGAGTGAAGACCGGTCCTCGATTCTCAACAACAAAGGGCTCATCGCTGTCGAATGCTGGGTACTTGTTCGGCACGACCCGCACCCGCCACGTTCCGTCTTCGTCGTAGGTCACCAACGCCGGGGGCGTCTCTTCTTCATGGCCTGGACAAAACGGGCAGGGCTTGAGGGGCTCGTGTTCAAGACGTTGTGCACTCAAAACAAAGGCATCGGGTCGATTTGAGCGTGCTTGGGAGATCACCACCCATCNGCCCGACAGTGGATCTAGGCGCATCTCGGTCATGGGGTACTCATTTCATGAAAAACAGGCCACGTGATGTCGTGATCATCTGTACCTCCAGCGTAACGCTAGATGAGGCACAAAAGACGGTCTTCGAGGAATTCCTTGACCCCGGTCATCACTGAGGGTTCACGCAGTTATTTGACCGTGAGTTCGTAGATAGAAAGGCCGACTACAGCCAGCACGATGAGCAAGGCGACGATGGCCCCGGCCAGATTGACGACTTTTTGAGCCCCAACGCGCCCTTCGCTGCGCGAGTAGAGGTGAATACCGCTTGACATCACGACGACGACGCCGATAGCGAAGATCGCAGCGTAAAGGAAAGCCTCTCCAAGGGCACCCCAGTTGATCAATGTTGAGGCAATGACCATCACTATGCCGCCTTTTGGGTTAGATGAGTTTCATTCACTTCGCCGGTCCATTCCGCATTGACATTCTCAGGGCTGACTGCTGTCTGACGAGAGAGAACGTAAATTCCGGCACACGCCGCAGCAAGAACAATGGCCAACACGATGACTCCCGCATTGCCACCGATGGCACTTTGACCGGCGAACGCTGCGGCTCCAACGAGACCTGCCGCAGGGAGAGTGAAGAGCCACGCAATGGCCATGCGCCCGAAGACCCCCCAACGCACGGGGGCAGCATGTCCCACTCCCGAGCCGACAACCGACCCTGTACAAACTTGGGTTGTCGAGAGCGGGAAGCCAAAGTGTGTGGATGCCAGCAACACCGCAGCCGACGAGGTTTCCGCCGCAAAACCTTGCGGCGTGTCGATGTCGGTCAAACCCTTGCCGAGAGTGCGAATGATTCGCCAACCGCCAAGATACGTTCCCATCGAGATTGCCAAGGCACAGGCGATGATTACCCACGTTGGCGTCGAGGCACCTTCATGGAGCGTCCCGTTGGCGACTAATGCCAAGGTGATGATCCCCATTGTTTTTTGAGCATCGTTGGTCCCGTGGGCCAGCGACACCAGCGAAGCAGACCCCACTTGTGCCCATCGAAAACTCTTTTTTCCAACGGCCTCATCTACCTTTCGGGTCAGGCGATAGGCACTCCACGTTGCCGCGGCGGCAATCGAGCCAGCGACGAATGGAGCCAGAATGGCCGGAACAAAGACCTTGGACAAAATGCCTGACCACAAAACAGCGTGACCACCTGCGTGCACCAACATGGCGCCGATGACTCCACCGATAAGGGCATGGGAGGAACTTGAGGGAATGCCGAGGTACCACGTCACGACGTTCCAAAGGATGCCGCCCACTAAGCCGGCAAAGACTACTTGGAGCGTGATGAAGTTTTGGTCCACAATCCCTGAGGCGATTGTTGCCGCCACAGCAAGAGAGAGAAAGGCACCTACCAGGTTCAAGACAGCGCTCAGTCCAACGGCAACCCGTGGCTTCAGAGCCCCGGTGGCGATGGAGGTAGCCATGGCGTTGGCGGTATCGTGAAAGCCGTTCGTGAAGTCGAACGCTAAGGCAGTTGCGACAACGAGACCAAGCATGAAACTTTGATGCATTCATTCTGTCTACACTGCTCATGAGATGATCATCAAGAAGAGATCTGCATATTTGCAAGATTTCTTGTTCTGTTCACCTTGGGATTGATCTCCTGTCACTCTGAGCGATATGAGGGGACGAAATCAATAGAATAGAAGCATGCTCGTCGCTAGCCAAGGCCCACCGGCCTCAAAACTTTTCGATGTGCTGCTCATCGTGCATGTGGGATTCGTCGTCGTCACCTTGGTGGTCGTTGGTGCGCTCTATCTCGCAGCGGGGTCGGTGGCGAAGACGAATGAAGGGAGCTCTTGGCCAGCATCAGGGGTGAAGTTCTTCTCGCCCGGTCGCGAGATCGCAGGTCGGCTTCTCTATGGCATCCCCGCCACCGGCATCCTTCTTTTGATGACCAGTGAAGGGCACTACGGCTGGAAGAACCCATTCGTCATCATTGGTCTTACGCTGTGGCTTGTGGGTGTTGCACTAGGAGAAGGTCTGGTGTTTCCGGCCGCCTCCTCGTTGCGTCAACTGGTGGCGGCGAGTTCAGGGCCGGGTGACGCCCAAGAACCTCAGCGTTTTGCGAGCCGTCTGCAATGGGGTATCGATGGGATTGTGCTCGTGCTGGTCGCGGGAGCAATAGTCATGGTGGCGCAGCCCTAGCGGAGCTCTTGGACCTGGCTCCTCTGGCGGAGGAGAACACCGGCCCCCGAATTTCGGATGTATCCTGAGAGGAACCTGAGAACTAAAGGAACCCTTCATGACATCGATGAGCACCCATCATTTGGATGAATTGTCGACCACGTTTGAGACTGCGTCGCCCACGCAAATTTTAACCTGGGCAGCCGAGCAGTTTGCTGGCGACATGCTGTTTGCCTGCTCATTCCAAGATCTTGTTCTCCTCGATCTTCTTATGCGAGTGGCACCGAGGACTCCCGTTGTCTTTCTCGATACTGAAGATCACTTCGATGAGACGCTTGAGCTCGTGGCGGCGGCGCAAGAGCGTTACGGCTTTGAACTGATCACGACGACCCCCGGCCCAGAAGCAGCGGCTGTTCCATGTGGAATCGATGGGTGCTGCAGCGCGCGCAAAGTGGCGCCGCTCAAAGCTGCGGTCAATGGAAAAGCTGCCTGGATTACTGCATTGAAGCGTTGTGATGCATCGACAAGAGAAACTGCAGCCATCGTTTCGTATGACGAAGCATTTGGGCTCGTCAAGATCAACCCCATGGCTACCTGGAATGATGATGACATTGCAGCCTATGAGCGTGACCACGAGTTGCTCGTGCATCCATTGATTGCGCAGGGCTATCTCTCGATTGGGTGTCGGTCAACAACTCGACCGGTGCAAGCCGGAGAGGACCCACGCTCAGGTCGGTGGGCTGGATCTGACAAAGTCGAGTGCGGCCTTCACGAGTAAGGCGTCGCTCGTTGACGTTTGATCTGGCAGTCCTATGACCACGCCAGCAGTACTCCANGACGTCACGGTGGTGCGCAACGGCAGAACANTGCTGAGTGTCGAGTCCTTCGTCGTCAACGAAGGAGAGCGATGGATCCTTCTCGGGCCGAACGGATCGGGCAAGACCACCATGCTCTCGATCTTGGCTGGGCGGCTCTGGCCAACGAGTGGCGACGTGGCGCTGTTGGGTGAGCGCCATGGTCACGTCGATCTCCGTCAACTGCGCCAGCGCCTTGGATTCTTGAGTTCCGCACTCGCGAAGGAACTACGGGGAAGTCTGAGCGTCTTTGATGTGGTGCTCACTGGAAGCGACGGAGCGCTAGAGCCCTGGTGGAAAGAGTATGACGACGATGAGCGCGTACGCGCTGGAAAACTCTTACAGGACGTGGGAGCTGGGCCGCTGAGTGACCAGCGCTTTGGCATCATCTCAGACGGTGAACGCGCACGGGTTCTGTTAGCTCGAGCGCTGATGCCGGCACCAGATTTGCTCTGTCTCGATGAGCCAGCAGCCGGGCTGGACCTCGGGGCTCGCGAGCAGTTGTTAGGGCGATTACGCCTTATTTTTGCGGCTTCTGAGCCCTCAGGCGTCGTCGTGGTGACCCACCACCTCGAAGAAATTCCCGTTGGAGCCACCCACGCTGCACTGCTCAAAGATGGTGAGGTCGTGGCCCAAGGACCCATCGGCTCGGTGATCACCTCGAAGAGTATTTCGGACGCCTTCGATGTCGACGTCGAGGTTCACCTGAGCGCTTCGGCGCGTTTCAGCGCGCGAGGGCTTTGACCGTCGGGATCATCCACCACCACGCGCGGCAGGTTCTGTACCGTATTTCCTAGGGAAAGAGGAAAGGCAGGACTGAGATTCGATGATCATCGTTCTTATTCTTGTCGTGTTGTGGGGAGTGGTTCTTGGACCGAGTATCTACCGAAAAGTACGTAACAGTACTGGGGACCGATCCATCACCTCATTTCACAGGTCCTTGGACCTCCTTGAGCGTTCAGGACCGAAGGTCGTGCAACCGGCGTATCGGCTCGCTGACCCTGAAGGAGCAACGAAACCAATTGGACTTGCGGTGCCACCGCCACCTCCAACAAGTAAACAACCAACACTCGTCTTACTCGGGCCTAGCGGCCAGGGGGGAGCGGAACAGATGAAGCAACGTTACGAGGAGTACTACGCAGAGGACGACTATTCGTACCCTGAAGACACTCACTACACCGATGAATACGACGACTACATCGAGCGCGCCCCTTATGGTGCATCAATGCCCTCGGCGTCGCTGAGCCGACGTGAAGCAGCGCTTCGTCGTCGCAACATCCTGTTTGGCCTCGTTGGCGCCGTTGTGGTGACGGCATTGTTGGGCATGTTCATGTCGATGTTCTTTTACCTCACTGTTCTTTCGATGATCGCCATGGCCACCTATATCGGTCTCATGGCATGGGCAGCAACGCATGGCATGATCGGCGAGAAGGGCTACGAGCGCCATGTTGCCCACGGTGAAGCCGAGGTGAGCTACGACCGCTATCGAGACGACCGCTACGAAGAAGTGCACTCCAACGAGCACCGATCAGCACCGGTGGCCTCGACGAGGGCTCCCGCTGATGAGTACTTCGATGATGACCTTGACGATGATGAATGGTGGGATCAGCCCCAACAGGCTGTTGCCCGCTAAAACCTTCTGACAAATCGGGCTACTATTGGACTACCCCGGGGGTGTAGCTCAGCTGGCAGAGCGCTACGTTCGCAATGTAGAGGCCGTGGGTTCAAATCCCATCACCTCCACAAAAATTGCGAGAAAAAATCAATCTCTCGCCAGGCAAATGGATAGTCCTTCGGCATCCTGCGAGAGAAAATTTTTAATCTTCTCTTAGACCATTGGAAAATGGAACTGATAATGTCGTGACGGTGACGGTGACATCGCAAGCATCCACCGTCAAGGCGTCAGCGCTTCGATCGACCCTGGTCAAAGTTCCTGAGATCACCCTCTACTTTTGGTTGATCAAGGTACTCTCAACGACCGTTGGTGAAACCTTCGCCGATTGGCTCACCAATAATATTGGATTAGGGGAACAGGGAACGCTTGGCGTGATGGCCGGATTCCTTGTCATAGCGCTTATCTGGCAGTTCCGACTGAACCATTACCTCGCGCCGGTCTATTGGCTTTGCGTTGTCCTGATCAGCGTGACCGGCACCTTGGTGACGGACAATATGGTCGACAATTGGGGTATTTCATTAGTGACGTCGACGATCGTGTTCTCGATTGCTCTGGCGCTGACCTTTCTCTTTTGGTACCGAGCAGAAGGGACCTTGTCGATTCACACCGTGGATAACTTCGGAAGAGAAGCGTTCTATTGGACCACCATCCTCTTCACCTTTGCGCTCGGCACCGCCGCCGGGGACCTCTTCGCCGAAAAAATTGCCCTCGGCTACTTCACGAGTTTGTTGATCTTCGCCGGCGTCGTTGCCTTGGTCGGCATCGCATACCGACTTCACCTTCTCGGCGGGATTGCTGCTTTTTGGATCACTTACATCGTCACAAGGCCGCTCGGAGCATCCCTGGGAGACTTCCTTTCCCAGCCAAAGGATGCCAGTGGTATCGGTCTTGGGACAACGACAACCAGTTTGATTTTCTTGGCTGCCATTCTGGCCCTGGTCACCTTCTTGGCGGTTACAAAAATTGACAAGCCCAAGAGTGACCGTCGTCCAATCTGATCACGCACTGAGCCTGAACTGCACTGTTTTTTACAGCAGCCGAGAACGACGAACACCTGATTACTTGGGCGAAGCCCAGTGACCCCACCCCCTCGGCAAAATGCGCAAGAATAAGGTCACGGTAATGTCACTTGATCGTCACCGTGACGAACTCGAAACCCATGAAAGAGGGAAGCAATGGGAAGTCGCCTCATGAAACGATTTGGAACTTGGGTTGCAGTCAGTGCCCTCTGTGGGTCGATGTTGACCCTGGTGGTTGGGGTCGCTACTCCAATGAGCGCTCAAGCGAGCTCATCGAAGACCTACTACGTGTCCCTCGGTGACTCTTACTCGGTCGGGTATCAGCCAAATACCAGCAAGCCACAAACTGGTCACGCTTCCAACGGCTACACCGTACCCGTTTCGAAAGCCGTGAAAATGACTCTTGTGAACTTCGGCTGCTCAGGGGCCACGACGACCTCAATTTTGGACACCATCGGTTGTCCTGCGGTGTTGCCGAATACTGCTGGAGGACAGAAGTACCCAACGCAGACCCAGATCGCGGCGGCCGATGCGTTTATCTCCGGACATAAAGGCCACATTGGTTTGATCACGGTTTCAATTAGTGGCAATGACGTCACGGCATGTGTCAAGCAAGCGACACCCATCCCCTGTGTGGCTGCGGCGACGGCAAGTATTACTGAGAATGTTGCGACGCTGGCAACAGATCTGCGAGCGGCGGCGGGACCAAATGTTCCCTTGGTGGGCTTGACCTATCCCGACGTGGTGTTAGGAACCTATGTGTATCCACAAAACCCTGGGACGATTGCGGCGAAGGCACTGGCAGGACTCTCGGTGACCGCGTTCAAAAGTTTGATCAACCCAGCGCTCTCTGTGGCCTACGGAAATGCGCAAGGTGTCCTCGTCGACGTGACGAAGGGCGAGGGTTCTTATGTTTCTCTCGACAAGACGGTCAAGACCAAGACATACGGCACGATTCCTGTGGCAGTCGGCAGTATTTGCACTTTGACCTGGTACTGCAAATACGGAAACATTCACCAAAAGACGCCTGGCTACAGCCTTGAAGCGGTGCTCATCGTGAAGCAATACGCCAGCATGATGAAATCTATGAAGATGAATGGCTAAGAGCTAAAGAACAAGAAGGATGCCCGAGCGAGGTCGGGATGACCGTCTCGCTCGGGCTTTTTCTTTCAAAAAAAGGGGTGAGGCATGAGTGGAGTGCAGCCATTTGCTCCTCAGGCGATCTCACTTCGGCTTTATCCTCACAACGAATTAGCGGTCCATGACATTCTGAGAGAAGTCTGCGCCCAAGGGGTCGCAGGGTTATCCGCTGGTTTTGATGGCGTTATGACCAGCGAGCATCACGGCGGTTTTGCTGGGTATTTGCCGAACCCCCTCCAAGTCGCCAGCTTTATTCTGGAAGAGAGCGCTCATGGGTGGGCCGCTCCGTGTCCGTTGTTATTGCCGCTTCGCCCAACTGCGCAACTCGCTGAAGAGATTGCGTGGCTCAATGTTCGTCACCCTGGACGAGTGGGTCTTGGCGTCGCGATCGGGGCGCTCCCTCTCGACTTTGACGTTATGGACAAGAACCTCGCCGACGCGTTGCCTAGCTTTCGGAGCGAACTCCCAAAGATCGTTGCCTTGCTTGCGGGGAGAGACCTCGGACTCCTGTCGGGTGACAAAGCACTGCAACAGTGTGCGGTGACACCTCTTCCCGTTCTCAGCGCAGCTCGATCACCAGGCGCTGCGCGTCGAGCGGCAGAAGCGGGTGCAGGTATCTTGCTTGACGGCATGGTCTCGATCGATCAGGCCCGTCACGCACGTGATGCGTATTTTACGGCTGGGGGTACTGCGTCGGTGACGCTTATCCGTCGGGTTTGGCTCGGCAATCTCGACGAACACCTTGTGGGTGATCAACGGGCTGTCTATGAAAGTTATGCCGCAGGTTCCTTTGGAGCGGATCAAACGATCTCCTCCGATGACCCCGATGATCTTGCACGGCAACTCGCCGATGCCGTCGAGCAGGCGGGTGCAACGGGTCTCAATCTTCGTCTTCATCTTCCCGGCATGGCTCCCGCCGACATACGGAACCAGATCAAGGCACTTGGAGATGACGTGCTCCCTGTTCTTCGACGTTTTCTCTAGGAACCGGTGTCGCCTTGGGCCACTTCTTTCGCCCAGCGATAGTCCGCTTTTCCTGACGGTGAGCGGCGGATCTCATCGACGAAGACGATGGCCTTCGGGAGTTTGTAGCGAGCGATCGTCTGGGCGGCCGCATCTAAAATCCCTTGTCGATCCTGCTCGGCCCCGGGGGCAATCTTTACGACGGCTACTACTTCTTGGCCCCATCGCTCTGAAGGCCGACCCGTNACAATGACATCAATGACACTTGGGTGCGCCACAAGAGCCCCTTCGACTTCTTCGGCGAAGATCTTTTCTCCTCCCGAGTTAATTGTGACGGAATCTCTCCCAAGGAGTTCAATCACCCCATCGGCCCCGACACGCGCCCTGTCGCCTGGGATGCTGTAGCGCTTATCGCCGATCACGGGGAAGGTCTTCTTGGACTTCGCTTCATCACCGAGGTAGCCCAAGGGCACCCAGCCTTCTTGAGCCAACCAGCCGTTCCCGTCGTGGCCAGGCTCGAGCACCGCAGTGAACTCTTCAGAGACGACGACCGTTCCTGGCCCTGGTTTAAATGAACCTACCGCTTCATCGCTAGCCGAGTTCGTCGACATTTGGGCGCCAGCCTCCGAGGAACCCACGGAGTCGGAGATCAACACGTTGGGAAGCCGCTCGTGGATCATCGAGCGCACCGTTGCGGTGAGCGCTGCGCCACCGTTGCCAATCGCGTAGAGGCTTGAGGTGTCGTAAGAGTTTTTGTCCAACTCGTCGAGCAATGGTCGCATGGTGGCATCGCCGACGATCGTGAAGGTATTGACTTTTTCTCGCTCCACGGTCTTCCAGACGTCGACGGGATCCAGTGAGCGAGGATTACTTACGGTAATGAGCGTCGCTCCTTCGCAGATCATCATGTAGCTGGCCCATTGGGCGGCACCATGCATCAATGGTGGCAGGAGTAAGACTTTGAGCGCCATGCCGTTGATGGCGTTGTTCTTTAATGCGTCATAGGACTCGACAATCTCCCATGAGCCAATCTTTCTCCCACCCATGGCGGCCATAAAAATATCGTGTTGACGCCACAACACACCCTTGGGCATTCCGGTGGTGCCTCCGGTATAGAGGATGTAGAGATCATCTGGTGTTCCGACCCGACCCGGTCCGGCGGGATCAGCATCAGCGAGTGCTGTTTCGTAGTCCAAGGCGCCGTCAAGCAAGGCTTCGCCCGAGTCGTCGGGGACTTGAAGCAGCAAGGTAGGAGGGTGCTCCATGGTGGCGAGCACTTGGGCAATAACTGGAGCGAGGGAGGCGTGATACACGATGGCTTTGACGCCAGAGTCTTCGAAGAGATACTTCAACTCCTCACCGACGTAACGATAATTCACGTTGAACGGAGCGCAGCGAGCGAGATACGAAGCGATCATTCCTTCGAGGTACTCAGAACCGTTGTAGAGCGCTAAGGCAATGTGGTCCTGCCCTGATTGATGCCCGTCAAGTTGGTCGCGCTCTTGATGGACGCCGAGTCCATGGCTGGCGAAAACGCTGGCCAAGCGGCGCACGCGGTCAAGGCTCTCACTGTAGGTAAACCGTTTTGCTCCGGCGATAATGAACTCTCGCTCAGGTACTTGCTCGGCGACGGTCTCGAACACTCGGCCGAGGTTGAACTCTTCAATAGTTTTGGGATCGTCCACCCGACGAGGTTAGCGCTTTTGACCTTGGTCCCACACATTGAGGCTGCGTAGATTCTGAAGTGGCGCATCTCGCCGTATGCTGAGGACATGTCTACTTTTTCACTCCTCAATCCTGCCACCGAAGAGGTTTTCGCCTCGGTTCCCTCCCTCTCACTCGAAGAGACTGACGCCGCCATTGAGCGAGCCGCGGTGGCCTTTGAGTCGTGGCGCCAGGTGTCACCTGGTGACCGTGCTCGCCTCCTGCGACGATTTTCCGAAGTTGTGGACAGTCACCTCGAAGAGTTGGCGCTGACCGAAGTTGAGAACGCCGGCCACACCATTGGCAACGCCCGTTGGGAAGCAGGAAATGTTCGCGATGTTCTGGCGTATTACGCAGGTGCTCCCGAGCGTCACATGGGTAAGCAGATCCCCGTCGCTGGCGGAATCAACGTGACGTTCCATGAGCCCCTCGGCGTGGTCGGGATCATTGTGCCCTGGAACTTCCCGATGCCGATCGCCGGATGGGGATTCGTTCCAGCCTTGGCGGCGGGAAACACGGTCGTGCTGAAGCCCGCTGAAATTACTCCCTTGACGGCAATACGTCTCGGTGAATTGGCGCTCGAAGCTGGAATCCCGGAAGGGGTGTTCCAGGTACTGACTGGAAAGGGCTCGGTTGTTGGGTGGCGGTTTGTCACCCATGAAAAAGTAGCCAAGGTTTGCTTTACCGGTTCGACAGAAGTGGGGTCGAAAATCATGGCGGGCTGCGCTGATCAGATTAAGCGAGTCACCTTGGAGCTCGGTGGAAAAAGTGCCAATGTGATCTTTTCTGATACCGACCTGGAACTCGCTGCTGCCCGTGCTCCTGGCGGGGTCTTCGACAATGCTGGCCAGGATTGCTGTGCGCGCTCGCGGATTTTGGTGCAGCGAGATTCCTACGACCGCTTTCTCGAACTCTTAGAGCCTGCAGTCAAGGGATTTGTTTGTGGCGATCCTCGCGATGAATCGACAGAGATGGGGCCATTGGTTTCTGCGGCCCAGCACGAGGTCGTGAGGTCGTTCGTTCCCGACGGGGCACCTATTGCCTTTCAAGGAACGTGTCCCGAAGGCCCCGGGTTCTGGTTTCCTCCGACCGTTCTCGCTCCTGTTGGGCGCAAGGACCGTGCCGTCACTGATGAAATCTTTGGCCCGGTCGTGGTCGTGCTGCCATTCGAAGATGAGGCCGACGCTATTGCTCTTGCGAACGACACGCCTTACGGACTCTCCGGTTCGATTTGGACGCGCGACCTTGGACGAGCGTTGAGGGTCTCACGAGCGATTGATTCGGGCAACCTTTCGGTGAACTCCCATTCTTCTGTTCGCTACTGGACACCATTTGGTGGGTTCAAGCAGTCGGGAATTGGCCGAGAACTCGGACCCGATGCCTTAGACGCTTTCAGCGATGTGAAAAACGTCTTCATTTCCACCGAGGAATAACCGGGGAGTTCCGCTTTCCCCATCTAGCTGTGGGCAAGGTGTTGCTATCTCTGGATGTGTCTGGGGATGAGTCGGGTTCGGCGGTGGAAAAGAAAAAAAAGAGAGTGGAGAACCAGAGGATTTTGCTTTTTTCTCTTGACGAGAAACGTTCCAAAGCGCACACTGCTCTCAACGCCGGGTTCGAACAACCCGCCGAACATGCTCAACAGGCCGTCAGGTTTGGAGAGGGTGACTCTTCCAGGGGGCTCCGGAAACGGGGAAGTGAGGAAGGGGAGGAAGGTGGCCCGAGAGGGTCCCGACCAAGAGGCACGGTAAGACCGGTGGGTGGCACAACGCAACGGCCGACACTTTCGGGTGAAGGAACCGGGCACACCGCCTCGGATCGTCCGACACGATTTGGGATGTGGTGGGGTCATCCAGGCGACGCCCCGAGAGGCGGGGGGACTTCGGTCACCCAGTCACTCGGGGTTTCGCCATGTCGGAACGTCGTCACCCCGACACTTTCCTCCAGGTCTTCGTGGTTCCTCCAGGTTTNAGTGGCGATGTGTCTGAAAGATCGCTTCTTGACGATGGCCGTCGGCAATTTGTTCGCGAATCTTCTTTTGAACAAGCACTAGGTCATCAGGGTGCGTGACCCCAACACAGGGTGATTCGGTCACACTCACGAGAACGTCCCGAGTCCCGGGGAAAGCTGCTTCGTACTTTCCAGCAACCATGTCAGCAACCAGCTCAGGAAGCAGCACTTCGTTGTCTTCGCTGGCGTCGGTCGCCACTTCCATCGCTTGGGTGAATAATTCCCACATGTAGGGCCTGAATCCCCAGAGATTCATCGAAACGATCGTTCCGGGCGGCAACACTTGAGGCTCACGTTCGTCGTTTGCTTCGAAGCGGCCGTCGCGCTGAACGACATTGCGCCGTTCGGCAATGGTCAGAAGTCGATCATTTTTAATGGTGCAGACCCCACGAGTCACAGGGTCTCCTTCGACGAGGGCGCGATCGAGATGAAAGCCGATGAGCGCCGTCGATGATGTGGTGTTGAGGGTTTCTGCCAAACGCCGTAAGGCATCGGCCCCGTAGAGATCATCACCGTTCAGGACGCCGAAGGGGAGCGAAGGGTCGAGCGCCTCTTGGGCTTGACGCACTGCATCAACGGTGCCGAGAGGTATCTCTTGGTGCGCGTAGGAGACGCTGATGGACTCGGGCCAGTTGGTACGAATATGTTCTTGAATCAAGGGACCACTTTGTGGGTTAATCACAATGGTGATATGCGAAAAGCCCGCGTCAATGGCATCAGAAACGCTGAGGTCAATGACTGCTTCGCCGTTGGGGCCGATCGGCGCCAAGGGTTTGATTCCTTTGTAGCGGCGAGCCTTGCCGGCCGCTAGTAGGACGAGGTTGAGGTCAGTTAGTGAGGCCATCGGAGAACGGCACTGGCCCAGGTCATCCCTGCGCCGAAACCGGTAAGAAGAAGTGTATCGCCGCCATGGACGCGATCGTTCTCAATCGCGTCGACGAGTGCCAAGGGGATTGATGCAGAGGAGGTATTGCCATAGCGATCAATGACAATGGCGGCTTTTTCTTCCGGGATATTCAATCGCTGACATGCCGCTTGGATTATACGGATATTGGCCTGATGGGGGACGATGAGTGAGAGGTCATCAACATTGATCTTTGCTTTCTCTAACACGGTCGTCGCCGAGTCAACTACTACCCGAACGGCTCGACGAAAGACCTCCTTGCCGTCCATCTGCATCTTCTCTCCATGGTTGCAATAGAGGAGGTCCGTCAAACTTCCATCGCTCCCAAGATCCCAACTCAACAGGTCGCCTTCGTCGTCTGTTCGCTCAAGGACGAGTGCACCGGCCCCATCGCCAAAGAGGATGGCCGTACCCCGGTCATCCCAGTCGGTAATGGTCGAGAGCGTCTCGGCGCCCACCAGGAGGATCCTCTTGGCACCGCTGGCAAAGAGCCCATTGGCGATCACGAGACCGTAGACAAAGCCCGAGCAGGCAGCATTCAGGTCGACCGCTCCGCCGGCGATCCCGAGGTTGTGTTGGATCGTGGGTGATGTTCCCGGGACGATTTTGTCGGCTGTTGTCGTCGCCAAGAGCAGGAGATCAATGTCGGCACCGGTGAGTCCGGCTTGATCGAGTGCATTGCGACCAGCTTCAGTGCCCAGCGAAGCCGTCGTGCCTCCGACATGACGCTCACGAATGCCCGTGCGTTCAAAGATCCACTCGTCAGAGGTGTCGATCGTGGCTTCAAGGTCACGATTGGTAACCACCTTTTCAGGGACGGCGGTTCCCCAGCCAACAACACGCAGTCCTGGCATCAGCAGGCCTCTGCTGATGCAGTGTCGGTCATGAAGGAAAGCATACGAGGTCTGACCTCGCCAGCGTGGTTTCTTTAACTCGTTGGAGCTTGAATAACGGCGAGAGTGCAGCGGGCATCGCAGATTCCCCTCCCTGACTCATCAGTAAGTTCGATCCGCCAGACATGAACTGTTCGGCCGATCCGTACCGGGGTTGCTGTTGCAATCAAGGTGCCTTCAGCGATCCCGCGTAAATGACTGGCATTAATTTCGATGCCGACAATACCTTGTCCTGCTTCGACATTGAGTGATCCGCCCATTGACGCAGCCGACTCTGCCAACAGCGCCGAGACCCCACCATGAAGCAGGCCGAAGGGTTGATGGACCTTCGGACCCACGGGAAGCGAGAGGACGACGCGGTCTTTTGAAAACTCCACGACCGAGATATCGAGGACGTCATGGACCCCACCGAGCAACTGTTCGGTGGGGATGGAAGGTGGATTTTCAGCATCGCTCATGTGAAGAATCCTAGGCAGAAAATTCTTATGTGTTCGCCGATAACATCAAGAGATGGCCACCCAGCAGATTGATCTTCGCAGTGACACCGTCACCACGCCCACCGAGGCCATGCGTGAGGCGATGGCCTCGGCTCTTGTCGGTGACGATGGGTATGGGGAAGACCCGACGGTGAACGAACTTGAAGATCTCTATGCCCAACTGGTGGGGAAGGAAGCGGCAGTTTTTGTACCTTCTGGTGTGATGGCGAATCAGATCGCTGTTCGACTTTTAACCAATCCTGGCGACGTGATTGCCGTGGGAGCTCGCCAACATGTGGTGCTCTACGAAATGGGTGGTGCTGCGAAGAACTCCGGCGTGCAGTTCGCGCTCCTCGACGACAGCGACGGCGTAGTGGATCCCGCAGAACTTGTCATCGCGCTTGAAGGTGAAGCGCATCATCAGCCAGCAATTGCTGCGGTATTTCTAGAAAATACGCATATGCCATCGGGTGGCCGGATCTGGTCACCAGCCCAGATCAACGCAATTGTTGCGATCGCCGACGGCCGACCTGTCCACGTAGATGGTGCACGCCTCTTTAATGCAGCGATCGCATCGGGCCACTCGGTGCGCGAACTCGTCGAGCCAGCGACGACCGTAATGTCCTGTCTCTCGAAAGGCTTGAGTGCACCGGTTGGCTCGCTGTTAGCGGGGCCTGCTGCGTTGATGGAGCAGGCGAGAATTGAACGTAAGCGGCTCGGTGGTGCAATGCGCCAAGCGGGTATTTTGGCTGCTGCAGGCATTGTGGCCCTCGAGACCATGATCGAACGGCTCCGCGACGACCATGCACGCGCTCACTCTCTCGCCCAGGCCATTGCTGAGCGATGGCCTGATCAGGCGGAGCGAGTCCTGAGTCAACCCACCAACGTTGTGGTCTTCACTCATGACGATGCTGAAGGTTTCGTTTCGTGGCTCCACCAGAACAACGTGCAGGCGGGCACCATCGCTGATGGGGTTGTTCGTTTTGTCACGCATCGTGGAATCGACGACGCAGCGATTGAACAGTGTGCCGCGCTGATTAAGCGGGCACCGTGAAAGTTCGTATTGGTATCGGCACCGCAGGTCACGTCACCGACCCAGCAGTCCTTGAATCAATTTGCGTTGCCCTTTTGGCCAATGACTTTGATTCGATTTGGGTCTCCGAAGTACTCTCGCAGCCCGGCCTTGATCCACTCGTCTCCTTGGCGTGGTTAGGCGGGTCGTCTCGAGAAACTCAAAATTGGCACGACCTTCCTGCTTCCCGGTCGCAATCTTTTACGGCTGGCTCGTCAATTAGCGACCTTGGACTTTCTTACGCAAGGGAGACTCTTGATTACCGGCGTACCGGGGATCACTCTGGGTGGAGAAGCAACGGCCGTCGGGGTGCCCCAGCCGGAGCGAAGTCGAGCCATTGAAGAAGCGATTCCTGTTCTGCGTTCGCTGTTCGCAGGGGAGCCCACCGACGTTCCTGGTCCGGCGGGGATTACTGAACAGGTTGTCCTTGAACCGCTGCCCCATCAACAGCCTCTGGAAATCTGGCTTGGTGGATCGGTGCGCTCCTCGCTGGTGCGCTGCGGGCGTTACAGCGACGGATGGCTGCCCGCCATGATCGACGCCGACCAAGCGGCAAAGGGGAAAGTTGTCGTCGAGGAAGCAGCGAGAGAAGTGGGCCGTGAAATGGACCCCGAACATTTCGGTGTCAGCATTGGCTACGCCGTCGAAGCACTCTCGCCCCACACTCTTACAGCGCTGCAGCAGCGGTCGAAGCGTGACGACCTCGACGAGATTGTTCCTGTTGGTTATGACCATGTGCGTCGATTATTGGAAGGGTATCTTGAGGCCGGTTTTTCGAAGTTTGTGTTGCGGCCGATGATGCAGCCGGAGAGTTGGGACGCCGAGATGGAAGCGTTGGCCAACGCAGTTGGAGATTTGCAGACCTAAGCGCACTCGAGAAGCGTCACCGTTGGGGTGGCTCGGACCCAGGCGCTGGATCCGTGGTGGTCAAGGAGGCGCCCCATCGCTGCTGCGCCGTTCGAACCGATGCCCTCGTGGCGATTAATGGAGCACCTGGCGGCACCTTCGAGATGTGGCGACGTCTTCAGCGTTACCGAGGCAGGGCTGCCAGTTGGTGGGCGATAGGCTAAGGGTGTCAGTGCATGGGCCAATGCGACGCCCACCAAAGGAGAGGAGCGCAGATGATCACCAATATTGTGAACCTTTCCGAGATTGTCCGGCGACCGCTCGTTGACGCTGATGGTAAGCGAATTGGCCGCATCGAAGACGTGGTTGTTCGGCTCGGCGACTATCCCCACCCGCCGGTCGTGGGATTCGTGGTGCGCGTAGAAGGCCGGGACTTGTTTGTACGAGCCGAATCCGTAGGGTCTATGGATCAGCGGCCCTTGCAGTTCGCGAAAAAACGCTTGGACATGCGCCAGTTTGAACGACGCGAGGGCGAGATCCTTTTGGCGAAAGATCTCCTAGCTCGGCATCTCATTAACTTTGTGGGTGGTCGCCTTATTCGTGCCAATGATGTGCTGTTGGCTCCTGTTGCTGATGTCTATGAAGTCGTCGCCGTTGATCCGGGGCGACGGCCTTTGTTGCGAAGAATCTTTAGAGGAAGAGTGGGCGAAGGCATCTCACGAAGTGGCGTCGTGGACTTTGCATCAATTGTGCCATTCGTGAGTCATGTTCCGAGTGCCAAATTACGCATTCCCTATCGCAAACTCTCTCGCCTCCACCCCGCACAAATAGCAGACCTCGTTGAAGCCGCCAGTCATGAAGAAGGTGAAGAGATAATTGAAGCGGTTGGGTTCGACGTGGAACTCGAAGCGGATGTTTTTGAAGAGCTTGATATGGAACACCAACTGGAGTTCCTTGAATCACGCAGCGACCCCCAAGCGGCACGCATTTTGGAGCGAATGGACTCTGACGACGCAGCGGACCTGATCACAGAAGTCGAACAAGACCGCCGACTCAAAATCCTTGATCTCCTGCCCGAGCCACAACAACAAAAGGTCCGAAATCTTCTGTCCTATAACCCCGAAACGGCCGGCGGAATCATGAGTCCAGACTTTGTCTCGGTCACATCAACCGCGACGGTCGCTGATGCGTTACAGGCGGTGCACGACTCAAACGCTCCTTTGCCCACTTTGAATGTCGTCTTTGTCGTTGGAACTGATGGGAATCTTGAGGGAACCGCGCCGATCGCTGAGTTAGTGCGGGCCAACGCTGCGGCGTCTATTGGCGATGTGGCACGAGGTGAGTCCGCACACGTTCTCCCACACTGGGATCTCCATCGCACTGCTCGTCAGATGTCGGACTTTAACTTGACGGTCGTACCAGTGGTTGATGCCGAGCACAGCCGGCTGCTCGGTGCCGTCACTATCGATGACTTGATTGAACTCCTCCTTCCTCAAGGGTGGCGCCGAGAGTTCGGCATGGCCAAGGTGGAGGAGTAATGGCCGGGCGAAACGCTTTCACTGTTCAGTGTCCCTCGTTGAAGGAGGATCACTGAAACCGCCAAGTATCACTCGTCGGACCGAGAGTCCGGCGAGCAGAGCACCACGGATGGTGGGGGAGGTCGCGCGTCGCTGACCTTCTCGTGACCCGTTCTGTCGGTGCGCTTTTCAAGCGAATCATCAACTGAGTCAGAAAGGAGGAAAGAGATGGCAACAAACCACGAAAGCGAAGCAATTACCGGGGCGTTTGGAACAATCCCGGCGAACGACTCATCATCACGTCGGAGTTTTCGCACGCACTTCTTTACCCTCCTGGCAATTTTAGGCCCAGGCATCATTGTCATGGTGGGCGACAACGATGCCGGTGGCATCTCTACGTACTCTCAAGCTGGCCAAAATTTCGGCTACTCATTGCTTTGGGTCCTGCCGTTGTTGATTCCTGTTTTGGTCGTCAATCAAGAGATGGTGGTGCGACTCGGGGCGGTCACCGGTGTGGGTCATGGTCGATTAATCCGAGAGCGATACGGAAAGTTTTGGGGGAACGTTGCCGTCATTGACCTTTTTGTTCTGAATTTCTTGACCATCGCAACGGAGTTCATCGGGGTGAACTTGGCCTTGTCCTACTTCCATGTCACCGCATGGGTCTCGGTTCCCATTGCTGGTGTCACCTTGATTGCGATGACCACCTCAGGAAGTTTCCGGCGTTGGGAACGATTTATGTTTGTCTTTGTTTTCGCCAACTTGTTGGTGATTCCCCTCATCATCATGTCGCAGCCGTCGGTGAGCCAAATGGCGCTTCACACAGTAACGCCTGGTGTCGCTGGCGGGGTCAACTCCAACTCCGTGTTGCTGATCATCGCCATCGTGGGCACCACCGTCGCTCCATGGCAACTCTTTTTTCAACAGTCCAACATCATCGACAAGAAAATCACCCCACGGTGGATTAATTACGAACGAATTGATACGGCGCTTGGTTCCCTCATTACCGTGGTGACCGCTGTCATTGTTGTATCGATTTCCGCTGCTGCATTTCTTGGGACAAAAAACTACGGGCACTACACCGATGCTCTCGGGGTGGCGAACGGGATCAAGACGCATATTGGCAGTTGGGCCGGCGCCTTCTTTGCCATTGTGTTGCTCAACGCATCGATCATTGGTGCTGCGGCAGTGACCTTGGCGACGACCTACGCCTTTGGAGACCTCGGAACATCCGCACACCTTTCCCTAAATAAAGGGTGGCGTGACGCCAAGGGTTTCTATGGGGGCTTTAGCGCACTCGTGTTGATGGCCGCAGGACTGGTCCTCATCCCGGGAGCACCGCTCGGCCTGATCACAACGACGGTACAGGCACTTGCCGGGCTGCTCCTTCCGTTGGCTACGGTGTTTCTCCTCTTGCTGTGCAACGACAAGGCAGTCTTAGGCCCATGGGTGAATCGACCCTGGCTCAATGGGGTCGCCACGATCATCGTGTCGCTCCTCGTGATGCTGTCACTGGTCTTGATGGTCACCACGGTCTTCCCGCATGTCAACGTCGTTGTGCTTTCCGAAGTTTTGGCCATCGTGTGGGTGGCGCTCCTGGTGATGGGCGCGGGATTCT
>TBL_comb47_HYPODRAFT_10000655_pt1 | contig 45879 bp, 39 predicted proteins | sample TroBogypolimnion_40_FD_10682 | JGI IMG/M metagenome (IMG submission 10682)
ATTTTGTAAGATCAAATATTATGGTTTTTGATCCCAGACATCCACCACCGAAACCAGCTTCATCATTCATGCTATCCATTTGATGAACAACCTTCTTTACGTCATGAATCATAAATGATAGTTTTAATTCATTTTCAATAAGATACTTCATTCCTTGTTTTAAATACACAGTTTCGTTGTGTTCCTTTAAATGCCGAAGATGAGCAACAACAGTATTAAATCCCTTGGAAACCATGATTTCCATAACTTTATACTCATCATAAGGCTCAGCTTCCCTCTTTTCAATGGTGATTGCCCCTTCAGGACAATGACCGATACAAGCGCCAAGCCCATCACACATTAAATCACTAATTAAACGAACTTTATTGTCAATTATTTGAAGTGCACCTTCATAACAATTAGGGACACATTGTCCGCATCCGGTGCACAGGTCCTCATCAATTTTTATAATATCGCGTTCCATTTTCTTAAAATTAAATAAATATTTGCTTATAGTAAAGCATCGAATTTAATGGATCTCCCGTATTTCTGGTGACAAAAATACGATAAGGATAACTTCTGTAGTGTAACATTTGTGACACTAATATTATATTTGCAAATAATAATAATAATAATATCTGAATGTTTGAAATTTTAAAATTAGCCCCCTTATTTTTTGGACTGAAAGTCCAGGAAATTACAATTTTAATAAATAAGGTTCAACATCAGATACAGCATTTTTCAAATAATGAGGTTTTAGCCTTTTCAGGTGATCGAATTGAAAAAGCAATGATTTTATTGGAAGGTAAACTAAAAGGTGAAATGATTGATTACTCGGGTATCAGTCTTAAAATTGAGGGGTTAGATCCGCCGCAAATGGTGGCTCCGGCATTTCTTTTTGGACCACAAAGCATATTTCCTGTCAATTTATCAGCGTTATCTGAAGGAAAGATTTTAATCATCTATAAAAATGACTTTACTTCGTTGTTATCTAGTGATTCACGAGTTTTAACCAACTATCTCAATATCGTTTCGGGAAAAGTTCAATTCTTATCTCACAAAATTGCTTTATTAAGTTATAAAACTATCAAAGAAAAAATTGCTTCATATTTATTAAATCAATTGAATCCCGGATCATCATCCCTTATAATGAACCAAAGCCAAAAAGGATTAGCTGAAATGTTTGGCGTAGCTCGTCCTTCATTGGCACGAACGATCAGCAAAATGGAAGAAGATAAGATCATTCGCTGGGAAAGAAATCGGGTAATAATACTAAACCTTAAATCACTTGAGTTAATATTAGGTCATTTAGCATGATGCAACTTCAGAATAAAAGCTATATTGAAAAAATGGACAGATGGGGTGAAGAGCGCAAGCCCTTTATTTTCATCATTGACTTCGAAATGAAAAATCCTATCATTCTTCCCTTACATGAGGCAGCTGATAATGAGATCTATTTCAAATTTCCTACTAAAAATAACATTAATAATCAATATTTAAAAAAAAGAGAATTTGTTTTCAACAAATTTCCGGTAAGCTATAGGGTTTATAAAAAATCATTTGATCACGTTTCGAATGAAATAAAAATAGGCAATTCCTTTCTTACAAACCTCACATTTCAAACCCCTATTGAAACAGATCTATCACTTAAGGAGATTTTTTATAACAGCGATGCACCTTATAAATTACTGTTTAAGGATCTATTCGTTGTTTTTTCACCTGAACCTTTTATTACGATATCAGATGATACAATTTCGTCCTATCCAATGAAAGGAACCATCGATTCATCTGTTCCAGATGCTGAAAGAAAGATATTAGATGACACAAAGGAAACAGCTGAACATCATACTATTGTAGATATGATCAGAAGTGATCTTTCGAAGGTTTCCACAAATGTGAAAGTCGAGAAATTCCGTTTTCTGGACAAGATTAAAACTTCCAATAAAACTTTATTACAGGTAAGCTCCAAAATTACAGGTAAGCTTCCTGCAAATTATCAGGCTCATTTGGGTGAAATTCTTTCGGCCTTGCTACCCGCCGGGTCAATTTGTGGGGCTCCAAAGAAAAAAACCCTCGAAATAATCAGTAAATCAGAGACCTACAAAAGAGGATATTATACAGGAGTATTTGGCATTTTCGATGGTTCTGAACTTCAGTCTGCTGTGATGATCAGGTTTATTGAGAAGAATGGAACGGAATTTTTGTTTAAAAGTGGAGGAGGGATCACATTTTATAGTGATCCCGAAAAAGAATACCAGGAACTAATAGATAAAGTCGATGTACCAATTTATTGAGACCATTTGCTATGAAAATAATTGCTTCCAGCGCCTTGAGCTGCATAATCAAAGGTGCAACCGCACCAGAAGCCACTTTTTTGGAAGCCAACCTGACTTAAAGCTTGAATCGTACCTCTCAGTTCCTGCAGACCTACAGGATGAAACATTGAAATGTACTGTTATCTATGGAATTGATATTGTGAATATTGAATATGTTTTATACCAAATCAGACCAATCAGTTCATTGCGTATGATTATAGATGATAATATAGATTACGAATTTAAGTATGCCAATAGATCCAAACTTTTCAAATTATATCAAAAAAAAGGATATTATGATGATATATTGATTGTTAAGAATGGCTTAATAACTGATATTTCATATGCGAATACTATATTCTTACATGATAACATATGGTATTCGCCTAAAAATCCACTTCTGATCGGTACCAGGCTTCAGGGGTATCTGAAAGAAGGAAGAATCACTCCTACCCCACTCCGCCCTGAAGATCTTCCACTATTTTCAGAAGCCCGTATTATCAATGCTATGATTTCAATTGAAAATTCTCCGGTTATCCCAATCAGTGAAATCTGTTTCTAATTTAGAATGCTTCAAAATTAAGGTGTTACCTCAATTCTTACTTTCATTTTGAAAACAATCATATAATATTTCTGTTTATTTGGATGAATTTAAGGTTCGTTTTAAATCATTTGCAACCTTTTGGTTGATTTAATCATCAAATAGCTATTAAGATTTAAAAGAACAGTCATTTTTCGTTTAGTTAAAAAAAAAATAACATTGATGCGTTTCACCCGAAGAAAATTAAATCTATATGTCTTGAGAAGGAGAAAAACCATTTGGACATTCATAGAACTCCTGTCTTTATTAATTATTTTAGCACTTATTCAAGTCCAATGCCGGCATGACGGACTTAATGTTGCAACCCTTAAACCAGTTTGTTTTGATACCCAAATTGCGCCAATCTTCATAAATAATTGTGGAAGTTGCCATAGCGCAAGCAGATCCAGAGGTGGATATTCATTTGTGGATTATACCTCAATCCTACAATCGGTAACTCCATATAATGCAGAAAAAAGCACTGCTTATCAAGCGATTACAGGGAAAGCATTTAAGCAATTAATGCCTCCTGGAATTCCGCTTTCAGAAAATGACCGCATCTTAATCCGAGTCTGGATTGACCAGGGAGCATTAAAAACCACTTGTACTGCAGATACCACTGGCAAAAGTGGTACAGGTGGTACAACACCACCATCAGGTGGAACAGGTTCACTGGTTTGTTTTCAGAGGGATATTCTGCCGGTTTTATTATCCTCATGTGGCACAACAGGTTGTCATAATCAGACTACAGCCAAAGAAGGTTATATCATTACAAGTTATGCCTCTGTTATGAGTAATATGGTGGTGGCAGGTTCCCCAAACTCCAGCAGACTTTACACTGCTGTTGCCAATAATAATATGCCACCAAGCTCTTACGCTAAGTTAACCACTGCAGAAAAGGACAGTATCTATAATTGGATCAAGGATGGAGCACTTAATTCAACTTGTTCATCGTCATGTGATACCACCGGAACAGTCACCTATTCGAATCAGATAGTCGCTATTATGACTGCAAACTGTGTTTCATGCCATAGTGGTTCCTCTGCTCAAAAGGGAATACTTTTGGATAGTTATACTAACGTAAAAGCAAATATGGATAATGGGAATATATTATCGGCCGTACGTGGGATAACTTTACAAATGCCACCAGGAGGTCTATTAACAAATTGTGAAATGCGTCAGCTTGAAATTTGGAAAGCCACTGGCGAAGTACAGAATTAACTCAAAAATATGAAGAACTTAATTTTAGTAATTGTATTTTTCTCTCTTACCAGCTGCTATTATGACAGCGAAGAGGCTTTATATGGTACCCCAGGTTCAACTGTATGCGATACGACAGTAACTAATTTTAGTACCGTGATTCAACCAATCCTCTCCTCCAATTGCTGGGCATGCCATTCAAACTCAGCGGGACCATCCAGCGGTGCAGGAGTTTTATTACAAAATTACACTGATGTAAAAACTTACGTCCAGAATGGTAAACTGATTGGCGATATTCAGCAGCTGTCAGGCTTTAATCAAATGCCCAAAGGGGGTATGAAACTAAGTGATTGTGACATACTTAAAATTCAAACCTGGATAAAAAAAGGAGCACTAAATAATTAAATTAATGAAAATAAACTCGCTAAAATCTGTAATTATATTAGGATTAATAGTATTATTCTCTAATCAAGTCTGGAGCCAGGATCTTGATTCTTTACTTGATAAGGAGATTAAACCACAAACAATTTATGCTGCCGCAACCTTCAAAGCTACCAGAATTGTCAATGGGCACTCAGTTGAGCAGATGAAAAAAAAACAGCTTGATTTTAGAATTTCGCATCGTTTTGGAGATATCAATTCAGGCTCCTATAATCTTTATGGATTGGATAATGGTTTAATTCATTTCTCGTTGGAATATGGTCTGACAGATTGGCTTGAAGTCGGAATTGGACGAAGTACCTATCAAAAAACATTCGATGGATTCGCAAAAGTCTCGATTCTCAGGCAAACCAGCGGGGCTAAAAATATGCCAATTCATTTGACCTATTTATTTAGTACAGAGTATATTTCATTAAATACGGACACATTGATGAAAAATGCATATTCGCGAATGTCGTATATTCATCAAATTCTGATTGCCAGAAAGTTCAATGAGAGTCTTTCATTGCAGTTGACACCTACTGTCATTCACAGGAATCTTGTTCCAACAGAATTGGATAAGAACGACCTCTTTGCAATTGGGCTAGGTGGCCGATACAAGTTATCAAAGCGAATAGCCTTAAATGTTGAATATTACTATGTCTATCGACCTAATGAAAAGGCAATCAGTCAATCGATTCCAACCCCTGTTAAATATTATAATCCGCTTTCAATTGGTATTGATATTGAAACTGGAGGACACGTTTTTCAGATTATGCTGACCAATTCACAGGCAATGCGCGAGGGTGGTTTTATCGGCAAAACTACTGAAACATGGAGTAACATGGGTATCCATCTGGGATTTAATATTTCAAGAGTTTTTTCATTTACAAAATAATAATGCAATGGTTATGAATAAGTTAATTCTCTATTTTGTCTTTAGTCTGATCGTTTTTAACGTACAGGCTCAAAACCGGTTTTTCACCAAAGATGCAAAAATCAATTTCAACTCTTCAACCTCTGTCGAGGACATTGTTGCAGAATCTAATCAGGCCACCACATTAATTGATATTGATAAAAATGAAATTGCATTTTCAGTTTTAACTACCTCGTTTAAGTTTCGCCGGGCATTGATGGAAGAGCACTTTAATGAAAACTATATGGAATCGGTGAAATTTCCAAAGGCAAAGTTCAATGGGAAAATTATTTCTCCTATAGAGTGGAAAAGTGAAAAGGTGGTTCTGGTTGATGTTAAAGGAGTATTGACAATGCATGGTGTAAGCAATGAAATCATTTTAAAGGCTCAGATTATACCTGGAAAAAATAAAATTCTCGCCATAACAGAATTCAAAGTGATTCCTGAAGCTTTCGGCATATCAATTCCATCCGCAGTAAGAGATAAAATTGCAAAAGAGGTAACTATCAAAATTGATGCAGCTTACACACCTTATCAACCATAAAACTTTAAATATGACCAAAAGAAAAACGGTTCAATGGCTACTCTGGATTTTACTTATTGGATTGATTGCTGCGTTTTCTGCTATTTATTTTGCTTTTAATATGCCGCGCAGAAATCTTGCAAATGAAAATTCAGTTTACTTGCTATCCGCCAAACAGTTGATATCAGATTTTCGGAATGATGAGACGATTGCAACCAAAAAATATCTCGATAAGGCTATAACAGTTACAGGTGAAATAAAAAGTATTAGAAATTTGGATAACCATAGTATCGTTTTTAGTCTAGAAGATGCAATGGAAGGTGTGAGCTGCACTATCGATAGTGCAGATATTGTAACTTATGCCTCAAAACTTGTACATTATAAAACAGGGTCAAGAGGAACCTTTAAAGGGCGATGTTCAGGTATGCTTATGGATATCCAGGTAATCAATTGTGTACCGGTTCAGGGAAACTAGAAACGCATAGAAACAAGTTTAAATAGCTCATACAATTAAATGAATGAGCTATTTTTATTTAAAAAGCAATTCCAAAACTTACACCGCCCCGAAACCATGGATATGGAATATTATTTGCCTTTACTATTACCTGAGTATCTGTTTGATTAACTGAGAGCTTGTTTTTGATGAACGAGGGTAAATTTGCAATATTTTGAGCTATCACTTCATTTAAAACACTTAAAATAATTGGATCATATTGAGTTGAAAGCGATGGCGTTGTCTTAATATTTCCAGTTAAAAAACCACCTTCCAATCCCAGAAAAAAGAGATCTATACTCACCCTTTTAGCAATAAGGAACTGTATACCCAATTGACAACCCATATTTAAGGTATTAAACTTGAAATCAGAGGTTCCGGCATAAGGTATCTCCGCATCATTTACCCCTTCAATACTTGCATTCCCTTTAATTTGCTGGTATTTGATGTAAGGTTCTAAATAAAAGCCTTTTGGAAGCTTTTGTTTTCCGGTATAATGGCGATAGGCTGCCCTTAAGGTAGTGGTTCCGAATCCGGCAGTTTTTAAATCAGAATTTGCATTAATTCCATATTTCCCCACTATTGACTTCTGAGAAGGCAACCCAATCTCGAGGGATACCGAATTTTTGATGTTAATCATCCGCTCAAATTCAAATGCAACTGAATTAAACTGGAGATTAATCGGAAGAAACTTCACCACATTTCTGATTCTAACAGAGGTAGAATCATTGACCTGCGCAATACCGAATATTACAAATCCGGAAAAGTAAACGAATAGAAGTATTTTCTTCATATAATGATTTGTTTGGTTAGTTTGCTACAAGTTTACAATTTTTAAAACAACTCCGGAATAGAATTATTGGGCTTTTGAAAGTAATTGATCCGGAGAGTTAATTTGTTGAAGGTACGGAGAAAGAGAAACATGAACCTTTAACGCTATTATCTGTAATCCAAATACTTCCCCCATTTATTTCGACAAATTCCTTACATAGCTTCAACCCAAATCCGGAGCCTTTTTCGTTCATTAATCCAATAGAGGATGATTCCGAATCAGATTTGAAAATGGTTTGTTTTTGCTTTTCTTCGATTCCAATTCCTGAATCCTGGACAGATATAATGTATCCATGATTTTCAGAAACTGCTGATATTTCGATAGTTCCATATTCAGGCGTGAATTTAATGGCATTTGAAACAAGGTTACGGATAACACTCATGAATAAATCACCATCAGCCTTTATTAAAACTCCTTCCGGAAGATTGATGGTGAGACGGATATTTTTTTGTCTAAGGATGGTTTCGTACATGCGTGAAGATTCATGGACGAGCTTTTCCAGTGAGTGGTCGTTAATCACCGGCGTAATTCGGTTCAGACGCGATCTGGACCAATGCAGTAAGTTATCCATCAGCTGAAAAGCATTTTTTGCCGATTCGTCCAGAGCTTCCAATGTTTTCCGGACCATATCCGATGGCATTTTATTATATTTTAAAGACAACATTTGGGTTAAATTCTGAAACCAGAATAGCGGATTGCGCAATTCGTGGGTGATAATTGAAAATATTTTATCCTTCTCGCGGTTTGCATTTTCAAGTTCTTTATTTAATTTCTCAAGTTCAAAGTTTTGTATAACAACCTTATCGTTAAGCTTTGCCAATTTGCGATGCGCTTTTTTTTTCGTTTCAAACAAGGTGTAAAACAATAGAGCAAATACTGCTGAAATTGATAATGCAATAACGGCCATTAAAATAAAGGCATCTTTCCGGAGAATAGTATTTTTTTTAAATTCATTATCCTGACGAAGCAATTCGTTGTCTTTTTCTTTCTTTTCTGACTCGAATGTGAGCCGCAATTCCGCTAGTTCCTGATTATTTTCGGCCCTGATCTGTTTTTTATCGGCTTCTGAAAAAAGCACATAGTACTGTAATGCTTTTGCATAATGGCCTTCAATGAGATAACATCGGTATAAACCCCAATAGCTGTCATGAAATACCTCAGTTAGATTGGCTAATTTGGCTTTGTACAGACAAAGTTCGAAAAGATGTTGTGCTGAATCAGGCTGGTTTAATCCAAGTAAAGTATTGCCCAGCTCCAGAGAGGCTTCTGCAATCCCGGCATCGTAACCAGATTTACGCGCAATATCCAATGATTTAAGCAGATAAAGTTTTGCTTCTAGGTGCTTCAACTGCAGGTTGCATACCTTCCCCAGGTTAGTCAACGCTTTTACCTTCCCCTTAATATATGAAATATGGTCACAATTAGTTAGCGCCCTGGAAAAATAAACCCGGGCGCTATCCGGGTTGTTTTCGGCCAGAAAAACCTTCCCGATGTTGTTGTATGAATTGGCTAATCCTTCGGGAGTATTGAGTTTCAAACGATATTGGAGCGCTTGACGATGATATTCCATTGACTTATAGGGCCTATTAAGTGTAAGATAGATAGAACCCAAATGATTACAGACATCGGCGAGGTTGATGTAATCTTTGGTTTTTTCGCAGGCCTGATATGCCTCCAGATAACATTTGAGGGCCATATATAAATTACCGTCATTGGAATAGGTCTTTCCAAGACTTAAAAGGACACTCGCCGACTGCAACAGATCTCCCCTTAGTTTAAAAATTTCAATGGCTTGTTTATAAAATACTACAGATTCATCGAACCGTCCTGTTGTATGTAAGTATTTCCCCATAAAGTTCAGGGAAGCAGCCTCCAGATCATCGAAATGGTTCCGTTGTGCAATGGCGAGCGCCTCTCTGAACAGCTCTCCTGATTTTTCATATAATCCCCTGATATAAAAAATACTCCCCGATTCAATAAGTGACTGGCATTTCCCCCGTTCATAGTGTATTTTTCCGGATAGTTGTAAAGCATTTTGAAACAAAGTAAAAGCATCATCGTTTTTTCCCTCCAGGCGAAGAATTGAACCAAGGGCCAGCCAGGACTTTATGGTCAGCGTATCGTTAAGGGCAATCCGTGAAAGTGTCAGCGCTTTATTGGCTTCTTCAAATGAGGAATCCAGGGATACGGTTCCCGGAATGAAAGTCCTTTGAATCAAACTGTCTATTTCCTGAGCAGTATGAGATTGCCTGGATTGATTGGACATCTTTTGACAGGAAAAACACAGGGCAAGCAGAAGAAAACCCCATGTTTTTAGTTTGAGCGATCGATATTTCCCCATTTATTTAATGATTCCGTGCTGAATGGCATATCTGGTTAATTCAGAATTTGAAGTAAAATTCATTTTATGCATGATGTTAGCCCGGTGGTTACCAATGGTGTGTTTACTTAAAGCAAGCTTTTGGGCTATTTCCGATTTTTTCAAGCCGGAAGCCATCATGAAAAAAATCTGAAATTCCCGGTCAGACAGAGTTTCGTGCAATAAAGTACCAGCTGATTTCTTTTCAGGCTCAATCACCAATTCAGCAAGCATAGCGCTTTGTTGTTGGGTAAAATATTTTTTACCGGATAGGACAGTTCGCAGAATTTCGATGATCTGTTGTGGATTCGTTTCCTTATTGATATAGGCCGAAGCCCCGTTTTTAATCATGCGGACAGCATAAATTTCATCGGGATTCATGGAGAAAATTACAACCGGCATATGTTCCCAATTAGACTGGATCTCTTTTAAAACATCCATTGCATCCTTGCCCGGCATGAAAATATCGAGGATAACCAAATCATAGGAATTTAACCTGAGTTTGTCAATCAACTCATACCCGTTTGAAGCTTCATCACAGATCTTCATATCCGAAGTTTCATCAAGGATGAGTTGCATACCTGTGCGCACAACGGCATGGTCATCGGCTATTATTATGCGTTTAAACGGCTTTCCCAAGGTACAATATTTATGAGTTAAAAGTATTCTAATCCATTTAATTGCAGTGTTAATAAAATGTAAATATAAGATCAAGACAATGTAAATCCAAATCCGGAACATTAAGTTTCCATCACCTATTTTTTATGTTTTATTCACTTCATAACAGCCCGACAAGACGTTACAAATCCTTAACCCGGACTGGTGATATCAGCTATCCGTTTTCAATGATAATCACCATTGTCTGTTCCTTGTAATCCCCCTAACCTTGCAATAAAATTAAATGCTTCAATTATGTATAAAAATCTTTGTTTCATGCTTTTGCTGCTGACCTCTTTCACTGGTCTGAATGGCGCTACCATTCGGGGAATTGCAAAAGATGGTATTACAGGTAAAGAGCTGCCAGGCTCCACGATATTCATTAAAGAGTTGAAGCGGGGCGTTGTTTCCTTTGCCAATGGAACCTATGTAATGATTAATGTCCCAAAGGGCAGCTATACCATTTCCTGTAGTTTTGTCAGCTATAAAACAATTGAAAAAAAAATATCAGTTCATAGCGACGAAAAGGTGACGGTGAATTTCAATCTTACCCCAAAAACCACCGAATTAAGCGAAGTGATTATCACGAAACAAAATGATAGAAGTACAGATGTCAGTGCCCGTCTTTCTGAAAAGGAAGCAAGCCAGGTTATTAATGTAATTAGTGCAAAAACCATTGAATTGTTGCCCGATCTGAATGTTGCAAACGTAATGCAACGCGTTTCAGGTGTTTCGATGGTTAAAAATTATGCGGGGAATAATACCGAAGTGATAATCCGGGGAATGCCCCCAAGGTATAACAGTGTCCTAATTAATGGATCAGCCGCTCCAAGTACCAGCGGTGCAACCCGCTCGGTACCCCTGGATATTATCCCATCCAACCTCGTCGGAAGGGTTGAAGTGACCAAAGCGTTGACCCCCGATCAGGAAGCAAGTGGTTTGGGTGGATCAGTGAATGTGGAAATGAAAGATGCCCCGGATACTACCCTGTTTTCTATCGATCTGGGGTTAGGTTATAACCAGTTCTTCTTCAACAATAAGATCTCAACATTCGATCACAGTGTAGTTAACATGAAAGATCCGGCCGAAAGATTTGGGAATGATTATCTGGCGAAGCTCACCGATTTTACGCGTAGGAATATGATAATTACCCAAAAGAAGGCAAAACCCGACCTGAACGGGAGTTTCTCCTTTGGACACCGTTATTTTAAAAATAAATTAGGGGTACTGGTCTCAGGGACAGCAACCACTAACGAGCAGGGAATAAATGAAAACTATTACAGCTACCAATACGGAACCGATAACAGCTATTTACTCACCGGGAAAAGCAATACAAAATATTATACCCAGGCTTTAAGAATGGGCTCAAATGTGAAAATCGATTACCAGCTTAACAGCAAAAACCGGATCAGCCTCCATAATTCGCTCTTCCGTCTAACAGAAGACCGTGTAAGACATCAGGCAGATACTACTTCGGAGATTAACTGGGGCCGTGTCGGTACTTCCGATGTAACAAACATCGATATCTCTACATTGACCAGCTTTAATCTGCTCGGTCATCATGAAGTTCTACACAATCTGGATATCGATTGGTCATTGATTTATTCGATCGCTACCTCGCAATCCCCTGATCTTGTAACAGAGAATTTTGTTCAAATTATTCATCCTGTGGTGGAACCTGTTTATTTAAACTATAATGGTTGTGTAACCAGGGAATGGCAACATAATACGGATGAAGATCAAACAGTTTATCTGAATGTAAAATACAAGCCAATGATCTTTGGTCACCTATTTGAGCTTAAAACAGGTGGTCTGGGGCGAAAAAAGTTTAGGAATAACTATGCTAATGAATATACCTTCGATGCCCCATTAAATAATCCCCCGAATCCGGATATGAGTACAGTCGTAGTAACTCAAAATCGTAATGCACAACAACAGAACGGAAATCCAGTCAATAATCCTGGAAACTACAAAGCTACAGAAGATATTCAGGCGGCCTACGGACAGGTAAAGACAAATTTTGGAAAGCTTCAGGTACTCACCGGAGTCAGGGTCGAATTTACTTACCAGACCAACTATCACAGTGAGACGCAAAACGTTTTGGTTCCGTTTACCAAGAATCGTTTTTCTTATTATGATATCCTTCCCAGTCTGCATCTGAATTATCAGCTCACGGATAAACAAAACGTGCGAATGTCAGTTTATCAGGGGATTAGTCGCCCTAATTACACTGAACTTGTTGATTATTACGCACAAAGTGTTTATGGTGGATCAAATGGTAACCCTCACTTAAACCACTCAATCGGTACCTGTTTTGATGCAAGGTATGAAATCTATCCTAACCGTGAGGAAGTATTTACCGGTGGCATCTTCTACAAGAAAATAGATAACCCAATTGTCGATTTGCTTTCGAGTAATAATGTGACTACTCCAATGAATTTAACTAATCCGAGTACAAATTATGGCTTTGAATTAGTTGGCCTGAAATATTTTGGGAATATTGGTCTAAGCGGAAACTACACATTTACCAAATCAGAGATGAAGTATCCTGGCAAGATTTGGTACCCCAACCCAAATACTGTCACCAAATTAACAGAAACAATTCCATTGGCTGGTCAATCTCCAAATATAATTAATGCCGCCATAATTTACAGGGATATTAAAACAGGTTTTAAATGTCAGTTGGTTTATACCATGCAGGGGAAAAACCTGAAACAAATCAGCTCTTATTATGGTCAGGATGTCTACCAGCTGGCCTTTCATGACCTGGGAGCCACCCTTGAAAAAAAGATCTACAACAGATTTTTGTTTTATGCAAAAATAAATAATCTGTTAAATTCAAAAGTTAAATGCCAGTCTAAAGGCGGATTTAAAGATCGGGATATTTCAACAAGCATGAGTTTTTTAGCAGGAATAAAGTTCAATTTATAATTAATTTCTTAATCCTTTAATTCAAAAATCTAATGAAAAACGAGAAGATGTTATTAATTTTTGCAGCATTTTTGATACTTGGTGTATCGGCCTGCAAAAAAAACGTAAGTGATTTAATTGATGCAACGGCGAACTATCCCAAGCCGCCGGCAAATTATGTTAAAAGTCAGAATTTGACGGGCATATTAAAAGGGACCTTGAAACAGGACTCGACTTATTACATGACAGGCAATGTTGCTGTCAAACCTGGAGATACATTGGCCATTCAGCAAGGTGCGACCATCATCGCCAAGGGAAATTACCAGTTCCAGATTTCGGGTACGTTATTGTGTCTGGGAACGGAGGCTAAACAAATTACCTTTACCTCCATTAATCCGACTAAGTTTTCTGATGTGGCAAATAATACCGGTCAATGGGGCGGATTTCTATTTGATTCTACCGCAGTTTATGTTTATGTGAAGTATACTCATATCAATTTCACGGGTGGACCTGATTCCGGGGGAAGTCCCCAGGCCACCTTTGACGTAGAGGGTAGTCAGACCTATAATGGCAATGCCCATATTGTTGTTGAAGATTCATGGTTTTTTGGGGGTGTTGATGACGGAATCCATCTGGCAGGAAATATCACAGCAAGCATTAAAAGAAATGTATTGCAGCATTTGGGAGGACCAGATGGTGAAACAATGAACATCAAAAAAGGGGTTAAGGGGGATATCGCTTATAACTATATCTGGAGCGCTGCCAATAACGGGATAAAACTGGAAACAGGATCTATATTGATACCACAAACTAATATGAATATTTTCAACAACACTATCGTTGATGGTGGCTGGCGTAAAGTAGGTGAAGCGACTAATTCGATTTTGATTGATAAATGGACCCGTGCCAATATCTTTAATAATGTAATGGTTGGAAACAATACAGGAATTAACATTACAAAGAAGGCCGATACCTTAAATTGTTCTTATGGATATAACCTGATTTATGCAATTAATGCTGCCTCCGCTCCCTGGATCTACCCTGCAGGTGCATTCAGTAAAAAACAATCAACCGATATTACAGGCGCCACAACTGATTTATGTAATTCAGTGTTTACCTCCTGGGCTCCTCCAACAACAACTCTCCCTGATATGACCATTACAGATGGGAATGTGCCAAGTCTCAAATCTGGTTCCCCTGCCATAGGGAAAGGTCTTGCGACTGCTCAGTTTACCTATTTCATTACTTCACCTGATGGTAAACAAGGAACTGCTGACATCGTAAATAAAGATATGGGCGCATATCCGACAGATGGTTCCGGCAATAAGCATTTACCTACAAGTCAACCGGTTCAATAATCAAATTTAGAATTAAAAAAAATGAAAAAGATTTCAATTATTATTGCAACTCTTCTACTTGCAAGTTTCGTTTATTCAAAAAATTCCCCAAAAGATGGGAATAAGATTATCAATAAAATCCGCCTCGAAGGGGATGAAAAATGGGATTATCTGTATTCTGATGATGCTTCCGGCTTGTTGTATGTTTCACATGGGAATATGGTACAGGTAGTTGATGAAGCAAAGGGGAAATTAATCGGGAAAATATCAGGCCTTAACAGTGTTCATGGTATTGCAATTGCCAAAGCACTAAACAAGGGCTTTATCACCGGGGGAAAAGATTCATCAGTTACTGTTTTTGATACTAAGTCCTTGAAGATCATCACTAAAATTAAGGTGACAGGAAAAGGTCCGGATGGTATTCTTTTTGATCCGTTCAGTAAAAATGTTTTTGCTTTTAATGGTAAATCAAATAACGCCACAGTAATTAATGCTCAGACAAACGCAATTGTTGCAACCATTCCGTTTACCGGAAATCCGGAGTTTTCACAGGCAGATGGTAAAGGGAAAATCTTTGTTAATCTGGAAGATAACAGCAGTATTGCGGTTATTAATACGGCAACCAATAAGGTAGAAAGCGTTTGGCCCGTTGCACCGGGCGAAGAACCTACAGGACTGGCATTGGATAGTGAAAATCACCGTTTGTTCAGCGTATGTAAAAATAAATTGATGATTATTGTGGATGCTGAAAATGGTAAAGTAATCACATCTTTACCAATTGGAGCAAAGGCCGATGGGGTTGCATTCGATCCGACACTAAAATGTGCCTACAGTTCAAATGGCGAAGGTACAGTAACTGTTGTGAAAGAAGTTGACAAAGATACGTTCTCAGTTTTGGAAAATATTGTTACCCAAAAAGGGGCCAAAACAGTTACAGTTAACAAAAAGACACACCATATTTACCTTCCAACGGCAGAGTTTGAAATCGCTCCGGGCACAGAAAAGCCTAAATTAATTCCCGGTTCTTTTATTGTTCTTGATATTATGCCACAGCAATAACTTATAAATGCTGTTTGCCTAAGTATTGCGGAGAAACAGTTTATCAACACTCATGGTTTTGAAGATAAAAAGTCAGCCATGGGTGTTGTTTTAATATTATTCTGAAAATAAATAAAAATTATTCATATATTAATAAAGCAAAAGCATGAGAAAGAACATTTTAATCTCATTTTTACTGGTTTCTGTTACTTTTCTGATGTCATTTATGGCTTCTGAAAGTGTAAAGGCTCAGGATCAGAAACCAGTAATTACCTCCAAAACATTTGGAAAATCATTTAACTTTATCATTGTCAGCGATTGGGGCTGGAACGGATATGGTCATCAGCAGGAAGTTGCCGATCAAATGGGAAAAACAGCGGATAGCATCAAAGCGAAATTTGTCGTAAGTTGTGGAGACAATTTTCAGGTCAGCGGTGTCGCTTCAACCCGCGATCCGCTCTGGATGTTGAGTTACGAGAATATCTACAAGGCGCTTTCGTTACAGGTGGAGTGGTTTCCTGTATTAGGTAACCACGATTACAAGGGGAGCACACAAGCAGAGATTGACTACTCTAAGATTAGTCGTCGCTGGCGGATGACCGATCATTATTATACATTTGTAAAGAAGGTGAACAAAACGGACTCTGCCCGTTTTATTTTCCTTGATACCCCTCCACTGGTTGAGCAATACCAGAAAAAACCTGAAGAATACCCCGATGTGGCTGCTCAGGATACGGCCAAACAGATCAAATGGCTGAAAGATGTACTTTACAATTCAAAGGAAAAATGGATATTGGTTTTTGGACACCACCCAATCTATTCGTCCAGTAAGACTCACGGAAATACCAAAGAAATGATTGAAAAGGTAAAACCTCTTCTTGAACAATACCATGCTCAGTTGTACTTCTGCGGGCACGATCATGATTTACAGCACCTTCATGAAAAAGGAGGCAAACTAGACTACATTGTGACCGGTACAGGTGGTGAAACCCGGCCAAACAGCTCCAATGAATTAACAGTATTTAGTCATTCAGAACCCGCCTTCTCTGTCGTATCGTTTAAAGGCGACAGTGTTAGTGTGAATTTTGTAGGAGTGACCGGAAATTTAATATACCACTATAGCAGGGTTTCCAATTGAGTATTCTGGACAATTATTAAATGAATTTATTGAAATGCAGGAATAATAAATCAAAATCCAAAGTTAATTCACCAGCATAAATTGACTTTGGATTTATCTTTTTGTTTTTTCAGTTACAAAAATCAAAACTGATTTTTAACAATATCGATATATTTCTAACTTTACCGTAATATTTATATTTTTCAAATACTCAGGCCAATAAGCAATGGTAAAAAACATCCTAATTACTATCATCTTCATAACCTGTATTTTCGCGAATGTTCTTGCCCAATCTGTTGACGATTATGTCAGCTGTGGCTTAAAAAACAGTCCGTTACTTTATGATTTTAACAATCAAAAACTTGCCGGCAAATTGGACAGCCTTTTATTGTTGGCAACCTTTAAACCACAGGTCAACCAACTCACACAAGCAATACATTACCCTTCAGGAACCGGATGGGGCTACGATGAAGCGATTACTAATGGAGGGACCTATTCGTCACTTGTAAGTGTAATCCAGCCATTGTTTTCTAGAAAACGGATCAGCGGTCAACTTCAAACCATTGATTTACTGAATCAGACACTTAAACTCAATACGAAAATAACGATTCTGGACCTGAAAAAAAGCATTACTTCCCAATACCTGACCGTGTATAATGATTTTACACAGAATCAATTTAATCAGTCAGTTCTTGAGTTGCTGAACAAGGAACAAAAAACGGTAAAAGCCCTGGTTGATAAGGGGGTTTATCTGGTAACAGATTACATGAATCTGCAAATTTTAATCAGGTCCCAGTCCATTGCAATCTCGCAATCATTAATTCAGCTTGAAAATGATCTTGCACTTCTTAACCTGCTCTGTGGTATCTCTGAAAAGCAGGAAATAAAATTAGTAAAACCTGATCTGAGTGTTCAGAATAATTACGGTGCAGAGAATTCGCCGGTCTTTGCCCAGTTTCGGATCGACAGCCTTAAAAACCGGAATAGCAGGCAGCTCATTGACCTTAATTACCGTCCCAAAATCAATATCTTTGCCGATGGCGGATTCAACGGGATAGCACCCGAAAATGTGCCACATAATTTTGGAGCGAGCGTAGGGGTAAACTTCTCTGTTCCGATTTACGACGGGAAACAGCGTAAATTGCAATATGAAAAAATAGATCTGGCTGAGAATACACGGATCAATTATAAACGCTATTATTCATCGCAATATAAAATTCAGTTTGATCAATTGAAAAATCAGCTGAATATGACGGAACATCTTCTTGGAGAGATCAGCAATCAATTAACCGAGCAGGAGCGACTTATTGAATTATACCGTATTGAACTGGAGAAGGGATTAGTCCGGTTTCTTGATTTTATCACCGTATTTAATAGTTATACCGCAACAAAAATCACCTGTCTGGTTACAGAGGTGAACAGGCTCCAGATTATTAACCAATTGAATTACCTCAAATGAACCATATCCGAACTATTTTGGCCATTATTATACTTATATATCTGGTAAGCTGTGGTGACAACGCATCTACAAAAACTGAAGAAGCCGTTCATGTTTCCACTCCCGTAACTACAATAGCCATTGAAAACGTCCCCATCAGCGAAGTAATCAGTTTCAATGCAGTATCGATCTATCAACGTAAAAACATCGTAAAATCGATGATCACCGGATACGTTGATCATTCGTTTGTTAATCAGGGCGATATTGTGAAAGTTGGAAAGCCATTGTATGCTGTAAAAACAAAAGAGGGGGATGCGTTGAGTAAATTTGCTCCTAAAGATTCAACACTTGCCTTTAAAGGGAACCTTACAATTGGTTCACCCGCATCGGGAGTTGTCATTGAAGCCAACAAACAGACCAATGATTATGTAAGTGATGGAGAGCAACTTTGCGTTCTTGCGGTTCAAAGCAGTTTTGTTTTTATGCTTAATGTGCCATTTGAACAAAATAAATACGTTCTAATTGGGAAAAAGTGCAAAATAATTTTACCCGATTCCACTTTCCTGGATGGAACTATTTCCGGCAAACTATCCACCGTGGACCCTGTATCACAAACACAAAGTTTCATTGTTAAACCTTCGCTCTCAACCACTCTCCCTGAAAATCTTTCAGTGCAGATTCAAATCAATAAGTGCTCTAAAGCAAATACCCAGGTGATTGACAAAGTGTGTATATTATCGGATGAAACCATGGAAAAATTTTGGGTAATGAAACTGATCAACGATTCAATGGCCGTTAAAACAATTATAAAACCAGGAATTACAGCCGGGAACAAAGTTGAAATACTCTCTCCCACTTTTTTGCCCAATGACCGGATAGTCAATAAGGGAAATTACGGTTTAGCGGATACCGCTTTTGTAACTATTATTCAACATTGAGCCCGATGAGAGATTTTTTCGTTTCCCATAAAAATCCTGTTTTAGTGGTACTGTTCATAATTCTTGCAGCAGGTATTTACAGTTACTCTAATATGCAATCCTCACTCTTCCCTGAGGTGACTTTTCCAAAGATTAAAATAATTGCTGACAATGGATTACAACCTATTGGAAAGATGATGGTGACTGTTACAAAACCGCTTGAAAACGCCATTAAACGGGTTCCTAATCTTAAAGTTGTGCGCAGTATTACCAGTCGTGGAAATTGCGAAATATCGGCCTTTATGGAGTGGAACGCAGATATTGATTTAAGCAAGGAGCAGATTGAATCCTCTATCAATCAAATTAAGAATGACCTTCCGGTTGGTACAAACCTCAGTGTGGAGAAAATGAATCCATCTATTCTTCCTGTAATCGGATATGTCATAAATGGGAAAGGGCGCAGCAACATAGAGTTGAATCAAATCGCGAACTATACCATAAAGCCGTTCCTCTCTCAGGCAAAAGGAGTAGCAGTAGTCGGGGTAATTGGCGGTAAGACAAAGGAATATCATATTGAATTACAACCTCAAAAGATGGCTGCTTTAGGGGTTACCCCGGCTAAGATAGCCACTGCACTGGGTCAGACAAATTTCATCAGCAGCAATGGCTATCTGACTGATTATAAGCGGCTATATCTCACAGTTACAGATGCAAATGTCCAAAATCTGGAGGAACTTGAAAATCTGGTCATAAGTAATGACGGGAAAAGGGTTTTGCAACTAAAAGATGTTGGCACTATTAAAATTGCAGAACAGACTCAATATATCAGAATAAATGCCAACGGGAAAAGTGCAATTTTAATGGCTGTTGTTAAACAGCCTAACGCCAATCTGATAGAGGTTACCGATGGTGTATCTCAGAAAGTAAAGGAACTGAATGAACATATTTTGCCTAAAGGCATTAATATAACCCCTTATTATGTTCAGGCTGAATTTGTTAATGATTCAATTAAAAGTGTTAATGACAGCCTTTGGATTGGTTTGTTGCTGGCTATTCTGGTATCTATTCTTTTTCTCCGTTCATTTAAATCGAGCGCTGTTATTCTGATCACCATACCCATTACGCTTTCGTTGACGCTGATTGTACTTTATGTGATTGGCTATAATTTCAATATCATGACGCTGGGGGCTATTGCGGCTAGTATTGGATTAATTATTGACGATGCAATCGTGGTTGTGGAGCAAATCCACAGGACGCATGAAGAATTTCCCGAAAAACCAACCAAAGAGTTGCTTAGTGGTTCAGTTAACTTTCTTTTACCTGCGATGATTGGATCTTCAATAAGCACAATCGTTATCTTTCTCCCTTTTGTCATTTTAAGTGGTGTTGCAGGAGCATATTTCAAGATTCTCACCAATACAATGATGATCACTTTAATTTGCTCTTTTTTAGTGACATGGATTGGGTTGCCAGTTATCTATCTGTTTTTGTCAGGCAAAACAAACAGAGTTTTCAAACCACATCCCGAAGCCCATAAAAAAAGTGAAAAATGGATCTCATACTTTATTTTAAGACCTGTAATTAGTTTTGCATTTATGATATTACTGGTCAGCGCTGTATTATTTATCTCCACCAGACTAAAGACGGGGTTCTTGCCTGATATGGATGAGGGAAGCATTGTCCTCGATTACACCTCACCTCCCGGAACATCGTTGCAGGAAACAGATCGTATGCTGGGTGAGGTTGAAAAGATTTTTCCTTCGATCTCTGAAATTGAGACCTATTCGAGGAGAACCGGTGCTCAAATGGGCTTTTTTATTACTGAACCCAACTATGGTGATTATCTGATTCAACTTAAGAAAGATAGGAACCGAACAACAGATGAAGTGATTGATGAAATTCGCAAAAAAGTCGAATCCTCTCAACCTGCGCTTAAAATCGATTTTGGGCAAGTGATAAGTGATATGTTAGGTGATCTAATGAGTTCAACTCAACCGATAGAGATTAAAATCTACGGAGATAATGTCAATATTTTACAGGGCCTTGCCAGGCAGGTTGCTAAAATCACCTCCAATGTCGAAGGAACAGCTGACGTTTTTAACGGAATTACAATTGCCGGACCTTCGATTAATTTTGAGCCTGATAATAAGAAGCTTGCACTTTTAGGTGTTACCCCTGCAGATTTCCAAAATCAGTTACAAACACAACTTGAAGGGGTAATTGTTGGAAATATTTATGAAAAAGAGCAACTTACGGCCGTTAGAATGCTCTATCCAGACGCAATAAACACGTCTTTTGAGAAAATTAAACAGGGATCGATCTTCATCCCTGAAGGGAAACTTCATCCTCTTGCACAATTATCTCATATTTCAATTGATCCGGGAAGTGCAGAAATCGACCGGGAAAATTTGCAGTCTATGATTCCTGTTACTGCACGACTCAATAACCGGGACTTGGGAAGTGTAATGAAAGATTTGCAGCAGAAAATCCAGTCTCAGGTAAATCTTCCTCAGGGCTATCATATAACCTATGGGGGAGCTTATGAGGAGCAGCAGAAATCGTTCAGTGAGCTGATGATGATCCTAATAACTGCTGTTTTACTGGTCTTTGCCACGATGCTTTTTCTCTTTAAAGAGTTTCATGTTGCTTTTTTAATCATTTTAATTGCTGTATTAGGGACTTCAGGGAGCATGATTGCCTTATATCTGACAAATACGCCACTGAATGTAGGAAGTTATACCGGAATAATCATGATAATAGGAATAATCGGAGAAAATGCCATTTTTACTTTTCTGCAGTTTGAACAAACCCTGAAAGTAGATACGGCTCATGGGGCTGTTGTTTATGCCATTTCCACACGCCTTCGCCCTAAACTAATGACTGCTTTAGGTGCCATTATCGCTCTGTCTCCAATTGCACTCGGAATAGGTACAGGAGCTCAATTGCATCAGCCATTAGCCATTGCAGTAATTGGAGGGTTTATCGTTGCATTACCATTGTTGCTGATTGTTTATCCTTCAATGCTAAGGATCATGTTTAGAAATCATCATAATTAGGTTATCCTGTTGGTCAAACAAAATTTGAAATAAATGGAAACTGAACTCTCATTCTTTATCCTTATTTGTCCATAAACCTTTGGGTGCTTTTAGATATTGCTCCAAGAACCTGCTTCTCTCTTCTTGATTGTCAAAGTTTCTTAATTTTGTTTAGAAAAAACAACAAATCTGCCAGAATAGACCAATCAGTCTCAGGTGTTTCCGATGTCATATTCATCAGGCACATCTCAAAAGCAACCGAGCTAATCGTTTCCGTGTACGAAAACGTTAAAATTTAATTCAATCTTATATAATACTATATATCAGCATATATAATGACTATAATATTTCCGGTAAGGCACACGAAGGATCTAAAATAAACATATGGTTTTGCTTAAAAAAATGTGTCAGGAAAAAAGAGAAAATATATTCTGACACTAACTATCCTTCAATATTCAAAATACAAGATCATATTGAATTTCACAAACTAGTTTGCTATTGAATTAATATTTCTGGCTTAGTCGAATAAAATTAAAAAACCTGAATATCAGTGATATACAGGTTTAAAAGTGACCCCACCGCGATTCGAACGCGGATCAAAGGAACCGGAATCCTCCATTCTATCCATTTAACTATGGGGCCATATCTGAAAGTGGGTACAAAAATAGCAATATTCTTTGAATTGCTCATGATAAACATTGTTTTATAGTCGATCGCTATTAAATCTTTAATGTTAAGTTTTGCGATTCACTATCCAATTTTTTTCAACTTATACATTGTTTCAGTCTAAAATATTAGCTTTGTATTAAACCTAAGGTTTAGAGATATGATACCCCAAGAATTAACTAATTTACTCCGCGATACGTTCAAAACGTTTATAACTTTCTTTAAACAAGAATCTTACAATGAGAATCAAACCCTCGAAAAAACGATTGAACACATCGAAAAAGTGGTTGATAATATCCTGATTTTGGCGGATTCACTTGAGTTGAGTGAGAATGAAAAGATTATCGCAGAGATGGCTGCCAGATTCCATGATATTGGAAGATTGTGGATTTTACTTCCGGAGAATTCTGAATGTAAAATAACAGACCATGCTNAGGCAAGTATTGAATACCTTAAAGTGAATGAGCCCTTTAATCAACTTGAGATATCTATTCAAAATATTATTATTCAGGTTATTAGAAATCACAATAAGCCCGATCTGCCTCAAAAAGAAAATGAAACACTCCTTTTCTATGTTAAGTTATTACGTGACGCCGATAAACTTGATGTTTGGCGCGCAACTTCTGAATATATTACCAGAAAAGCAGGTAAACCAAATATCGTAAATGAATTGCAATTGTCAGATAAAGGGGTGGTTACAACTTCATTTTGCAAAATAATTATTGAAGGTGGTATTCCTAATAAAAGTGATCTTGTAACTTTCAATGATTTCATTATTTTCCAAATGTCTTGGGTTTTTGATCTCCATTTCAAGAAAAGCTTTCAGATTCTGAATCAGAAACAATATATCCGATATCTGTATGATTCGCTACCCAAAAATGATAGTGTAATAGAAATTTATCGGATGCTCCGAATTTACATTGAAAATAGAATCTAAGGCATGCTGCTATTTGATCATGTATGCTATCATTGATGTTGAAACGACAGGAACAGCAGCTAAATATGGAAAGCTGACAGAGATTGCTATAATTCTTCACGATGGAACAGCTGTTACTGAAACTTATAGTACATTAATCAATCCTGAGTGTAACATCCCGTATAATATTACGAGATTGACCGGTATAACCAACGAAATGGTAGCCGATGCTCCAAAGTTTTATGAGATTGCAAAAAAAATTATAGAATTAACTGCTGGAAAGATATTTGTCGCGCACAATGCAATGTTTGATTATTCGTTTGTAAAAGAAGAGTTTAGTAGATTAGGGTATGATTTTAAACGAAAAACAATTTGTACGGTTAAGCTTGGGCGTAAGCTTCTGCCCGACCATCGCTCCTATTCCCTTGGTAATATTTGCGCCGATCTGAAAATCCAAATAAATGACCGGCATAGGGCGATAGGAGATGCATTGGCTACTGCAAAACTTTTCGAAATATTAATCCAACAAAACAACCTTCTCGAATCATCTCTTTTCGTTGAACAGACCTATCCCCTATCAAAAGAAAGAATGGCTGCGATTCCTGCCAAGACAGGCGTATATTACTTTTACGATGCTCACAACACCATTATTTATATTGGCAAAAGCAAAGATATTCATCAGCGTATAATAACTCATTTCGGTAATTCACAAACGAAAAAGGCAATTGAGATGCGGAGCCGGATCTCAGATATCTCGTGGGAAGAAACCGGTAGTGAACTGGTAGCATTATTGCTGGAATCTTCTGAAATAAAAAAGCACAAACCTCTGTATAACAGAAGTCAAAGAAGGTCTGCATTTAACTTTGGACTATTCTCTTTCGAAGATAGTTCAGGATATCTTCATTTAAAAATCAACAAAATAGAACGAGACGAAATTCCCTTAACTACCTTTCATTTTCAACAGGAAGGCCTGGATTACCTTCATACACTGGCCCAAAGGTACGCCCTTTGCAAAAAATTATGCCATCTCGACAATAATACAGGTGCGTGCTTTAGTACTCAACTTCATGAATGTCAAGGTGCATGCAGAGGTCTAGAATGTGCCGAAAATTATAATTTTCGCGTAAATAAATCAATTCATCCTCTTAAATTCCGCTCACAAAATTTTTTTGTGATTGATCAGGGTCGGACAAAGGACGAAGATGCGGTAATCAAAATTTCGAACGGATGTTTTGTAGGATTTGGTTATATATCAAATGATTACACATTCCTGGATTTAGAGCCTCTTCACGATTGCATTCAAAAGTATCATGACAATCGGGACACACGAATCATAATCAAAGGGTATATCAACAGGAACAAACATCTAAAAATTATCGAATTTTAGATCTCTTTTTTTATTCAGTCTCAAATCCCATCCCTTCTCCATATCTCTTAAGTGCCCTTTCTCGGGCAAAACGGTGATCGATAATGGGTTTGCAATATTCCGGTGTATCAAATTCCGGAACCCATTTTTTAATGTATTCATTATCAGGATCAAACTTCTTAGCTTGCAGTTCCGGATTAAAAATTCTGAAGTAAGGTGCCGCATCACATCCAGATCCAGCTGCCCATTGCCAACCTCCATTATTTGATGCCAAATCATAATCATCCAATTTACCGGCAAAATAGGTTTCTCCCCAACGCCAGTCTATTAGCAGATGCTTGCAGAGAAAGCTGGCAGTTAACATTCTCAAACGGTTATGCATAAACCCGGTCTGATTCAATTCCCGCATTCCCGCATCAACCATCGGATAACCAGTCTTTCCCTTGCACCAGGCATTAAAATGATCTAGATTATTTTCCCATCTAATGTTATCATAAATGGGTTTAAAAGCCCGTGTCACCACATGTGGAAAATACCATAGTATCTGACTGTAAAAGTTGCGCCATATCAGTTCAGATAAGAAGGTATCTGAGTGTAAAACAGCTAATGCAGTAACCTTGCGTATGCTTATTGTCCCAAACCTCAGATGCACGCTAAGTTTGGAGGTACCATTACGGGCAGGAAAATCACGGTTGGCAGCATATTCTTCCAATAATGTTTGTGGTAAAGCCTTGGATGGAAAAACTATATTAAGCGGTTCAAATCCAAGCATTTCTATGCTAATTATCGGCAGAGGCTTAATCCTGATAAAATTATGAAAATATTGAGCAGTATTCAGAGGCCGAACCATTTCCTTATTGAATTTTTCCAGAAACTTATTTTTGTAGGGGGTGAAAACAGTATAAGGTTTTCCGTCCTCTTTCACTAATTCATCTTTTTCAAAAAGGACATGATCTTTGTAGGAATGAAATTCTATCTTGTTGATTTTCAGAAACCTTTCGACATGCAGATCCCGATAAACGGAATAAGGTTCATAGTCACGATTCGTATAAACACTACAAATGTGAAACTCTTCGGCCATTTTTTTGAAAACATCCTGGGGTCTGCCATGAGCGATATATAGACTAGATCCAAGCTTCTCGAGCGATTCCTTTATCCCTGCCAGTGCTTTATAAATAAAATTCACTCTAAAATCAGGTCGTACTTCCAGGCGCTCCAGAATATCCGGATTATATATATAAACCGGCAAAACATTCTCACGCGTTTTCAGTACATGATAGAGCGCAGTATTATCCTCCAATCTTAAATCACGACGCATCCAGAAAATATTTACGACTGGTTTATCTTTTTTTGTCATTCAGAAATGAATTAATTATCAAACGTTACCTAAATCCAATTACGGGTCTGAAATATAATAAAAAGCCAAAAACAAAACATATTTTTACAATAAAAATATTCAGAAGTCCGAAACTATATAATATTAACAATTATGCGACCAAGAGGTTTTGCCAGTGACAACAATTCAGGAATTCATCCTCAAATTTTAAAAGCAATTGAAGCTGCAAATGCTGGGCATTCCATTGGATATGGCGATGATCCATGGACAAAAGAGGCAATAGCTTTATTTAAAAAAGAGTTTGGTGATGAAATTGAAGTGCTGATTGTGCTTACTGGCACAGGAGCTAATATCCTTGGAATTCAATCATGCATGCGATCATTCAATTCTGTATTATGTGCAGAAACAGCACATATTCAAACAGATGAATGTGGAGCACCTGAAAAATTCACAGGAAGTAAATTAATCCCCATTGTGACACAAAATGGAAAATTAACTCCTGAACAAATTGAAAAACACCTTCATGGATTTGGATTTGAGCATCATTCGCAGCCAGGGCTAATCAGTATCACACAGGTTACTGAATTAGGTACAGTTTACTCCGTTGAAGAAATACGGGAGTTAGCTGAACTTGCTCATAATCATGGAATGTTCTTGCACATGGATGGAGCCCGGATTTCGAATGCAGCGATCTCGCTGGATCTGCCATTCAAAACGTTTACTATTGATGCAGGGGTAGATATTCTTTCTTTTGGGGGAACTAAAAACGGCATGATGATTGGCGAGGCAGTTCTTTTTTTCAATCCTGCCCTTTCAAAACAAAGCAAATATTTCCGGAAGCAGGCGGCGCAACTCTACTCAAAGATGCGATTTGTTGGTGCTCAGTTTATTCCATACCTTCGGGATGAGATATGGAAAACGAATGCAATGCACTCCAACAAAATGGCAAAACTTCTTGAAACAGAAATCAGAACAATTAAAGGGGTAGAAATAACTCAATTGGTAGAGGCCAACGGAGTATTTGCCCTTATTCCTAAGACAATAATCCCCAAATTACAGAGAGAATATTTCTTTTATACCTGGAACGAATCCCGTGGCGAGGTAAGATGGATGACTGCTTTTGATACCACAGAAGAAGACATTCTGAATTTTGCCAAATTACTTCGGGAGTTGATGACCGAATAGCCTAAAAATAAAATTATTTCTTCATATATATAAACTTTTGTTCCAAGTTAATTCATACAGATGCCACTACTTTCCCGATACTATCCTGGGAGTTATTCAGATGAACAATTCTTTTTAGAAAAGCGTATTGTAAAACATGCTCTCTTTGTAGCCGGTTCTTTTGTAATCATATTGTGGCTGGTAAAAATTTTCGAGATTGAGTTTAGGTTTGATTTCTCATCATGGGGTATTTTCCCACTTACTGTCAAAGGATTGAGAGGCATCCTTTGCTCCCCGCTCATCCATGCAAACTTCGAACACTTGGCTGCAAATACTTTTCCACTATTCATTTTAACCTTTTCCCTTTTTTTCTTTTACAGAAAATACTCTTATTCTATTTTTATTTTAATATACCTTTTGTCTGGCCTTTTCGTGTGGTTAGCAGGACGTGAAGCCTTACATATCGGTGCAAGCGGTATTATTTATGGGCTGGCAGCCTTTTTATTTATGAGTGGAATAATAAGTTTCAATATCAGATTATTAACAATATCAATGATTGTTGCCCTCCTTTACGGCGGACTATTCTGGGGAATTTTTCCAATTAAACCCGAAATTTCATGGGAATCACATTTATGGGGAGGCATATCCGGACTAGGATTGGCTCTACTTTACTATAAACATGCTCCTTTCAATCAGGTGTACCTGGAGGAGGTAGAGGAGCCTTACGATTCTGATGAGGATGACCTCCAGGAATCGGAACCTAATCAATCAGGAGATTACAATTGAGCAACTCAGATTTTTATTGTACTTTTGCCAACGAATTTTTTTAATTGAAACCAGTTCTGTTTAAATTATGATAAGTCGAAGGATTATCCGCACCAAAGTGCTGCAAATATTATATGCTCACGTTTCATCCCCCGAAAAAACAATAACTCAATCTGAATCTGAACTTCATTTCAGTATCAGAAAAACCTACGATTTGTACCATTTACTGTTTGCTATTCTTGGTGAAATAAGTGATTTTGCCAGCGACCGGATTGAATCAAGGAAAATGAAGAATCTTCCAACGGCGGATGATCTTAATCCAAATCTTCGGTTTATTAACAATAGACTGATTAACCGGTTAAGATCAGATAAGAGCCTAAATGATTATTTAAAAAGCAATAAGCTCAACTGGTCACATTATCCCGATCTTATCCGAGGCATTTATGCCACAATGATAGAGTCAGAACTCTATAAAGAGTATATTAGCTCGCCTATCGATGATTTTCAGAATGATCGTCAGTTTTGTGAGAATTTCTTTGGCAATATATTAGTTAATAGTGACTTAATGCTAAATGAACTCGAAGAACAAAGCATTTACTGGAATGATGACCTTGACTTTACAATTTCGATGGTGATCAAAACTATTAAGAAATTTAAAGGTGCGGACGACCAAAATGCGTATCTGATGTCGCTTTACAAAGATGAAGAAGATCAGCAGTTTACAACAAAATTATTCAGAAAGGCAATCATCAACAATGTGGAGAACAGAAAAATTATTGAAACCTATACAAAAAACTGGGATGTTGACCGGGTCGCCATTATGGATATTTTGATTATGCAACTAGCACTAACAGAGCTGATTGAGTTTCCTTCAATTCCTGTCAAGGTGACATTGAACGAATATATTGAGCTTGCCAAATATTACAGCACAAACAAGAGCAGTACATTTATTAATGGAGTCCTGGACCGGATTACAAAAGATTTCAGGGAAGAAGGTAAAATAGTAAAAGCAGGACGTGGTTTATTGGAAGCATAAAACCTTTACTCCAAAATTCAAAAGATCGTTTTTAAAATAATGGATTTAATTTGGGGATTTAAGTCAAATCTGCAAAAAAATCATTTTCAATAATAAATTAAGTTCTATTCAATTGAATATCAGAATTAAAAGCGTATTTATACTAATTAATTATTTATTGATCATACTGGTATGGAGCTGTCATTGGACCTCAGAAAATAAGAGTATGGTTACTCATAAGTTGTCTGAAAAAAAGTGTCCGGGGAAGATTGTTTTTGACCAGAAAATTCATAATTTTGGTACCCTGAAAGATGGGGAGATCATCTCGTATTCATTTATCTTCCGTAACGTAGGGGAATCTCCGTTTAAAATCATTAAAGCGGAAAAATCGTGCGGATGCATTGAACCTCATTTTAGTTCAAATGAGATTCTACCCGGACAATCATCTTCAGTTGAATTAGTGCTAAATACTGCCGGTGAATGGGGGAATTTAATCAGGGAAGTCACCATTGAGACCTCAGAAGGGGAAAGAAAAGAGTTGCAGATTGGGGCCTATATTGAGAATAAACAGTTTGAAAACAATTTAAATACACAAAAATGAGTTCTATTTTATTTATTACTGCAGCAGATGTTGCACCTTCAGCCGGAGCTTCTTCGATGAATATGCTACTGATGATGGGTTTGATGATCGTCGTGTTCTACTTCTTCATGATCCGTCCACAAATGAAACGTCAGAAAGAGATGACAAAATTCCGTTCCGCACTTCAGAAAGGGGATAAAATTGTTACAACAGGTGGAATTTATGGTAAAATCGATGAAATTAAGGATAATATTATTATTCTTGAAGTTGCTCTAGGGGTAAAACTAAAAGTTGACAAAAGCGTTGTTCTGAAAGATATGTCGGATGCACCGGTTCAAAAATAATTGGCTCCATAGTATTTTATTTAGTTAAGATAAATAGTGAAGAGTTTGTTTTGATGCATCAACTGCTACTTTGGGCATTGTACAGCACTCTAAAGGAAGTACGTAAAAGGAATTCAGAACCAGTTTAAGTTATTCATCAGGGTAAAGGGTTAACAAGCTAGTTGTCAGTAGCCTGCAACTAGCAGTAAATTATAGACCTATTGTATCAATTTCTGAAGGGCTGGGAAACCGGCCTTTTTGCTTACAACAAATAAACCCTCCTTTATGCTTCGACGCATTTTTACCTATATTAAGACTGAGATTAAAGCAATTCGAAACGGAAAAGCATTTGTCTTTATGGCTTGCATTGCCTTAGCTTCTTTCCTATGGTTTCTTAATGCTCTCGAAAAACATTATACCGATCATATCATCATACCGGTGAGGTATGTAAATTTACCCAAAAATAAAGATCTTACCGGAAAATTGCCTGATAAATTAGATCTGACTGTCGACGCGTTCGGATATACCTTACTTCAATATAAACTAAGCCTGGCATTCTCACCGATACTTCTTGATGTGAATGAGTTGACAAACAACTATTTGGAAAATCTTTTTTTATCGAAATATTCAATTTCGACTAATGCATATAAAGGAGAATTAGCCAAGCAAATCAATAGCGAAATTGGAATTATCAGTATAAGACCCGATTCCATTACATTCAAAGTTAGCCGGGTAATCGGAAAACTGGTTAAAGTTCATCCGGTTGTTAACGCTACTTTTGCCAGGGAATATATCCTGCAAAAACCACCTGCGGCCAGACCTGAATCAATTATAGTCAGGGGTCCGGAGGAAATCCTGGATACCCTTACTAAAATTAATACCGCACCTATTGACCTGAGAAATTTGTCCCAGACAATTGTGCGGGAGGCTTATATATTATTTCCGCCGGAATTGAAATCTGAAGTAAGTAAGATCTCTGTACAAATTGCTGTAGAACAATATACTGAAGCAAAATTCGAGATCCCTGTTCTAATTATTAATCAGCCTGAGAATATGCTTATTAAGACCTTCCCGTCAAAAGTGAAAGTCTTGTGTAAGGTCGGAATCAGTCAATATAACAAATTGAATAACAGTAGTTTTAAGGCATTTATCGATTATTCCCATCATTCCGGAGTACTTTCAAAATTACCTATTACCCTCGGGAAACGGCCTGAAAATATCCTCTCGTTGGATTATTTCCCCAAAGAAGTGGATTACATTATTGAACGGAAAAAGTAGAATAAATGAAGAAAATTGGAATAACCGGGGGGATTGGAAGCGGGAAATCAACTGTTTGCGAAGTTTTCAGGTTATTGGGAGTCCCTGTTTTTCATGCAGACATTGAAGCTAAAAACCTTCAGAACAATGATTTAAATATTAAATATCGGATTAAAGAACTTTTCGGAGAAGACCTTTATACACCGGATGGAGTACTTGACCGCAAAAAAATGGCCGGGATTATTTTCAATGATCAAAAGTTTTTAGAGGCAATAAATGGAATTATACATCCTGGGGTCAGAAAATGTTTTCAGAAATGGTGTGTAAATTATCAAAAGTTACCTTACGTGCTTTATGAAGCTGCCATATTGTTTGAAAGCGGTTTTGCATCAGATTTTGACCGGAATATCCTGGTCATTGCTGACGAGAGGTTGCGGATTGAGCGCGTCATCAAAAGGGATCAGATTACTGAAGAAACTATAAAGGAACGGATTAAAAATCAAATGCCGGATATTGAAAAGCTCAACAAGGCTGATTTCTTTATTGAAAATAACAACCAAAGCTTAATAATTCCGCAAATTTTAAAATTGGATAAATTAATCAGAGAAGATGGCAAAAATTGGTAAATGGATAGGGGGCGGACTAGGATTTACACTAGGAGGTCCATTAGGGGCATTAGCTGGCTTTTTTCTGGGATCTGTTTTCGACGAAGCAGAAAATATTATTCATAAACCTGATGCAGAAACTGTCAGGAAAGTTCAAATTACACAGGGTGACTACATGTTTAGTTTGTTAGTGCTTGTCTCTGCTGTTTTAAAGGCGGATGGTAAAATACTCCGTTCTGAACTCGACTATGTCAAAGAATTTCTTATCCGAAGTTTTGGGATTGAAGGAGCTAAACAGGCACTTGTAATCCTAAAAGACCTGACAAAACAAAATATTCCAGTCACCGATGTGTGTATGCAAATCCGTAAATATGTTGATCATTCATCACGGCTGCAACTAGTTCATTTTCTGTTTGGTATTGCAAACGCTGATGGATTGGTGCATCCTGATGAGCTTAATCTGATTCAGCATATTTCTCTTACGCTCGGCATCTCTGATGCAGATTATAGTTCTATTGAAGCGATGTTTGTCCCTAAAACTGATTGGGCATATGATATCCTTGAAATTCAAAAACAATCGACCAATGAAGAAATTAAAAAATCATACCGAAAGATGGCTCTTAAATATCATCCGGATAAGGTAAGTTATTTGGGTGAAGATGTCCAAAAGGCGGCCAATGAGAAATTTCAAAAGCTCAATGAAGCCTATCAGGTTATTTGTAAGGAACGTGGAATTTCCTAAGATACAATACAAACTTCTTCCTAGTTCGATTGTTATAACTAATGGTAGTCACTTATTTCTCGATTCTTAATAAATCGATTCCAAAGTATTGATAATTAGTATTTTAAATAAAATAAATGAATCATGAAAAAATCGATTTTAACGATCACCCTTATGACAATGGTTTTGTCAACATTTGCTCAGTTGCCATTCACTTTTGACCTGGGATTAAAGGCCGGTATTAATTCAAATCAGATTAATACCAGTAATGCTACAATAAATAATATCAACTACACGAACTTCACGTCTCCTGGAAAATCAGGATTTGATTTTGGAGTTTTTGCACGTCTCGGTGGAAAGCGTTTGTATCTCCAGCCTGAGCTCTTATATTGTCAGCAAAAGGGTCAGTCAAGTAATGCCTTGGTCACTCAGGATTTAAATATAAAAACCATACAGGTGCCTGTATTATTAGGTTTTAAACTGATCAACCTGAAAGTTGCCTCCTTGCGGGCATTTACAGGTCCTTCTATGTCATATGTATTAACTAGTAGCAATATTAAAATGAATCTTCCAAATTTTGATCCTAAAAATTTCAAGAACAACATTTGGAATTGGCAACTTGGAGCCGGGGTTGATATCCTTAAGTTCACATTTGATGTTCGCTATCAATGGGGTCTATCAAACACATCAGACGGAACCCTAAATAATGTAGGGTTCGTCAATAAAGTTAACTCAGTGACTTTCTCCATAGGGTTCAAATTTATCTGATCCCAAAAACTTAATTGCGACTAAGGTTATATCGTCATGAACCTCGGTTTTACCCTGAAAATGCCCTAATGCATCAAGTGTTTTATTAACAATTATTTGAGGTGCCTTTTCCCGGATTGGATTAACAATGGAAATGAGTCTGTCAAGACCAAAAAATTCTCCATGCTCATTATTTTGCTCTGTAATTCCATCAGTATAAGCAATTAACGATTCACCTGAAGCTAAAATAAGCCGGCTTTCAGTAAAAGAAATTTTTCGTTTCACACCTACTGGAATGCCATGCGATTGGGACAGGATCTCATGCTTTTTATTGTTTCTCAGTATTATAGGATGTGGATGGCCGGCGTTGCAATAGATCATTTCACCTGTTTTCAAATTCAGTTTACTCAGAAATACGGTGGCAAACATATCCGAATCATGTACCTGACTGAGGGCATCATTCAGAGATTCCATTATTTTTCCAAGTCTGGTAATTGGGTTGGCAATACTTCTGATAAAAGTTCTGGTCATTACTGAATACATCGCAGCCGGAATCCCCTTTCCCAAAGTATCTGTAACTGAAATAAATAATTGATTATCATCTAATAAAAACAAATCGAATAAATCTCCGCCAACAATTTTCGCCGGGATTAATTTCCCGTAACAATCAAAATCTTTGTGATTTGGTGCAAGGGGAAAATTTGTTGGAACCATTCCCATTTCAATATCTCGGGCAAGTTTTAGTTCTTTCTCAAGCTCTTTCCTGTCTAATGAATTTTGAATGGTACTCTCGCGGTAATTTGCCAACCGATCTTTTATTTTATCCATATTTTCTGAAATTGCCTGAATATCAGTCATTGATGATATCGGGTGGATATTGGCAAGTCGCCAAATAGCTGGACTATCAGAAAGGAATTTAGGATCATTGGAAATAATTTCAGGTTCAAATTCAGCCTCTTCCACAATTTTTCGGGAATCGTCAGCTAAATAGGAAATCGGGGAGATCAATTTAATCGAATTATAGATTGTTATAATTGCAACAATACTTCCGATAAAAAGAAAAATCGGGATAATGAACAGGCTTAGCCGTTTAAGTTCAGAAATAAAAAATATTTCGGGAACCGCCAGGATCATGTACCAGTTTGAAGACCTTATAGGCCAATAGATAACTACTGTTCTTGTGTCAGAATAAATAAGCTGAAATCCTGTAGGGCGGTCTGCCAGTAACCTGATAACATCCAACTTACTTTTTTCAAAGTAACCAATGACTGAACTGATATTTTTGCCGGTTTCCAAACTATCCGGATGATAAACAATCTGGTTTTTTTCATTTAAAAGGATTGCTAAACCAGATTTTATCATCCTTTGTTTATTCAGGTTTCTGAGGTGCCGGTCAATATTTACCAAACAAAAAAATGTTGCATGAACAGTTAAACCATTATGAATATAATCAAATGGATAGGCATAATTTACTACCCGGGCACCGATTTCCAGATCATAATAAGGTGGGCTCCATTCAGGTTTAGACTGATCAAGCATTCGGATTATCCAAGCATTGGCCATATTATTTTTACTGACATAGCCCGAGCTGTCAGAAAGGATAACCTCTCCAGACCGGAACAGCGTATAAGTTGATCTTGGGATCAAATGGTTATTAGCCTCAGAAATCACCATGGTGAATGAAGATGTATAGGGCTGACCATCAAATATCATCTTCATCAATTTATGGGGGTCAATCTGCATTTTCTCCTGGTTAAAATCCATTGCCAGATGTCTTGTAAATCTTGATGCATCATCCATTGAATTTTCGACATCATCAAGTATTTCGCGCACTTCAAACTGGAGTCGATAACGATTACTTTCAAACATCAGGTCCCGGATATAATGGTAACCAATAAAAATTATAAATCCTGAGATGATGATTGCCAGGATTAAAAAGTAGATACTCACACGATAGGAGAGATTTTTAAAAGTATTTATGCCTTTTTCAGAAGGATTGATCATGAGGTTCACATTTAATCAGTCAGGGATCAGATTGGTTATAAAATATTGAGAATATGAATATTGGATTAATTTGACTGATTAATTTAACATCTAAAAAAATTTAAAAGCCGCATACAACTTTAGAATTTGAATTAACTACTCCTAAGATACAACATAAAAAGAAAAAAAAGAAACTCATTCGATGTAAATAGTGATAAAAAAAGAGGTTGTCTCAAAAGTCGAGACAACCTCTTTAAATTTTATAGTTAATAGGGACCTGTAAGCTAAAAAAATCAGGTATTCATTGCGCCGCAAACATTGATAACCTGTCCTGATACATAAGATGCAAGATCCGAAGCCAGAAATAAAGCTACCTTAGCCACCTCTTCAGGTAATCCACCCCGTTTCATAGGGATATTTGCCTCCCATTGTTTTCGAGCTTCTTCTGGAATTTTTGCAGTCATTTCCGTAATGATGAAACCAGGAGCAATGGCATTCGAACGAATTCCCCTTGATCCAAGTTCCTTGGCAATGGATTTTGTAAATCCGATTATTCCTGCCTTAGAGGCTGAATAGTTTGATTGTCCGCCATTTCCACTCACACCAACCACAGAGCTCATATTTACGATTGATCCGCTTCTTTGTTTAAGCATTCCTGCCTGAACTGCCTTAGTGAAGTTAAATACAGATTTGAGATTTACAGTAATGACAGCATCCCACTGTTCCTCAGTCATGCGCATGAGAAGTGTATCTTTTGTTATTCCGGCATTGTTAATCAGAATATCAACAGATCCAAAATCTGCAGTTATCTGATTTACAATAACCTGCGTTTCTTCAAATTTGGATGCATCCGATGAATAAGCCTTAGCTTTAACTCCCATCGCCAGAAGCTCTGCTTCGGTTGCCTTGGCGATATCGTCATAAAACAAATCAGTAAAAGCAATATTACACCCTTCTTCTGCAAATTTTATTGCAATTGCTTTCCCAATACCCCGGGAAGCACCGGTAATAATTGCCGTTTTTCCTTCTAAAAGTCTCATTGTCATATAGTTTGTATTAAATTATCGTATGGAATAGCCATTAAAATTTTATTTCTAATTCTAAATTTTTACCATTCCTGGCTATTACATTCCTTCATATTTTTATTAGTCCGCAAAAATACAAATCTTTCTTGATTAACAATCGACTCTTGTTCCGTTCTAATCAGGTGATTGACAACCCCACTCATATCGGGGGACTTACAATTCCTCTTAAAATTCATGATCTTCAATAAATTTAAACCCTACTTTAAAGTGATAGCCAGGATCAGGAGATTTCAGCAAGATTTTTTAGTCTTTGCAATAATGTAGGGTGTGAATAGTGAAAAAATACATAAAGCGGATGGGGTGCCAAATTAGTTAAATTACTAACTGACAATTTTTTCAATGCTGAAATAAGAAATTTTCCTCCGAACTCCTCACCAGCAAAACGATCAGCCTGATATTCGTTCAATCTCGATAATAAATTCATTCCCATTCCAAAAATCAGGGAAAGCGGCGAATAAAGAATCCCAAACGAAATCATAGCTAAGTGAAATCCAGGCACATCTGATCCTAAAACCTTAGCAAAGACAGGATTATCACTGACCAGAGAAAACACATAAAGCATAATTGTCGTGGTCAGAAGCGAAGTAAAAAGGCCCAGAAACACGTGATGCTTCTTATAATGTCCGATCTCATGCGCTAAAACAGCAACTATCTCATTAATATCCAAATCATTGATCAGTGTATCGTACAATACAATCCGTTTTTTACTTCCTAATCCGGTAAAATAGGCATTTGCTTTGGTTGACCGTTTCGATCCGTCGATCACAAAAATTTTATCAAGCTGAAACCCGGCTTTCCGACTGAATTGAGTAATCGCCTCTTTCAGTTCGCCTTCAGGCAATGGATTTTGCTTATTGAAAAGTGGCACAATAACAGAGGAATAAAATAATAACATAAATATTGAAAAAGACCCAATTACCAGAAGAGTATAAATCCAGAATAAATGGCCGGCAATGAGATAGATCCAGACAATCAGGTAAAGTAAAAACCCTCCAATGATTGTGCCAATTACAAGTCCTTTGAATTGATCAATGAAAAAAAGGGCCAAGGTTGATTTATTAAATCCAAATTTCTCCTCAATTTTAAACGTATCGTACCATTTAAATGGCAATGAAAACACTTCGGTTAGAAGTCCCAAAATTGCGAAGTAAAACAAGGTAACAAGTATTGGATTATTGACATGTGATCTGACAATGCCATCAAGCCAACCGAATCCTCCCAATGCAAACACAATTAAAATAATAACAAATGACAACGATTCGCTGACCATTCCAAACCGATGCTTTGTCTTCTCATATTCCATCGACATTCGGAATTTCTCCTCGCTGTAGATTCCCTCAAGTTCAACAGGAAGTTTTAAAGACCATTTGGTAGTATTCAGATAATCGAGCCAACGTTCAAAAATAAAATTGACAACAAGAATAAAAAGGATCGTGTAAAAAAGAAATGAAACCATTTAAATAATTGAATATAAATACAAATAAAAGTTTTAATTAAACTTAAAATCAAGGATGATTTACATTTAGAAGTAAATTCAGACTCTCTGTTTTCAGCTTTCTTTGGTAAAGAATTGCAGCATACTCTTTGGCTATCTTCCCTTTTTCACCGTTTTTGAGCAACTTTAAAGATTGCTCTGACCAGAAGGCTGCTTTGGAGGTATCACCTAACATTTCCATTGCAACGGCGTAATTAAGAGCGGCAACTCCGGCAACCCTGGTATGCGAACTTTTTGTATATTTTTCCCAAATCCGAGCAGCCTCTTTCCATCTATCTTTCATGGCTAAAGCCATCGCCTTTTCAAACTCCTGATGATCCAGTGTGATTAAGAGTCGAGATGATTCAGTCCAATTAGGAACGATTCTTTTACTGTAATTCTTTGCAGCAACCCCGCATGCATTTGCGATGGCCTCAATACGTCCCGGAAGAATCAACTTTGGATTACCATTATTTAAGTTTTCGTTCCACCGGACTACCTCTGAACAGGTATAACGATCAATCGGGCCATTATTCTGAGGCGAATAAACTGACCAAATTGCAGTAACTTTTACATTTGCTTCTGGATTAATTTCGCTACCAGCTGAACCACTTCGCCGACTGTAAAAGAAACTCAGCATCTCCAAAGAGATCACGGCATTTGTTTCACTTTCAGCACAAACCGACTGGATAAATGATGATGTCAAGGGTAGATCCTTTTCCCCGATGTGCGGTTTAATAGCGGAATAAGGATACACAAAAACCTCGTTAAACCTCCCTGATTCCAGTAATTCTTTGCGTAGATTCTCCATACTTTTAGTCACTGCTATACTATCGATCAATAGATTATCCTTTTTCATCCCTTTTTTAAGATGAAAATCAAGGTTCAAATATCCTGCTAAAGTATCGACCGAAAATTTAAAGTTACGCGAAATTAAAGCTACTTTTCTGATTGTTGAAGGCAACAGCACCTTGCCTGGTTCCATCTGCTCTATTGGAACACTTTGTGTTGTCATGCAGGATGACAATATCAATCCTGCAAATATAATCCCCAGGTATCGCTTTATTCTGCTCATGATTAGATTATTTTGATTAACCGTTTAAAATGACATTTTCTTATCTGATATTCAAAAACAATGCCAAATTTCGGTTTTTAGTACCTCAGTTTACTTTCCTGTTGTTTTGAATTACGAGTGTAGTATAGAGTTCTGAGATAAACATCTATAGCTTGCGAATAATTGGTTTTAAATGATTTAAGACCCCATTCGATCGCCAAATCTAAATTGCCTTCCATCTCTGCAGCCAGTGCAAGATTAAATTCAACCTCACTTCTGATCCGTTTGGATTTGATCATAGCAAATTTACTCCAGATTAAAGCAGCTTCTTCCCATTTGTTCTCTTGCAGGTAAGGTATTGCACTGTCAATTTCTTTTTTCCCGGTAACAAAATAATGGCGTGATTGATTCAACCAACCAGGACTAATAAATTCTGCCATCTTTACTCCTGATGCAATTCCACCGCCGATTAAAGCTTCCTTTGTGCGTGGCATTTGCTCGTACAATTCAGGAAGAGAATGGCTTGAGTTTTGCCAAAAAATGGAATCTCTTACCTGAAAACGATATGGACTCTGATGATTACCTGAACGATAAAATCTCCACTGGGCATCATAACCAACATCTGAGGTTGCGCTGTAAACATTTTCATATGAACCATATTCAGGTTTAAAATAATATTTTGTAGCCAATTTTTCAGCAAAACTTTCAAGAATTAAAACTGCATCAACATTATATTCCTTACAAATATTATTTATAGTACTGGAATCCAATGCACTGGCAATATCATCATGATCATATCGAATTATGCTTGGTTCTTTTGGAATGACCACATCAAATCTTCCCGAGTTAAAAAGCGCCTGAGCTGCAACACGAATAACAGTATCAGCAGCAGTACTGTCCCGAAAAACAGCCTCCAAAGACATCCTTCTGTTGATCAGAATTTTCTCAAGAGAATCTGTCGGAATATTTGAAAATTGCATATTCATACTTCTATTCAGCAATACCAGACTCTGAACATCATCTGCAATCGGATATTCAGGTAAGGTTGCCACTTGAATTTCGATATTTTTTATCGATGAACAGGAAAAAAGCACAAAGCCTAAATATATGAATAATAACCATTTAACATATTGATATGCAATTCTGTTAAAGGAATATTTCATTTTTATTCGGGAATATTCCATAAAAATAATTCTACGCAGTAAATACAATTACAAATAAACTAATTTTTATGCATGAAAAATTAGCATAGGTATTTCAAGTCGGAATAAAAGTTCTTTTGTCAGACTTGGTCTGAATAATGAGGTAATGAGATTCCGCTTGTGAGAAAGGACTGAAATGATATCGATTTCATGTTCTGATATAAAATTTTCAATTCCAAGCGTGAGATTATTGTTAACAATCAGATTAAAATCCATGGTTACCTGATCAATCTCTCCAATATATTTTTCTTTAAAATGGGATAAGTCGTAGTTAATAAATGGGTTATCATTGGTGTCATCGATATGGACAATGCTAATATGGGTTTCGAGAGGTCTTGCAATTCGGATCAGCTCACGGATTGCTTTTCCATCTGATTTATCAAAATTGGTCAGGTAAATTATCCGCTTAAACATAGAATTCTTATAAAATGCATATTCTGGGATAGCCAAAACAGGAATGTGGGATTTATTAATAATATCAATCATAAAACTTCCAAGCCAGTTTTCACCTGTACCTTTTCCATGAACGCCCACAATTAGAAGGTCATATTTCCCAACCTCAGCAAAATCGAGAACTGTTTCTTCTGCAATTCCTCCAATTAATTCAGTATTTACAGGAATACCTGAAATTTCATGCTCCTTGCAATAGTTATCCAGCTTGCTCCTGAATTCCTGCATCAATTCCTTAGCATTATCAATGATTTCATTCAAAGTCTCAGCAATGGAGGTTGGAAATGCATAAAAATGATCACTGGCAACCGGATCAGTCACCGGATTAAAGTAGACGTGAAGCAGTGTGACCTCCGCCCCTTTTTGCCTGGCCACATCAATAGCATAACAGGCTGCATTGAATGAATTTGTCGAGAAATCGATTGGAATAAGAATCTTTTTAATTATTTGATTATCTGAAGCCTGAAGTTTATTAATTGGTTTCTCAGTTATATTCCCAATCACCTCCAAAGCCTTCGAAGCATCCGTATCGCAGACCTGTAGCTCAATCTGCCCTTCTAATTGTGTGGCAGCCTCAAGACTTATTCCATGATCCAGCAGATAACTCTCAATACCTGCTGTATCGAGCCATTCCTGGATCATACTAGCCTGATTGATATGCTCTAATGTAGCTACCGTAATTAATTTATTTGCCATTTGTCAGATTTTTTAAGGTTAAATTTTTGCAGACACCCTAAACATTGAAAAACTAATGCAAACGCTGATTAAGCCAGAACTTCACCATAAATATACATCATAAGATTGAGAAATCAAAGATTAAAAAATCAATAATCAGCAAGCACATCGACCAAAAGATTCCAGAATTTATCCACAGTTTCAATATTGATCTTTTCATCAGGCGAATGCACTCCGCGCATAGTCGGGCCGAATGAAATCATATCAATTTCCGGAAATTTTTCAAGAAAGAGTCCGCATTCCAATCCTGCATGAATTGATCTGACAATAGGTTCAACCTTAAAAAGTTTAATGTAAGACGATTTGGTAATTCTCAGTAATTCCGAAGAGGGGTTAGGAGTCCATCCTGGGTACCCTTCGCCATGTTGAATATCCGCTTCAATTAATTGAAATACAGATTCTACCATATTTGCAGCATCCCATTTTCCACTTTCCAGATCGCTACGCTGACTTGTTGTAATTTCGATCAGGTTTTCGGATTTTGTCTTCACAGAAGCCAGATTGGTTGAAGTTTCGACCAGTCCAGGCATCCTGGTGCTCATGGTCAATACCCCATGAGGACAAGCATATAATGCGTTAACTAATTTGGTCTGGCTATTCCGGTCAATAATTTTCACGGGCAAATCACAAGATTCAAGAAATAACGTAATGGTTGGTTCATCATAGATAATTTCTGATTCTATAACAGACCTGAAAATATTAAAATCGATGGTTACCTTTTCTTTTCTTGAAACCGGCACTAAGATAACTGCAAATGCCTCGCGGGCAATAGCATTACGAAGGTTACCGCCCTGATAATCTGCAATGTAAATTTCATAATTCTGCATGGTTTGCCATAAGAAACGGTTTAGGATCTTGATTGCATTTCCCCTGTTTTTATTAATGTCATCACCCGAATGCCCTCCTAAGAGACCTGATACTGAAATTCGGAGTGAAAAAAAACCTGATGGAGTATCAACTGCCTCATAATTAAGTGAAATAACTGTATCAATTCCACCAGCACATCCGATAAATAATTCACCTTCATCCTCAGAATCCAGATTAATCAGCCCTTTACCACTAAAAAAGCCAGATTCAAGAGCTTTGGCTCCAGTTAAGCCAGTTTCTTCATCGACTGTAAATAAACATTCGATCGGACCATGTTTCAGATTAACATCGGTTAAAATAGCCAATTGAGCAGCAATACCTATACCGCAATCGGCGCCAAGAGTAGTACCTTCAGCCGTAACCCACTCTCCTTCAATATATGGTTTGATAGGATCAGTATCAAAATTGTGAATCGTCCCTTCGTTCTTTTCACAAACCATATCCAAATGGGATTGTAAAACTAAGGTTCGTCTGTTTTCAATCCCTTTTGAGGCAGGTTTGGAAATTAGAACATTACCCGCTGAATCCTTTTTAAATGGAAGCTGGTTTAACCTGGCAAATTCGGCTAGAAATGCGATAATTTTATCTTCACGTTTTGACGGGCGGGGAATCTGACAAATTGCTTCAAAATGGCTCCATATTGAAGCCGGCTTTAGACCATTCAAATTATTCATATATTTATTTAATTGGTTATCAATATATTAAATTTTCAATTGAGTGAAAGACCTGTCGAATAAAATTATCATTTTTTTTATAAAAGTAAATGTTTACTTTTGTATTGAATTGGTGCCCTGATGGGCTTAATTTGGGAATCCGGTGTAAATCCGGGACAGTACCCGCTGCTGTAAAACCCGATTCCGCCTTTGCGGAATAGTATGTTTCTGGTTAATAGCCACTATCCTTGCCAAAAAAGGATGGGAAGGTAACCGGAGATCGGGATAAGTCAGAAGACCAGCCATTCACGGTTTAAGCTTTCGGGATAAAAGCGTTCAGGTGGCCGGTTTACCATTCTGCAAGACTTCCGATTAGCTTAGAATCAATTATTGTCTGACATGATATTGATTTTAAGTATGTTGAAAATTAGATTCTTGGTCATTCTTTCTTTTTTTAGCGGACTTATTTTGTTCCTTTCCTGTAACAAGGGGAATAAGATTACTGGTCCCCTTATCTCATTTGCTGTTCCTTCATACGGGTTTAAAGTTGCTATGGGCGATTCACTACCTTTAAATCCTATGGTAGTGAATAGCTCCGGCTCAACCTATTCCTGGTCAGTTAACGGAGTAGTCGTATCTTCATCAAAAACCTTCACTTTTACACCATTAAGAATAGGTGATTATACCATTCAACTTAAAGTATCAAATGAAGTTGGAAGTGACGATAAATCGATTAAAGTAACCACTTTTACAAATAATTCGCCGTACATTACCAAAGTATTTGACTATCAGTATGGTCCGGGCCAGGTTGCTGCTATAATCCCACCGGACTGGAAAGGTAATGATTTTATCGGACAGCCCTGGACAGGTATCAAGACCTTCACCTCGCTTGGAGGTTGGGGAGGCTATATCATTGCCGGCTTTGATCATATGGTTAAGAACGTCGACGGTGCTGATTTCGGAATATATACTCAGCCCGGAACTGGATCGGAACCGGGGGTGGTTTATGTGATGTATGACTCGAACAAAGACGGAATCCCCAATGACGGAGATTGGGCCGAGGTCAGGGGAAGTGAATACAATAATTCCGAAACAATTCATAATTACCAGGTTACGTACTATAAACCTTTATCTAACGGTGATGGCAACGTTACCTGGAAGGATAATCAGGGGAAAAGCGGGGAACTTGTTCCACGATATGGGACCGGATCGTGGTGGTGGACCGGATATGGTAATCAGTCAGAGGTAATTTTCACAGGGGAAAAATTACCTGATGCCTATATAAACACAGCTACTCAGGCTGGTGCCCAAAACTGGGAAGTGCGACCCGGCATGTTTTCTTTTGGATATGCGGAATGCTATTTCAACTTGGATTATAACAATTCACTGAAAGCCAATCTGTTTGATATCTCAAATGCCGTTGATAAGTCAGGTAACCCGATTAATCTTCCAGGAATCAATTTCATTAAGGTTCAGAGCGGAGTATTCCAGATTGCCGGATGGCTAAATGAAATATCGCCTGAGATTAGCGGTGCTGTTGATTTATCATTGATAGAATATACTCCCAATTAATTGACTGATCATTATTAATGTCAAATAACCCTCCTATATGCTGTTTGCGAAAATGGAACCATCAACTATTTTTTAAGGTATTGATTGTTATTTTGATGACTACTGAAGTTGCAAAATCACAACACATTACCGATACGCTTAGAATTAAAACCATCGAAGTGTTCACAAATAAAATCGTCAAGGAAGAAGCGGGAAAAACGATAACAAAAATCGATTCACTTTCAATGATAAAATCATTGACTTCCAGTCTTTCTGAGTTAATTTCGCAAAACACAACCATCTTTATCAAGGATTATGGACGCGGAGCGATGGCAACAGCATCCTTTCGCGGAACTGCCCCTTCGCATACCCAGGTTATATGGAATGGGATAAGCCTTAATTCCCCGATGCTTGGAATGGTTGATTTTTCTACCATCCCGGTGTACTTTACCGACAATGTCAGTTTGCTCCATGGTTCCGGATCGCTGTCGGAAAGCAGTGGTGCACTTGGGGGAACCATTAAACTTGAAAATTCGGCAAATTGGCAGAATGAATTTTCGGGACGTCTGCTCACCGGGATCGGCAGTTATGGGACCAGGGATGAATTTTTCCAGATAAATGGGGGAAACAGAAAATTTCAGTCTCAGACCAGGGCCTTCTACAACTATTCGGACAATGACTTTCCCTTTGTAAATAAGCTAATTGCCAATATTGATCCAAACACTGGAGCCTACCTCTACCCTACTCAGCGAAACCAGAATTCGCAATATAAAAACTATGGTTTTTTGCAGGAATTTTATTTTCACCCATCTGAAAGGAGTATTCTGACACTGCGATACTGGTATCAGAGCAATGACCGGAGCCTGCCAAGGCTACTTACCAATGAAACGGATGTTAACGCCAACATAAACAAACAATCCGAAAACGCCCACAGGCCGGTTTTAGAATGGAAGCACTATGGCAGCAAAGGCACTCTAAATCTTATCCTTGGATCAAACCTGGAGTTCACAACCTATCAGCTGAAGACGATCGTTTCCGGAGCTGCAGACCAAATCGTAACCGATTCACATTCCAGATCAGCATCTTATTTTATCAGAGCATGTTACAATTATCAATACTCTGATAATCTTTCGTTGATTGCCAATGCGAATGCAACTACAAATAATGTTTATTCAAATAATTCGCCGCAAAATGGCATATCTCAGGAATATGACAAGCAGCGTCAGGAGCACTCGGCTTCAATTCAGCTGAGCAAATCGTTTAATGATCGGTTGTCGGCTAATCTTCTGTTGAGAGAA
>TBL_comb47_HYPODRAFT_10000656_pt1 | contig 45865 bp, 33 predicted proteins | sample TroBogypolimnion_40_FD_10682 | JGI IMG/M metagenome (IMG submission 10682)
AGCGATTTGTGCCGGCTTCCTGCCCCGTCAGGGGTAGACGGGAAAGATCTCGTTCTGGTATTAACGGGTGAAAGTACCGGAGTGCGGGATGCACTTTATACCGCTTACCGGAATACCGCAAGGGCTGTGCGGACTAAGAATTGGAAAATAATTTACTATCCTCAGCGAAACTACACCCAATTATTCAACCTGGAGAACGATCCCCTTGAAATCAATAACCTGGCCCGGCTTCCCGAATCGGAACCCCGAATCGATGAAATGATGAAGCTTCTGCGTGAATTTCATGCGGCAACAGAGGATACCGCCTCTCTGAAACCCAAAACTATTCTGCCGCTGGAGTACGATTATACCTTGCTTCAACAGCACCCTGATGAATGGCAGCCTGAATATACCCTGAAGAAATATTTCAAAGGGGTGGATTTAAACAAAGAGGTAAAGACAGCTCACTGAATTACTTTCGGATATGAAATCTGGGTATCCACCGGGGGACACTCTTTTTATATTCGCGATATTGGTCGCCAAATTTTTTCTCCAGATTTGGCTCTTCGAAGATGAAGAACCAGATATTGTTTACGATAAAGAAAATGACAAGCCATTTGAATATTGGTGCAGATAAAATGGCTGTTGATTCCCCGATCAGGACCGTTAAAACTCCCAGTATCATTGGATTCCTGACAAATCCGTATATTCCGCTTGTTACCAGCTTCTTAGTCGGGCTCCATGGGGCAAGGGTCCCATCTCCCTTTCGGGTCAGCGTTGTTACGGTTTTAGCAATCAGCGTCAAACCAGCTGCCATGATCAGTAACCCGATTAAAAATGCCGCCGGATTTTTGACCGTGATTTCCGGTTCAATGGATAACGGGACTATAATCAATACGGTGATCGGAAGGATAAATGAAAATCCCTGTCTTAATAACTTTGACATCTGTTGAGATTTATATGTCAGAAAATCAATCTGTGTCTAATGATCACATGAATTGCAGATGGAATCTGGCTGCTGGCAGCTGGCTAGAATATCTTTCCTTTATTGTCTTTTAGTTCCTGATTTTGTTCGGAAGAATTGATTTTTTCGCAATAATAATTCCGGCCAATTGCCGGGCGCCAAATGCCAGCTGCATCAAATGCCGTTTAAAACGTTACCCCTTCAGAGGCTGACAGGGCACTTGATTAAAATGACATGGGAACCTCCATCAATAAGACCTCCGCTTCGGTATCCGCGCCGATCCTCAACTGATCAACATTCCAGATTCCAAATCCATCGCGGGCTGCAAGGGGCTGATCGTTAACAGTTACCTCGCCACTTAAGATGAAAGCATAAACACCATTCCCATTTCCCCTGACTGAATATTCAGCCTTCTCACCCTTATCGAATCTCCCCAGGTGAAACCATGCATTCTGATGAATCCACACACCTGCATCATCTTGATTAGGGGAAAGGATTTGTTGCAGTTTATTATGCCGATCGTCCAGATTTAAGGTAATTTGGTCGTATCTGGGCGTTACGTTTTTCTTATTTGGGAATACCCAGATCTGTAAGAATTTCACACGCTGATCCTTATTCTTGTTGTATTCACTGTGGAAAATTCCGGTACCTGCACTCATTACCTGAATATCCCCATGGCGTATTACAGAAACATTCCCCATACTGTCCTTGTGTTCCAGATCCCCTTCTAAAGGGATGGAAATGATTTCCATATTATCATGAGGATGGGTTCCAAAACCCATTCCGGCCTCAACGGTATCGTCATTCAATACACGAAGTGCGCCAAAGTGCATTCTGTCAGGATTGTGATAGTTTGCAAAACTAAAAGTATGCTCACTGTTAAGCCATCCATGGTTGGCATGTCCACGGGTATTGGCTTTATGAAGAATTGTATTTGTCATTATAATGGAATTTTTAAATTATCTCAAAATTAGGTTTTAAATCAGGGAATGGCAAATGATTAAAATCTTTTATGCACCTTTGAATTAATTTGTTGGGCAGCTAACTTTATTAGAGAATCCAATCGCTGATTCTGGTTGCAAAAACGATCTGGAATGATTCTAAATAAAAGTTATCTCTCTAAAATCATTGTTAAATATATTTACTTTGGATCGTATTTTGGAATTACTTATTAATTTTTATAAATTCTTAGAGATGAAAAATTCACTGAAAGTAAAGATCTATAATGACTTACCTATTTTTTATGCCGGGACTGGGAAGTGCTTCAGCTCCAAGTATTGTATAAGGCTTCTGCTCGTCATAGTAATACTGGGATTGAATTTTGAAGTAAGCAAGGCCTTGCCAAGTTATGCCAGACAAACCGGTATGTCATGTTCAGCATGCCATTTTTCATTCCCTGAACTTAATTCATTCGGCCGGCAGTTTAAGATGAACGGTTATGTCCTGACCGGAATGAAAACCATAGATGCTGCTGATGCAACCACTGACAGCACTTCGGTAACGAGACTTAAACTGCTTACAACCTTACCTTTATCTGCGATGCTTCAGTCATCGTTTACCCATGTTTCAAAAGATGTTCCAGGCGTTCAAAATAGTTCAGTCGCCTTTCCTCAGCAACTTAGCGTTTTTTACGCAGGACAGGTTTCACCACATATCGGTACCTTTATCCAGATGACGTATGACGGGCACAGCTTTGGTATGGACAATGCCGATATTCGTTACACCAATCAGGCCCGTATATTTAAAAAGAGTCTGACCTATGGCTTGACATTGAATAATAACCCTGCGGTTCAGGATGTTTGGAACACTTCACCTGCCTGGAGATTTCCGTCTGCAAGTTCGGATGCCGCAGTTACTCCTTCCAAATCGACTATTATGGAAAATCTCGGTACACAGGTTGCCGGATTAGGAGCTTACGCATTGTTCAATAACCTGCTCTTTGCAGAATTGACCATGTACAGATCTGCCCAGCAGGGAGCCGTTTCAAATCCTGCCGATGCCACCAGCACCATGGCAGTTAAGGGTGCTGCACCATACTGGCGTGTTGCACTCCAGCATCAATGGGGTCTGAATTATGTGGAGCTCGGCACATTTGGTATTGCTCCGGAATTCTACCAGCAAGGGATTGACGGAATTATGGATAAGATAACGGATATTGGATATGATTTTCAATTTGAAAGAAGATTACCTTTTGGAGCATTAACGTTACATTCCTCTCTGATTAATGAGAAAGAAAGTAGGGATATTACCTCCACAATCAGTCGAAAAATCGATTTTAATTCCTTTAAAGTTGACGGTAACCTATATTTGAAAAATGGTCTTGGAGCTACATTTGGTTATTTTTATACGAACGGATCTGTTGATTCGCATGTAACCAGTTGGTCAAATAAACCTGACAGTAACGGATTTATTGGTCAGCTGGAATACCTGCCATGGTATAATACCAAATTTGCCTTGCAATATGTGGCCTACAGTAAATTCGACGGCACAATTTTCAATTATGACGGAAACGGGCGCAGTGCAGCCAATAATAATACCCTATACCTTGTGGTATGGCTTAATTTTTAATTATTAATTTCATTATACAGATTATGAGAAAGTTTTTTTCGTTTTTAGTGTTAATTGTCGCAATCACGTTATTTCCGGGAACCAGTGGTCTAAAAGCGGCATCAGCTCAACAGGATAAAAGTCACGGAATTGGTCCGGTCAAAAAAGTGGAAATTGGTCCTTTGAATAAGAAATGGGTTGATGAAGGTAAGGGTCTCTATAACATTACCTGTGTTGCTTGTCATGATCTTGATCAGAAGAAACTGGGTCCAGCCCTCAAGAATGTAACTAAAGAGCGCTCACCAGAGTTTATTATGAATCTTCTTTTAAATACTGCACAGATGCAAAAGGATGATCCAACGATCAAAGCTTTGCTGAAGGAATACAATAATTTGCCTATGCCCGATCCGGGACTCAATCAGGCCAAGGCCAGATCCGTACTTGAATACCTAAGATCATTGGCTAAATAACTTACATTCAGTATTCTGATATTTTGAATTCCACTGTTGAGGTAATCCTGGTTACCTTAGCAGTGGAATTTTTTGTTGGGAGGAATAATTTTGAAATATATGACTAAGCCGGCAGCTAAACGTAATTTTACAAAAACCTAATTGCCATTTTATTGACCCTGGTATTCACTCATTTTGGGAATTGCATTCCTCATAGGTATTGATTTTGTCAAAAAGAATTCACAAATTAGCACCTCTTTAGGATCTGTTATTCCCTGAATATTTTACTACCCCGATAACTCCAATTACATTTATAANTTTCATTATGGCACGTTTAATCCTGATTCCTTCCTGCTTGGTTTTGATCCTGCTTTTAAGCTCTGGTACTCGCGTTATGCGCAATATTGGTCCTCTCGCGTTTTCAACCGATATCGGGAATCCCAAAATTAAAGGGTCTACCCAATTTGATAAGGCAAAGCAGATTTATATCCTCTCCGCAGGAGGGCTAAATATGTGGGCAAACAGGGATGAGTTTCATTTTGCTTCGGTGAAAATGGAGGGTGATTTTATCCTGACTGCATTTTGTCATTTTATTGGGAAGGGAGTCAATCCTCACCGGAAAATGGGATTGATGATCCGCGAAAATTCCGAACCCGGATCTCGCTATGCCGACGCTGCAGTCCATGGTGACGGGCTCACTTCATTGCAATACCGTACCCTGGCTAACGATGTTACCGGAGAATTCAAATCGAGCCTGACTATGCCCGACGTTATTCAACTCGAACGGAAGGGTGATACCATCATTATGCGTTGTGCAAAATCAGGAAATCCGCTTCTCGAAACAGGCAGGCTAAACATCGCGTTTAAATCGCCTGTTTATGCCGGATTATTCATTTGTTCGCACGATACCGGAGTGGTTGAAAAGGCAATATTTCACAATTTCAGAATTGATGTTCCTGCTGGTGAGCAGGTGGATGGTTACCAGCACCCTTCAGCAAGCCGTCTGGAATTATTGGATGTGGCGACCGGTAATCGGAAAGTAATTTATACAACCACAGGTCATATTGAGGCCCCAAACTGGTCACACGACGGTAAATTCCTGATTTATAATTCAGAAGGATTACTTTATAAATTCCCGCTGACTTCTAAAATTCCGGTGAAGATTAATACTGCAGAAATCGTGAATTTAAATAATGACCACGGACTCTCTTTTGACGGTAAAATGCTTGCAATTTCAAGTACGGCTAAAATGCCTGACGGGCATTCAGGTTCCATGGTTTATACGGTTCCGGTATCCGGCGGGATTCCGAAGCCAATTACACCCAAAGTCCCTTCCTACTGGCATGGCTGGTCACCGGAAGGAAACAGATTGGTTTATTGTGCCGAAAGGAACGGAGACTATGATGTTTGGGGAATACCCTCCGGGGGCGGAGAGGAGATCCAGCTGACCAAATCAACGGGATTGGATGACGGACCCGAATATTCGCCTGACGGCCATTGGATTTATTTCAATTCTGTTCGTTCAGGGATGATGAAGATCTGGCGGATGCTCCCCGATGGCTCCAATCCTGAACAGGTTAGTTTTGGCCCTTACAATGACTGGTTTGCACATCTTTCGCCCGATGGGAAACGAATGGTCTATGTTTCCTATCCTGCCAATGTTCCGCCTAATTCACATCCCCATAATCAACGTGTCTTATTACAGCTACAGCAAACCAATTCTGCAGAACAGAAAGTTTTAGCCTACATATATGGAGGGCAGGGGACGATGAATGTTCCGTCATGGAGCCCTGATGGTAAAATGATTGCCTTTGTTTCATTCACTTACGGTGATCCGAATTTCTAAAAAAGGATGTTATGAGTTCCGCAATCTTTAGAATAACATTGCTGTTTAGTATTTTGTGGATAATTCTCGGATGGAGTAGCCCGGCCTCCGCAATTTCCTCTTCCCACGAAGAAAAGAACTATCAGGTATATTTTGGTCAGAGTTATCGTAATTTTCTGCCAGGCAGTTTAATGCGGCTTGAAGTAACCTTTAAAAATAAAGCACCAGGGAATCTGCTGGTTAGTCAGGAGTTGGCCGTTCTTGATAGTTCAGGAATGAAAGTCTGGAAGACTATTATTAATATTGATATGACACCCGAAGGAGTCTCCGTTATTCCTTTGTTGATTCCTGTCCCGAAGATACAGGGACGATTCACGCTGACGCTAGGTCGTTCCTGTGATATAAGTTCAGGGGCAATTCCTTCCCGAATATTCAACGTACTCCAACCGAAAAAATCGGCCCGTTTAGCGAAGATCCTTGTTTTTTCACCCGATTCTGAGGTAGGGCTGAATGCATTTCTTAAAACATGGGGGATCAAAGCTCCAATGTTTTCATGGGCACAGGTTCTTCTATGCGGGAAAATGAGTTGGCAGCACTTCGCTGACGGGGATCCGGAGATTACCCAGTTGATTTTGAGGGCGTTGAAAAGAGAGATGTCAGTAATCTTTCTCGATTTCAACCCATCTGTACTGTCTGGAACTGTACGAAAAAAAGTTTCACTCCCTTTTGGTTTAACGGTGAATTTTATTCCAGGAGAATCCCCCGAATTGAGTTTTATTCTGAAATCAGCCTACCCTGAGCTGGTTTATAACCTGCAATCTGGTCAAGTCATCCGTTGGAATGGCGATGATGGTATTATTATTCCTTCAACAGATTTGCGCTTTGAAGGGAAAGGAGTGAAAATTAGTGCTTTTGCTTCTGCCGGTGAGAATTCTAAAAGGTTTCCAATAGTTGAGCTGAAACCGTTGAAGGGGAACGGAAAACTCTATATAAGTCAGTTAATTACTGAGGGAAGGCTTGATGAACCCATACAGCTATCTCGCCTTAAACATGAAATTCCTGCATATGATCCCATGGCTGTTCAGTTTTTATTGAATCTTATTTCCGCATCGGTTGGAGACAATTTATTGAAATAGTTATCAGACTGTTCTGGCCGGATTATTGCATTATCATAATTTTCTTATTTTTGTTTCCGTTCCAACAATTCAAAATTAACACAACTAAAATTAAACGTTATGAATTTCAAAAAATTTGTAGTCATTCCCTTGTTTATTGCAGTGCTGGCATCCTTGTTTATCGCGCTTGACCAATTGATCAGTCCCTTAATGCCAATTGCTGGCAATAACACTTTTGGGTGGGTAACCTTTCAGGCATGGGCTATGTATTTTCTGGCCGGAGGTACCGTAAAAGGTGGACTTCGTACCTTTTTTGGTTATGCATTGGGAATTCTCTCCGCCNTACTGATCATTAAACTGGCCGGTGTTTTAGGCTCAACGGGTTTCTGGGCAATTCCGCTGGCAGTGCTTGTGATGGTGGTTCCGATGTGTTCCATGGAGAGGGCACATTCTTTAATCGATTTTGTCCCTGCAATATTTGTTTCATCGGCAGTCTTTTTCGCATTNGGTCAAATTTACGGNAAGACTACAACAGATGCCTCATCGGCAATAACCATTCTTGTTTACTGCGCTATTGCCATGGTCTTAGGATATCTTACAGTTAGTATCAGAACAGCTTACGAGAAGAAGATTGCAAAATAAAACGCACCAATAAAAATTTCGCGCAAAGTACGCGAGGAAACGCAAAGGGCTTATATTGATCACTTTGAGATCTCAAACAACTCTTTTTTCACGCTAAGTCGCCAAGACGCTAAGTATAATATCATAGTGTCTTGGCGGCTCCTAAATAACTCTTATTAATCTTTTCTACAAATCTTGCGGTACTTCCTAGCCTTGACGATCTTTTTTGGCTAAAAGTCTAACAGCCTAATTGACTATTTTTACCAGGATCCCCCTGCACCACCTCCGCCAAAGCTGCCTCCGCCAAATCCTCCGAAGTCACCGCCACCGGAATCTCCACCTCCGCCGCCTGAAAAATCGTTCCAGGATCCGCCGCTCCGACCGCCACCCAACAGATCCATGAGCAGCAAACCGCCAAGAAATCCCTGGCCGCTGCTGATGCCACGTGAGGAATTGCCTGCACGTTGAAAAATGAAGATGATCGCCACAACAATCATGATAACAATAAATCCGCCGGAACCTGACTTCCCTTTTTTATTGACAGCCTTAATATATTGATCTGCAGTGTATTCTCCGGCTGTGAGTGAGATTAGTACATCCGTGCTACGATTAAGTCCTGTAAAGTAGTCGTTCTTTTTAAATGCCGGAAGCAATTCAGCTCCTATAAGTGCCTGGCGGGCTACCGCATCGGGCACAACTGCTTCCAGTCCATAGCCGACTGATACGAAGACCTCACCTCTTTCACTGGCTGTTCTCGGCTTAACGAGAATTAGAATTCCGTTATTTTTACCTTTTTGACCAATACCCCACTTCTCTGAGAGTTTTATGGCATAGTCGGCCTTATCATATCCGGACAGACTTTTCACCGTCACAATGGCAATCTGCGTTGAAGTTCTTTGATTAAAACTGACCAGTTTGTTTTCGAGCATTGCTTTTTGCTGACCGGATAGAACTCCTGCAAGATCGTTTACCAGACGGGGAGGCTCCGGACGTTCCGGGAATTCACCCTGCGCCTTGGAAATCTGGCAGAAAGAGAGCGCTATAAAAAGGGTCAAAAGCACTGATTTTATCCTCAATTGATTGTTTTTCATTATTTTCCGTATGAAATTTCATCTGATAGTTCATTCACATCATCGGTCTGCCAGGGAAAATACTGTTTAAGCTGCTGCCCAGTCTTTTCGATCCCGCTGATTATCCCTTGAGCAAATTCATTTTTAATGAAATGGTCAATCATAATCTCTTTGATCTCGTTCCAGAATCCTTCAGGAACAACCTTGTTTATTCCTGAATCACCAATAATCGCAAACTTGCGATCATTGATTGAAAGGTAAATCAGTACGCCGTTACGCTCCTTTGTTTCGTTCATTTTGAGCTTCCGAAAGAGCCATGCTGCCCTATCAAGCACATCTTTCTTACAAGTACTTTCAATATGGACACGAACTTCACCACTAGTTTGGTGTTCAGCGCCTTCAATTGCCTCCTTGATTAATTGTTCATTCTCTTTTCCGAGAAAATCTTTGGGGTTCATGGTCGTGAAATTAGAATTGAACTTTTGGTGCCTTTTCTGCCCCTTTTTCGGCTTCAAAATAGGCCTTCTTCTCAAAATTACGCATCGAAGCAATAATCATATTAGGGAACTGACGGATATAAGTATTGTAAGTCCTTGCTATTTCGTTGAATTTCTGCCGCTCCACGGTAATCCTGTTTTCAGTTCCTTCTAGTTGTGCCTGGAGATTTAAAAATCCTTCGTTAGCTTTTAAATCAGGATATTTCTCTGCAACAACCATCAATCGGCCTAATGCAGAAGACAATCCACCCTGCGCCTGCTGAAACTGTTGCATTGAAGCCGGAGTAAGTTTTGACGGGTCAACAGTTACCTGGGTAGCTTTTGCACGGGCTTCAATCACGGCGGTTAAGGTCGACTTTTCAAAATCGGCATAACCCTTGACCGTATTGACCAGATTTGGGATCAGGTCGGAGCGTCGTTGGTAGACATTCTCCACCTGCGACCATGAAGCGGCTACCCCTTCATCCATCGATACCATTTTGTTACCTGTAGAGATTCCCCATGAAAATCCCCAAAACACTAGAACTACAATTACAATCAGTACAATTATTCCTGTCTTTTTCATTTTAATATGCTTTTTAAATACTTAATAGAATCTGTTTCTAAACAATTGGGTGTGAAATTAATCAACAAATTTAGATAGTGAATAGTTTTGATGTTATTAATTTCTGACGAATTGATCACTTTCAGGGGTATTTATTTATTAAATTGAAAAGGATGAAACCGGGCGGCTTCATCCTTTTACTAAAACTAACCAAACTAACTAACCTAACTAAACCTAAACTTATGAAAAAAAATGTACCACAAAGATAAAGGCCTTGTTGGTGATTCCCAAATTATTAATGTTAATAAAAGGTAAATTTTGCATTATCTGTTTATGATATGCCGATTTGATATTTCAGGATTTGCGGAAAGCAGATATTCAAAACTGGAGCACTAGCGTATTTGGGGAAACCTGTAGATTAATACTTATTTTTTAAATCCCTATATTTTGGAAATATGTATTTCGTTTAGTAGGTTTGCCGCGCTCTTTTTATAGAACCCTGACCTGCCTGATAGACCGATAAATGAAAATCATTAAAATTACAAAAGCATGCATGAAATTGCCAGGATCAAGAAGTTAAGCAGGAAATTTATACCTATAGGCAACTCTCTGTATAATTTATCCATATTATTTATCTTTAGTGGATTACTGCTATTCTTTCCTAAGATTATTCATGCTTCCGATTCCCCGAATTCTTTATCTCAATCAAGTAAAGATGAAAAAGGCCGGGACGGAAAATTACTTCGTAGCGAATTGTGGCAGCCATTCGATGCGTCAAAAGCTAAGGGTGATTTTTTCGTTTCCCCCAAAGGAGATGACCGCTGGTCCGGAACTCTTGATGAACCAAATGTCGCCCATACTGACGGCCCTTTTGCGACTATTGCAAAGGCAAAAATTGCTGTACGTGAATTAAAGTCAAAGGTTTATCAGCAGAAAGGGAAAGCGATAGATGCCCGTTACGCTGGTTCTTCCCATCCTTTTGGGAAGGGTAAGGATATCGTTGTATTCATCCGGAATGGTTTTTATCCTCTTTCCGAATCACTTGTCTTTACTCCCGAAGATGGAGGGGAACGTGTAGAAACCAATCTTCCTTCCGGGGCTTTCGAATGGCATCATCTACGCGACAATTATGTTACTTATGCAGCTTACCCGGGGGAGAAACCGGTTATTTCCGGTGCAATACCTGTAAAAAACTGGGAAAAGAGAGGTAGTGTCTGGGTGGCTCCCTTTAACCAGAATGAGGTATCATCATTAAATGCCAACGGAAAGAAGCAAATCCTGGCCCGATTCCCGAATGAAGGGTATCTTACGCTCCGAAAAACCCCCGCATCAACTTCTGAAATTCCTTATAAAGCAGGTGATATTAAGAATTGGAAGGATATGGACGATAATCGAATTGTTGTTTTACTCAGGTGGCGCACTGCTTATAACTCGATTGAAAAAGTTGACGAGAAAAATCTAATCGCTTATCTCAAAGAACCTGAAGATGGTCCGGGAAAGAACAATGGTCTTCTGGTCGTCCCACCCCGTTACTACATTGAGAATATTAAAGAACTTTTGGATGCACCTGGAGAGTGGTTTTTTGACAAGAAAAGCCACGAAATCAGCTATATTCCTGAAAATGGCATTTCCGATCCCAATCGGGCAAACCTATCTGTCCCCCAAATCAATCACCTTATTCAGATTGCCGGGAATGAAGAGAATCCTGTTCGGAACCTGCGGTTTTACGGATTGGTGTTCGAAGGGGCAAAAGAGAATTTCAGGAATTTCCCCCATCACTACGAACCTACTCCGGGATGTATTGCGATTACCTGGGATTTTGCCACCGATTGCGAGTTTGCCAATTCTGAATTGCGTGCCTGTGGCGGAGTAGGAATGTCGGTCGGAGCAGGATGTTGTGGGATGCGTATTTTCAATAACACCTTTGATGGACTCGAACAGGGGGCTTTAAGTGTGAGTGGGACAGGTGATCTAAAGAACGGGAAGCTGATTCAGATTACCCGGGAAACACTCGTAGACCATAATATTTTCTCATCCTGCGGACTAAGTGGAGGAATCACACTTGGAATCGGCGGAACTATTCATACCACCATCTCGCATAATTATTTCACTAAATCAGGCAGGCCATATACGATGGATATTGGCGCTGGTGGTCTTGAAGGGACTGTGACAGGCGATGTTGTTGTTGAATACAATCATTTTGAAGACGTCCAGCAAGATGCCGATGATGCAGGGGTTATTGTAGTTACCGGTATGACCACCAATTCCGCTGTCAGGAATAATATCATTCACCGGGTACATCGCGGATTCTTCAGTGATAATGTTGCCTTCTGGTTCGATAACATGTCGAGTAACTGGACCGTGAAAAACAACATTTATTTCGATCTCGAGCAGGGGGATATGAAAACTTGCGGTACTTATTTGATCAACAATGATTATTCCGATAATTTTCTGATTGAATCTCCAGCCAAATTGCCTGAGCAATTTATTGATGGGTCTCCAACATTTAATTCCTCAAATCTGCGGGTAACTTTGAATGGAAGACCAATTAGCGGACCTGTCGCTGCTGGCTCATTAGTCAAGGTAATCGCTGATGTCTCTAATTCCGGCAGTTCCGGGGTTGCCCGGGTGGCCCTGTTGTCAGACAGGAAGGTGATTGAAGAAAAGCCGTTCCCGGTTATCCGGAATAACACACGGACCATCGAATTTGAATTAAGACTTAATGATCCGGGTAGCCAGGAGATTTCTATTGGAGAAACCAGGCCGCTAACAATTGCAATACAAGGTGAGAAACCAAAAATTGCATTTGATAAGATCTGCCTTTCTGAAGAACGGCTGCTTGCCGGCGAAAAAGTTCATGTTTCAGCCATAGCCACTAATTTACTTTCTGCCGATATTCAATCTTCCATTCCTTTGTCGGCTAACGGGAAGGAGATGAAGAGTCTGATTCTCTCCTTAAAGGGTAAAGAGTCGAAAGAGATTTCCTTTGATCTTAATCCTGAAGCTGGTGATTATCAGATCCGTATTGGGAACAGTGAGGTTGTGAACTTACAGGTTTTTAAATGAAAGAACTTGATTTGACAAAACAAAAATTGTACACCTATATATCGCCTAAGTCCAAACCTTCCAATGTTGAGGTGATTCAAAAGGAGAACAGGTATATTCTGAAGGCAAGCGGATGGGATTTTTACCATGCCGAAGATGCCTATGCTACCGTCTACCTCAAAAAACTGAAAGGTGACTTCGTCTCTACTGCAAAGATAGCTTCCTTTGGAGACCGCACCAGTGAATGGTTCCGGACCGGACTTTTCGTCAGAAACGACATCAGTAAGAGTTTTGATGTGGACCGGGGTAGTCTGGGCTCGGTGCTCATGTTCAGTACACCGGGGCGAGCCGGAATAGAATACGATGAGTTTGGAAATGGATGCATGCATAAGGCTGTCAGTGAGAATCTTCCTGAAAATTCGCCAACCCCGGTATGGGTTCGCCTTGAACGGCACGGGGATCGTTTCACGGGTTATGTTAGCCTTGACGGTAAAACCTGGATCATAAAACGACAGACAAACCAAATTCCCGGAATTGAAAAAGCGATTAATCTCGGATTAGCTGCAGGATCCCCCGATCAGAAACAATATACCGTAGAATTTGAGGATTGGAAGATAAAGGTTGAGGATCGGTAGAGCCAAGGTATACTTTGTCTTTACAACAAATTGACATACAGTATATTATAATGGAATTTTAATTAATCCATGAATTTTCAGAAATTCGACCCCACCGTCGAAAATCATCTGGATTCCAATAGTGGCAATAATTAACCCGATTATTCGCACTAAAGCTGACATTAAATTAAGCTTGATCAATACTTTTCCAATATTTTTAGCGAAAAGCATGATTAACAGGTTTACAGCGAGTGCGGCAAATACCGCTGCAACAGTAACCAGTGAGCCGTATTGTGCAGGAAATGTGACTGTTGCGGTAATGGTTCCCGGGCCGGCTATCATCGGAATAGCAATAGGCACTGATGAGATATCCCGGATACTCACATCTTTTCCGATATTGATCAATACTCCCTGGTGAAGTGCCATCCAGCCACTGTAAACAAGTACCATTCCACAGGTTACCCGAAATGAGTAAAGTTCGATCCGGAAGACATAGGTAAAAATCACATTCCCAAGAAAGAGGAAAAAAACCAGAATGATAAATGCGGTTATCGATGACTTGATGGATATATACTTTAATTCGCTGTCTTTCAGTTGGTTTTGAAGCGAATTGATTAGAAATATTTTCTGAATAGGGTTAATCAGAGCCAGCAGCGTAATAAATGAACTGATGAAATACGCTGCCTTAAATGTAAAAATGGTGTCAGAAAAGATCATAGTTGCAAAGTTATTAAACTTTGGATCCATTTCAAGCAATGTTAACTTCATTTTGTACATTACCTAAACCAGAAGACTTTACCAGTAAAGGGTAAATCATTTCTTACCATTCTCTCTGAGTAGGTTAGGCATATTCANCAGTAGACACCTCAAATACGCTGGAAGGATTAGTGCTGTTTCAACCCAAAGATCTGTCATAGTAGAGAATTATATACCGATATGAGGTGAATATATTTGTTCGTGTAGTTTCTTCGAAACATACATTATTGACACATATTTATTAACTTAGCTCCATGAACTTTCGAAAATTCTGTCTCACTGTATTGCTTCTAACGGTTGTTTTATACTGTTTCGCTCAAAGTGACAGTCCGGGCAGATTTTCAGATTCCTTAAATCTGAAATCATCATTTAACAGTTCACTAATATATCCAGGTGCCAGATTTGGTATTGAATATCAGGTAAAATCGATTAACCTCTCCAATACTAAAAAATCGGGAAAGAAAAGGGATTTTGTTAAGGAACGATTTGTTTCAGCCAATTTAAGCTGGTATCATCACGCGAATTTTCATGATAATTTTTACCTGACTGCAGGGTGGACGATGCGAAGAACGAAATCAACAGGTTTTTTCACCGAATTTTCGCCTGAAATCGGCTTAAGCCGTACCTTTTTGGGGGGAACTACCTACAAAGTGGATAATACCGGGAATGTGTCTGTTGTCAGGCTTGCCGGTTATTATTATGCACTTCTATCCATTGGCGGAGGAGTCGGATACGATTTTTCGAAAATAAGACATAAACCCTTTATGCTCTTTTATAAATTCAACCTTCTTTCATTGTATCCTTATAACAGCACGATCTATTTAAGACCGGCGATGGAAATTGGAGTAATTTACAAGCTGCATTTCTTTCATCATGTTAAGTCAAAATTATAAAGCGATGCAACGTATAATCATAGGTTTTCTGCTATTTCTGCTCTTCTCCTGCCAAAAAGAGAAGATTACCATTGGAACAAATGTATTTGAAACCTTTTATCTCGATAATGCTGGGGCCTCAATGCGCTTATTGGTGGAGGGAAATACAGCAAGCCATACTTTTCTGATTATTGTTCACGGCGGCCCGGGTACCGGATCTTTTGTTTATGATACCCAATATATCAGCCAAAATATTGAGAACAAATATGCCGTTGTTTTTTGGGATCAGCGTAATGCAGGGGCATCTCAGGGAAATTCGAACGGAAATAACCTGAACCTGCCTCAAATGACCGACGACCTTAAGAAGGTTATTGAGCTCATTAAGTACAGGTATGGACAAAACTCCAGTGTGTTTATTTTGGGACATAGTTTTGGAGGCCTTTTAACCGCCTCATTTATAACAACCGACCAAAATCAATCGATGGTGAAAGGCTGGATTATGGTGGATGGTTCACATAATTACCCACTGAACGATACCCTTACGAGACTAATGCTTTTAAAGGTGGGCCAGCAACAGATTGACTCGAACAAACATGTTTCAGATTGGCAGCTGATTATAAGCTATTGCAATGCCCATCCGGGTAATTTCACGCTTAAAGAATCTGATCAGCTGGAGAATTATGCAGAAAAAGCAGAAACCTATATTCCGGAAGTTAATCAATTTAATCTTATAGCTGCAATGGAGGCAATTTCAATAGAGGATGATTTACCAATCACCTCTATTTTATTCAATTACCTATATTCAGGAAATGCAGGTTTTAATGCTGCGTTAGCTAAAACTCAATTTTCATCTTTGCTTTATAAAGTGGTCACCCCAACATTATTGCTATATGGGGAATATGATTTTATATGTCCTAAGGAGCTTGGGGAGGATATTTTGAACCGGATTACTGCAGCTGAAAAAAAAATGGTAATTTCCCCGGTAAGTGGCCACAATTTAATGTTCCAGGACGAAGTTTTATTTTGTAATGAGGTCAACGACTTTATTGCAAAATACAGATAATTTGGGTTCAATCTGACTTTACTGACCCATCCCTGTCAAGCCCAAAAGAGAGGAATCGATCTTTGTAATCACCTCCCTAAATTAAGCTTTTTAAGCCATTTAAATTTTGTATTGAATATTGTGTTTCGTACGTTTGTATCGGTCACCTAAACTTTTCATTCCTGGTCAACATTCGAATGGTACATTAAAATTAAAACGATGCTTAAATTTCATCCTGAAAATGAACAAAGAGAGGATAAATGGGCTGAGCTTACTATGCTGGTCTGTGGCACTTTTACTGCATCAACAGGAGGATTAATACTGATATTATGGTCTTTTGGGGTTTTTAACTATGTCAGCCCCGGACAAAAGCTTATTCCAATGGCTGACGAGACCGCGCTATTGTTTCTTCTATTTGGTACTGCATTTACATTCCATCCACAAGGGTTCAAAAACAAAGTAATACATATAGCGATCAACTCGGTTGGAGCTTTAATACTAATTGGTTCATTACTGATACTTGGTGATATTGGAACCGGGAATACCTTTAATTTAAGAAATTTCCTGGGGTTGCAATCTGTCATGGTGGAAAGTATCAAGGCCGGTACTATGTCATTTCTTTCGGCCATTTGTTTTATCTTAATATCCGCATCGCTTTTGATGCTCTTGCGCAAATCAAAACAAATTTCAGTCATTTTTAGTGCTCTGACTCTCTTCATAGGATACGTTGTAATTGTTGGCTATGCCTACGGTGTTCCAGTTCTCTATGGAGGCTCCACAATCCCAATGGCATTGCTCACTGCGCTATTATTTGTAATATCCTCTATTGGACTGCTAATTGCGGCAGGGAAAGAAGCTTATCCCATCAAATATTTTACAGGAAGTGCTGTCAGAGCAAGATTGTTACGAATCATGATTCCTGCGATATTTATTTTGTCCCAATTACAAGGGTTTCTGCTATCCCTGTATTCCGGGAATTTTGGCAGTTCTTTTGGACTGATAAACGGCATCTCCACCATTTTGGTACTCCTGATATCAGGAATCGTTATATTTTCGATCTCCCGTTCAATGGGTACTTCAATTGATAAAAATTTTACAGCTCTTAAAAAGGCAGAAGAGAAGATAAGTGAAAGCGAAGAGAATTTTCGCAAAATTTTTGAAAATAACTCAGCAGCAATCGCGGTAATCGAACAGGATACAACCCTGGCTATGGTTAATGACCAATATTGTAAAATGACTGGTTATAGAAAGGAAGAGGTGATTGGTAAAAGTTGGACAAAACAAATATCAACTCAGGACCAGGAACGATTAACGGAATATAATCAACAACTACTAGCTGGCCCCAATAGTTTCGAATTTACATTTTATAATAGCAATGGGGATGTAAGGTATGTAACTGTATCGGCTACAATATTATGGAATGGGAAAATATTGGCTTCATTTCTGGATGTCACTGAACGGAAAATTGAGGAACAAAAGTTATCTCATTTTGCGGCTCTGGTGGCCTCCTCTAACGCAATTATTATAAGTAAAACCCTGGATGGAATTATCACGAGCTGGAATAGCGGGGCCGAATTAGTTTATGGTTATTGTGCCTCAGAAATGATTGGTCAGCCAATTTCCAAATTGTCTCCTACAGGTTCTGATAATCAAATGATTCAAATTCTTAAAAAGATAAAAACAGGAATCTCTCTTGAACAATTTGAAACCGATCGTCAACGGAAAGACGGACAACTCATTAAGGTATCAATATCCGTTTCTCCGATAAAAAGCTGGGATGGTGAAATTATAGGTGCCTCTACGATAGGTCATGATATTACTTTGCGTAAAAAGATAGAAAAAGAACTAAACATTAAAACTGAACAATTAGTTAAACTCAATGCAGAAAAGGACAAGTTATTTTCCATTATTGCCCATGATCTGCGAAGCCCTTTCAGCGGAATTCTCGGACTGACAGAGGCAATGGCCAATGACTTGCCCAGTTTGACTCACAATGAGATTCAGGAAATATCGATAGTTCTTCATAAGTCGGTCAATAATTTATACAATTTGCTTGAAAATCTGTTGGAATGGTCATATATGCAAAGAGGCTTTACCAATTTTGATCCTGTAATATTTCTATTGCGCCCCAGAATAGATGAGAGTTTAAACCTAAGCATTGAAGCAGCTGCAAAAAAGGAGATTGAAATTGCGTTTGATATCCCGGATGATTTGCTGGTTTATTCAGATCCCACTATGTTTGGAAGTATTATTCGGAATATAACTAACAATGCAGTGAAGTTTACTCCCAGAGGAGGTAAGATAATTGTGTCTGCAAAGTCAGCTGATGGAAACAAGGTGGAAATTTCAGTTCGGGATAATGGTATCGGAATGAGTAAATATATCGTGGATAACCTTTTTTTAATTGATGTAAATACAGCCAGAAAGGGGACTGAAGGGGAATCAAGCACAGGTTTGGGGTTGATCATCTGCAAGGATTTCATTGAAAAGCATGATGGGAGATTGTGGGTGGAAAGTGAAGAGGGTAGAGGAAGTATTTTCCGGTTTACAATTCCGTCAAAACAGACCGATTAATTTTTGGCGCAAATATTAAATTAGCCATTCCCATTGGTTAAAACTCATCAGGATTGACTCAGAATTGTTTGGCCCGAGATATTATTATGGAATCAAATTGCTGATATAAAATCTGTTGCGTTTTATTTTCAGGGTTTACCGGATTCGAAACTAATCCTTAATTCAACCAATCAACAAATATCAAAAAGTCAAAAAAATGTAATAATTTGACTTTTGATTTTTTTACAAAATTTTTATTTTTGCCTCCCGTATTTTAAATTATTAACTAATTAAGGAGGATTTTTACATGTCAGCACAAATTAAAAGGTTAAGACTGTTATTATCCCTGTTACTTGGGATTTTATGGTTTAACAATTACGCCATTCAAGCGGATGAAAGCGTGAATTTGTACACGCCCTATACGAAAATATCCGTTCCCCCAGGGGAGTCTGTTGATTATGCAATCGATGTAATCAATAAAAGCAAGGAACTTAAAAATGTAGATATTTCTGTCACGGGAATACCCAGGGGATGGAATTACGTCATAAAATCCGGAGGGTGGACTATCCGGCAACTCTCGGTACTTCCCGGTGAGAAAAAGAGTTTCTCCCTTAAAGTTGAGATACCTTTGAAAGTCAATAAAGGGAACTATCCTTTTAAGGTTATTGCCGGCGGATTTGATTCGATGCCCCTGATTATAAACATATCAGAGCAGGGAACCTTTAAGACCGAATTTACAACCGGGCAATCGAATATGGAAGGGCATTCCAATTCCAATTTCACCTTCAGTGCAGTCTTGAAGAATCGTACGGCAGATAAACAACTTTATGCTTTAATGGCCGATGCCCCGCGGGGATGGAACGTAACCTTTAAGGTAAGCAATCAGCAGGTAACCTCTGTAAACCCTGAGGCCAACTCCACTACCCCTGTAATTATCGAAGTAAAACCACCTGAGAAAATTGAAGCTGGNAAGTATAAAATTCCGGTTAGTGCCACAACCAACAGTTCAACCGCAAACCTTGATCTGGAGGTAGTGATAAGGGGTTCTTATTCCATGGAACTGACTACTCCTGCTGGTTTGCTGAGTACCAATATTATTGCCGGTGATTCGAAACGGGTTGAACTTTTGCTTAAGAACACCGGTTCATCCGAGCTCAGAGATATTACGCTGCAATTTACTGCACCGGTCAACTGGGATGTCACTTTCGATCCTAAAAAAGTAGACCTGCTTCAGCCGGGTAAATCCGCACAGGTTTTTGCCACCCTAAAGGCAGACAATAAGGCAATTCCCGGAGATTACCTAACCAATATCGATGCCAAAACACCGGAAACCTCTTCCAAAGTATCCTTCAGAATCTCTGTCGAAACACCAATGCTTTGGGGTTGGATTGGGGTGTTGGTTATACTTGTCGCTCTGGGTAGCGTCTATTATCTGTTCCGTAAATATGGAAGGAGGTAAACCGTGGACGGTAATATTATCGAACTGGTCGATCTTACCAAACAGTATGGATCATTTACAGCAGTCAATGATCTCAATCTAAGCGTACGAAAAGGTGAAATATTTGGTTTGCTTGGGCCAAACGGAGCTGGCAAGTCAACCACGATCCTTATGTTGCTTGGATTAACAGAGCCGACATCCGGATCAGCCTGGGTTTGCGGGATTGATCCGACAACTAATCCAATTGCGGTAAAAAGCCGGGTTGGTTATTTACCTGAAGACGTCGGATTTTATTATAACCGGAGTGGTTTTGAAAATCTAATGTTTACCGCCCGGTTAAACCGACTTTCCGATAAGGAAGCAAAATTCAAGGTAATGCAGCTTTTGGATCGGGTAGGTTTGTCCTCCTCGTCTGAAAAAAGCACCGGTAAATATTCGCGCGGAATGCTGCAGCGACTTGGACTGGCAGACGTATTGGTCAAAAACCCCGAGGTAATTATCCTGGATGAACCTACATTAGGTCTGGATCCCACCGGAGTGCGTGAGTTCCTGGACTTAATCGTTGATCTGTGCAGAGAAGACGGTCTTACTGTCCTTTTTTCATCACACGATCTGCATCATGTTCAGCAGGTTTGCGATAGAGTAGGATTATTTATCTCCGGTAAATTGATTGCCGAAGGCGATATCCAAACCTTGTCGAAGAAACTATTTGCCCAAAGTCCATTTGTTATTGAGGTCGGTTTCTCGATGCTTGACCCTGGTTCATCTGATCAATCTGCTCTAAGCACTTCATCAGAACGGGTAATGACGGTTTTGAGAAAAATTGGAGGGATCTCTGCGGTCAATCCTAAAGAGGATTTTTATCAAATCGCTTGTGCGCACGATGCTACGCATGAAATTGCACGGGCAATTATTGAATCTGGTGCTGGATTAAACTATCTGAATAAGAAAGAATATGGACTCAATGATATTTACTACCGCTATTTCGAAGGAGGCGAAAATCATGAATAATCCGAAAAACTCCCCACACAATCTCTATGAAACCTGGCTTAACAGAACAAATGGCCTTTTTTTAGGCTTCAAAAGGTTTATACCCGGCAATGAGGATAATGCAATTCTCCATCCATTCAGGGTTATTGTAAAAAAAGAGGTGGCCGATCATGTGAGAAGCCTTCGTTTCCTGATTCTAATTGCAATTATCGCTTTAACATGCCTTGGTTCGATGTATACAGCATTATCGAACATCGATAAGGCAATAAAGCCGAACGATCCGGAAGGGACATTTTTCTTTTTGAAACTGTTTACAATATCTGATGGTACCCTCCCCTCATTTTTTGTTTTTATAAGCTTTCTGGGGCCACTACTTGGTATAAGCCTTGGATTTGATGCCATAAACTCTGAACAAAATAATGGCACACTGAGCCGTATTCTTTCCCAACCAATTTATCGTGATTATTTGCTAAACGCCAAATTTCTGGCGGCTTTAATCGTTATAAGCGTTATGTTTTTTGCGCTGGGTTTTCTGGTAATTGGTTTTGGATTGATTACGATAGGGATTCCGCCAACTTCCGAAGAGTTTCTGCGAATTGTGTTTTTTATCGTGCTAAGCATCTTTTATGTAGCCTTTTGGTTGAATTTGTCTCTATTTTTTTCGGTTAGTTTCAGGCAGCCGGCAACCTCTGCCCTCGCAGGTATTGCTGTCTGGCTATTTTTCACGGTATTCTACAGAATGATAATTAATTTAATTACCAAGTCTTTTGAACCATCTCAGTATGCTGCTGCATCTCAGATTGTCAGATTTGAAGGATTAAAAATAGGTTTATTAAGATTATTGCCCAATGAGCTTTTCAGTGAGGGCACAACGACTTTGTTAATGCCATCTGTTCGCAGCCTTGGGCCCTTGACAATGGAGCAGGTTTATGGAACCATTCCGGGGCCGCTGCCTCTTGGACAGAGTTTGTTACTCGTTTGGCCCCAGGTCACTGGTCTTATTGCAGCAACAGTTCTCTGCTTTGCTTTATCCTATGTCTCTTTCATGAGAAGAGAGATCCGGGCGAGATAGATTTACAGGTAAAAACCGGAATACTGAGCCGTCTCCAACAAAATGGGGCGGCTCTTCTTTATTGAGGATATCAGGATTCATTTTTACCGTGAAGTAACATGTCAACCGCTTCGTTGAAGGAACCGGCCGGGATAATCTCTCCCGAGTTTACAAAAAAGATCTCATCAGCATTCTCAATGGTATTTAAGCGGTGGGCTATGATTACCTGTGTGGTTGACTCAGGGAGTTTCTTAAGAATATTGTCCAGTAATTGTTCGGTAACCGTATCAATATTTGCAGTTGCTTCATCCAAAATCAACAACTCGGGTTTCCGAAGAACAGCCCGGATAAATGCAATGAGTTGTTTTTGTCCTAAGCTAATACCATCGCCAGTTGTTTGTACCAGGGTGTTCAGACCCTGATCAAATCGTTCTACTAAGCCCTCAAGTCCGGCTTCCAGAATGGCCCCTGAGAGTTGTTCGTCTGAAAAGTTCATATATCCGGAATTTCCATAGAGAATGTTGTCTCTAACAGTACCGGAAAACAGAAACGGCTCCTGAAGGATAAATCCAATTTTTCGGCTACGCTCTTCCGGGGTATACGAACGGATATCCCTTCCATCTAACAATATTGTCCCTTTGGTGGTATCGTATAATCTTGAAATGAGCGATGCGGTAGTTGTTTTGCCTCCACCAGTCGGTCCTACAAAGGCATATGTTTTACCTCGTTCAAGTTCGAAGTTTACCTTGTGCAAAACATCTTTTCCTCCCGGATATCTGAATGAAACATTCCTGAAATGAAGAAATGATTTACTTGTTTCACTCTTGGCATTTCCGATTATATGCAGGTTTGTTTCCAATGATAATAATTGAGAAATCCGGTCCCAACCAGCCAATGCCACCTGAAAGTTGGCCCATAAAGCCGCAAGTTGTCTCAAAGGGTTGTAAAAATTAGTCACATAAGCAATAAAGCTGATCAGTAACCCAATTGTAAATTGCCCCTGAACAATTAGATAAATTCCCAAAAGCAAAACAATTAACTGTCCGATATTGGCTGCCAGGGTATATACCGGCATAAAGATATTATTGGCTATGCCAGTCTGGATAGACTTGGCATAATTTTCCCCGTTGGCCTCTTCAAAACGTTTACGAAAATAGTCCCGGCGATTAAAGGCAATAATCACTTTAAAGTTGGCAAGACTCTCCTGTATCTCGGCACTTAAACCCCCGGTGCTTTTCATGCTGGCTGCATTTTTGCGTTTTACCCAGGGTGATATAATTTTAGTGAAAATCCAAACCAGTAGTGCCGGTGAAAGGGCAGCCAAACCTAAACGAAGGTTTATACTCAATAAGAAAATCCCTGCTCCGGCCATGGTGAAAATACTCCCAATAAACTGCATTAATGATTGCGAGAAGAACTGGTTAACCTTGTCTGTGTCGTTATTAATGCGTGAGATAAGATCGCCGGCTTTATTCTGGTTAAAGAAGTCGACAGGCAGCTCCTGAAGTTTATTAAATACTGCATTGCGCAAGCTAAAGAGCATCCGTTGTCCAATGCCACCCATCATGAGCATCTGGATGTAATTTATTATATATGCTACCAGGTAAAGTAACAGCAGAATACCTGCGAATACCAGCACTCCATGATATTGCCTGGTTTGAATATAGGTGTCAATCGTGTGTCCGATCAAATAAGGCCCAAGTAAGCTTAGCACGGCATTCAAAAGAATGGCCCCAAATGCAATGATAAGGTTTCGGCGCTCTTCACCAATAAGCGCCACCAATTTACGCAGAGATGTGAGATTGGAAGTTTTTTTCTCCGTTTTCTCCTGTACCTGATTTAGATTATAGTTCATAGTGATGGGTACTTCGTTGTGAGCTATAGATTTGAACATATTCAGGGGAGGTTTCCTTTAATTCCTTATGGGTACCAGATGCGATCAACTCACCTTCCATAAGAAGTATGATTTGTTCAAATTGTTTTACCGGTGCTATCTTTTGAGTTACAGAAATAAGAGTCAAATCAGGATAGTTTCTTACAAGATTGCCTAGAATTCTGTTTTCGGTCTTTCTATCAACCCGGGAGGTGAAATCATCCAAAAGTAATATCCTTGGATTTACTGCCAGGGCACGTGCAAGCATAACCCGTTGCTTTTGACCACCTGAAAGAGATGTCCCCCTTTCAGATACTATTGTTTCGAGCTTATTGGGCAGAGATTCAATAAATTCGGTTAATTCAGCGGTCGCAATGGCCTTTTCCAAGGACTCATCGGTAACCTGATCATTGAAGGCGATATTTTCGCGAAGACTCAGGTTGAAAAGAACACTTTCTTGAAATACTATTCCTATTTGACTGTGAAACAGCTCCCTGGTATATTTCTCCGCGCCAATACCATCAAATTCTATAATTCCCTGGCTTGGAGAAATAAGTTTAGTAAGCAAATACAGTAACTGACTTTTGCCTGCGGCTGTGGGACCGATAAGAGCTGTTTTACTTCCCGCCGGTACTGAAAATGAAATATTCTTAAGAACCGGTTTCTCTGCATAATATAAGGAGACATTTTTAAGACAAATATCACCTTTGATTTTGCTTTGAATTGTTCCGGTTTCAACCTCATCAGGAGATTCCATTACATCATATATCCTTACATAAGAGGCGGATGCCTGGGCAATGATGCTGCTCATGAATCCGATCATAAGAATCGGGAAGATTAATAGTAAAATATAACTGTTGAAGGCTGCAAAATTGCCGAGTGACATACTGCCAGCCACCACGAAATGACCACCAAGAGCAAGAATAGTAATCACTGCCAGGTTACCGACAAACATAATAGTTGGAATCAGTGTGGCAAACAGTCGCAGAATAGATAGTCCGAGATTTCGCGATTCTATATTAGTTTCCAGAAATTTCATACTTTCTGGCTGCTGAGAGTTCAGTACACGGATCAAGGCGGAACCCATGATGCTCTCGTTAATAATTTTATTCAGAAGATCAATAATTTCTCTCCCCCGCTTAAACAATACCCTGACTTTTCGCAGAACAATGAAAAATGCAAAACTGATTACAGGAACTATTAAAATAACTGCCAATGCCAGTTTCCAGTTGATAAGAAGGAGTAGGATACAAGTGCCGATAATAACAAAAACTGATGATACGATGGTTACAAAAGCCTGAGAAACAAACATTTTAATGGAATCGATATCGGAAGTGAGGTTTGTCAGAAGTTTTGATGGGTTGGATTTAAGAACATAAGCATAGCTTTGGCGCGAAATTTTTTCAGAAAGTTGTGATCGCAAATCTTTTGCCACTTGTTCGGAAACATAGGTTTGAATAATATTTTGCAAAATAGTAAATATAAAAATGGCTGAAGCAGCAGCAATAAATTCAAAACCGATACTTTTCATGTCAAAATGTTTTAACGAAAAGTCATCAATGCCATGCGCAATAATCTTTGGAATCAACATGTTAATCCCATTCCCAAGAAGCGCCATGATTGTTAGCAGAACGATCTTACCGGAATATGGTTTAAGCAAATTGAATATACTGGGCTTACTGAGTCGGTTCTTTGGAGAATGAACGGATTTATCCATATTTAATCACTTTATTCTGCAAAGGAATTAAAAAAGCCGGTTATTCACTCAAATTCTCTCCAAATTAGTTAAATCCTATGGTTGGCATCGTCACGATCACCAGTCAACGGTATAATCCGTGAAAAAATGGGACGAGTGGCGATCTTTTGCGGATATGAGGTTGGTAATAAAGTGATTACCGGTGGAATCAGCTTGGAAAATTAACTGAATCCCAAGCATTAGGTCTATAGAGCATGTGAATTGTTCAATTACTTTGCAGAATGTCAAAGCTGGGAATAAGTAGCGATCTTGCAACTAACTTCTGAAGCAAGTAACTTTTAGTTGCTTCGAATCCTTTAATTTTTAATCTCATTTTAATCTGCTTTTTATTTCTGTTTAAGACCGCGAATTTACATTTGTCCGCGATTAGAAATTAGAAATATGATACGGAACACAAAACAATTGCTACAGGTCATTATTCCCTTAATACTAAGTTGCTCTTTGTCAGTTGGGAAGGGTGTGTATAGGGATACCCTGAAAATTACAATTCAGGAAGCCGACCGCATTTTCATTGCTAAAAACCTCCAGTTACTGGCACAGAAATATAATGTTGATGCGACTAAGGCGCTTATCATTCAGGCCCGCCTTTATCCGAACCCGGAAATCAGCTTTGAGCAGGGTGCTTATAACCCGCAAACTAAAAAATGGTTTGAACAGGATTTTACCAATGGAGAACAGGCTTACCAGCTATCGCAAATGATCGTATTGTCCCGAAAGATTAAAAAACAGACCAATATTGCAGAAACGAACTATAAACTTGCCGAAGACAATTTGTCTGACCTCTTGCGGACCTTGAAATTAGCGCTTCACAGCAATTTTTATAATATTTACTTCCTTCAGCAAACAGCCAAAGTTTATGACGAGGAGATTCGTTCCTTTAAAATGATTGTGGCGGCCTATAATCAGGTGAAAGGAAAAGGTTATGTTTCAGAGGCTGATATTGTTCTAGTCCAGGCTCAACTCTATTCATTACAGAACGAATACCTGACTTTGATTGATAATATCAATGATCTGCAGAGTCAGACAAGACTATTACTGCAAGTTCCGGCTACTAATTACCTGCTTCCCTCTATCGACCCTAAGGTCGTCAGGACTGACCCACAGACTGCTAGCTTAAATTCGTTATTGGACTCTGCCTATTTGAATCGAACGGATCTTCAGATTGCAAAAGACAATTTGTTGCTGAGCAAGCAAACCTATAAATTGCAGAAAGCACTGGCAATCCCTGATTTTACAGCGGGAGTTGCCATTGACAGGCATGGCAGTTACGTTACAAATTTTAATGCCGTTAATATCGGCATTGCCATTCCTATTTTTAACCGTAACCAGGGAAATATTAAAAATGCCCGGATTCTGATGGATTATAATAATACAGAGTTACAGCTTACAAAAAAGGTTTTGGATGAACAGGTGGTCCGCGGATTTCAAAAAGCGATCGATGCAGATAAACTTTATAAAGAGATTGACCCCGCCTTTTCATCCAATTTTGATACCCTGGCCAATGAAATGTTGAAGAATTACATGAAAAGGATTGTCAACCTTCTGAACTTTCTGACTTTCTATGATTCCTACAAGCAAAATTCAGTTCAATTAAATTCAATTCTATTTAACAAGGTGAATGCATTGGAAAACCTCAATTACCTGACAGGCACCAGTTTTTTCAACAAGTAAGATAATCAGATAATTTTAAAAAATAATTATAGCCCAATGAAATCAAGTATTAACGTAGCAATTCTAATATTTTCACTCGCTTTTATTTTCCAGGGTTGTGGCGAAAATAGCCCGAAGCATGAGGAGAAAACCAAATATGTTATCCCCGATTCTCTACTCCATACTCTGGTTATTGAAACTGTAAAAAGATGTCCGCTGGTCAATGTTATAAAACTGACCGGAATGGTTGATTTTAATCAGGATAAACAGGTAAATATATTCTCGCTGGTTAGTGGTAATGTGCAGGATGTTAAAGTTCAGCTTGGAGACTACGTAACCAGGGGTGAAGTGTTGGCCGTGGTGAAAAGCAGTGAAATGGCCGGATACAGCAACGGTTTGATAATTGCACAGACCAATGTAACCGCCACAAAAAAATTGCTGGATGCCACAAATGATCTTTTCAAAAGTGGCCTTGCTTCCACCCTGGATGTGACTGCTGCACAGGTAAACTATGACCAGGCTGAATCGCAGCTTGAAATGGCAAAGCGGGTGCTGAAAATTAATGGGAACAACATTAATGGAGACTATATTATCAAATCACCGATCAACGGTTTTGTTGTTCAAAAGAATGTTACAAATAATACGATGGTTCGCACCGATAACGCGACTAACCTTTTCACAATATCTGATCTGAAGGATGTGTGGGTGCAGGCAAGCGTTTATGAAGCCAATGTAGAGCAGGTGAATATTGGGGATAATGTGGAAGTTCGGATACTCTCGGCCCCTGAAAAGGTATTTACCGGGAAGGTGGATAAAATTCTCAATGTACTCGATCCTGTCAGCAAGGTTATTAAAGTCAGGGTGGTTTTACAGAACCCCGATTATATCTTGAAGCCGCAAATGTTTGCCAGTATCATTGTTTCCAATCCTGAGAAAGGGGTGGATGCACTTTGTGTCCCCAATGAGGCGCTGGTATACGAACGAAGCCGCTATTATGTATTGGTTTACAAAGGGAAAGGGAATGCCGATATCACACCGGTGGTTATACTAAACACGCTTGGCAATAAATCTTATCTCCGTGAAGGTGTTCATGAAGGGGATCAGGTTATTGCTTCGACAGCCCTCCAGATCTACAGCGAATTGAACAATTAACCGCTAATCCTAACAAAATGACCAGGTTTCTAAGATCCATCATATCGTTTTCATTATTAAACAGGTATTTCATACTATTTGCTGCCAGTGCACTGGTTATTACCGGTATTATCGTTTTTAAGGATATGCCGATCGAGGCCTTTCCCGACGTTACAAATACTGAAATAGATGTGATCACCCAATGGCCGGGCAGAAGCGCTGAGGAGGTGGAAAAAAAAATAACCATCCCATTGGAAATCGCCCTGAATCCGGTTCAGAAAAAGACAAGCCTCCGCTCAACGAGCATATTCGGGTTATCGTACGTGAAAGTTATTTTCGAGGATGATGTAAAAGATCCACAGGCCAGAATGCAGGTGATGGGACTAATCAACAATGCTTCCCTCCCTCCCGGCATTATCCCGGCTATTCAGCCGCCAACAGGACCTACCGGGGAGATTTTCCGCTATACGATCAAAAGTACTTTCCGGGATGTCCGGGAACTGAAAAGCATCCAAGACTGGGTAATAGACCGTCACCTGAGATCTGTACCTGGTGTAGCCGACCTGAACAGCTTTGGGGGTAAAACAAAAACCTATGAAATTAAGGTTAATCCAGGCAAGCTCACTTCGCTTGGTCTTACGCCACTCGATGTTTTTACCGCCGTTCAGAATACCAATATCAACATTGGCGGAGATATGATTTTTGAGAATGATGAAGCATATGCCGTGCGGGGAATAGGTCTGATCAACGATATAAATGAAATTAATAATATTATAATTCAGAATAATAGTGGCGTGCCTCTCCTGGTAAAGGACGTGGCAACCGTTGAAATATCAAATCTTCCCAGGCTTGGCTGGATAACGAGAAGCGATGCCGTAAGGGATACTACCGGTCACCGGGTTGTTTCGTCTGAGGATGATGTGGTTGAATGTATTGTTGTGATGCGGAAAGGGGAAAACCCTTCTGAAGTTGCTGCAGCGGTCGAGAAGGAAATTGATAGGCTGAACAAGGATATTTTGCCATCTGATACAAAAATCATCCCCTATTATGACCGAAGCACGTTGATCTCCTATGCAACCAATACGGTTCTTCATAATCTCATTGAAGGAATCTTATTTGTAATCATACTCGTTTCATTGTTCTTGTTCGATTGGAGGACTACCCTTATCGTGGCGCTCATTATCCCGATGTCCTTGTTGTTTGCCTTTATATGCCTGAGGATGATGGGAATGACGGCGAATTTATTGTCGATGGGTGCAGTAGACTTTGGAATTATTATCGATGGGGCAGTGGTAATGGTGGAAGGGCTGTTTGTGGCATTAAATTCGAAGGTAAGTGAGGTTGGGATGGAAAAGTTTAACAAACTGTCCAAAATGGGGATGTACAAAATAGTCGGAACCCGAATGGGTAAAGCTATTTTCTTCTCAAAAGTGATCATTATTACCTGTCTTATTCCAATTTTTGCCTTTCAGAAAGTAGAGGGAAAGATGTTTTCTCCATTGGCTTATACCCTTGGTTTTGCATTGATTGGCGCCCTCATAACCACACTTACCCTGGTGCCGGTATTGATTTCAATGTTGCTCAATAAGAATGTTCAAGAGAGGCATAATCCTTTTGTACTCTTTATGCACAAAATTATGCTGGGTGGTTTTGAGGCCCATTTTAAAAAGAGAAAATTGGATATTGATTATTTCTGCCATTGCGGTAGTTGCAGGATTGTATAGTTTTAAATTCCTTGGGTCTGAGTTCCTGCCTCAACTAAATGAGGGGGCTATATGGTTGCGTGTTCAGTTGCCTTATAGTGCTTCATTGAAAAAGGGGGTTGATGTCTCGATCCAGACCAGAAATATACTGATGACTTTCCCTCAGGTGAAATGTGTGGTCTCTCAAACTGGCCGGCCTGACGACGGAACTGATGTTGCCGGATTTTATAACAATGAATTTGATGTCGTTATCCTACCTGAGTCGGAATGGAAACCGAAGATCTCAAAGGAAGAACTGATTGATCAGATGAGCAGGAAGCTTTCGGTAATCCCCGGGGTTAACCTTAACTTTTCGCAGCCCATCATGGACAATGTAGAAGAGGCTGTATCGGGTGTAAAAGGGTCGATCTGTGTAAAAATCTACGGCGACTCCTTAAATTATATGGAACAGAAACTGAATGAAGTTTATAATGTAATGAAGGATATTCACGGTGTAGAGGACCTGGGTGTGATCCACAATATCGGCCAGCCTGAGATCGATGTAAACCTCGATCAGCAAAAGATGGCTTTGTATGGCGTCTCCACCGCAAATGCCAATGCAGTTCTTGCCATGGCAATTGGCGGTCAGGTTGCTTCGACCCTGTATGAAGGAATTGAGACCTATGATATCAGGATTCGTCTGCCGGAAGAATATCGTAAAACACAGGAGGATATTGGAAACTTGTTGGTCCCTACCCAGAACGGCTCCAAGGTGCCAATCAAATCAATTGCCGAAATCAGCAGAAAGACAGGCGCTTGTCTGATCTACAGAGATGAAAACCAGCGATATGCCGCTCTCAAGTTTTCTACGCGAGGCCGCGATATGGGCAGTACTGTAGCTGAAGCCCAAAAAAAAGTGAATAAGAAAGTTATTTTGAAAAGAGGTTACAGCATGGCCTGGCAGGGGGATTTTGAAAATAAGGAGCGGGCTCAGAAACGGTTGGCCGGAGTCGTACCAATCAGTTTATTGCTTATATTTATCCTGCTGTTCAGTATGTTTGGAAATCTTAAGGACTCTTTATTGGTATTTCTGAATGTCCCGTTTGCGTTGGTCGGAGGTATCATCGCTTTGTATGTAACAGGTACAAATTTTAGCATTGCAGCAGGTATAGGATTCATAGCCCTTTGCGGTATTTGCATTCAGGATGGGATCATACTTATTACCATATTTAAAGAAAACATGAATAAAATGTGGAAAGGATCCGAGTCGCTGTACAGTGCTATAAAATCGGGGGTAAATGCCCGGATCCGCCCCGTGCTCATGACCGCTTTAATGGCCGCAATCGGATTATTGCCGGCAGCCTTGTCTCATGGCATTGGGTCTGAAAGTTCGCGTCCGCTGGCAAGGGTGGTCATTGGGGGTATTCTTTGTGCAATGATCTTTTCATTATGGGTCTTCCCGCTGATATTCAGTTTTGCATACCGTAAATTCGATAAACGGCATTTAGGTAAATACCGGAAATAAATTGCTTATTTTTAGAAATAATTTCCGATAAAAGCATGGCGAATATCCTGGTTATTGAAGACGAAGTCAATGTTTCATCCTTTATCAGGCAAGGACTTCAGGAAGAAGGGCATATTGTTGATATTGCCTATGATGGAGCTATAGGTTTAAGTCTTGCATGTTCAACACTGTATGACGTTATTGTTCTTGATGTGATTCTTCCCCATATGAACGGACTTGAATTTTGTAAAAGATTTCGTGAGAGCCAGGGTTTTTCGGTGCCGATACTTATGCTTACTGCCCTGGGCAGCACTGAAGATATTGTAAAAGGATTGCAGACCGGAGCAGATGATTATTTAGTCAAACCTTTTGCATTCAAAGAGTTGTTTGCTCGCATCAACGTTATTCTCCGGCGAAAAGGGTTAGGCTATTCCAATAAACTATACGAAATTGCAGATCTGGTATTGAATACTGAAACAAAAATCGTAACCCGATCGGGTGTGAAAATACCCTTGACCTCCAAGGAATTCAGGTTGCTCGAATTTCTGCTTTCCAATGCTAACCGGGTGTTATCCCGAACAAGTATCCTTGAAAATGTATGGGGAACCAATTTTGAAATGAATACCAACGTGGTAGAAGTTTACATTAATTTTCTCCGGAATAAGGTGGACAAAGGCTTTTCGGTAAAGCTAATTCATACGGTAATTGGTATGGGATACGTCTTAAGAGAAGAGTAAAATGAAAATCAGAAATAAAATAGCAGTCACCTTTGCAGGAATTGTTTCATTCGTGCTTCTTTTTTCTTTCTCGATGATCTATTACCTGTCGGCACATTACATGGAAAAGGATTTTTATTCACTCGTCCTTGATAAGGCAAATCTTACCGCATGGAAATATTTTGAGCAAGACGAGATGAGTCCTACGGTCTATGCAAAAGTTTTGAGCAGTTACGCTAAAAGTTTGCCGGATGCAGAAGAGATAGTGCTCGACACCAAGGATAAGAAACTTGTAACTGATTCCCTCGGGAAAATAGTCCCGCTAGAGCTGGCTGCAAATCTTTTGAAAGGGAAAACCATTAAGTTTTCAAATCTGAACAAGCAAAGTATTGGAATTTACTATCCTGATAACCAGGGCAATTTTGTTGTTATTATTACGGCAGTGAATGGGATTGGCCATCAACAGCTTCAGAAACTTTTTGAATTGCTGCTACTGATCTTTTCCATCAGCATTCTGTTCATGTTTTTAATTGGACAGTTATATGCGAAGAATATCCTTCATCCAATTGTAAATATCCTCAGGAATATAAAAAAGATTAGGGTTACGAACCTGAATCTTCGATTAAGCGAGTCAGCTGGGAATGATGAGCTTGCCGAATTGACCCGGACTTTTAATCAAATGCTTGACCGGCTTGAAAATTCATTTACACTTCAGAGAAATTTCATTCACAATGCATCCCATGAACTTAAAAACCCAATTACAGCGATCCTTGGAAAGGCTGAAATAGCACTTGGAAAACAAAGATCGGCAGATGAGTATACAAAGACGCTAAGCGAGATCATGACTGAAGCGGAACGGCTTGACCTGCTTACCCGAAATCTGCTCAGCCTGGCCCAGACCGATTTCGACCTTTCAACCCTCGCGAATGAGGAAATCAGGCTGGATGAACTGATCTGGGATATTAAAGAACATTTTGACAAAACAAGATATACCGGAAGGATTGAAGTTCACTTTTCAATCATTCCGGAAATTTCGGAATTAGTTACGATTGCGGGAAAGCCAGGGCTGATAAGGATCGCCATTGAAAATATCATGGATAATGCCTGTAAATTTTCCGGTCAACAAAAAGTAGAGGTAAATCTTAATGCAACTCAAAAAAACATTCAGCTTCTAATTGCTGACAAGGGGATTGGAATTCCTGAAACGGAAAGAAAAGATCTCTTCCAGCCATTTTTCCGGGCAAGTAATGCCCTGGCTTTTAAAGGATCGGGTATAGGGCTTTCACTGGTACATAAAATTATCACTATGTTTGGGGGAACTATTGAAATTGCATCAATGGCGGGTAATGGGACCACAGTAATTATTAATTTTGAACGCGAAGAACAAAATTCTTAAGTATGAAAGGAGGATTTGATCATGAATGAAAAATTGGAAAAGGAAACCAGTGGTATTTCTGCTTTGGTTAATCTCAGTACTTTGCCGGATTTAGCACCCATCTTACTTTTGAAACCTAAATCCGGAAAGGGAAAAACAGTCATGAAAGCGTTAAAGCAACGTAAGACAGTCCGTGAAATAAGCGAGAAGAAGCTCTCGTTGCAAACCCTTTCCAATCTTCTTTGGGCTGCATGCGGGGTAAATCGCAAAAAGGGTCCGTTTGGAGTTCCCGGAAGGACGTCGGCATCAGCCAGTAATTCGCAGGAAATTGATCTTTATGTTGCCTTTGAGGAGGGAACTTATTGGTATGATGCAATCGGGAACAGACTTCTCCCGGTAGCTGCAGAGGATTTACGTCCCCTCGCAATCGGTCAGGGGCAGGTAAGTTTTGGAGATAAAGCTCCTGTCCGCCTGATTTTTGTTGCAGATATCGATAAGCTTGCCAATACCTCAGGTTATCAGGAGCCTGGACTACAGAATCCGGAAGTTCAAAAATCGTATTATTTTGTGGATACCGGGATGATGGCAGCCAATGTCTATTTGTTTGCAGCGTCTCAGGGCATGGTGGCGTGGTTTCATAATTGCAATAAGACAATTCTTACCGAAAAGTTAAAGTTACGTACTGAACAAAAGGTTATTTTTGGACAGACAGTCGGATACCCGGTTAAAAAATAAAAAAATAGATTATGGAAATTGATAATGAATTAAAAGAGATTTTAAACCCCCGGAAATCAGCACTTTTAGTCTGGGATGTACAAAATATGCTGGTTAATAGTATATTCAATCCTGAAACATTTATGGCCAATACAAAGAGTCTGATTTCACTGGCACGGGAACTGAAGGTTCCTGTTATATTTTCAAAAATCACCCCCCTTCCCGAAAAATTTGAGTCCCCTTCCCGAAAATATTTTTTCAAAAAAAGAAGGTTCTCAATGAATCAGTCACCTGATGGTCTGGATCTTTCAATTGAACCTATCGGTGACGATATTGTTATGCCCAAAAACACGGCCAGCATATTTATTGGCACAAATTTCGAACAGCTTCTTCGAAATGCAGGGATAACAACTGTGATAATCACAGGAATTGCCACAGAATATGGAGTTGAATCAAGTGGCAGGGATGCCTCCAACAGAGGATTTTTCCCGGTAATAATTACGGATGCAGTCTCTTCCTTTAACCAGGAAGCTCACTACCGCTCCCTGGAGAACCTAAAAAGCATGATGATTCTCTTAAAAACGGAGGAACTTATCACATTTTGGGAATTAGGCTGAATTTAAGACCGCCTTTCATTAATCAAGAGATGATAAAATTGCAGCTGAGTTATACCAGTAAATTCATTATACGAATTCTAAGCTCTATTTAACCCGGAATTCAGAATCAGCTGTTGAATCAGTATTATTTCAAATGCTCCTGGCCGATCAGATGATTATTCATGATTGTTTAAATTTCTCTTTTAAATAGGTAAAATCGACAGGTTTAGTTAGAAAATCGTCAGCCCCAAGCTGTTTGGCTTTATCAAAACTCTCAGCATCGCCATATGCTGTGATAATCATTACCACTGGTGGCGGCTTTAGATATTTCTCCTTTATTTGGCGAAGCAGCTCTAATCCGCTCATCCCGGGCATATTGATATCGGACAAGATCAATACGGTTTCATGTTCATGCAGGTTAAGGTAGGTCAGGGCCTCTTCCCCGGAAAAGGCAAATGCAAATTCCATCGATTTCTCTTTAATTTCTTTTCTGAATCTTTGTTCAAAAAGTGTCTGAATATCCCGTTCATCGTCAACTACTAAAATCTTCATTTTCTGAATATTAAATTTAAACTGGTAAAATAATTGAGAACTCAGCCCCCTGGCCCTCATTGGTATCCACTTTCAACTCGCCACCATGTGCTTTCACAATATCATAGCTTAATGATAATCCAAGTCCGGTTCCTTCACCTGTCGGTTTAGTTGTAAAGAATGGCTGAAATATTTTATCCAATGCGTTTTGAGGAATACCGTTGCCGTTATCCCTGACCGAAATCTTAACTTTTCCCGCTACTCCCTTTGTAGGAGAGATCATGGAAGTTCTCAATGAAACGGTGGGTTGGTATGGCGGGAGACCTTGCCGGTTTTCAGATCTTTCAATGTCCCTTTGCAGTTTATTTTTTTCATTTACTGCGTAGAATGCATTGGTAATCAGGTTGAGAATTGCACGACCCATATCCTGAGGAATGATATTGACACTGATAATACTTTCGTCAAAATGGGTTTCCATGGTTACATTGAACGATTTATCCTTTGCCCGCAAACCATGGTAAGCCAGGCGCAGATATTCATCTGCCAATGCATTAATGTTTGTAGGTTCCTTGATCCCACTGTTGCTGCGACTATGCTGTAACATCCCTTTTACAATAGCATCTGCCCGTTTTCCGTGGTGTTTTATCTTTTGTTCGTTATCGGCAATATCTTTGGCAAGGGCTTTGACTTCATCCATATTCCCTTTTTCAATCTCCTCCTGCATCTCTTCAATTAGTTCTGCATTTACTTCGGAGAAATTATTAACGAAGTTGAGCGGATTTTGAATTTCATGTGCAATTCCTGCAGTAAGTTCACCCAGGGAAGCCATCTTTTCCGATTGGATGAGTTGAGTTTGGGTAGCGCGTAACTCATCCAGGGCATTTTCCAGTTCCTCTTTCTGTTCGGTCAGTTCCGAAGTTCGTTCAGCGACCAATACTTCGAGTTCCACCTTTCTGATTGCAATTGCACGGTTCAGTTCATCTTCGTGTTGTCTTTTAATTCGTTCTTTTTCAGCTGCCTTAAATTGCCTGTTTTGGCTGTATAGGATGGCTGCCATCCAAAAAAATGAAAAGCCGGTCGCATTATTAAAGTAATTTTCATGATCCTTAAAAAAACTATCATTAATCAATTGTGTCAAATCACCCAACAAGGAGAAAAGTTCAAAAGGGATAAATGCCACAATGAACATTCGAAGCAGTCGTAATTCATCCTGTTTCAGGGCAAAGACAATAATGGCAATCAGGTAGGCATGCCAGACCCATTTGATGANCTCTGTTTCGGAAAAAATAACTTCAGCGGCAAAAAGCATGACAGAAAGGAACAATGCATATTTAAGAGGTTGCTCCCAATGCTTCAGAATACTTGTCCTGACATATTTTCTGATTCGATTCGTAACAATCAAACTAACAACCAGGGGAGCAACAGAAAGTGACATAAAATTTGGTTTAGTTTTTTGACACTACAAGATTATAATAAATTCTGTAAATTCACCCTCTTTTGTAATAACTTTCAACTCTCCGCCATGACCTTTTGTTATTATTTCGTAACTCAATGATAAACCCAGCCCTGTTCCCTCACCTGAAGGTTTGGTTGTAAAGAAAGGCTGAAAAATTTTGTCCAGATTTTTTTGGAGTATCCCGTTGCCATTATCTTTTACAGAAAGTAAAACTTTAGATACACTGACATCATTTATGGCCAATACTCCCACTCTCCCCAAAGGGGGTAACCGCGAAGTCTGAACAGTGACTGTGGGTTCGTATATGGACAGATCTTCAATGTTTTCAAAACCTCGAAGGTCTAAAGTTTTCTTTTTCTCGTCAACGGCATAAAAAGCATTGGTTATTAAATTGAGAATCACTCGTCCAATGTCCTGTGGAATAATGTTGATATACCCAATAGATTGATCAAAATTTGTCTTCATTGTTGCATTGAATGATTTATCTTTGGCCCTTAAACCATGATAGGCCAATCGTAAATATTCATCAGCAATGGCATTTATATTGGCTGGCTCCTTAATTCCGGAGCTGCTGCGGCTATGTTGTAACATTCCCTTCACAATGGCATCTGCCCGTTTCCCATGCTGAAGGATTTTTTCTTCATTCTCTTCGATATCCATTGCGATTGCTTTTACTTCANCCATGTTACCCCTGTCAATTTCAGTCCTCATCTCAGCGATTAATTCTTTATTGACCTCAGAAAAATTATTGACGAAGTTCAATGGGTTTTGGATTTCGTGAGCAATACCGGCTGTCAGTTCACCCAATGATGCCATTTTTTCGGATTGGATCAGTTGTGCCTGTGTTGTTTTGAGTTCAGTATAAGCTTTTTCAATTTCCTTTGCCTGGGCCAACTCCCGATCCCTTGTTCTCTCCCTCTCCGCCTGCAGCAAACGGCGTCTCTGGAACCGGTCAACACCAAAAATTCCGGCAATAAACAACAAAAGATAGACAAGATAAGCAGTCCACGTTTCCCAAAACGGAGGTGAAATAATTACCTCAACAGCCTTTTCGGTTCGGATACCATTATTGCTGTTAAAAGCCTTTACCTCCAGGATATATTTACCAGGTGGCACATCATAATATGAAGCTTTACCATCTGAACTAATATCTAACCAGTCACGATCAAAATTCTTCAACCTGTATAAAATTTTAGAATCCTCAGGATTACTAAAATCAATTGTATTTAGTCCAATGGAGAAAGCATTTTGGTTATATTTCAGATGAATTTGAGTGCTTTTAGCCAGAGAATGTTGAAACGGGCCTCTTGATGAGGGGTTTATCGGTTTTCCTGCAATCCAAAAAGAATTCAAAATAATTGAAGGTGCAAATGTGTTGAAACTTAATTTTTCAGGTTGAAAAGAATAATACCCGTCCGCATTTGCATAATACAGATATCCTCGCGGACTTATATAACCTGTTTGATACCAGAGTGATCCGCCATTAACGCCGTTATTCTTTCCGAATATACTTATTTTATCCCGGCTGGAGTTTAGCCTCACGATTCCTAATCCTGAACTAAACCAGAGGTTATGCTCTTTGTCTTCAATAATACCCCACGCATTTGGAATATGGAATCCGATCCTTTTTTCATCAAGCTGCGAAAATTTGTCAGATTTTCGGTTGTATTGAAAGATTCCAGAGGTTGTTCCTACCCAAATATCATTTTGAGAATCCTCGTAAATGTTGTTAACAGATTCATCAAACAGGTAATGTTTAAATTTTCCATTTTGCCGGTTCATCAGGTTTACACCACCTCCATCCCACGTTCCAACCCAAAAATTATTTTGAGAATCATCAAGAAAACAGGTAGTACTATTTCTGCTGATGCTATTTGTATCTTTAGAATTATTCAGATAATGTTTGAAATAACCGGTACCGGGATCTAAGACATCGCAGCCGTTTGTGGTCCCGATCCAAAGGTCCGAATGCCTGTCGCGATATATCTCAATTATATTATCTGAGCTCAGGCTCTTGTTGTTTTTCGGATCGTGCCTGAAATGGGTAAACTTTCCTGTCGCCGGATTCAGCCGGTTTATTCCTCCCCCCCAGGATCCCAACCATAGATCTCCGTCACGATCTTTATAAATTGAGTTGGCATTGTTAATGCTTATGCTGTTTTTATTCCTGGGGTCATTTTTATATAGATATGGCTGTGCTGCCCCTGGGTCTTGTCGGAAAAGCCCCTCTGTTCCGGTTCCATACCAAAAAGTTGAATTCTGATCCTCATAGAAAGAGGTAGTGGCCGGAGTTTTAAAATGAGGTATACTATTTCGGAAAGGATCAACACGATAAAGATTCTTTTCCTGGGTGCTGATCCAAAAAACACCTTCCCTGGATACCAGTGCACACCAGCCGCTGTCATCCTTAAACCCGGAAGCGTTTTTTTCATTACTGCTAAAATGTGTCAAAGTTTGATTCAGAGGATCATAGTGTAATATTCCTTGCGAAAAAGTTCCAATCCAGATAGCCCCCTTTCCATCTTCGGTAATATAAGTGATATGGTCATATTTGTCATCCTTTTTTACCGGCGGACGACTTAGTTTTTCCGGTTTCTTTGGATCATACAAATGTCGCACAAAGACACCTCCGGAACGATCCATTGTATGCAATCCATCACTCCCTGCCGTACCTACCCAGAATGTTCCCCTGCTATCCTCAAAAATAGCCCTTATCTTATTATTACTAAGGCTTTGCGGATCGTTCGGATTTTGAATATATCTTATAAACTTCCCATTTATAGGGTCAAAACGGTTGAGCCCACCCTCATTATTACTGACAAAAGGGTTGCCAGTCCCGATCCACAGAGTCCCCTGACGATCCTGGTATATAATCCTTATTTTGTTACAACTAAGGCTCGAAGGGTCATTATCCGAATGAGAATAATGGGTAAACTTCCCTGTTGCCTGATCCAAATAATCAAGTCCTCCATACGTACCTATCCAGAGATTTCCCTTTTTGTCCATTAAAACAGATGCGACAGTATCGTTACCCAGACTAGTGGGATCTCCCTGTCTATGTCTGAAATGGGTGAATTTGCCCGATTCCTGGTCGAATCTGTCCAGCCCTGTTCCATAAAATCCAATCCAAATTATACCTGTCGGATCAGCAAACAGACACTCTGGATAGCTGCCGCCCAGAGAGTTTGGATTTTTTTGATCATATTTGTAGCTTATCATCCTCGAACCGTCATAACGGATAATGCTACCATTATCCTGATCTGAAAGCCATATATAGCCCTGGGGATCCTGTGCGATACTGTTGATCTTCCCAAGAAATATCCCATCGTTTCCAAGTATCGGATTGAAGAATATTTGCGGGTTCTGGGCGTAACTATTTAAACCGGAAACCAGGAGAAGTACAATCAAATATGGAGAAAATCTGTTTTTCATGCAGTCTGTTTTTTTAAGAAGAATAATTTTTCATACAGGTATCTTAATAATGAAATCAGATCCCTGCTCTTCAACTGAAGCAACAATAATCTCTCCACCATGCGATTTGATTATATCGTAGCTCAAGGATAAACCTAATCCTGTTCCTTCACCCGTCGGTTTGGTTGTAAAGAAAGGCTGGAAGATCTTATCCAATACTTTTTGAGGAATCCCATTACCATTATCGCGAACAGAAATCTGAACAGCCCCCCTCTGTTCTCCGGAAGGGGGGATGAATAAAGAAGTCACAGTAACAGTTGGCTCATAAAGCCCCACTTCAGGGATTGGTGGGGCTTTTTTCTTTTCATTCACTGCATAAAACGCATTGTTAATCAGGTTAAGCAATACTCTTCCGACATCCTGCGGAATGATGTTAATAAGCCCAATAGTTTTGTCAAAATCAGTTTTCATTGTCACATTGAACGATTGGTCTTTTGCCCGCAACCCATGATATGCAAGGCGTAAATATTCATCAGCCAATGCATTAATGTTTGTTGGTTCCTTAACCCCATTATTGGTACGGCTGTGTTGAAGCATCCCTTTTACAATTGCATCAGCACGTTTCCCGTGTTGGTTTATCTTTTGTTCGTTATCAGCAATGTCATTGGCAATCGCTTTTACCTCATCCATATTCCCTTTCTCAATTTCCTCCTTTAACTCTTCAATCAGTTCTGCATTTACCTCCGAAAAATTATTGACGAAGTTGAGCGGGTTTTGAATCTCATGGGCAATACCGGCGGTAAGTTCACCCAGTGAAGCCATTTTTTCGGACTGAATGAGTTGTGCCTGAGCCGCTTTAAGCTCAGTATATGCTTTTTCAATTTCCTGGGTTCTTTCTGATACTTTTTCCTCCAGATTCTCATACAGGATTGAATTTTCGATGGCAATTCCTATTTGACCGGATAGCATTTGTAAAAGTTCGATTCTGGTTTTATTAAAAACACCTTTTAAAAGACTATTTTCAAGATACAATAATCCATTAATTCTTCCTTTGGCAGTAATTGGAAGACACATCACAGATAATATTCCATTATTCTGAATATATGGGTCAGAACGAAAACGCTCTTCATTGAGAGCGTCATTGACAATAACAGTTTCTTCAGAACGCCAGCAATAGTTCAAAATTGAATTTGGCACTATATTCATTTTATTTAGGGGAACCGAAGGAAGTATCTCGATGTCGTCGGAACCAGTAATACCTACTGCTTCAATACAAAGCTGATCACCTTTGGAAAGTAGTAAACATCCTCTTTCAGCACCTGCATTCTCGATGGTAATATGCATTAAATTCTTAAGCAGATCAGCATATTTTACCTGACTTGCAATACTCTGGGAAGCCTTTAAAACACTGGCCAGATCGAGTGCTGTTTTACTGGAGACAGAGGTATTTGCTGAGAATCCGGATTGCTCACTTCCCCGGGAATTTGATTTAGCTCTTAACAAGGTCGGATATGTATTCTCCAATTGTTTGCATTTGGCTTCTGCCCCCCAATTGTTGTATGCTTCCCAGGCATCATTAAGGTATATCTGACTTTGTTTAATTAATTGTTTTTTGGAACAGAGTATAGCCGCTCTTTCATTGGCTATGGCTTCCACATAACTAATTCTGTTCTTTGAGGCTAGTTTTATGGCCTGTTCATAGAATTGCAAGGCTTTTTCCACCTTATTGTTTAAGACAAACAGCTCAGCCTGTAGCAAATAATAATGTTGGCTGAAATTTTCAGGGCACCCTTTGGTCCAAAGTTTCATATCCTGAATATGTTTTTTAAATACTTTCAGGGATTTCTTTTTCTCTCCTGGATCCATGGTTTCATAATAGGAAGCAATAGAAAGTGAAGTGAAAAAAGCATGAAACCCTTCCAGTATATCTCCCAGGAAATTCGCCGAATAGGTAAGCACTCGCTGACTTTCTGCAAGGGCCTCTTTATATTCTCCAAAAAAGTATAAATGATAGCACTTTGCCGAATGATAAAATGCCAGTTTTGTATTGTTCCCTTCCTTGTTGAGACGTTCCAGGGTTTCTGCACTGTTAAAAGTCGGGTCATCCCAGCCATTTCCACTGGTTTGCCCGTTTAATGATTTTGCCAATTGATAAAAGCACTGAAAAAAATCGAGCCCCCCCTTGCCATTTCTAATCAAGGATAAATGTTCTTCAGAACTATCTATAATCACTTTGAGGTTTTCTCCGGCGACAAACCTTGATCTTAAATACAATGCCACAGAATAACCCGTAAAAATATGGTCGCCATTGAGCACACACGCTTTAATCGTCTCCAGCATGTTATCATAACCATCGCGGATTGGAATTTTCCAGTGGTTATAAAAGCTTAATACAGTATAACTTAATCTCCATCGGATAAGCGGAGAGTGCGTTCTCTGATGAAGTTTCATGGTGATATTCCAAAGGTTAAATCCCTTCTTTTGCATCTTGAGTGCTGACAGAACAACGACCGAAAAACCTGAAAATCCCCACCCGCTGGCATCTGTAAACCCTTCCTTAAGATACAATTTTACAATCTTAAAAATTACCAGCATCATTAGATTCTGATCCTGCTGGTAGGCACTGGTTGCCAGGTCAATCAAAAATTTATTGAGTGCAATTATTTCTTCGTCTTTGCAATCCTTTAAATGGTAAAGAGGTTCCGGGTTTCTGTATTTGGCATAGAAAAGGCACAGATACTTTGCCATGGTAAGCAAGGTAGCAACTTGGATCGCCCGTCTATTTTCAGGGAAGCGAATATTGTAAAGTTTCGCTGCTTCAAGCCCAAGGCGAAGAGATTCACTGGTATTCCCAATCTTCAGGTAAAGCGATGAATGGACATAATATACCCTTAGTTTCTCAAAATTTGTCTTGGAATAACCAAGTACTTCTTTAAAATATTGTTCGGCTATTATCGGATTATCATTTAGATATTCACATTCACCCAGTTCAAATAAGACATTGAATGTCAATTCATAACTTGAAATCCAACTGTTTTCGCCCAATAGATCTTTGGCTACAGCTAAAAAATGGACTCCCAAACTATAGGAAGTTGAGTCCTTAGCCCTTCTTCCGGCAATTAAACAGAGTTCGGTAATTCTTATCTTTTCCACCTTATTCTCAATCAGATGGGAACTAATTATAAAGTGGTTCAATAATTCAAATATCCCTTCCTGTAATTGAGACTCATCCCGGCTTAATAAAAGCAACCGGCCAATTCTAAGATGCGTCAGGGGAAGTTCTCCTGAGTCAATTAAACTATAGGCCGCCTGCTGTACTTTATCATGGGAGAAGGTAAATTGTGCAGTTTCTCCGGAAAGTTGCTGCTCAATATCGTAGTCGGTATTGAGGGAACTCAAGGCCAATGTTCTGTATCTTTTATCGATAGAACTTAAATAACTTCCATTAAGGGCTGGTTTAAGGTCATTGTAAACCTGCAACTGCGATTCTTCAGTGATGTCAGCAAGATCAGCCAGATTAAATGTATTCCCCAATACGGCCGCATATTTCAAAACTTCCTGGGTATGTTGAGGCAAGTTAACCAATCCCTCAGTCATCAGATCGATCACGTTGTCTGTATAACCTAATTCATCAATCTCTTTCTGGTCCCATATCCAACTTTCAACCGGATCTTTTTTTACTAATTTCTTATCATAAAGAGATTTGAGGAAGCTATGAATAAAAAATGGATTCCCCTTTGTTTTAGCAAATACATGCTTGCCCAGTACTTTCGCCCTGGCTTTTTCCATTCCGAAAGAATCAATTATTATCTGACCGGTCGTTTCCTGACTTAACGGATTTAGCTGGATGACTTTAACCAGGCAATTTGACTCGTAAATCTGTTTAAGGGTGATCAATAACGGGTGCCCTTTTTCAACTTCATTATCCCGATAAGCCCCAAGAATCAGGATGTTTTCCAGCCTGGGATTCTCAAGTATCCGTTTGACCAGGTTTAACGAGGATAAATCAGCCCATTGGAGGTCGTCCAAAAAGATGACCAATGGACTCTCTGAGGTGCTGAACACGTAGATAAAATCGAGAAGGACCATATGAAATCTGGCCTCCTGTTCAGCGGGTTGTAATTTAAGAACTGCGGGCTGTTTCTCAATGATCTTCTCCAATTGAGGGATAACCTCAGTAATAAGTCCGGCATTTTCGCCCAGAATGTATACAATTCGGTCTCTCCAGGCGCTTATTTTATCATCTGATTCTGATAGCAGGTTTTTTATGAACTCCTGAATGGCTTCAATAAATGCGTAGTAGGGGATATCCTTTTTAAACTGGTCAAACTTGCCGCTAATGAAAGTCCCTTTACTTTGAATGATTGGAAATTTAATGTGCCTGATAAGTGCCGATTTTCCAACCCCGGAATAACCTGCAACCAGAACAAGCATCGATTTTAGCTGGTTCAGATTTTTGTAGTAACCCAGCAATTCATTTCTCTCTTCTTCACGGCCATACAATTTCTGACTTTGTTTGTATTGCTCCGTAATATCGTTTAATCCGGCTTTGAAGTTGATTAAGGGTTCTTTTGAACGGAAATGCTTCATTATGGTCACCAAATCCGATTTTAAACCAGCAGCACTATGATACCTGTCATCAGGATTTTTCTCCATTAACTTGGCAATAACCTGGTCTAAACCTTTGGGTAAATCGGGTATTATCAACGATAGAGGTACCGGATTTCTGGACAGGTGAAAATGGATAACTTCGAGCGGATCTATAGAATCGAATGGAGGTTTCCCTGCAAGCAATTCATACATCAATACCCCAAAAGAATAAAAATCACAACTTTGAGTCACTGAATATTCCGTCCGCCCGGTTTGCTCCGGGGAGATGTAGACCAAAGTACCTTCGATTTGATCTACATTCAAAATCTCATTGGTTTCGAGGTAAAGATTTGATGAGATCCCAAAATCAAGTAATTTCAGGGCTCCATCGAGGGTAATCATAAGATTACTCGAATTAATATCTTTGTGAATTACCCCTTTCTGATGTATATATTGAAGTATATCTGCCAGTTGAATCGCTATTTCAAGGGCCTGTTTAAGGTTGATCTTCTTCTCGAAAATCAGTTTTCTTAAATCGGTACCTTCGATGTACTCCTGGACTAGGGCAACTGTTTTACCATCATACAGAATTCCGTAAACTCTTGGGATACCGGTATGATTAAGATCTTTCAGGACATCATACTCGTGACCTAATTTTGAAATCTTCAGTATATTTTCATTAAGCAATATTGATTGTTTTAAAACTACCTTCTGATTATCAAGGAGCCTGTTCGCCAGAATTATCTCATTTCGCTCGTTTTTAAAAAGCGATTTTAAGATGGTATAGTCTTTGTGGTTAAATTCTGATGAATTCATGCGTATATAATTTGTTTTTTAAAGGTCACATGGAACCCGTCAACTGACGGATGGTGATATATTCATCTTCGTTTATGATTTTTAAATCGTGG